>Ga0209006_10000166_pt1 | contig 70294 bp, 51 predicted proteins | sample JacPin_JW_Ref_O2_FD_188567 | JGI IMG/M metagenome (GOLD analysis project Ga0209006, IMG submission 188567) | Forest soil microbial communities from Algoma, Ontario, Canada - Jack Pine, Ontario site 1_JW_Ref_O2 (SPAdes) (version 2) | ecosystem: Environmental > Terrestrial > Soil > Boreal... | reverse complement strand
GGGATCCTGCGTGGCGATGCCGACCGAGCAGGTATTCAGATGGCATTTGCGCATCATGACGCAGCCCATGGCGATGAGCGGCGTGGTGGCAAAACCAAACTCTTCGGCGCCGAGCAAAGCTGCGACCACCACGTCGCGGCCGGTTTGCAGTTTCCCGTCGGTTTGCACGCGAATGCGGCCGCGCAGATCGTTGAGCAACAACACCTGCTGCGTCTCGGCGAGGCCCAGTTCCCAGGGGATGCCGGCGTGCTTGATCGAACTCAGGGGCGAAGCGCCGGTGCCGCCGCTGTCTCCGCTGATCAGCACGACGTCGGCGTGGGCTTTGGCAACGCCGGCCGCGACCGTGCCCACTCCGACTTCAGCTACCAACTTCACGGCAATGCGGGCTTGCGGGTTGACGTTTTTCAAATCGTAGATCAGCTGCGCGAGATCTTCGATGGAGTAAATATCGTGATGCGGCGGCGGCGAGATCAGGCCGACGCCCGGAATCGAGTGGCGAATGCGCGCGATCACGTCGTCCACTTTGTGACCCGGAAGCTGGCCGCCCTCGCCGGGTTTCGCGCCCTGCGCCATCTTGATCTGCAGTTCGTCGGCATTCACCAGATAGTTTGCCGTCACGCCGAAACGCGCCGAGGCAACCTGCTTGACCGCGCTGCGGCGCAGGTCTCCGCCGGCATCGCGCTTGAAACGTTCTTCGTCTTCGCCGCCCTCGCCGGTGTTGGACTTTCCGCCGATGCGATTCATGGCGATGGCCAGCGTCTCGTGCGCTTCCTTGCTGATGGAGCCGAACGACATGGCACCGGTGGTGAAACGCTTCACGATTTCTTTTGCTGGCTCGACTTCTTCGAGAGCGACGGGCTTGTCGCTTTTCTTTAGCTTCATCAGACTGCGCAGAGTCGCCATGTTCGCGCTCTGCTTGTCGATGAGATCTGTGTATTCCTGGAATGTCTTAAAGCTATCCTCGCGCACCGCCTGTTGCAGCTTACTGATGGTAAGGGGATTCAGCAGGTGATACTCGCCGCCCACGCGCTGGTGATAGCTGCCGCCAACTGAAAGTTCCGTTTCGTTCTCCGTGAATGGACGGAAAGCGTGCTCATGCTTCATCTGCGCTTCGCGTGCCAGCACGCCCAGGCCAATTCCTTCGAGGCGTGATGTCGTGCCCGCGAAGTAGGCGTCTACGAGTTCTTTGTTTAATCCGATTGCCTCGAAAACCTGAGCGCCCTGATAGCTCTGCAGGGTCGAGATGCCCATCTTCGAGAAAGTTTTCAGCAAGCCTTTTTTAATAGCTTTGAAGAAATATTGAGCCGCGACTTCGGGAGTAACGTCACCGGGCAGTTCTCCGCGCCAGGCCAGGTTCTCCACGCTCTCGAGCGCGAGATAGGGGTTGATGGCGCTTGCGCCGTAGCCACTCAACAAAGCGAAGTGCATCACCTCCCGCGGCTCGCCCGATTCGGTGATGAGCGCCGCCTGGGTACGCGTCTCTTCGCGAACCAAGAGATTGTGCACGGCCGCCAGGGCCAGCAGACTGGGGATGGGGGCGTAGTCTTTGTCGACGCCGCGATCGGAAATGATCAGCAGCGTGTATCCGGCTTTCACGGCCAGCGATGCTCTCTGGCAGAGTTCATCGAGGGCGCGCTTCAGTCCGATTTCTCCTTCGGCGGCGCGGAACAAAGCAGGCAACGTGATGGCGAGCAGGTCGCGAGTGGAAACCCGGCGCAGTTTTTCCAATTCGCGATTGGTGAGCAGCGGATGCGCCAACTTCAGCATGTGGCAGTTCTCGGGTTGCTCTTCGAGAATGTTGCGCTCGCTGCCGATGTAGCTGAACAACGACATCACGGTTTCTTCGCGAATGGGATCGATGGGCGGGTTCGTGACCTGGGCGAACAGCTGCTTGAAATAGCTGAACAGAGACTGCGCGCGGTCGGAGAGACAAGCGAGCGGAGTGTCCGTGCCCATCGAACCTACGGGCTCTTCTCCGCTCAAAGCCATCGGCCCCAGAATCATCTTGAGGTCTTCATCGCTGTAGCCGAAAGCGCGCTGCCGACGCAGCAGAGTTTCGGGATCGGAGTAATGCAGGCGCGAAGGCTCGGGCAATTGATCAATGGTGACCTGATTGTCTTTGAGCCACTGGGCGTAGGGTTGGCGAGATGCCAGTTCGCGCTTGATTTCCTTGTCGGAAATGATGCGGCCTGCGACCGTGTCGACCAGGAACATTTTTCCCGGCTGCAAGCGCCCTTTGCGCTGGACATCTTCGGGGGCTACGTCGAGCACGCCGGCTTCCGACGCCATCACCACCAGCCCGTCGTTGGTAACGACGTAGCGGCCGGGGCGCAGGCCGTTGCGATCAAGCGTTGCACCGATCACTTGGCCATCGGTGAAGGCGATGGCCGCGGGACCGTCCCAGGGTTCCATGAGTGAGGCGTGGTATTCATAGAAGGCGCGCTTCTCGGGCTGCATGTGCGGATTGCCCGCCCATGCTTCCGGAATCAGCATGGCCATTACGTGCGGAAGGCTGCGCCCAGCTTGCAAGAGAAGCTCGACGGCGTTGTCGAAGTTCGCCGAATCGCTGCCGTCCGGCGAAATGACGGGGAAAAGTTTCTTGAGATCGTCGCCAAATAAAGGAGACTTTAGCAGCGACTGCCGCGCCCACATCCAGTTTACGTTGCCGCGCAAGGTGTTGATCTCGCCGTTGTGCGCGATGTAACGATAGGGATGGGCGCGCTGCCAACTGGGAAAAGTATTCGTCGAGAAGCGCTGGTGCACCAGGCACAAGGCGCTCATCACGTCAGGGTCGGAAAGTTCCTTATAGAAATTTGTGATCTGCGGAGCGAGCAATAAGCCTTTGTAGACAATGGTCCGCGCGGAAAGGGAAGGAATATAGAAAATCTCACGGTCGGCAATTTCTGATTGCCCGACTTCGGTCTCCGCCCGCTTTCGGACCACGTATAGCTTGCGCTCGAAGGCATCCTCATCCATCTTCGTGGCTTCGCCGCGGCCCACAAAGATCTGCTGGATGTAAGGCTGGGAAGCTCGGGCAACGCGGCCGATTGCCGAGGCAAAGGTGGGGGTGTCGCGCCATCCTAATACTGTGAGGCCCTCCTCGCGAACGATGCGCTCGAGGATGCCTTCGCACTGCAAGCGTTCGTGCTTCTCGACCGGGAGAAAAGTCATCCCTACGCCGTAGGCGCCGGGCTCGGGGAGTTGAAACCCGATTTTGCTGCATTCCCGGGCAAAGAATTTGTGAGGAATCTGAATCAGAACGCCGGCGCCATCGCCGGTTTCCGGATCGCAGCCGCAGGCGCCGCGATGAGTCAGGTTGACGAGGACTTCAATTCCCTTGCGGATAATCTCGTGGCTTTTTTCGCCGCGAATGCTGGCTACAAAGCCAATGCCACATGCGTCATGCTCGTGCGCCGGGTGGTAGAGACCCTGCGCGGGCGGGAGCCCAGTCTTCGAGTTTAGACGCGTCATCCTCGACATCCTCATTCGGCGGATCCGCACGCTTCGAAATCATTTGTGCTGGGGGCTCCGTCCGGGGCAGATCGAGCAGGCACACCCCAGTCCAGAACAAGCTGGTCCTTTGTTAATACCGCCTGCCCGGAAGGAAGTACAATTCAGAATTTCGATGCAGAGGATGCAAATTTCCGGCCCCGCAGACGGAATTGGAGGCTTCAGTTTAGATCGATCAATACGAGCTTTTAATCGCAAAGGTCGCAAAGAAAGCCCACGAAGAACGCTAAGAAGGGCTCGGGGGCGCCTTAGCGGCCTTCGCGGCTTTCCTTCGCGACCATTGTGGTTAAGAGTTTTGTTCTTACCCTTGGACTTAATTGCATTCTATGTCGGCGCACCACCCGGACTCCGCTATAATCTCGCCCAAGTCGGAATAAAGACAAAACATGGACTTCGATCAGCTCATTACTTTTCTAGAGGTTGCGAGGCAAGGCAGCTTCTCCCGTGCGGGCGAAAAAGTGTTCCGCTCACAGTCGGCGGTCAGCGCCCAGATTCGCCAGTTGGAACAGGAGTACGGCGACCGCCTGCTCGATCGTTCGGGCAAAACGGTAAAGCTGACGCCTGCTGGCCAGATCTTCTACGAGTACGCCGAGCGCCTGAGGAATCTCCGCGACGAGTCGCTGACGGCCGTCGCCGACCACAGCCGCACTCCGCGCGGCACGCTGCGGGTGGGCGCCAACGAAGCGACTTGCCTCTACGTTCTGCCCGAAGTTTTTGCGGAATACTGCCGCCGCTATCCGCTGGTACAAATCAGCATCTATCGAAATTTCAGCTACAAGATAATGGAAAAGCTGGAGAACGGCCAAGTCGAAGTGGGAGTGCTGACCTTGCCCGTGCAATCGCCGAGCTTGAAGATTCAGGCGATCTTCCGCGACAAACTGATGCTGATGGTCAGTCCGAAGAATCCGCTGGCCAAACATAAAGTTGTGGCGGTCAGCGAGATTATTAAACAGCCGCTGCTGATTCCGAAGACAGGCCATACTCGCCGACTGCTGGACAAGCTCTTTCGCCCCTACAGCGCGGAACTGCACGTGAGAATGGAATTGCCCAGCATCGGGATGATCAAGAGCTTCGTTGCCGCCGATCTGGGAGTCTCGCTGATCAGCGCGTCGTTCGCCCGCGACGAGGTCGAGGCCGGCAGGGTCAAGCTGATTGATCTGGAGGATGCGCAACTCTATCGCGAACTTGGCCTCGCCTATCGCCGGGATCGCACGCTTTCCGTTGCCAGCACCGCTTTCATCGCGCAGCTGCGGCAGTTGGCCACGCAGATGAAAAAAGGAGATTTCTCCGCCCAAGCTTGAACCTCGTGAATGAACAAGAGCTGGAGAGTCAGCAGGTTGCTTTGTGCAGGAAGTACGGGCGGCCGTGTATGGTCCCGGCTGCAGGTACGAAGCTCGGTTTCGCGTTCGGGACTCGCGGGTTGATCCCTGTCAATGGATTGCGCCATCCACCAGAGGGCGACACCAACGGCTGGTACATCTGGCGCGGGGAAGAGCTAATCGAGCGCAGCAGATTTCTTTTCGCCTATGCATACTGCCCACGTGAAGGACAAATGTCCCGAGGCGCTGCAGTTCTTCGGACTTCCTCCCGGCTACAGATTCCTGCTGGCTGGGGAGTATATCGACGTGTGGTACGACCCAACTCTTTTCGAAGGACTAACCCATCGTGACGCAACGCCGTGACCAGGAGGGTCTCGTCATCGGCGTAGATATCGGCGGAACTAAGGTCGCCGCTGGAATCGTCGACGCCAGCGGGAAAATTCTCAAGCAGCTGCGCAAGCCGATGCCGGCGAATGATGGTGCTGAAGCCGGCTTCAAAGCCGTGACTTCGGCGATTGACTCGCTGTTGGCTGGCGAGGGAGCGAATGCACAAGCTCAAGTTCGGGCCATTGGCATCTGCGCCCCGGGGCCGCTCGATCCGAAATCCGGAGTGGTGCTCAATCCGCCAAATCTTCCCTGCTGGCGGAATTTTCCCCTGGCCGCGCGCGTTGCCGAGGATTACCGCGTGCCCGTGAAAGTGGACAACGACGCGAATGCCGCGGCTCTGGCTGAAACCATCTGGGGTGCTGCGCGCGGTTATCGCTACGTTTTTTATGCGACCGTCGGCACGGGAATCGGAACCGGCATTGTGCTCGACGGCCGCATCTATCACGGGCACACCGGCGCCGCTGGCGAAGGCGGGCACGTGACCATCGACTATCGCGGGCCGCTCTGCCCGTGCGGCAAGCGCGGATGCATCGAGGTTCTGGCGGCTGGGCCTGCGATTGCTCTCCGGGCGCGGACGCAGGTCGCGGCCGAGCCAGCGCGCGGTTCCGCGCTTCTCGGTTTTGCTCAGGGAAAAGCTGAAGCGGTGACCAGCGAGATGGTGGGCAAGGCTTACGCCGCTGGAGATTCGCTGGCGCGAGAAATTCTGCAGGAGACGGCTGAACTTCTTACGGTGTGGCTCGGCAATATCGTGGACTTGTTCGACCCGGATGTACTCGTCGTCGGCGGCGGAGTGGCGGCGATGCTGAATCCGTTTTTCGCAGAGATCAAGCGTCTACTGCCCAGCTGGTGCGTGAACCCGCGAGCCTCGGAGATTCCGCTTGTGTTGGCGCACTACGGAGCCGACGCTGGAATCGCGGGCGGGGCGGCTTTGTTCTCACAGCTTGCCGGCGAATAGAAAAACAACCACGCCGCTTTGAGAATCATGCAGCTCCGAGCAGGATGTCTACGGTGAGCTGATCCAGCAGTTCGTACGGCAAACGTTTCTCCGCGATCGCGTCTTTATCGAATACGTGGGCCAATAAGGCGGCGGATCCTGCTTTTGAGTGTTGCGCGATTTTAGGAGTGCCCTTTGGGGTTGCCGAAATCTCCTGAAGGATGGCTTTGATCGTCGGGTTCGCGTTCCAGTGGGCGGCCTTCTCTTTGAGAATCAGATAGGTGCGCATGCAGCCGCGCGCGAAGTCCTTGACTCCGTCGTAATTTTCCGTGCGGTAAGCGTGCGCGTCAAAATGGCGCGGACCTCGATAGCCGACGTCCTCCAGAAATTTCACCAACCAGAATGCGGACTTGAGATTCGCCGAGCCGAAACGCAGATCTTGATCGTAGCGCCCGGGCATCTGATCGTTCAGGTCGATGTGAAAGAGTTTGTCGGCCTCCCATGCCTGCGCCACTCCATGCATGAAGTTCAGGCCCGCCATGGTTTCGTGCGCGACTTCCGGGTTGACGCCGACCATTTCCGGGTGGTCGAGCGTAGGAATAAATCCCAGGTAGTGACCCGTGGTGGCCATATAGATATCGGCGCGCGGCTCGTTGGGTTTGGCTTCCAGCGCGAAGCGATAACCGTATCCCTTGGCGATGTTGTACTCGCAAAGATAGTTCACGCCTTCGCGCAAGCGCTTGATGGCTTCATCCGCTCGGCGGCAGGCATCGGTCTCCACACCTTCGCGGCCACCCCATAGAACGAAAATCTTGGCGCCGAGTTCTGCGCCCAGGTCCATCGCGCGCAGGGTTTTCTGCAAGGCGTAGGCGCGTACCTCAGGATCGTTCGCCGTAAAGGCCCCATCGCGGAACACGGGATGAAAGAACAGATTCACCGTGGCCATGGGAACGACGATGCCGTTTTCCTTGCAGGCCTTTTGAAACTCACGGACAATGCGGTCGCGCTCGGCTGGAGTTGCGTCGATCGGGACGAGGTCGTTGTCGTGCAGGTTCACGCCCCAGGCGCCAATTTCTCCCAACACCTTGACGATGTCATTGGGCGGCAGCGTGGGACGCACGGCTTCGCCGAAGGGATCACGGCCGCGGTTTCCCAATGTCCATAATCCGAAGGAAAATTTGTGCTCGGGTTTCGGCTGGTACGATCCGTTACTCTTTGTCATGATTCTCCTCGCAACTCTCGAACCTGGGAACTCTAGAATAGCTTTGAGCTAATCCAACTGGTCAATCCGCGAATGCTGCACCGCACTACCCACTACGGCGAGTGCCCCTCGGATTCGTTCAGCGACGGCGGGGATGGTGCGATCTTCCCCACCAGGCCCTGGTCTGCGGTGCCGTGCAGTTCGCGAACCTGCTCCAATTCCTTCTGCGCGGCGGCGGTATTGCCCAGGGTCTGATACAGACGCGCAAGCCGGTAATGCGCATCGGCCTGCCCCGGATCCAGGTCCACCGCGTGCTGCAGCGCCGCTACGGCCTCGTCATATTTTTTCTGCTGCGTATAGATGATGCCCAGATCGACGAAGGCAAGGCGGATACCTTTTCTGCTCCGCACGGCGCGATTGAGCAGATCGAGTGCCTTTTCCGGATGATTATTTTTCCATTCGATGTCGCCGAGATAAGCCAAGGCCTGCGCCTGGTTGGGATCGTTGCCTAACTCCGCCTGAAATTCCTTTTCGGCATCGTCATACTGATGCAGCTTCCAATAGAGAAAACCGATTCCGAAATGCACGCTGGGCTCGCGCGGAGCGATTTTCGCCGCTACTTTAAATTCCGCGATCGCCTCGGAAGTTTTTCCCAAACCATCCAGCGCTTCCCCGCTCAAGATATGCGCGCTCGCGGATTCCGGGTCGGTCTCGAGAATCTGGCGGAATTCTTCCTGGGCGCAAGCGTAATCCTTGGCCCACAAACAGCTCTGGGCCAGGACCTGGCGCAGCTCGGTATTGGCCGTGTCCGGTGCTGCCGCCATCTTCAGATATTTCTCGGCTTCCGCGAACTCTTTGACCCCGTAGTAGCTCAAGCCCAGCAGGGTTTGCGCCTGCGGGTTCTTCGGGTCGGCAGCCAGCACCGTGCGGAAAGGCTCAACCGCGGCGCGAAAATTGCCCTGCTTGAACTCCGCCAGTCCCAGGTTCAGTTCCACCCCCGGCAGATTCGCATCGAGCTTGATCGCCTCGCGATACGCCGACGCCGCTTCAGGATACTTCTGCAGCTTGGAGAGAACCACACCGAGACTGGCATAGGCCGCCGCGTCGTTGGGATGCTGCCGGGTGATCGTCTGCCAGACCTCTGCCGCTTCCGGCAGCTTGCCCTGGCTTTCCAGAGTTTGTGCTTCGTCCGGAGTCGCAGTTTGAGCGCTCGCGATGGCGGCTGTAAGGACGACAGCGAATGCGAGCTGCAACCTCCAGGTCTTCATGCCAGAGAATACGTCGTCCCGAGATACACCTCAAAGGGCTTAGAGGATAATGCCCCACCCGCAGGCTATGCGAGTGGGGCATGTTAAGGACCCTGGGGAGGGCCTAGAAAATCAGCTTCAGAGCGAGTTGGAACTGGCGGCCATCGTATGCGGTCTTGACTTCGCCGAAATCGCTGGCTCCCAAGTTCGTGCTGATCCCGCCGGTATTCGAGTTGCCTTCAAACTGTGTGTGATTGAAGGCGTTGAAGGCCTCTGCGCGGAACTCCATGCGGAGCCGCTCGGCGAAAGCGAAGCTTTTGTTGAGCGAGAGGTCAAAGTTATCGCGCCCAGGACCGCGGACCGCATCGAACCCCAGATTGCCGTAGCAATCGGGGCCGGTGAGGCACGGCGGCGGAGTGAATACAGAGGTACCAAACCACTGCCCAACAGCTTTCGGATACGAGATGGACCCACTGACATTGGGACGAGTGGCTGAGTTGGAGATGACGCTGGCAGCCGTATTGCCGCCAGACACCGCGGGTTCGCCGCTATAACCGATATTAATCGGTGCGCCGGAGTTCTCGGTAATGATGGCGGACAGTTGCCATCCACCCAGACCCGCTCTCAGCGCTCGGCTGGTGGCGTTCCGGAATAGCGGGAGATCGTAGACGAAGTTAGCGAAGAACACGTTCCTGCGGTCATACACCGACGGACCCCAATCGTACCGCCATCCCTGATAGGGGTTGGTGACATTTTCGAGATCACCGCCGCTGCCGGTAGAGGTAGTCGCGTCCATTGCCTTCGCCAGCGTATAGGAGACCTGCAGGTGCAGGTCACGCTTGATGGTTCCAGTCAAAGTGGCTTGAAGTGAGTTGTAGCTCGCGTTCGCGCCATCATAGGCCAGCCGCATGTTCCCGTAACCGGGATAGGTAAGAGTGGTGACGTCGAGTTTGCCGGCGGCAACCTCAGACGGCAGCTCGGAAATCGGCGGGAGGTTGATCGCCGAGTAGTAATTCTCGCGCCGGCCCTGGCTGCCCACGTAGGAAACATTCAATACAGCGTGGGTTCCTACCGCTTGCTGAACGCCCAAGCTGTACTGGAAGCTGACTGGCGTGGGATAGTGTTCGGCGATACCGGTGACTCCAAGAGGAAGCACTGGCAGAGCCGAGGCAGAGATGGGGGCCCCTCCCGCGAGTGATTGGCGGGGATTGTCAAGCGAAACGCCGTTGAGGGTTGGGTTCGGATCGCCCGGCGGGTTCACGGCTCCGTTATACATATCGTTGCCCTGAATGCGTTCGTACATCATGCCGAATCCACCACGGACGACGGTCTTGGCGTGACCAGTAACGTCGTAAGCAAAGCCCAACCGCGGGCCCCAATTGTTCCAGGAGTCGTTGACCAGACCTTTGGGAACTCCGTTCAGGCCGCCGACTCCGATACCGTTCAGATAGAACTGATATCCACCGAGGAGGGGATTTGTGCTCGCGACCAATCCAGGGCTCGATACGTTTGCTCCTCCAGGTGTCGTCACGCCGCAGAAGCCCACAGTTGAGGGGGAATTCCCGCTGCAGATGTTCCTATTGGAGTCGAACGTGGCGGCATCCGCCTGATTGTAGAGGCTGGGATAGAAATTCGAAGACAGGTGATTGGCTTCGTAGGTGTGGGGGATACCGTCCCAGCGCAGGCCCAGGTTCAAGGTCAGACGGCTGTTTACGCGCCAGTTGTCCTGGATGTAGAGAGCTGGGGAGATATTGTTCCAGTGGCCGCTGATTTTGACGCCATCCTCAGTGTACTGTTGAGCATAGCCGAGCAGATAGTCAGCGAAATCATAGCCGGTGTACGATCCGTTGAACACAAAGTTGCCTTCGGTGTTCGCGAATGCATCCTGTACCTTCTTGTAAAGGGCCCAACTAAAGCCGAATTTGAGCTGATGCGATCCCCTCGTCCAAGACAAGTCATCGCGGAACTGATAATCGTCGGCCTTGTTGATCCAAGGAGTCCAGTTTGCGGTGTAGTCGGAACCCGTAAGCTGAGACAGCTGGATGGATGGGATGCGGTTATCCGCATTGGGACCGCCGAAGATTCGGTTGAACGTGAAACTGGTCGGTGCCGAAATTAATCCGTCCGGGATAATATTGATGCGGTTGCCGTTGTAGTTGAAGGCGGTCTCGTTGAGGAGCGTCGGGCTGATGACATAGGTCGCATGGACAACGGCACTGTAGGACGGGTTCCCAAAAGTGTCTGCGATGGTAGGCACGTTATCGCCACTCCACTGGGTGGTTCCGTAAGTCTGGGAAACCTGCTCGGAAATCCAGTGCCCAAACACCGAGAATTTGCTCGAGAACGTGTGATCGACTCGGGCGATTTCTTCACGCAGGGTGGTGGGAGAGTTATTTCCACCAACAAAATTCACGCCGCTAGTGGGCTGCGGGAAGATTCCGCCGTATTTTCCACCGGCAACCAACAAGGCTGCCGCATTCGGGGAGATCGCGCAGTCGGGAATCGTATTGCCGGGGAAGGGCTGGCCGGGAATTAGCGTCGCCTGAACCACCGCGGAGCAGCCTGAAGCGAAACCCACGACGCCGGTAGGCACAACCGCGCTGACCGTCTTGCCATTATAGGTGGTCGGGAGCACCGCACCAGTTCCGGCGCCGTTGGCGTCGGGATACTCACTGGCCAGCGGGACGGGAAGGTTTAAGAGCCCGCCATCGATCTCTTTGCGCCATTCCTGGTTGTAGAAGAAAAACGTGGGATGGTTATTCATCCCGGGAACTTTTCCTCCGACATTGAAGCCGTAAATGTTGTAGCGCAGCTCGGCGACCTTCTGCGGCGCAGGATTGAAGTAGTTGCGCGCATCGAGGGCGTCATTGCGGAAAAACTCCCATGCTTCGGCGTGAAGTTGCTTAGTTCCGGACTTGATGACCGTGCTGATTTGAGAAGCGGTTGCCAGACCATACTCAGCGCTGTAGTTCGAGGTCAAATTGCGAAACTCTGCAATCGAGTCGATGGAAGGCATGACGCTGCCGCTGCTGCCGCCGCGGTCGAGATTCTCGCCACCATCAATCAGCTGCAGGTTATGACCGGCCCGCTCGCCGTTGATGCTCACAGTGCTGTCACCGCTGACCGGAGTGAAGGACACACGGGAACCCTGGAGACTGGATGCTCCGGGGGCCAGAGCGAACAGTTCATACAAGCTGCGGCCATTGGTGGCGAGCTGAGTGATCTGCTGTCCGGTGATGACATTGCTTTGTTCGCCGCTATCAGTTTGTACAGCGACCGCATTCGCCTCCACGGTCACGTTCTCTTGCACGCTGCCTACCACCAGCTTGAAATCGATACGCGTCCGGTCCCCAACAGCCAGCACCAGATCCTTCTGTTCAGAGCCTTTGAAGCCCGCCGCCGTGGCGCGCACGTTGTAACGCCCAATAACCAGATCAGGCGCCACATATTGGCCGTCGCCGTTGCTGGGCAGGGCGCGGACCACTCCGGTCTCGGTGTTCGTAATGGTGATGGTCGCGTTGGCAACCGCCGCGCCGCTGGGATCGGTCACCGTGCCGAGGATGGTGGCTTCCTGGGCCAATGCCTGGCCCGCGAAGATTACGAACAAGGCTGCCAGGAGAACCGCAAGGCGAGAACCGTTGCGTCTCACAGCCAGGCCAAAACTCCCGGCAAACGTGGTCGAGAGGAAATTCATGGTGAAGCCTCCAAAATTAATTCGTCAATTTAAGGTGGCCGCGACTAGGGGGTCGCGAATATCAGGGTGCCATTTCCTGCAAAATCGTAAGCGTTTACGGTGTTACATGTATGCCGTGACCGTTGTCAAGAAGAAAATCGATATCCTAGGGGCGTTCCTGAGCATTTTGAGTGCTCGAAGGGCCTTCTTCTCGACACCGGGGTTATACTCTTGCCGTACGAACATGGGCCGCACTGCCTGCACACAGGCAGGTTTCCGAACGCTCCGGTCACGCAGCCTGACTCACGTAGCAGCGGGGGTGTACTTCGATGTTGACCTGTAGTCTGCCAGTATCGAGTTTGATGCTCTTCGTCCTTTCCTCTGCCACATCGCTGGGACAACAGAAGCCAGCCGCCTCTGCTCCCCCTGGCGCGCAGGAGTTTCCGGTGGTGATGCAGCAAAACGTGGCTGCCGGCAAAACGCCGGTCGGAGCCAAGATCAAGGCCAAGCTCGAAGTTGCTACTTTGATCGATGGGAAAGTGATCCCGCGAAGTGCCGTCTTTTCTGGAGAAGTGATCGACTCCTCCGCGAAGACTGCGACCGGCCCCTCGCGGCTCGCCATTCGCATGGACTCCGTGGTGTGGAAGAAAGGGTCGGCTTCCCTCACCACTTACCTGACGGCGTGGTATTACCCTGTGAAGGACGCAGCCGGGCAGGACCTGCAATATGGGCCGACGCTACCCGCGAACCGGACATGGAATGGACAAGGACAATATCCTGATCCGAATTCAAAGGTTTACAAACCTTTCCCGGGAAGCGATTCGGGCAATGATGCTTCCGCTCCCAACACGCCTTCCGCCACAGCTTCGAACCGCCGTGTGCTGATGAAGGACATCGAGTCCGCGAAAAATAGTGAGGGGGTTATCGCGATCGTATCCAGGAACTCCAACATCAAGCTGGACAAATTGACCACCTATGTTCTAGCCACCAGCGACCCCCTGCCGGCAAAATAGATTGGGGGAAGTAGATTGGACTCGCCCGTCTTAATCTGTGCGGCACTATCTGTCCGCACGCTTTGAGGTCGCGGGCGGGCGCGGCCGACTTCTTGACCGCGGGATTTGCGCTGTGCTACAAGCGACCGACGCCCGTAATCGTTCACGCGCCAGATCTGGAAACATCGCGCTCCACCGTGCGGATTGCGCAGGAGAAATACCATGCCCGAAATGCGTATTCGAATCGCCCTGCAGGCGGCTATCGCTCTGGTTCTATCTCTTGCCCATTCCGCGGCCCAGACGACGAGTAATGCCGTGTATCTGGACCCGTCTCAGCCCATCAACGTCCGGGTTGACGACCTGATTTCGCGGATGACGCTGGAGGAGAAAGCGACGCAACTGGTCAACCAGGCGAGGGCGATTCCGCGGCTGCAGGTTCCGGCCTACGATTGGTGGAGCGAGGCGCTGCACGGCGTCGCTAACGCCGGGACCGCAACCGTGTTTCCGGAGCCGATTGGGCTGGCGGCCACCTTTGATCCTCCGCTGATTCACGAAATGGCAGTGGTGATCGGCACCGAGGCGCGGGCGAAGCACAACCAGGCGGTGCGTGCCGGACGGCGCGACATTATGGAAGGGCTGGATTTCTGGTCGCCGAACATCAACATCTTCCGCGATCCGCGTTGGGGGCGCGGCCAGGAAACTTATGGCGAAGATCCGTTTCTCACCGGGCGCATGGGCGTGGCATTTGTAACCGGGCTGCAAGGAGATGATCCCAAGTATTTTCGCGTGATCTCGACCCCGAAACATTTTGCGGTGCACAGCGGCCCGGAGCCGTCGCGCCACAGCATTGACGTGCAGGTGTCGAAGCACGACATGGAAGACACGTACCTGCCGGCGTTTCGCGCGACCGTCACCGAGGGCAAAGCCGAGTCAGTCATGTGCGCGTATAACCGCGTCAACGGCCAGCCCGCCTGCGCGAACACCTTTCTGTTGAAAGACCAACTGCGAGGCGCATGGAAGTTTAACGGCTATGTCGTTTCCGATTGCGATGCGATCGTTGACATTTTTGAAGGCCACCGTTTCGTCAAGAGCCAGGCGGAAGCTGCCGCAGCGGCGATCAAGACTGGCATGGACAACGAATGCGCCGACTTCTTCACTATTACCAAGGACGACCACGACTACAAGCCGTTTATCGATGCCGTGAAGCAGGGTCTGCTGACCGAGGCCGATCTCGATCTTTCCTTAAAGCGGCTTTTCACTGCGCGCATGCGGCTGGGAATGTTCGATCCTCCGGAAAAAGTTCCGTACGCGCAGACTCCGGATTCCGAGATTGATAGCGCGCCGCATCGCGAACTCGCGCTGAAGACGGCGCGCGAATCGATGGTGCTGCTGAAAAACGATGGCGTGCTGCCTCTCGCCTCGAGCGTGAAGAAGATTCTGGTTGTGGGGCCGCTGGCGGAGTCCACTCAGGTTCTGCACGGCAACTACAGCGGAACAGCCTCGCACGCGGTCACGGCGCTCGAAGGCATTCGCAAGCAGTTTGCCGGATCTCAGGTTTCGTTTCAGCCTGGCACCGACTTCCTGCGCGAGCATCCCGTGATCCCGACTTCGGTGTTATCCACGGACGACGGCCAGCACGGTTTGAAGGGCGAATATTTCGCCGGAGATCTATCGGGAAAGCCGCAGGTCGTGCGAGTCGATCCCTACGTTGATCTTCAACTTTCTCACGCGGATTCTCATGCCCTTCCGATGCCCGCTGACATGAAAGATTTCTCTGTGCGGTGGACTGGATTCCTCACACCCGCCGAATCGGGGACCTACCAGATCGGTCTCATGGGTTCGATGCAGCGCCTGTGGATCGAGGGCAAACTTGTCATCGATGACGCCGTGGGGCACGATCCCAATCCGCAGGTGGCAAAGCTGCAGCTGGAAAAAGGGCATCGCTATGCGGTGAAGGTCGAGTACATGGCGGGCGGCCGCATCAGCAAGCTGATTTGGCTGCCAGTGAGCGGCGATCCGCTGGTGGAAGCCGTCTCTGCCGCTCGACAGGCGGACGTGGTTGTAGCGGTCGTGGGTATCACTTCGAAGCTCGAAGGCGAGGAAATGAAAGTCGACATACCCGGATTCCGTGGCGGCGACCGCACCAGTCTCAGCCTCCCCGCGGAAGAAGAGGCGCTGCTGGGAGCGCTGAAAGGCAGCGGCAAGCCACTCGTGGTTGTGTTGATGAATGGCAGCGCACTCGCGGTAAATTGGGCGAACGACCACGCCAACGCCATTCTCGACGCCTGGTATTCCGGTGAAGAAGGCGGAACGGCGATTGCGCAGACGCTGGCCGGAGCCAACAATCCTGCCGGACGTTTGCCCGTGACTTTCTACAAAGGTGTAGAGCAGTTACCGGATTTTGAAGACTATGCGATGAAGAATCGCACCTACCGCTATTTCACGGGAGAGCCCTTGTACGCGTTCGGCTACGGGCTGAGTTACTCGAAGTTCGAATATAGTAGCTTAAAGCTATCGAGCACCGAACTGCCGCCCGGCGATCCGCTCTCGGTCGAAGTGGATGTGAAGAACGCAAGCCCGCGGCCCGGCGACGAGGTTGTGGAGCTTTACGTGAATTTTCCTAAGCAGCCGGGCACGCCGCTGCGCGCTCTGCGAGGAATGACCCGCGTTCACCTGGACGCGGGCGAGCAACGGCACGTGAAGCTGACGCTGCAGCCACGCGATCTGAGCTACGTGAACGAGGCGGGCGATCGGATCGTCGGGGCCGGAGATTATGTGATCACCGTGGGTGGAGGACAGCCCGGCACAGGGGGCGCGCAAGCGGAAACTCACTTGTCGATTCGCGGCGAGCAGCCACTTCCGGAATGACCGACAAGAATGACGGCGAAACGAATTTCTGCACGGGCTGCCGAGGCGAGTTGCCGGGACAGGTTGCCAAGGTAAGATGAGAAGAGGCGCATTCTTCCATCGCAAACATGAATCGTTGTAAGACTCTCGGCCTGCTCGTTGCACTCTTATCGTTCCTGTTCAACGTAGCGCCGCCCGTGCGTGCCCAAGCAACTCACGCTGAATCCCCGACCAAACCAGCGGGAATAACGGCATCGGCGACGGCTCCGGCCGATGCCATCCGATTCTCGTACCAGCCAATCGATTTCCAGCTCGAGACCGACGAGACGCCCGAACGCCACGCGCCCGAAACCATGGCCGGAGGCGTGGCCGTCTTCGATTACAACAACGACGGCAAGCTGGATATTTTCTTTACCAACGGCGCCGACATCCATACCCTCCGCAAGTCCTCGCCGAAATATCGCAACCGCCTTTTTCAAAACGACGGCAAAGGACACTTCACGGACGTCACCGACAAGGCCGGACTGGCGGGCACCGGCTACGACATGGGCGTGGCCGTCGGCGACTACGACAACGATGGCTACGAAGATATTTTCGTGGCCGGCGTCTACCGCAACACTCTGTATCACAACAACGGAGACGGTACATTCACCGACGTCACGGCAAAAGCAGGGCTCAATAAACCCGACGCCGAATACGGACCGCTATGGTCGGTCGCAGCCGCATGGGTGGACGTAAACAACGACGGCCTGCTCGACCTGATCGTGATTAATTATTTGACATGGGATGTGGACCACGAACCGCTTTGCGAAGCCTACGCGCATCGCGACTATTGCCATCCCAAAATGTACAAGCCCACGCCGAGCCAGTTGTTCCTCAATAACGGCGATGGAACTTTCCGCGATGCTTCGGTCGAGTCGGGTCTGCGCGCCCACCCCGGCAAAGGGATGAGCGTGGCCGCAGCCGATTCAACCCTCGACGGCAAAATGGATTTAATCGTTACCAACGACAAACTGTTCAACTGGTTGTTCCGAAATAAAGGTGGCGGAAAGTTTGATGAGGTCGGGTTCGACGCGAACGTTGCCTTGCGCGAAGACGGCACGTTCATCTCCGGCATGGGCGTCGATTTTCGCGATCTCGATAACGATGGCTACCCAGACATTGTCCTGGTCGCGCTCGACAACGAAACTTTTCCCATTTACCAGAACACTGGCAAAGGCAGCTTCGTAGAAGTCACCGAGCAGAGCGGCATGGCCGCGCTCAGCCTGCCGATGGCGGGCTATTCGCCGAACATCGCGGATTTCGACAACGACGGCTGGAAAGATATTTTTGTTTCGCGGGGACATGTGCAGTCGCTCGATTCAGCGCCTCGCCTCATGGTGGAGCAGCCGAACACTGTCTTCCGCAACCTGTGTGACCTGAAGTTGTCGGCCATGAAGTTCTCAGCATTGACCGCCGAAGCCGGATTCACTTCATTCCCGCCGTCGCGTCATCGGGGATCCGCGATCGGGGACCTGACCGGCGACGGCCGTCTGGACGTTGTGGTCAGCGCGATTCATGCTCCCGCGGAAATATGGATGAACCAGAGCCCGGGCAATAACCATTGGCTGGAGTTCAAACTGCAGGGCACGAAGAGTAACCGAGATGGAATCGGCGCTCGCATTAAAGTGGTGACCAAGAGTGGCGCGCAGTACAACCACATGACCACCAGCGCGGGCTATGCTTCATCGAGTGCCGGTCCCGTGCATTTTGGATTGGGGAAGAATGCGTCGGCGGATCTTGTCGAAATCCACTGGCCTTCAGGGATCGTGCAGCAAATGCACGCCGTGGCCGGCGATCGCATCGTGCTGGTGAAGGAACCGGCGCGGTAGAACATTTCTACGACTATAAGCGATCTATAACTATAAGCTATCTTAAAAACAGCGCGTAAACGAGTTCAGGAAGAGCGCTCTCATCTCTTTCCCGGTTCCGCATTCTCGACGCCGCGGAAACTCTCCGGCGGACCAAGATAGCTGGCTCTCACGCTCCCTAGCTTGAGCACCAACTTCTCGAGCACAACGCCGGGATCCACCATGCAGAACTTTAGCGTGTGATAGCCAGTACCCGCGACCGCGTGCTCAGATGTGACCCTGCGAACACTATCCTTGACCGATGTCGCCCAATCTTCAACGGAGTTGTGCGCCAGCGCATCCACCACTTGCAGCGGTTGGTCATCGAACGAAATCGCATAACGCAGACCGCGCCCGGGAACAAAATTCAAAGTCGGACCGAGGATGGCTTCAACGCCAACCTTCCCGGGATCGAACAAATAGACTTGATATTCTAGGCACGGAGAAGATGCGGATGGCAAAATGCTCGGCGCGGTCACAGGAAGCACCGCCATGCCCGACAAAGTTCGGCCGTAGTCGTCAATCTTCTCCCAATGCGCCGAATCTGGGCCGGTTCGTCGCGTGTAATGCTCGGCCTCGATGGAGACATAACCGTCGGCTTCCACAAAAGCTTTAAAATTCTTGAGCGATGTTCGCGCCGGTTCGGCAGGATTGAAAGTTTCCACCTTTATTTTCACCGCCTCTGTGCCCGCTCCAGTAGCCTCGTTGGCCCGGGCAATCGAAATGTAGCCGGTGCTCGATCCCTTAAGAGCCTTGTCCCAATCGATCCTCACCCAAATGCGCTGCTCCTTCTGAATCGTGCCGTGGTCCGCGCTCAACACGATCCATGGCGAACTCGCTGAAGCGGTGAAATCGAAATCAGCCTTGCCCCGGTTGAAAACATCCACATATCGCCGCTGTTGGTTGTAGACGTCAAATTCGGGAAGCACCGCTTCCCCGGCAGCCCCGGGCCATGCGGATGCCGATCCCTCAACCGCGACTCCCATCGCGGCCGCATCAGGAATCTGAATCTCCGTCACCACCGGCATTACGTTCACCGGCGGATCTCTCCAACTGGTGTAGCCGATATGCGTTTGATCCATCATGTGGTTCCACTTGCCGTGAGCCAGAGTGTGGTTGTATTCGCCCGAGAGATCGGCGTCCGCCTGAAACAAAGCTCTCGCCTGCGTGGCCAGGTCGTTGGTGTTGGCGCGTCCCTGGACCGCATACAAATGATTCTTGCCGACTGTGATGTAAAGCTCCGTCACGATCTGCGAGGCTTTCGCAGGATGTTGCACCAGCTCGAAAAAAGCGTCGCGCTGGTTCTCGGGCAATTGGCTGGCAATTTTTTCTGCCTCCGCCGTGATCGCCTTGAATTCGTCGAGGACGCGATCGGCCTCCTGGTAATCAACCACGCTGAAAGTTTCCGGATCGAGCAGTTCCGGTTTTCGGCGTCCGTTGAACTTCGCATATTTCGAGACGATGTCGGCGATAGCCGCTGCATGCTCGGGCCCAAACTCGCGCTCCGCCCAGAGTCTGGTGAATTCTCGAGCGTTCTGGTTCGTCCATGCCGAGGGGTTCCATGCCATATTCAGAAAAAACTCGATCGGCACCTCCATCGGCTTCAGGTCGCCCACGTTCACTACCCAGATGCGGTTGGCGCCGTAGTGAAACGCCAGGTTCATCTGCTCCCAGATTTTCGGCAGAGGATTCGTGTTGATCCATTTATAGGAGCGCGGGTCGCCCACGTAGTCGAAGTGATAATAGATTCCCGCTCCGCCGCTGCGTTTTCGCTCTTCCTCGGTCGGCAACCGCCGGATATTGCCCCAGTTATCGTCACACCACAGCAGGGTCACGTCATCCGGAACGCGCATCCCGTGCTCGTAATATTGCTGCACTTCCTTATAGAGCGCCCAATCCTGCGGCACGGTCGAAGCGTCGGTATGCATCACGTCGCCGATAATCTTGCGCTGGTCTGTAACGATTTTTTCGAGCAGCACGCGATCATCCGTCTCCGCCATTGGCAGGTCGCCGTTCCCGCGCATGCCCAGCGTGATCACGCTCTCGTAATTGTCATTGCGCTCGATTCCCTGCTTCCAATACTCGCGCAACTCGGCCGCATTCGCGCTGTAGTCCCACGGGCCCTTGGCGCTCTTTTCCCATTCCTTCCACGCCCGCATCATGGGCTCGTGATGCGATGTTCCCATCACAATGCCGTATTGATCGGCCAGCTTCGGATTCAACGCATCATCTGCGTTGAACGCGCTGCCCCACATGGCCGGCCACAGGTAGTTGCCTTTCAGGCGCAGTAGTAATTCGAAAACCTTTTCGTAAAACTGATGGTTATAGCCTCCGAATTTTTCCTTTGTCCATCCGGTAAGCGCCGGAGCCTCGTCATTCAGAAAGATGCCGCGATACTTCACCACCGGCCCTTGCAGATACCGTCCGCGTTTGATGAACATTTCGTCGCGATGCGCCACCGCAACGTCGGCCCACCAGTACCACGGCGAGACTCCAATCTGTTCGGAGAGATCGTAGATGCCGTAGATCGTGCCCCGCTTGTCGCTGCCGGCAATCACCAGCGCCGAGCGCACTCCTGGCAGCGGATTCGGCACGACCTGAATCAGAAAAAATTCCCACTTGCCCCGGATCGCGGTCACATCGAGTTTTCCGGCGGAAACCAGCTCATCGATCAGCGCACTCTTGCCGAGTGTGCCGATGATGACGATTCCGTTTTTCGCCATCTCGTTTCCCGCGAGCCCACCTTTCTGCTTCGCGATATCTGGAGTGCGGCCCGTGACCCGCGAAATATCCTGCTGCAAGTCGTGCGCAGCCCGCACCACGCCCCAATAATCGTTGTCGTCCACGAAGATCGCCGCGAGATGGTTATGGTCGGCGAGAGTGAAGCTTCCCGGACGGCGCGAAGTCTCGACGTACCGCTCCTGGCCAATGGCCATCACGTCGCAGACTGCGCCAGGAAAGAAAACAGAGAGGATCAGGACTAGGGTGAGCCGTCGCAAACTTGCCAGAAACATCAGACACGATGACGCTGAAGCCGATTGCCGCATGCGTCCTTTTTCTCCTGGATGGACCTCAAGAATACCGGGTTAGAATCTCAAAAATGCGTGAACGTTTACGGCATCGGCCGTGACAATTCCCGCGAGAATACTTTATGCAACGCCGGATAAATCTCCCGATAGGTGCCATACCCCTGCTGCATCGTGAGCACACCCTGAGCGCTGGGACGGACTCGAGAAGCCACGCGAATCACCGCATCGCACGCTTCGTCCACAGAAGCCCACGCGCCAGCGCCAGCTCCCGCCAGAATCGCCGCCCCGTAGGCCGCGCCCTCTTCGGCTTCCACGATTTCCACTTCATGGGCGTAGACATCGGCTTGAATCTGTCTCCATAACGCCGAACGCGCGCCACCGCCGCCCAGTCGAATTCGCGTTACTGGAATCTTCATCTCTTCGAAGATGGTGAACGTGTCTTTCAAGCTGTAGGCAACGCCTTCCAGAATCGCGCGCACCACGTGCGCTCGCGTGTGCGACGCGGTCAACCCCACCAGCGCCGCGCGCGCGTTCGGATCTAAGTGCGGCGTGCGCTCACCCATCAGGTAAGGCAACCAGAAAGCGCCTGCGGAACCCTCCGGCGCGGAACCAGCTTCGTCCGCCAGAACATCATACGGATCGCGCCCCTTCTGCGACTGAACTCCGAACCGATCCCGAAACCAGCGCAGAGATAATCCCGCAGCCTGGGTTACGCCCATCACGTGCCAGCGTCCCGGAACCGCGTGACAAAAAGTGTGTATGCGTCCGCGCGGGTCAAGCGCCGGACGGTCCGTGGACGCAAAGACCACGCCCGACGTGCCAATCGTGGCGCTCACCGCTGCTGCGCGCACAATGCCCATCCCCACGGCGCCCGCGGCTTGATCTCCCGCGCCCGCGACCACCGGAGTTCCGGCGCGCAATCCGGTCGCCGCGGAGCCCACGGCTGACACGCGTCCGCAAACCTGCGGCGACTCGTAAAGTTTCGGCAGCAATTGTTCGCTGATTCCGGTCTTGCTCAAAACTTCCGCTGACCAGCGCCGGTTGGCCACGTCGAGCAGAAGCGTTCCCGAAGCATCCGCCATGTCGATGGCTCGATCTCCGGTGAGACGGAATCGCACGTAATCCTTGGGCAACATCACATGCGCCACGCGAGCCCAGTTGGCGGGCTCTGTCTCGCGCACCCACAGCAGCTTGGTCAAAGTGAAATTAGTCAACGGAGGATTCGAGGTAAGTTGAATCAGCCGGCCCGGGCCGAACATCTCGTTCAGTTCGTTGCTCTGCGCCTCGCTGCGCTGGTCGCACCAGATGATGGCATTGCGCACAACGTCATCGTTCGCATCGAGCAACACCGCGCCGTGCATCTGCCCGGAAAAACCCACGCAGGCGATTTCGTCAGCAGCCACGCCCGCGGAACTCAGAGCCTTCCGCACCGCCACGCCGCTGGCCCGCCACCAATCGTGCGGATCCTGCTCCGCCCATCCCGGGCTCGGACTCGCGAATGCAACGTGCTCTTCCGACCCGGAAGCAATCACCGTCCCATGTTCATCGATCACCAGAGCCCGAGTGCCGCTGGTCCCTACATCAATGCCGAGAAATCTGATGGTTCCCCTCCTCGTGTCTCACTTAGGCGAAATATTTTTGCGCGCAATCTTCTCACGCGACATCCTCCGCGGCTTCCTGCGCCGGCCGTTGCGCCGGAACGTCGCGCTGCACTCCCGCTCGCTCCGATTGCGCGCGCAGGAAGAAATCAAGGTTCCCCCGCGTCACCAAATGCGGCGCCAGCGTTACCTGATGCGAACTCGATCCCTCCGCCAGAAACTCATGCAATTTCCGGAAAGCCATTCGCCCCTGCGTGCGCGGACGCTGGTAGATCGTCGCCACCACCGCCCCGGATCGAATCTCCGGCACAAGGTCGGGATAAAGATCGGTAGTAATAATCGTCAACCTATGCAGCAACTTCGCATGCCGCGCCGCCTTCAATATCGGGATCGACGCCTCCGTGGTCACATAGATCCCCGCCAGATCGGGACAATCTTCAAACAGTTTGCGGCACTTGTCGTACGCCTCCGATTCCACGTCGTGATCTTCGATCGGCTCCATCAGCTGCATCTCCGGATAAAACCTCTGCAACGTCGACTCAAACGCCGCATATTTCTCCGCGTGTTCGGTAATCGCCACATCGAATAAAGTGACGGCGATTTTCCCCTGCCCTCGCAAGAACCGGCCCATAAGATCGGCAGCGATCGAACCGCTGGCCAACGTGTCGATGGCCACGATGCCGAGCCTCCCGCTGTTCGGAGCGTCGGTGGCCACGCACATCACCGGAATGCGGGCGCGCGCGGCTCGCCGGATCCACGGCCGCAGTTTTTGTGGACGGCTCGGGAAGGTAATAATTCCGTCCACCTTCGCAGCCATGGCAGCTGCGAATGCCTCTTCTTCGCCTTCGCCGAGTCTTGGGTAAGTTCGAAATTCCAGGTCAACGTTGTCCATCAGGATGGAGCTGGCCTCTTCGCGAATCCCGACTCGCACCTCGTCCCAAAACGAAGTGGTACCTTGCAGAGTGTTCACGGAGATTCGCAGCGTTCTCTTGGAAGACAGGAACCGCGCTGCCAGATTCGGCCGGTAACCCAGCGCTCTGGCGGTTTGCAGCACCTTGGCCTTGGTCATGGGACTCACGCCAGGGTTATCGTGCAAAGCCCGGTGAACAGTTCCTGTGGAGATGCCGAGCGCCTTGCCGATATCCAAAAGAGTCGCGGGACGTTTGCCCATTTATTCAGCTCGCGCCTGCCGGCCGATTCGCGCCGGGAAGAGTATGCTGCGAACGGCCTTCCCTTTTGGCGACAGGAATGGCCAACCGCGGCGATTGTAAACGTTTACGCAACATCCGCCAAGCGAGAGAGAGACTACGCCAGGACGCGCCGATTCAGTAGCTATTCTTCTGGACAGCAAAGAAAAGGCGAATACTAGAGCCCGGGAGAGCCAGCGTTTTATGTCGCGGGCCGAACCTCGCAGCGCTTAGCAATTAGCAGTTAACATTTCGTAAAGCGGTGGTGCCTGGAGTGGCTGGGGACAATTGCCAGGTCCAAACGCCGAGTGCACATATTTATTTCGCGAACCGGCGAACACTAAAGGATATCGGCAGCCCGACCACCACCATGTGGACAATCAACCCTTGCAGCACGTCATGCAACTCGTAAGGACCCCTATCCTGAAGCGCGGAGAGCGGCAAAACGATGTAACCCATTACCAGCTCAACTGCGATGCCATAGAACAAGCCGCACACCAGCGGGTGCTCCTTCAAGAAAGCCAGTCTGCGGCTTGCCGCGTAGTAGATCGCCGTCGCAGAGAACGCGATAAAGAAGTGGAGCAGAACTCCCAAAACGTAGGTGGCCGCCCCTCCATGCAAAGCCTGCCGCCCCAGCAGGCCCGCGGCAATGACCAGCGGAACTCTCCGTCCAAACAGGATGAAAGCTTGGGTTAGGTCCAAAGTCCCGGCCGTCAGACCGCCCATGGCGATTGCCAATAAAGCGCTTCGTTTCATCCGATTTCCTCCCCTTTTCGCCTTTGGCTTTTGCGGGCCGCCACGCAGGCTCACGATACTCAGGTCAGACGAGGGAAGTCCTGAACCGGGTCTGAAACATCCTGAATACCTCTGAAATGACTCCGCATGGCAGAGACGCGACTCGAGGCGTTCGTTGTGGAGCGGGCGCTCCTCACCGCTTCACACCGTCCCCGCTTCACATGATCTAGGGCGGAGCGGAAGCGTATTGGTACAATCTGCGGGGCGCCGCGTTTCCTGATAACAGAAGGTGTCCAGACCGCATGGAACGCCCAACCCCGACAATGCTTCGCATCGGCGACTGGTGCGTCAATCCTGCCTCTAGCCAGATTTCACGAGATGGAGAGACCGCTCGCGTAGAGGCTCGGACAATGCGACTGCTGCTGTGCCTCGCAGACCACGCCGGCGAGGTCGTCAGCATCGATGACTTGCTCCACCAAGTCTGGTCCGGAGTCTTCGTCTCTCCTGACTCCGTCTACCAGGCTGTGGCATCGCTCCGCCGCCTTCTCGGCGACGACCCCAAACAGCCCACTTACATCGAGACTGTGCCGCGGCTCGGGTATCGGATGGTCGCGACGGTCAGTCCCTGGATGGGTAACAATGAGGCGTCGAACACCAACGCGCAAAACCATGCGCCGGTCTCTCGCGCGCGCTTCAAAATCAGCTCAATCTGGCTCGTCGGCGCGACTATCGTTCTCGCGATCGTCATAGCTGTTTTTCTGTTCCGCAGCAACGCCCTGGGACACCATCCCTCCGCCTCAATCGCCGGCGTGCCACAGCCGCAGAAATCCGTCGCCGTGCTGCCCTTTCTCGACCTCACCGATGGAATGAAAGAGGAAGAATTCGCCGACGGCATGACCGAGGAACTGATTGACAAACTCAGCAAGATCCCGGGGTTTCGGGTACCGGCTCCGACGTCCTCGTTCTATTTCAAGGGCAAACAAATATCCGTCGCTGATGTCGCCCGGACGCTGGGCGTCGCTTATGTAGTCGATGGAAGCGTGCGCAAATCGGGTACCAGGCTGCGCGTCGCGGCGCGGTTGATCCGCGCGGAAAACGGTTACATTGTCTGGTCTGAAACCTACGACCGGCCGTTTGGCGACAAGTTGTGGATTCAAGACGACATCGCCGGAGAAGTAACGAAAGCGCTGAGAGCGTCCGTCGAGGCCAGCCCCGACCACTAAGCCATCCATTCCCCATCGAACACGCGACGGTCCGCAAAGTCAGTTGAATTTCGGCTCTGATGCTTGAGTCGCCGGTATTATGCAGGTCGCGTGAGACAGCTGATTCGCTCTATCCTACCGACCGTCAGGAACGGGGTCGTTCAGGCTTTTAGACTCCCACTGCTACGCTTGGCTTCACGTCGATCATTCTCGCAACATCCGCCACCCGCCGGTACGATTGCAGCCTGTCCTCATGGTCATAGGTGTCGGTGACAATGATGACCTCGTCGGCTCCAGTTTCATCTGCCAACTTCTCAAGACCCGCTTTCACCGTCGCATTCGATCCCACGATCGCCGCACGCAGTCTGTTCGCTACGGCTGCCCGCTCCCCGTCGTCCTGCCACAGCCCCTCCATGGAATCCACGGGCGGCAACAATTCCACAGGTTGGTTTCTTATCAGTCGCAAAAAACGCTGCTGCGGGGTCGTGAACAGCCGCCGGGCTGCAGCATCCGTCTCTGCCGCAATCACCTGCACCGCTGCCATGAAGTACGGCTTCCGCAGAACTTCGCTGGGGCGGAATTCCTCGCGATAGAGCTGCGCCGCTGCGTATAGGTATTCAGGTGCAAAGTGCGCGGCGAATGCGAACGGCAACCCCTGCATCGCTGCCAGTTGTGCACTGAAGCCGCTCGACCCCAGCAAAGTGATGGGCACATTGCTTCCCTGTCCGGGAATCGCCTTGACCGCTTGCCCCGGTCTCTCGGGGCCCAGGTACCCCCGGAGTTCGTCCAGGAGCGCAGGGAAATCGTCGCCACTCTGCTTCGAATCCCTTCGCAAAGCGCGCATCGTTTGAAAGTCGCCGCCCGGAGCGCGTCCCAGCCCCAGATCGATTCGTCGAGGATACAGTGCTTCCAGCGTCCCGAACTGTTCCGCCACCACGAGCGGTGCATGGTTCGGCAGCATTACTCCACCGCTGCCTACGCGAATCGTCTTCGTCGCCCCTGCCACATGGCCGATCAGCACCGGCGTTGCGGAGCAGGCCAGTCCAGAAATGGAGTGATGTTCCGCCAGCCAGTAGCGCTGGTATCCCCACTGCTCCACGTGTTGTGCCAGGTCCACCGACCGGGCGATTGCGCTGCCTGCGGACTCCCCTGTCCGCATGCCCACAAGATCCAGTACCGAAACCGCGAATCCGTTGCCCATGCCGTATTGGATGAGACGAAAGGGAAAGTGATGCGACCTGGCCAAATTTCAAGATGCATCGCGGAAACCCGCTCTGAACCGTCGACCAGCAAAGTGAGGCAGCCGATGGGCCCAGAGTGCCCAAACCTTCTGCGGGGATTTTGGGACACCTCCCCGTCGATTTCGCGCCTTAGCAAGTGCCCGCTCCGCAGTGGCGCCTACCTGCCGCTGGCCTTGGCCGACGCCTGGAGCAGGTCGCACTGTGCGCGACGGAGATCGATCTTTTCGACTGCTCTCTTTGGAATGAACTCCACGTATCGGCGCTCATTCGATTCGAACCTCGGCCACTGCGGTAGCGATGTCCCGTTGGGATCTCCGGTCTTCGCGAAATTCGTCCAGTACTGCTGCATCAGCTCCGAGACCGTGCGATCACCCTCGGAGCTCTCCACCGCTTTCCCTCCCCAGACATAAGGAAGCTCGGCGGAGTGTGCCGTCGCCTGGGTTCCGATGGCAGGGAGCGAGAACTCGTACTGATACACGCGGTTTCCCGCGGCGCGGTGTTGCAGCGCAATCGTAACTGCGGGACAACGAAAGGTCAGGTCGCTCAACCACTGGGCGCGCGCATCGCCGTACGGGGCGTAGGAGACAGGGTCGGTTTTTCCGTCGAGCCCATACAAGCTGAATGCGCGGGGAACCGCATCGCCAAGGACTTTCGTCATATCCTGTTTTAGCGCCTCGACATCGCCGTGAAAAGGAAACTCAATTGCGTTGCTTCCGACAATAAAATCCACTCGATGCTCGTTTCCAGATGCAAATACCTCCGCCGGCTGAACCGGCAGAACCCATCCGTCGATACTGGGATTGCCGTCCGGCGAACCATAGGCAGGGGAGGCAGCGAGCAGTTCGGCCACAGGCAAGCGTCGCAAATAGGCAATCTCGTGTTCGGCGGGCGGGTGAAGCTTCGCGGCATAATCCTTTCCGGCCTGTTCTGCCTCGGCGCGAACCCGCATGACCGGCCCGCGGACGAGCACGGTTCCGCTCTCGGCAATGGCCCGTTGAAAGAGTCCTTTCGACAGCGGCGAGGTCATCAGCAACCCGATGTCCTGCGCTCCCGCCGACTGTCCGAACAGCGTGACCCGGCCGGGATCGCCGCCAAACTTCGCGATGTTCTCACGCACCCAGCGCAGCACCGCAATCTGGTCCAGCAGGCCGCAGTTCCCCGACGCGTGATGCGCCGATTCCGCGGTCAACTCCGGATGCGCCAGAAAACCCAAAACTCCCAGGCGATAGTTGACCGTGACGACGATGACGTCATGGCGGGCCAGCGCCGTCCCGTGATAGCCGAACGAGGCCGTGCCGCCCATGTTCGCGCCGCCGTGCAGCCATACCATCACCGCTTTGGGCGACGATACCGGCCACTCCGGGGTCCATACATTCAAGTACAAGCAGTCCTCGGAGCCGCGCGCCGCCGCATCATGGTTCCACGCCGCATCGATCTGCGCACAGGAGGGCCCGAAGTCCGAAGCTTCCCGGATCCCGCCCCAGGGCTTGACCGGCGCCGGCTCACGCCACCGCAAATCTCCCACTGGAGGCTCAGCAAAGGGCAGGCCAAGGAATGCCGCGCCATCGGGCTTCGGCAATAGCAGTCCGCGCACCTGGCCTCCGGTCATGGATACAACGGGCCCGGTTGCGGGGGCCTGCGCCAAAACAGATGCGCAGGCGACAAGGCCAAAGAAAAGAATGTATCGCTGCTTCGTCATCGCGAGTCCCAGGAAGAGGTTCCTGACCAGCAGCCTATCAGGATCGGAGCGGGAAGCAACGAATTGATACTGATGAAGGGCGCCTGAACTGCTGCGGGCGTCCGCCGAGAACACCCGTCACAGCCGCTGGACGAGTATCCCGCGATAGACTGCACCTTTCTGCCGATGAATGCGTACCTTCTTGTATGCCGGGCTGTCATACCAGCGTTTGGCAGCTTCTACGCTGGGAAACTCTGCAATGACAGTTCCCTCGGTTGCTGGTCCTACCAGGTCCTCTTGTGCGCCATGGGACGCAAGTACTTTTACCTCGTGCCCCGCGAAGGTCGAACGGATCTCACTCCAATAAATTTCCAATTCGGACGCGTCGAGCGTCCGTTCGCGTATAAAAACCAGATGTGCGCTCATGGCGGTCGCCTCTCCTCACTCCACAGACGCCTAATGATTCGGCTCTTAAACTCGAAGCCGAGGCGAACCCTGTGGTGGTGTCACTCGAACAGTGATTTTATGCCGCTAACCATCGTGCGCCAATCTGGCGGCAGATAAGGTGATAAGCGATGAGGTATGGACTGCGGAGCTCCGAAGACAGTTCGCCGACTGCATCTCCATTTTCTTCAGATATAAATGGGGAATGTCCTGCCACCAGTGACCCCGGTCACGGCGCGCAACACATCCGGGGCGCCCGCTCAGCCTTAGTTCCAGGCGCATCGTCAAGAATCCCCATTGGCAAAGCTGGAGATCCCTCAAGATACACTCGACGAAATCGCCCTAGGACGGATGCATCGTTTCCGGCGGAACAAATTTATAGCCGACTCCGTGAACGGTTCGAATAAGAGTGGGAAAGTCAGGATCGTTCTCGATTTTCTGGCGCAGTCTCACGATGCAATTGTCGACAGCGCGGCGACTGGAGCGTTTCCGCTCCGGCCACAAGGAGCCGATTAGTCTTTGGCGAGAAACGACAACTCTCGGCCTGGAAACCAAGAACTTCAGCACTTTGAACTCCCGAACAGTCAGCCTAATCGGTTGATCAGCCCGAGTAAGCTCCATCTTTGGAAAATCCAGGAAGAATTCCCCAAAATGCGCCCCCTGACTAATTCTCCGCAATCGAAGATCGATCGTGTTCGGGTGTGCCGTTGCCATGCAATCAGCCTTGTCACACAAGTTAGCTTTGGCACCCAGTTGCCTTGTCACAAAAAGGTCATATTGTTGTTAAATCCGTGCAGTTGGAATGCCCCCCAAATGCCGGATTACCCCAGGTGGAGTGCTCTAGCACCATGACAATCGTTGCCACATCCGCGCGGGGAAAGGACGGTTGCGTCGCGGAACAAGATGCCTGAAGTTGTGGAAGAGCCGACCGCTCGGCTCTCAACTGAATTGTTTGACAAAAGGATTTACCCACCTTTGACACATTCGATCTCCAACAGGACAAGACCATCACGATCGAGCGGCTGGGACTTTTCCTACCGCGTAGATCTTGTCAGGTCTCGCCAGTGCGGCAATTCCCAGAGATATCTCAACCCAGCGCCAGCGTGAAAACTGAGCCGTTGCATCGTGAATGCGCTGTCCAACCAACGCGCTTTTACTCTGGTCCATGGCGGATTCTTGACCGGCGCAAAAAATTTGGAAGGTTGTTTCCCCGGGATCTTCCAGGGCATCAGCCCGTGCCGTAGGGAATCCCGCCTTGCGCGACGGTCCGGAATGTATTCTCCGCTGATGAACAACGAGAGCTTCGAGTCTGGAAAGACCTTCGATTTATGGGGTGGACGTTCTCCCAGGGCCCAGCTATGGCCATAGTTATCCAGCCACAAGCGCGCACTGGGGCGGAGCAATTGTCTCCAGTGTTGAGCTACCTCGGGCATCGGAGCGGAAAACACATTGGCCGACAGTTCGAGCGCTATCGTTGAGAATTCCGCGAGCTGCGGTGCCCCCTCCAGACGCTGGCTGAACTGCTTCCAAAACAATGAATCTTGCGATCGCTTCTCCATGAAGCGTCCAATCTCAAGAAACCAAGAAAGCTTTGCCCAGTAGGACAACATATGTTGGAACGCGTGCAGCACCTGGAGGAGCAGAGCGTCTTCGTCACTCAGAACCGGGAACCGCAGCCCGCCCCATTCTTTCAATTTGGGGTTATTGAGGACGAATGCTGGCTCTTCTAAAGGTACGCCGTGCGTCACTTCCTCCCAGATGCCCGCATGCAATTCAACCATGGGAGTCGTTTCCACGTTGTAGGGACTATCGAATGGGGAGGGAACCCGCCGTAGTGGACGTTCGAAGGCAAATTCCTGCGCGGCGGCGCTGCGCCGTGCCTCATATCCCAACTCCAACAGCACACTCTGTGCGGAGCGGAGAGATTGCCCGGCGACCAGATAGTCAAGGTCACACTGCGTTCGCAAGTAAGGGTTGCTGCAAAACTCCGGCCACAGTGAAAAGCCTTTGATCACAACATACTGAACGCCCGCCTGATCAAGCTTTTCATTGATACAACCAGTCTCGTAAAGGAGGTGGTCAACCCGGCAACTGTTGTCGGCAAGATTCTGTTCGAAACGAGCCAGCACCTGGGGGGGAAGCACCTCGCTAGCCCCACGATCTCTTAGCTTTTCCAGCAGATAGAGTGTGAGACCGGCCCGATCGATCCATCCCATGGTCCGTTCCCAGTCAAGTGGTGGGAATCTTGCCAACTGCCCAAAGTCAGTGGATGCTCCCGACAATTGCAGGCAACCGATGATCGCCTCGGCCAACTTCAGGTTCATCACCGCTTGCCTTCCGGTAAGAGCGATAGGAAACCTGGAAGGAAGGCTTCGACAAACAACGTTCGGTCACTGACGAGCGCCTCCGATAAGAAAGAGACTCCTTTGCGCGTCCGCTCGTCATACGCTAGAAAGCTGTATTGGCCGATGGTCACAAATGATATGCCGTCATCACTGATACGGCGACTACTCACGGCGACGGACTTCGATGCTTCATCCGTCTCTGGTTCTGTCACGATTCTCCAGGAGCAGTCTGGCTGGCCAACATCGGCTTGCCCGCATTCTCGCGCAAGGTCGGCGATTCGACCGAGCAGATCTGGACAATTTGTGGCAACGGAGATCACTTTCCCAAACACATTGAATGTGCCGTGCAGGTGCGTGAGAGCGAATCTGTTGACTAGATCGATTGGCATGGAGGTCGCTATTGTTCGCCGCGTTCTCAGACAGAGCCACAGATCTCCGCCAGCAATCGCGCCAACGGCTCAGGTCTCAAGTCATGCCGCACCACCCAGCATTCTCGATCCACCAGGCGATTGATGGTTTCCAACTGAAATTCGTACTGATCAAAGATGAGGGGGGGCATCATCTCTAAATCGGCCACCAGGCGGGATGCGGCCTCCCGGGAACTCAAAGGCTTGATCGCGAGCGGTGAATCCACGTTCCTCTCCAGGAAAACCAGCCAGCGCGGTGTACAGCTCAAACACCGTTCTACATTGGAAATCTCGGTTGGATCCACGTTGAGCGCCCACTCCCCGTTCAAGGACAGGACTGGGTCGAGTGAGACGAGCTCAGGAAAGTGGCTCGCTGCATCGGGAAGCAACTTCACCGGAGTGGGTAGACCCCAGGCTCGCACTCCCGTACCGTTGCGTGACAAGTAGGTACAGTCATCCGAAAGATAAGAAAAACCATTTCGAGACAACGACAATGCCATGGTCGATTTTCCGGCTCCCGATTCTCCGCCAAGAAGAAGTCCTGATCCACCCTTGACCACACACCCACAATGAACGGGAGTTACTCCGATCGATGCGCTGACAATACCCAGCAGGACAGGCAACACCGTCTGCTTCCAGTAGCGCAGATCGTGGGTTACCGCAGGAGAGAATGATCCGATCACGCGGCGACTCATTTGGTCCACCAGCATCGAGTCGCAGGGACCGTAGGTCGCATAGTACAGATGATCCAGAGCTCTAAAATGCGGCGTCGACCAGCACGGTGCGTCGTGGACGGCAAGGTCGACCTGGAATCGTAGGTGCAAATCTGCTTTCTGTTCGGCGCCCGCGGGGTCGAAAGTTTCGAAAGTTTCCTGCATCGCCTGAAGAATTTCCTCGGAATTGGATTTCAGATCCCAGATCGAACCGGCGACGAAAAAGCGGGCCCTGAGAGGAAGTTTGTCGTTGGCTAAACTGGTGACTCTGTGAGCGGGATCGAGGACTTGCATTCAAGTGCACCCACACAAGTGCGCGGAAGACAAATCTAGCGTCGCCGAAGCCGTGGTTCGTCATCAGATTGTCAAATTGTTGTCAATTCCGCGGTCGCGGCGAGACGCAGGTATTTCTTCCACTCGTCTTATCGGTTGTTTTGTTTTTCCGACCAGAATTAAAGTATGTCGGAGTACGAGGCGGCTACTTCCGTTCCCAGAGCTCGTCTTGATCGGAGAAGACCTGCACGCGCGCGTATCGTTCCCGAATGTAGTTGCGAAGAGGAGCGATAGTTTGTTCCGTTGAGCGGTCGAATTGATCCGCTGCGTCGAGGCGCGGCGACCATAGAACGAATTGCAACTTTTTCGCTTCTAATTGTTGTACAGCCTGTTCAATTTGCTCAGGCCGCGTCTGCTGATTTGTTTCCACAGCATCCATGAACAGGGGGTTCCGCAGCTGTAGAGGAAGGTAGATACTGGGACCCGCGGCCTGGAATATGAACTGCCCGGGTTCCGTATAGCGCATCATCGACTGCAACTTGCTGTAGGTCAGCGGAGAAACAGCCGTCTTGCCGCCGGGTGTTTCGATCGTCACACACCCTCTCCGGTATCTGGAGAGAGTCTGGTGAATCGCAATTGCAGAAATCAAGAGCCACATTATGACGACCGCATAACGCCGTACCCTTTGGGTACGACCGACTGTCCATACCAACAGGATTATGCCCGGCAGGGACACTGCGTAGAGCCGAAGCCAATTCAGACTAGATGCCACTTCCATAAGGAGAAAAAGGCCAACTAGTGTCAGAAGCGTGGCCGGCTGCCATCGGAACGTCGGATTCCGCCGTTCACCCCAGCATCGCCACAGGGCAAACGCATAGATGATTGGGAGAGAGGCGTAGATAAAAAGGTAGGGAGCGAGTCTCGGCAGCGCGGCTAAGGAAAGAGGTTCTGGCAACCCCATGAACTGGCTCATTAGCCCGTGCACCATGAACCGCCTCACGTAAGTGATCTGGTCATACCATAGCTGCCTCACACCAACCGTCGCAATGAACCAGGAATTCAGAGTTATCAGCACGACCGCGAAGGCCGCGAAAAGCGCGAACTCACTGCGAGCCAGGTCGCGCCACGTTTCTTTTGCTCGTGATCGCTTCCATAAGAGGAATATCGCAAAGGCAAACAACACCGCCACGCCACGGGTTTGCGTGAAGAACGATGCCACACCCAGCAGGGCTCCGGCCGCGACGATTGTCCATCTCGCAGCTTTTGGACTTTGCCCTATTCTCACAGCACTCATTACAGCAAGAATGCTGAACCAGTGATGGGTGCCATTCAACGCCTTGCCATATATCAATATCAAGAACAGTAACGCCGAAAACAGAGCGGGCCCATGTTCCATGATCTCGCCTGCAACCTCATAGCATATCCACGTTAGTGCGATGCCCAGGACGAGTACGGACATATTCGTGACCCAGATGTAAGGCCCGAAAAGTTTGAACATCACGAGATAAAACAGATCTGTACCAGGAGGAGTGAACTGAAAGAAATCTCGATAAGGCTTGTCACCGTACAACATGCGCTGGCCATCCATCCAGAAATACGCTTGGTCTCCGCCCAGCAGAAAGGGAGCGTTGGGGAGGGCAAACAAATTCAGGTAAAGGTAGGCCGCTGCAATGAGCAACAAGATGACCCTGCACCGATCGGTGCTGCGTCCTGTAACGCCATCGGTCCCCGCCCCTACGAGCGATTGCATGCCTGCCAACCTGACCGTTGAAGGACTCTTCGATACAGCGCCTCGAATTGAGCTGCCGTCCAGTCGGCGCTGTAAGTGCGAGCAAAGTCCTGCGCTGCCAGGGCGAGAGCCTCGCGTCGCCGGGAATTCTCTAGCAGTTCTACGATACCCTTCGCCAGGGCGCCGGGATCACTGACGGGTACAGCGACGGCCGCTCGAGGAGCCATTTCCGCGACAATTCCGACGTTGGTCCCGATCGTGGGGACTCCAGCCGCAGATGCCTCCAGCACGGCGGCACCCATGCTTTCGTGAAGTGACGATTGCACGAACAAATGCGCTTTGTGATAAAAGGGCACGATCTCGTCGATGGTCAGGACCCCGTGGAACCGAACTCTATCCGCAATTCCCAAGTTACGAGCTAGCTCCTGAACGCGCCCGTTCAGAGCGTCCACTCCGATGCAATCCAGCATGATGTGAGGGCATACGTCAGCCACTTGCCGAACTGCTCGCAGCAGCGTCTCTTGGTTTTTCACCTCGTTCAATCCTGCAACATGCACGAGGCGCCAGGGCTCGCCGCACGTACGTTTGACCGATCCCCGGAATATGGTCGTATCGACTCCAGTGGGAAGCCACTGGATGTCGGGGCGAATCCCGGTCGCGGAGCGCACGACATGCGTACTCGGCGCCGAAACCGCAGTTGCCGTCCGCAAGGTCGCGGACATCGTGATCCGGCTTCGGAGGGTTCTCATCCCACCGTAGCGAATTGTCGGCAGCCAAACCAATTCGCCCCCGCCGATGCTCACGACAACCGGCATGCGTAACAGGGAGCCGGCCGCGACCGCCAGAGATCCCTGGGGAAACACCCAAAAAGCATGCAGCAGATCGAATCCACTGCCGGCGGCACGCAGAGCAGACATCAATTTCCTTAACGTGACGGCCGCCCAGGATAGACGGGTGCGAGCTTTGATCAAGCCCAGGTTTACGACCCGGGCGCCGAGCAACTCGTATTCCGAGGGCAGGGTGTTCGGATCAAGGCTAACCACAACAACTTCGTGTCGACTCGCGAGGCGCTCGATCAGCGCGAGGAGGACGGGGATCACTAGGATACGGCCACTACGATCGACCCCACCTGGAACGATAAGGCCGATTTTCATGCCGGGTTCTGCCGTGCCGCGATCACTTCGCGGTATGCACGCATCGAGTCGCGGGCGATTGCTTTATAACTCAATTGCGACTGAAAAAAACTGCGGACTTTGTGGGAGAGCTGCTCCAGCGGTTGACGCACGACCTCCAGGAACTTCTCAGCAAAGGACTCGGGGCTCCCGGGACGCCAACAGGCTCCAACGCCTCCGTCATCGGTCATTACGCGGAAGGATGGAATATCGGTTACCACCGGCACGACTCCACAAGCCATCGCTTCAGCCAGCGAAAAACCACTGCCCTCGTGGTGACTGCCAAGAACGAAGTAATCCGAACTGTTATAGATGTCCTCCAACCGCGAGTGTTCAATCCTGCCCAGCAGAGTCACCGCCTCAGAAAGAGCCCTGCTGGCCAAGATGCGTTCCCTGACTGCCGGCAACATGTCTGCAGTTCCGTAGGCCATATACAGCCTTGCCTGCGGCAAGTGCTGCAGGATACGCGTGAATCCTTCGAGGACGGTGAGAGGATCTTTCAGCGCTATGAGCCGCCCCACCCATAACACGACAGGATTGCCGGCCATCTGCGTGCGGGCCCGGGCGGTAACCCGGTTCTGATATCGGAAATTGTTAGAACCTTCCATGATCTGGAAGATCGATTGGCGCTTCGAGATCAGGCCGTGGTCCACCCACCAAGTCGCCAGATCGTGCGCCGCGAAGAAGAAGCCGTCCGCAGCCCGCAAACCCCAGCGCTGCAGAGGCCGGACGAACGCCGGCCAAGGTCCGTCCGCGTGATGCTGGACAACTATCGAGCAGTCTGGCGGGAGGGCGTTCCTCAACGCTCGCAATTGCAAAGGATAGAGCAAGCCATTCAAATGAACCGCGGTCTGAAGCGGTTCCGAGACGTGACCTGGCGTGCAAACAGTTCGCACGGACGAGTGGAACGAACCGGGAATCTGCCACTTGCGCAGGGCTGGGGTGCAGGAATCCGCGCGAAAGCAAAAACGGACATCGCCGTCCCAGAAGTCTAGATTGGTATGGAACCTTTGCATTATCGTAATTCTTACTCCTTCATCTTGCAGGGCTTTCGCGAAGGGTCTGATCGTCGCATAGCGGTCGAGAAGCGATTCCGGCGTAGTCAAGTCCGGCTCGTAAAAATAAATCAATGGCACGATATGAAGAGGGACCATGATTTCGTGCAATTCGCTGTAATCCACCCTTTCCGAAACAAGATTTCAAGCAACTCTCGTTGCTGGAACGAGAGGTTGCGTCTGTTGCCTGCGGGCGTGATAAAAGCCTTGCACAAACGACAGCTGCAGACCGTGAGACCGAAGATGGTTCACTTCGGTCCGGCAAATAAACAATTTATGACTTCCCATTGCGCGGACTTCTTCGATCTCCATTTCTTTCACGCTGAGAGCAAACTCTGGAATGGGCAGTCCGAAGGCTGGCGAGGTCGTCAAATTAAACGAGATCTGATTCCAGCAGAAGTCGGTTTTCTTGTGGTTCTGTCCCAACGCGTAAGCGATTGAGATTTGCTCGACGGGAACACCGCTAAGAGCAACCCTGCGAGAACGTTCCATAAGGGAAACAGCGGTACTGGTTGCGTGCAAGGCCAGCGTGAAGTGTTGTCCACCGATGGGGCCGATAAGATCCATCGGAAAAATGTTGCCCGCATTTCCATCCACGACGCTGACCAGAACGACAGGCCGAGGGCAGATGTAGAAGGTGGAAAGGGCAAACAATTCACGGATAATCATCCGTGTTTCTGGCGGGGTCGGACCCTTGGCTACACGACGTTGCCGACGGGCAAAATCCAGGTAGCGCCTCCAAACCACGCTTCTGGGCAAGCATCTGTTCGTGGAGCGCGATCCCCTAAACAGGCAAAGTGCCCGGTCACCGATGCGGATCGTCTCGGCGTAAGAGAGTCGAATTTCGCCGAGCCAGCGGTTGTCCCCGGAGTGATCACTGAAATTCATGAACAGATGGGCACGTTCGATGGTAGCCGCGTCGGGAATGCGCTCAAGCCCGATGCCCACCGTGAACGGCCGCGCGGCTACGATTACATTCGTGTCCGTGACATCCAACGGTGTACCAAGTCCGCGCAACCAGACTCGGACCTCCGATTGCGGATATTTCAAACCGACGGTGCAGAACTGGGGAATGGGTGGACCAAACACGAACTCTCTCAAAGCTGTTCGCGCCCGGCGGATTGTGAGCATCGTTGAAGGCCTCACGAAGAAGAGAGATGTCCTGACGGAAATTCCTCACTGAGGCGCTCGAACTGCAAGAGGACACAATCTGCCATGCCTCGAAAAACCGGAGCGCGATTCAGGTAACGGTCTAGCTTCGCCAGACTGCCGACCACTCCCGGAACCCTTCGCGCGACTGGTTCGAGGCAAGAGGGTGGCACGGCAACTCCGACTCCCATCCAGCCTCGCAGCCGGAACTCAGGGGCGAACATCCGCCTCATGTGGCTAACGGACGGATAGTGAACCAAGACCGCGTTCTGCGCAGAGATATGGGTTGTCGGTTTTCGCTTAAAACTGCGCAGGGCAACGGCAGGCCTGCCCTTAGCCAGGTGCCACGCCATTTCCCAGAGAGAAAACCGTCCCACCATACACAGCAGAGTCTTAGCGCCCGGCTTCAAGAGGCGGGCGATATCGCGCGCAGCTTGAGAGATATCCTGCACACAATTGAGACCTGAAAAGTTGGAGAAAGCCCCATCGAAAGGGGCCTCACCGACCAGCGAGCCTATCTCCTCGGTGGCCAGCATTCGGAAATCGACGAGCGCGCCAAGGCCGGTTGCGCCCAGGCGCTTCCGGGCAGCGTCGATCATTCTCGAGGAGAGGTCGCAGGCGACCACATGAACACCGCGCCCAGCAAGATGGACAGCATCAACCCCCGTACCGCAATTTAATTCGAGGATCCGCATTCCGGCCTGGAAATGTTTGTCCAGTTCGCGCCAGACAGCATCTCGCTGCACTCTTCCTATGACGGTCTCCGAAAAGATGCTGTCATAGTTCTCGGCGGTAAGGTCCCAATAGTCCTGGTTTGCGCGGGCCACTGGAATGTTCATGGCGTTGCTCTATATACCTTTGCTTGTGAAACCTGTTTGAAATGACAGAACAGGACGGCGGGTACGTGGCAGGCAGCTTGGAACAAGTGTTGTCTTGCTGCCTCCGTAAAAATCGGCCTCTCCGGCTCCCCCAGGCTGAGGTCGACGTGGGTGATGCATTCGCAACCCGCTGATTTGAAAGCCCGGAGGATGTCCGCAAGGGAATGCGACAGGGTGTGAACCTGCACCGCGCTCTGCTGGTCGCGGAACCCGGTGCGCCAGCCTCTCGCATAAGCTTCCGGGTGAAGGTCGGTGATAAACAGGTCAGAGTCAGGCTTCATCACCCGCGAGAGCTCGACGGCGGCACTGGGTAAGTCCTGAATATGTCTCAGCGCAAACGAACAGATCGAGAAATCGAAGGTCGAAGGCGGGAACGGAAGCCTTAAGCAATCACTCTGGACGACCCTTCCCGCGAGCTCTTTCTTATCGCCAGCAACTCGCAGCATCGCGGATGAGAGGTCGACTCCGACTGCTGGGTCTGCACCAGCCCCTGATAGTTGTGTCAGCCAGCGTCCGGTGCCGCAAGCCAGGTCGAGAACGCGGCGATTCCGAAGGCCGGGCAGTAAAGGGAGAACATAGCGTTGTTCGCGAGCCAGCAGCGGGTTTGGAAACTGGTCGTAGGTTGGCGCCCAGCGCTCATAACCATCTCTCACGCCCATGACGAACGGCCAACCCGATGACGAGAGCACTTCGGGCTCGCAATCGGGTAAAGAAGTTCCGATGCGTTCAGAGGCACTCACAGGCTTTCCTCTTTCGGCTTGCGGAGGTTGATGAATTGTTGAATCCACCGAAGTTCTAAAGGCGCTGAATAATAACCAAGCCGGTACCGCCAGCTGCTCAGAGTTTTTAGCGCCAGCCGCCCCCAGGTGGGTAGTCGCAGGTCTTGAACGGTTGGCCACCGGGAAGACACAACTAACTCAAAGTTATCGATGCGCTCTTTGGTCTGAGTCCGCAACCAGGGCGTATTCGGATCTTTCTGAGTAGCGAAGCGTTGCCATCGCTCCGTGGCCCACTCATCAGCGGTAGTCGGGAATTCGAACTTGCCCTCAGCTCCGCCATACATTTCCTTGCGCTGGGGCACTGGCGTGTAGTGCTCGACGATAATCTCGGACTTCGGGTTCAACCGTTTGAGTTGCCGGATGAACTTGATGCACTCTTCCGTGTCTCCGTCCGGGTCTTTAGGATTACCAAAAATAATAGAGAATTCCGGGATGATGCCGAACTTGCGAATCCGCGCCGCAAGAGCCAACGTGTCCTCTGCCCGAAGGTCCTTGTTCATCTCCTTCAACGTCTCGTTGGAGCCTGACTCCGCGCCAAAAAAAATCATGGTGCAGCCAGCTCGGCGAAGGGCTTCCAAAGTGGCATCCCCATATTTCACAAGGACGTCGGTTCGGCCCTCGCACCACCAACGAGTCTTGAGTGGGGCAAGACGATCAGCGAGTTCACGAGTGTGATCCTCGCGCAAGAAAAAATTGTTGTCGTAAAACTGTACCGCGTCCACTCCATAGTCTTGAACCAAATGGCGAAGCATTTGCTCGGTTCGAGCTGGCGGTTCCATTTTCTCGCGGCTGCCCGAAAACGTAACAACTCCGCAAAAATTGCAGCGATAAGGGCATCCGATGCTGGCTTGGTGTACTGCAGTGCGACGACCCAAAAAGGTAGGTAAGAGGTATTGGTCCACGGGCAGCCGGTGATACGGGTACCAGGGAAAATCACCGGGACTTCGCATCGGACGGTCTGGGTTGTAACAAACGGCTCCATCCGAGCCTTTGTAAGAGAGTCCTAAAACTGTCTTCGGGTCGCGATTACCGCGAATTGCGTCCAGCAGTTCAAGGAACGTTTGTTCCCCCTGTCCGCGCACCGCATAGTCTACATACGCTACGTTAAGAGTGGCAGCGGTATAGTTCGAGGGAAAGTAGCCCCCCCATACGATCGGGACATTCGGAAACCGGGCGCGAATCTCGCGGCAAGTAGCCACGGCGCCGACGGTCTGAGGCCCGGGCATCACAGTGACAGCCAGCAATTCGACGGGATGCTCTTTTAGAAGTGCGACCAAAGTTTCTGTCGGATGGGCGTCGAGGTTTCCGTCGACGATAGCGTATTCTTCTTTGCCTTCCAGCATTGCCGCAATGGAGAGCAGTGAGAGGGGAAGGCGGCGATTGCGAAATCGGGTTGCCTTAGGGTTGTAAAGAAGGATCATGTCAGTTAGGCGGACATCCGCTCTTGAAAAGCAGAATCGTATTGACTGGCGAGCGCGCACTTGTCTCAGATTTGTAAAACGTCTGCAAAATCCTCACCGACCAATGCAATGACCCGCACGAGAAATGACACGGATTTGACACTCCTCTGACAATTAGCCGTGTCTATGGTCCTAGATTCGGAGCTTCCCAGACCGTGGCGGCTGACGTCTGGCAGGCCAGAACGCGCAGGGCTTGAGCCTAGCGGAACGCCTTATGCGCGAGTGGTCACTGGAACCCATTGCCTACGAAGAACAAAGTCGTGCTCTTCTACCCACCGTATGACGGTCCCGCACTCGGCGCTCCTCTCTCACTCCTTTGCCTGGCGTCGCCCCTGATGCAGTCGGGTTTCGAGGTCAAGCTGATTGATAACTTGATCGCCGCCGACTACGAGGAGGCGATTCTGCGAGAGACTGAGGATGCGCTCTGCCTGGGCATATCGGTGCTGACCGGCCCCCACATTGGAGCGGCGGTTCGGGTCGCCAGCCGAGTAAAACGGCACCTTCCGGAGTTGCCGATTGTATTTGGCGGCTGGCATCCCAGCCTGGCAGTGGATCAAACGTTACGTGAACCCTTCGTCGATGCCATTGTGCGAGGCCAGGGCGAACTGACGCTTCTCGAACTCGTGCGGAGGATCTCAGAAGGACAGGACTGGCACGGAGTCCGCGGACTCTCGTTCAAAGAGGGCGGCAAAGACGGTGGCGGCATCATCCACGAACCAGAGCGCCCAGTGGCGAACATTAATGACTTGCCGGCGCCGGCCTATGACTTAGTGGACCATGGAATCTACGCCAAGCATTCGGGCATTCGCCAATTGGCTTATACCACCAGCGTTGGTTGTCCGTATCAATGCAACTACTGCACCGATCAGGTTTTCTACAAACGCCGTTTCAACGCGTATCCCGCCGAACGCGTGGTCAGCGACCTGACGGAATTGGTTCCCCGCCACAACATTGAAGATGTCCCGCTGTTTGACTCGAATTTTCTGGTTGACAGAAAACGTGCGCTTGCTATCGCGCGCGGGATCATCGACAGCAGGTTGAAGTTTCGTTGGGATTTTCAAACTTCCACCGACTTTCTGGCCACCATGACGGAAGACGAGGTGCACACACTGGCTGAGAGTGGCGTGTACCACATCGGCTTTGGAACGGAGTCCGGATCGCAGGAAGTCCTGAACTTAATGAATAAGCGCTTTCAGCATGTCGAGCAGATGGTCGAGACCGCTCGTAAAGCTGACCTTTCCGGCATTCATGTGGTCTTCAATATCATTCTGGGATATCCCGGCGAAACCGAGGAACACCGTCAGCAGACATTTCGCTTCATGAGCGACATCGCGAAGCAATATTGGAACGTCAGCTTTTCTCCCAACATTTTCACCCCCTATCCGGGTATTCCCATATGGCCCCAACTACGGGAAATGGGAGTGCACGAACCAGAGTCGTTGAAGGAATGGGAAACGTTGGCGCTCGGCGTCAATGTCCTGCCCTGGCTGCAAGGAGAAGAGTTGCGAAGGCTCAAACGGAGTCTCGAGTACTTCCTGCTCAACAATCAGCTTAGAAAAGCCACGAAGAAAATACCGTGGCTCCGGCGAAACGTACGGCGTGCACTCGGCGCTCCCATCCGTTGGCGGATTGGCAAGAACCGGTATTCGTTCCCGTGGGAATTGTGGGTGTCGCGGACGGTAGAGAAAGTTGTGACGAGGCGATCGCTGCTGACAGGCCGGGCTCTAAGCAAACCGACCCAGGAAGTCTGCTGATGTTCTTACTTTCGACTGCAAGGGGCTACCGGCGTGGCTGACGTTCTACTAACACACTCCTATCATCTCTACTATGACCGAAAGCAGACGCGGAAGATGCGACCTTACCCTCCGCTCGGCACGCTGTACGCTGCTGCTCTGCTCCAACGCTTCGGAATATCGGTGGCGGTTTTCGACACCATGCTCAATGATCCGGCGGAGGGGTTCCGGTCGGCCTTGGAACAACACCGGCCCAGAATCGTTGTAGTTTACGAAGACAACTTCAATTTTCTTTCCAAGATGTGCCTCACGCGCATGCGCGAGGTAGCGTACGACATCCTTGACGCGTCGCGGAAAGCCGGTGCCATCGCGATCGTCAATGGCTCCGATGCCTCTGATCACGCTTTGGATTATCTCCAAAGAGGATTTCGCTGTGTGCTCATGGGCGAGGCCGAATGGACGCTGTTAGAAGTCGTGCAGAGCTTGCTGAGCAACGAGAATGCCGCATTTACCCATATCAAAGGACTGGCCTTGCTGGGAGACAAGTGCGATGAAGTATTTCGCACCGGGAGTCGCCCTCTCATGCGCGACCTGGATGCGTTGCCGTTTCCAGCTCGAGAATTGGTGGACCTTGATCAGTATCAAAACTCATGGAAATCCGCCCACGGCTATTTTTCAACGAATCTTGTTGCCAGCCGGGGCTGCCCGTACCGGTGTAACTGGTGTGCCAAACCCATCTACGGCGACGCATTCTCGGTGCGATCAGCCGGCAGCGTGGCAGAGGAAATGCGGCGCCTGAAGCATGACTGCCACGCCGAACATCTCTGGTTTGCCGACGATATCTTTGGGTTGCAGGCGAAATGGGTCAGCGACCTTGCCGCACAAGTTGAGCGACTGGATGCAGTGCTGCCTTTCAAGATGCAGTCCCGTGTCGATTTGATGACCCGCAATACAGTGCGGGCTCTGCGCCGAGCGGGTTGTACTGAGGTGTGGATGGGGGTCGAGTCGGGCTCCCAAAAGATCCTCGATGCGATGGAAAAAGGAACTCACATTGAGCAGTTCGCAATTGCGCGGGAGAACCTGCAAAACGAGGGTATTCGCGCGTGCTATTTCCTCCAGTTCGGATATCCAGGGGAGACTTGGGAAGACATTCAGAAGACGGTGGAGATGGTTCGCGCTACCCGACCGGACGACATTGGCGTATCAGTTTCCTATCCTCTGCCCGGTACCAAGTTTTTCGAGCGAGTAAAGATGCAAATCGGACAGAAAAGCAATTGGTCCGACAGCGACGATCTTTCGATGATGTTTCACGGCGCCTACACCGACGAGTTTTATCACGCGTTACATGATGCGCTGCACGCTCAGGTGGACGCCCGGAATGCCTCCTCGCAGCGGCAAAAAGCTACGGTTCCGGCGGAGACGCTTTGGAACAATGTCGTGCGACTGGAACAATCCTGCCGCAACCCTCGTCCAACGCTTGCCGCTATTTGTGCCAGCACGCCGTTGGTGCAATTGCATGCCGACGTAAACATCGCCAGCGGTGATGACTAAATCGATGCCCTCTTTCTGACCTATGGACCTACTTCTCACCCACGGGTATTTCTTGTACGAAGATCCCAAAGAGCTTCAAATCATGAAGCCCTATCCACCTCTTGGAATTCTGTATATCTGCTCGCATCTTCGCGAGAAGGGCATGGATGTTGAGATTTTCGATTCCACCTTCGCTTCTCGCAAGCAGCTGTTTGCGCTGTTGCAGCAGACCCCTCCGAAAGTGCTGGGCGTCTATGCCAACCTCATGACTCGGTCCAACGCGATCGAGATTCTAGGAGTGGCCCGGCAGGCCGGTTGGCAGACCGTGGTCGGTGGTCCAGAACCGGGCGCATACGTCTCGGAATACCTCGAAGCGGGGGCCGACGTGGTGGTCATCGGCGAAGGAGAACTGACGATGGAGGAGTTGGTTCCAGCGCTTCGCTTGCGTAGCCTGGACGCTCTCCGCCACGTAGACGGAATTGTGTTCCGCGACGCCGATGGATCGATCGTGCGGACCAAGCCGCGGCAACAGATTCGCGACCTCGATGCGCAGCCTTGGCCGGATCGGCAAGCGATCGATTTTTCGCGATACGTCGAGACTTGGCGGGAACACCACGGCCAGGGATCTGTGTCTCTCATCACCGCGCGTGGCTGTCCCTACCACTGCCGCTGGTGCAGCCACGAGGTGTTCGGCAAGACGCATCGTCGCAGAAATCCGAGTGCCGTTGCCGACGAACTCGAATGGCTCGTGAAGCAATATCAGCCCGACATGGCATGGATGGCGGATGATGTCTTTACGATTCATCCCGGCTGGCTGTTCGAATACGCTGAGGAATTAAAGCGGCGAGGCTTGAAAGTCCCCTTCGAGTGTATCTCCCGCGCCGACCGTCTGAACCCGCGTGTGGTGGAAACACTGGCTGACATGGGCTGCTTTCGAGTATGGATCGGATCTGAAAGCGGATCGCAACGGATCCTCGACGCCATGGAACGGGGCGTTACGGTGGAGCAAGTTCGGAACGCGGTGGCGCTGTGCCGTTCCCACGGAATCCAATCGGGGATGTTCCTCATGTGGGGCTACGAGGGCGAGGAACTTTCAGACATTGAGGCCACGGTTGAACACGTCAAGAAAACCGATCCCGATATTTTCTTCACGACCGTCGCCTATCCCATTAAAGGCACCCCCTATTTCCTCGAAGTAGAGAATCGCGTCAAGCATTCAAAGCCGTGGAATGTGGGATCGGACCGCGAGGTCGGGATTCATGGCCGCCATTCGCGTCAGTTCTATAGCCATGCTGACAAGTTGCTACGGAACGAGGTCGAACTGGAGCGTCTGACCAAGGCGGCGGTGAGTGACCCTTCCGCGGTTACCGCGTTGCAAACAAGAATCGCAGAAGCCCGGGCGAATCTGAATGCGACTGCAGCCGAACTGGAGGTCTGAACGGAATGTTGTCCGTACACCGACCGCTCTACGATGCGCCCTTTGACGCCGTTGCCGATGACTATGACGAGCTGTTTACTGCGTCGAGAATCGGCCAGGCTCAGCGCGCGTCCGTGTGGATGGAACTGAAAAAAGCCTTCCGCTCTGGAGATCGGGTGCTCGAAATCGGGTGTGGTACGGGAGTGGATGCGTGCTTTCTCGGAAGTTGCGGCGTCCGAGTCATGGCGTGCGATAGTTCTCCGCGAATGCTGGCTGTGGCCACGCGCCGGGTGAGAGAAACCGGAAATTCAAAGCTTGTGCAGCCCCACCTGGTGGCCGCTGAGGAAATCAGCGAGTTGAGAGAAGAACGCAGTTTTGACGGAGCATTCTCCAATTTCGGCGCCCTTAATTGCGTTAAAGATTTGCGGCAATTCGCCTCGGACCTCGGCCAGTTGCTTCACCCGGGCGCCTCGGTTTTGCTTTGTCTGATGGGGCCGTGCTGCCTGTGGGAGCTTATTTGGTATCTCGCCCACAGTAACCCGCGAAAAGCGTTTCGGCGTTTTCATCGCGAAGGAGTCGACGCGCGGCTGGCCGATGGGGCGGTGGTTCACGTCTCCTATCCGTCGGTACGATCGCTGGCGCGTACGTTCGCCCCGAAATTTCGGCTGGAGTCCGTAAAGGGAATCGGCGTCGCAGTGCCGCCCAGCTATCTGGAACCGTTGGTGCTCCGCTCTCCGCGAGCATTCAGCTTTCAGAAGCGGTTCGATTCCTTGCTCGGAACTTGTCCTGGTATCCGCTTGCTTGCCGATCATATTCTTCTCAGGTTTGAACGCACTGCGTGGGCATGAAAGCGCGATGAATAGAATGATCTCGATATCGCCGCTGGGGGATGGGTCAACCAGCGATCCCGCGAATCTTAGCCCCCATGTGATTCGTAGTCTGCCCGTCATTGTCATTTCACCTCACAATCAGTGCAATTGTCGATGTGTGATGTGCGACATCTGGAGGATTCGGGAGCCTCAGGAAATAACGAAGTCGGACTTGCAACAGCACCTGGCTTCTTTCCGAGAGTTAGGAGTCCGTTGGGTAGTCTTCTCAGGCGGCGAGCCTCAAATGAACAGCCAGCTGCCTTCTCTGGCTCAAATGCTTCGGTGCGAGGGCATTCGAGTTACGATCCTCACGGCCGGGTTGCTACTCGAGTCCCGCGCAGAGATGATTGCGGCGAGTGTCGACGACGTCATTGTGTCCCTGGATGGTCCGTCGGCAGTGCATGATCGCATTCGCCGTGTCCCAGGCGCATATGAACAGATGGCAATGGGCGTTCGGGCGTTACGGCAAGTTCGCGCGGATATGGTGGTTCGCGCGCGGTGCACTGTGCAAAAGGCGAATCACCAGTCGCTTCGTGCAACCATTGCCTGTGCAAAAGAAACCGGATTGGATTCCATTTCATTCCTGGCGGCTGATCTCACCTCCAGTGCTTTCAATCGGCCCGAGGGCTGGGGTGAGGAGCGGCAACACCAGATTGCACTGAACGCAGAGGAAGTCGAAGCCCTGGACTCAGAGATCGAACAGTTGATAAGTCAGTGTAGTGCTGAACTGAACTCCGGCTTTATCGTTGAAACTGCAAGTAAGCTGCGCAAAATCGTCCGTCATTTCCGTGCCCACCTTGGCCAGATCCCAAACGTGGCTCCCCGTTGCAACGCACCCTGGGTTTCCGCCGTAATTGACGCATCCGGCGAAGTGCGCCCGTGCTTCTTTCATGCTGCGATGGGCAACATCTGGACCCAAACTCTGCCGGATATCTTGAACGGAGGGGAGGCATTGCGGTTTCGGGCGAACCTCAATATCGCGGCAGATCCAATTTGCCGACGGTGCGTTTGTTCTCTGTATATCCCACCCGCTACGGAATAGGTGCTAGGAATCGGCGGGCTCCGGGACCTCAGACGAAGTCTCTTCCCTTCCGGTCAAGCCGCCCTATTTCTTGGGGCTTTCCTTCTCTTCCTGGCCTTTTCCATCCCCACCGGACTGAAGATCGACGTTGAAGGTGTCCTGCCAATATTGCCGGACCGCGGGCGGCAGTTTATCGATCCGGGAGAGAAACGCGGTTACCTTCCACATATCTGGTTCGGCAAGGACACCGTCCCAGGCGGGCATCCCTGTGTAACGGACGCCAGTCCGGATCGTAAAGAAGATGTGCCACTCCGGATCGTCCGGCGGATCGGAAATCAGCTTGGGAGCGGGCGGATAGAAGTTCCTGGCCAAAGCGGCTGGCTTGCGGTCAAGGCCGCCGTGGCAGAGGGCGCAGTTCACGTAGTAAATCTTCATGCCGTCGATCAGGTTCTGGTCGCTCGGCGGCAGCGGATTCGTCAACTGGGGGGCGTGACGCTGCATGGAGGCGTCGAGCGCAGCTTGGGCTACGCGCTGCTCCAATCTGGGCGGGGCCGTGTTTGCTTCGGTGGGAAAGAAACCCAGCGTGGCAATGCCGAGTCCGCCTAAAACCAACACAGCAGTGGTGAGAATCACCCCCAGAATGAACTTGCCCACGGCCCCTCCGGCGCGACTATTTTGGCCAGGTCGCGCGCTGCTCGATCAAGCGAGAAGTCTATCGGTACCCGACGGCAGTAGCCTCTCCGAGGAACAGTCCGATTTGGAATAGAATCGTTCAATTTTCGCCCTGCCACTTTCTCCATTTCTAGAACAGCTGCCGCGTCAAATCGAAGCCGACGAATAACCCGCCTGGTTTATCCGCCGTTGGATCCTGCAGGAGGGTCGCACGCGTGCCTCCCCGCAGCGAAACTATCGATCCCGGCCCGTTCGATAGGCCGAGGGTGAAAGCGTGTCGCCAGATCTTTTTCTGGATGCCGAAGGCATACTCGGGTCGATGAATCGCCAGCTCGCGAGCGTTCAGCAACGTGGGCGTAACTTCGGCAACCAGCGCCACGGTGGGTCGGATGTCGACCGAGATAGCCGCGGCCAGAGAAAACGTGTCAGCGCACGGACGCGCGTTGAACGACGGGGCAATCCCCGCCGCTAGCGGCGCGCTGCAAGGTTGATTGGGCATGGCATCGGCGAGAGAGGCCCCTGGATTCGAAAGCAGGGGGCGTTGGTGAATTGTATAGGTAGGAACGGCATACAACTGCGCCCGGCGGCGCAGACTTCGGGAAACGATCAGCTCAAAATTCTCGGAGAAATTGCTGGAGAAATCGTTCTGTCCATCCACGGAGAACCTGAAAGCGGCGTTCACGGGTTTGCCGTGGTGTTCGTCGAGAAAGTTATAGGCGCCCATCAGTTCGATGGGTCGTCCGATGATGCTGGGTGAGCGGTAGGCGAACACCGAGAGTTTCGAGGTTACTCCATAGCGCAAACCGAGCGACGAAACAGAGAAGTCGTCGAGGCCCGAGAGCGTATCCCCGCGTCCGGGTCCGGTGAATACCGCTTCGTACGGAAAACGGTGAGCGAAATTTATGACAAGGCTGTGCCGCTCGACTGGTCGGCCGGTGGGGACATTGAACAGAAAATCGTCCCCAGGTTTATAGAACTTGTTTTTGGCCGACTCAGAGGTTGTGGAACGGGGATGACCAGCCTCTGCAGGAGATTGCTTTGACTCGGCCGGAGCAACCTGCCTCGCGGCGTCGACGAGACGAATCTGGTGGGAGGCAACGTCGACTACATACTTCCTCCCCTCGTGTTCCACGATGACTTGGGACACAGAACCTTCCACGAAAGAAACACCGAGCTCTGACGCGGACACTGCATTCGCGCTGGATGAAGTCTGGCCAGACGCAAGCTCACTGCAAGCGATCAGACATCCGACAAGGGCGACTCCAAACCAGCGCATGACACTGTGATGGGACATTGGTGTTTTCCTCAGAAGCCAAAAACTAGCCGAGCGATACGCGCCATTTGTCAGATGCGTGTAAACAATTTGTCACTTCTTGGAATGGAACGGATTGCGACGAGCAAATTACAAAGTCTTGACCTCTGCGTGACAACTCGACGTTCCGCGTTAACTAAGTTGCTTGAGTGCAACCGCTCTACATCCGCCAGGACTTTAAGAGGAAAATGAAAACTCACTCGGGCATCATTCTCACCGTTTGTTTGGGACTGCTTCTCACTACCCCACTCATGGAGGCACAGTCGAAGGAGCAGCCTGGTAAAGGCAACACACAGACATTCTCCGGCGAAATCATGGATTCGCTCTGCGCCAAAGACGGCTCCCACGAAAAAATGATGGACGAAATGAAGAGTATGGGACGCGACAAGAACACCTGCGCCGTCAAGTGCGCGCAACTTGGCTCTAAGTATGTTCTGTACGACGCGGAGAAGAAGGCGATCTACGGCCTCGACGATCAGGACAAAGCCGAGGCATTTGCAGGCCAAAGAGTTCGCGTGCTCGGAACTCTGGCGAAGAACAAAATCAAGATCGAGAATATCGAGGCCGTGGGTGGGCAAAGTTCCGTGCGGCCCTGAAGTCGGGGCAAGCGTGGAAAGGTACGTTTGAAGCGCGCGGAGGCAGAGGTTTTCGCCGTTATCTGGATCAGCAGTGTTTCGCCAAGTCTCCGGCAATCACTCCCTGCTCTCCGGCAACTCGGCTAGTTTGCGCTCATTTCGCGAAGCTGCGCCGGTCTACGCTTCGCCGGCCTCGGAGAGTAGTGCCCAGTTGTTACTTATAACTCTGTTGAATAGATGGGTTTAGCTCACGATAGCCCTGTAAGTGAGGGGGCGAAGCTGCAACTGGCGGAGAAGGACTTAACAAACAACGATGTCGCCAACGGTGGGAGTGGATGTACCGGCAGTGATACCGCAGGGGGCCGGACCGGAGAACTGGTACGCCATCTATACGTGTCCGCGCCATGAGAAGCGCGTCGCTGAACAAATCAAACAGCGCAGTTTTCTCTGCTTTCTTCCCCTGTACCGATCGGTGCGGCGCTGGAAAGACCGCCGTAAGGAATTAGAGCTGGCTCTGTTCCCGAGTTATGTTTTTGTGCGCATGGCGCTCACGAGCAAGTTGCAGGTGCTGCAGTTGCCCGGCGTAGTCCGAATCGTTTCGTTCAATGGACAGCCCACCGCATTGCCGACCGAGGAGATCGAAGCGTTTCAAACTCGATGGTCGGGCGAACTGAAGATCGAACCTCATCCCTACCTTCGTGCGGGACGCCGAGTCCTGGTACACAGCGGTCCTATGCAGGGACTGAAGGGCATCATCGTGCGCAGAAAAGACTGCTGCCGGGTTATTTTCTCGATCGACCTGATCATGCGCTCGGTAGCGGTCGAACTGGACGAGGCTGATCTGGAGGTCATGTGAGTGTAACTTTGTGGTTCGTGTCCAGGAAACTACTTGGGAGATCCGCACGTTGCGCTGCCGTGCTCATCCTTTGCCCGCTGATGTATGGGCAGAATAACGAACGAGCGCGCACTCAGCAGGGAGATAGCCAAGGGAACCGAATGTCGGGGCTATCCGACCTCGCGAAAGACAACCTGAACCGCGTGGCAGCATCCCCGGTTCAGATCAAAGCAGTGCTGGTTAAGGATCCGGGATTGTTGGTGGAGTTAAAGCAGTGGGTAGCCAAGGAAGCTACTGACAACGGACAGGTCGTTGAAGACTCGAATCTGTCCGACCAGGCCATATTCGATCGCCTCGATCGAGATGTGGCTTTTCGCTCGGTGGCGACTCGCCTGCTCCAGCGATACGGGTATTTGATGCCGTCGCCAAATCCGGAATCAAGCTTTGCCAAGGAAGAGGACCTGGTCCTGAAGGAGCGCGCGCGGCGGCTGGTTCAGGTCGAAGCTCAGGAAGACAGCGAGTCGCTGCACCCTGAAAAGAACGCTCAAGATGTGGACCGGACCACCACCTGCGATCCTCAACCGGACAGGGAGTGCGATACCTCAGGGGCACAAAACCGTGCCCATCATCGGCGCGAGAGTGAGAAGGAGTCTTCTGCCCCCGAGACAAATCCGCAATACGAGCCGGATACCCAACCCTCGACTTCGTCGCCTCGAACTTTGAAGACTGACCTGTCGACCGATGGACTTAGTCAAGGCGAGCAACTGTCAACCGCTGCCCAGATCGAGCTGGCATCGAATGCGATCAAGTCCGGAGCCGACACGCGATTCGGTTCCGGTTCTCGAGGATCCATCATCCCCTCACCGGACGACTTGTCCGCGGCGCTGAGCAATCGCCCCTACGCCGACGGAGCCAATTCGCGCGATACCGCTGCTGGAAACGATATCCCTGCAGGATCGATGGGTTCGAACAAGCGGCGGCCGAGACCCATGGAACGTCAAGAAGATATGTCGTCGGTGAAGATGGTGCGTGCGGCCAATCCCTATGCCGATGTTCCTTCGCTCTACGATATGTATGTGCAGGCGGCGGCATGGCAGCGTCCGCCGGAGCGTTTCGGCGCAGAAATATTCCGCAACACCATAAATCAGCCGGATGTGATTCCCATGGACCTGCCCGTGGGACCTGACTATGTAGTGGGAACCGGCGATAGTTTGTCCATTGACGTGTGGGGCAGCGTTACCCAGCGACTGGTCCGGCTCGTGGATCGAGAGGGGCGCATCGCGCTACCGGAGACAGGTCCAGTATTGGTAACTGGCAAGAGCTTGGGCGACGTGCAGTTGGAAATTCAGCATGCACTCAGAGGCGCATACCGGGATGTTTCCGCCGACGTCTCCATTTCCCGCTTGCGAACCGTGCGCGTCTATGTGGTAGGAGAGGTCGCGCAACCGGGCGCCTATGACATCAGTTCCCTTTCAACGCCGCTTAATGCGATGTTTGCCGCTGGAGGCGTCACCGGTCAGGGATCCTTGCGTTCGCTCAAACATTACCGCGGCAAAGAACTCGTAGAGCAGGTGGACGCCTATGATTTGCTGCTCCATGGCATCCGCGCCGACTTGAAGCGACTGGAGAATGGCGACACTCTACTGGTGCCCCCGATCGGACCTCAAGCGACTGTCGACGGCATGGTCCGCCGCCCGGCAGTATACGAACTGCTGAATGAGACCTCCTTGGACGAAGTTCTAGAACTGGCAGGCGGAATTCTGCCGGCCGCGGCATTGCGGCATATCGAGGTGCAGCGGCTCGAAGCCCACGATAAGCGGACCATGTTGAGCCTGGATCTGACGGCGACCGCCGATCCTGATCAGCTCAACCAGCAACTGCAAGCTTTCAAAATTCGCGATGGCGATCAAGTGCACATCTTCCCGATCGCCGCCTACAACGAAGACGCCATTTACCTTCAAGGGCACGTCTTGCGCCCAGGCCGTTACTCCTACAAACAAGGAATGAAGTTGACGGACCTGATTTCATCCTACGGCGATCTGCTGCCCGAGCCAGCGGCCCACTATGCCGAAATCATTCGTTTGAACCGGCCAGACTTTCACCCTAGCGTGGAAAGCGTCGACCTCTCGGCTGCTCTTGCCGACCCCGCTTCTGCGCCCGTCCTAAAGCCCCTCGATACAGTGCGAATCTTCAGCCGTTTCGATTTTGAGCCCGCTCCTGACGTATGGGTAGGCGGAGAAGTTCGCTCCCCAGGCAAGCATCACACTTCTGGCCAGGCCCATTTGCGAGATGCGATCTACCTGGCGGGCGGCGTCACTCCCGATGCATCGCTCGATTCGGCGCAGTTGTTTCGGACGGAGAGCGACGGAACTCTGCGAATTCTCAGCGTCGATTTGCGTCAGGCTCTGGATGGGAATCCGGTAGACAATCTTCTTCTGCGCTCGCGCGACCGAGTACTGGTGCACAAGAACCTGGAACAAGTTGAAGCGCCCACCGTGTACATCAAGGGCGAAGTCGCGAAACCGGGACGCTATCCCCTCCCCTCCAACATGCGCGTTGCAGATTTGGTAAGGGTTGCCGGGGGAACGACGCGATCCGCTTTTCTGGATAAGGCCGACCTGACCCGATTCGCTGCAAGCACTGCCCCTGGTCTCTCGAGCCAGCGCCTTGAAGTCAAACTGGCAGCCGTCTTGTCCGGGGACGCCAGTGAGGACGTGCCCCTACGCAACGGCGATGTCCTCACGGTTCGACAGATCGCACAATGGAATGATCTCGGCTCTTCGGTCACCGTGCGAGGCGAAGTCCAACATCCGGCGAGCTATGGGATTGAGCCAGGCGAGCGGCTTAGTTCCGTGCTGAAGCGTTGTGGTGGCTTTACCCAGGCTGCCTTCCCCTACGGCGCGGTGTTGATCCGGAGCGAAGTGCGCGACCTGGAAATGACATCCCATCTCGAGTTAGTGAACCGAGTCAAGAACGAGGAGACTTATTTGAAGACCTTGCCCGAGGCTGACATCGACCAGAAAAATGCGAAACTCACTGCGCTCGGGCAGGTCGAAACGACGCTGCAACAGTTGGAAGCTACACCGCCGATCGGACGAGTCGTGATTCACCTTCCCTCTGACGGGAAAAGCTTAGACAAGCTGGCCAACACCGGCGCCGATGTGTCGCTCCGCGACGGAGACGAACTCGTCATCCCGAAGAAAGCTAACTACATCCTCGTAAGTGGACAGGTCTTCAATCCCACAGCTGTTAGTTTTCTCCCCGGGAGGAGTGCAAAGTGGTACTTGAGCCAGTCGGGAGGATTGACACAAGTTGCGGACAAGAGCGCGGTCTTTGTGGTCCGAGCAGACGGCTCGGTTCTCTCCGCCAAGAACAATTCCGGATTCTGGTCGGGCGACCCGATGAGCGCCGTTTTGCAGCCGGGCGATTCGATTGTTGTGCCCGAAAAGGCGCCTAAGATCGGCACCCGCAACTGGGCTCCGATTATGCAGGCGGCGCAGGTCGCATCCTCGGTTGCTCTCACTGTGGCCTACATCCGTCCGTAGACCGGAACCTAAGAGTTTGAGAGTGTATACCCAATTCCTGGCTGGCCTGCTGACTGGTGCCATGACCCTCTGCCTGGTACCCGAAGCGCGTTCTCAGGAATTAGGGAAAGACATCGAACCAGTGGCGCCAAGCGCTGCTGCTGAATCGAAGAAATCTACAATGAGTTCGGCACTTGCGGACATTCGGCCAGCCGAGAGTGCCCCAAAGAGCTTCTTTGGCGGAGCGATCTCAGACTTCGCCAAGGACCAGAAGCATATCTGGACCAGTCCGGCACACATTCGCTTGGTCGACTCCACCTGGCTGGTGCCTTTGGCGGGAGTCACGGCCGGCCTTTTCGTGACGGATCGGCAATTCAGCGCGTCGTTGTCAACGAATCCGACTACCCTCGGCCACTACAAGACGGTCTCGAACATTGGAATTGCCAGCCTCGCCGGAGCCGGCGCAGGCATGTATCTGATGAGCTTTCCCACCCACAACGAACACTGGCGCGAAACCGGCTTCCTGGCAGCTGAGGCGGCCATCGATAGTCTTGTACCAGCCGAGATCATGAAGTATTCGCTGGGACGGGAGCGCCCTTATCAGGGAAACGGGAGCGGCGCGTTCTTCCAGGCAGGCGCTTCATTTCCGTCGGAACGTGCCACGGTTGCATGGGCGATCGCAGGGATCTTCGCTCACGAGTATTCGGGGACGATCCCCCAACTACTATCCTACGGCGCTGCTTCCGCTGTCAGCTTTGCGCGCATCCGTGGGCGACAGCACTTCCCTTCCGATGTGTTCGTCGGCGACGTGCTGGGCTATCTCATCGCCCAGAGCGTTTACACACGACACCATGACCCAGAGCTAAAAGGCAGTTCATGGGCCTCGCCGCGCGAATTTATGGAAGAAGGCGACAAGGCGCATTCTCCCGCGCACATGGGCTCGCCCTATGTTCCTCTCGATAGCTGGATCTACCCAGCGCTGGAACGTCTGGCAGCTATGGGTTATATCAAAACAGCGATCCTTGGATTGCGTCCGTGGACCCGGCTCGAGTGTGCCAGACTGCTGAGCGAAGCCTCGGAACGCGAGCCTGACGCGGACGTCCCGGTGGAAGTCCAACAAGTTTACGAGTCACTCTCTCGTGAGTTTGAAGGCGAATTCGACGACATCGAAGGTGGACAGAATATTCACGCACAAGTTGAATCGGTCTATGCCCGAGGCTTTGGTATATCGGGCAAACCGCTTACGGATAACTATCATTTCGGCCAAACGATTTTGAACGACTACGGCAGGCCCTATCAGGAGGGATTCAACAGCGTAGTTGGGACCTCGGGTTGGACGACTGCTGGTCCGTTCGTGATCTACGCACGTGGGGAATACCAGTCGGCTCCCTCCGCACCTTCTTTGTCTCCAGCGGCGGTGAGTTTTATAAGCGAGGCGGACAGCCTGCCTCCCAATCCGCCATCCATGCCGATCGCAGCGATTAGCCGCTTTCAGCTTCTTGATGCCTATGTGGGCATGACCCTGGCCGATTGGCAGATCTCATTTGGCAGGCAGAGTCTGTGGTGGGGGCCTGGTGAACAGGGTGCAATGCTGTTCACCAACAACGCTCAACCCCTGAACAAGATGTTCCGCATCAGTCGGGTCAGTCCTTTTCGCTTGCCGTCGGGGCTTGGACTGTTGGGCGATATCCGCATGGAGTTCTTTCTCGGCCAAGTCGCGGGGCAACAGTTCATCGATAACTCGGCGTCAGAGAGTTCGCCCACCCGCACTCTTATCGGCCAGTACGGAAAAATCCTGGCGTCGCAACCGTTTCTCAGTGGCGGCAAGATCAGTTTCAAGTTTACCCCCAATTTTGAACTGAGCATCTCTAAGACGACCCTTTACGGGGGACAGGGGAATCCGTTGACGATTAAGACTCTGTTTGAAAGCGCGCTCGCAGTCCACGTGCACGGATCATCTCTGGGTGACGGCCGGTCAGCGCTGGATTTCACCTATCGGATCCCAAAGTTGCGCGATTGGCTCAGCTTCTACGTTGACGCTTTTCAGGAAGATGAGATTTCCCCGTTAGATCGACCCTACAAGTCGGCGTTCCAGAGTGGTCTTTATCTGGCCCGCCTGCCACAGATTCCCAAGGTTGACTTGAGGATTGAGGGTGGGACGACGAGTCCCATCAACTTCCCAGCCTGCAACGGCTGCTACTACAGCAATTCGCAATACCTCAACGGATACGCCAACCACGGCGAACTGATGGGCACGTGGCTGGGACGCGCGGCACAAGGTGAATCGCTCCAGAGCACGTATTGGCTCAGCTCGACCAAGAGAATCGGAGTCGAACTGCGACACCGGAAAGTCGATCGCCAATTCTTGCCGCAAGGCGGGACGCAGAACGATGTCGCAGTCAACACGGATTTCTTGCTGAGGTCGGGATTTCGACTCACCGGTACGCTTCAGTACGAAAGCTGGCAGATTCCACAGCTTGCGGCCAACCGGCAGGAGAACGTTCTGGCATCGCTTCAACTCGGCTACTGGCCCCGGGCCCGGGCAAAGTGAGCCCCGCGCATTTCCCAAGGGGTCGAGATAACTGACACAGATACGAACTGGCTAAGATCGGCGAGGCACTGAAGAGAATTGCGAAACCATTTTCAATGAGTCTGACCTCCAGTAAACCGAATTCGCTTCGCGACGAGCTGTCGCTTCAGGAAATTCCGTCGCAGGATCGACGCGCGCGTCAGGCCGGTCAGCTCCGTCTTCTCTGGGATCATCGCCAGTTGCTGTCTCGTGCCACTGTTATTGGGCTACTGTTCTCGGGCCTACTCGCGTTCACGATTCCCAAGTCGTACACCTCGACCGCGCAGTTGATGCCGCCCGATTCGCAGTCGAACTCGGGCCTGGCGATAATGGCGTCTCTCGCCGCTAGAGGCGCGGGCGGCTTGGGATCGATGGCGGCCGACTTGTTCGGTTTGAACAGTACCGGTGCGCTCTTTATCGGCATTCTGCGGAGCGATGCGGCCCAGTCCCGACTAGTCGAACAATTCGACTTGAAGAAGGTCTATGGCGCGCGTCTGGACCAGGATGCCCGTGCCGCTCTCGACCAGCACACCGTCATTTCCGAAGATCGCAAGAGCGGCATCATCAGCATCAGCGTTACGGATCGCAGTCCGGAGCGCGCCGCAGCCCTTGCTCGGGCCTATGTCGACCAGCTGAATTCGCTCATCTCCGAGCTCTCAACCTCGTCCGCACATCGTGAGCGAGTATTTCTTGAGGAACGGCTCACGGTCGCCAAACACGACCTCGATGACGCTTCCAACGGTCTCGCGCAATTTTCCAGCCAGAACGGCACCGTCGATATTCAGACCATGGGAAAGGCGGCCTTGGAGGCCGCCGGAACCCTCGCCGGAGAACTCATCGTCGCGCAATCCGAGCTGGAAGGCTTGCGTCAGATTTATTCCGACAGCAGCCCTCGAGTTCGTTCCCTTAGTGCCCGGGTCGGTGAACTTCGGAAAGACCTAGAAAAGTTGGGAGGAGCGCGGAACACGTCGGCTGAGTTGGATCCTTCGGGCGGAACAGCGTCTCCAGCGCTGGACTCACGATCGATCGATATGCCTTACCCAAGCCTGCGGAGCTTGCCGTTGCTGGGCGTCAAGTATGCGGACTACTACCGGCGCGCGAAAATCCAGGAAACCGTTTACGAGCTGTTGACCCAGCAGTATGAACTGGCCAAAATTCAGGAAGCTAAAGAGACTCCCAGCGTCAAAGTTTTGGACAAGCCGAAAGTTGCACAGAAAAAATCATCTCCGTCGCGGTTACTGATCACAGCCCTGGGAGGCTTCCTGGTGTTCTGCGCGGCGATCGCTTGGGTGATCGGTTCGGCAACCTGGCACGCCTCGGACCCGTGCGATCCCCGCAAGATTCTCGTCCGGGAGGTGGCCGCTACCATGAAAGCTAAGATCCCCTGGGCTTTGCGCAACGGACACGGCCGAGCATCGAGTTCTGACACCGATATCTCCCATGGCTGAGACCACTAGAAATCATCCCCTGCTCCACGGGAAGCTTCTGGCCAGGAACATAGTGTGGAACCTGATCGGTAGCGGCGCGCCGATGTTAGTTGCGGTTTTCTCAATCCCCTTCCTGATACGTGAACTTGGTAAGGAGCGGTTCGGCGTGCTGGCGCTGGCCTGGGCGCTGGTTGGCTATGCGAGCGTCTTCGACCTTGGAATCGGGCGAGCACTTACGCAACTCGTCGCCAAAAAGCTGGGAGCTGACGAAGATGGGGATCTGGCCAGCCTCGCGTGGACCTCATTATTCTTGATGACTCTGTTAGGAGTTGTTGGGACCGTCGCACTGATCCTAATCTCGCCTTGGTTGGTAGGGCACACGTTAAGGGTACCCGGCGGACTGCAGACAGAAACACTGCACTCCTTTTACATCCTGGCGGCCTCAATTCCGCTAGTGATTGTAACCGCCGGTTTGCGGGGGTTGCTCGAAGCTCACCAGCGTTTCGGATTGACCAACGTCCTACGAGTTCCGATCGGAGCGTTTACCTTTCTCGGTCCCCTCCTCGTTTTGCCATTGTCCCACAGCCTCGTGCCGGTGTTAGCGGTACTTTTTCTGGGACGTTTCGTCGGGTGCGCGGGTTTCATGTGGGCGAGCCTGAGCGCGATTCCATCGCTGCGACGCGGTTTCAGGCTGGAGAGTTCCTTCGTCCGTCCATTGCTCCGGTTTGGTGGCTGGATGACCGTCACCAATCTTGTGAGTCCACTTATGGTCACGCTCGATCGATTTCTGATCGGCGCCATGCTGTCGATCGCTGCGGTCACCTACTACGTGACGCCCTTCGAGGTCGTAACCAAAGTCTTGCTGATTTCGACTGCTCTCATGGGAGTTATATTCCCCGCCTTTTCGACCAGCAGCGTGCACGATCGCACTTATACATCGTTGCTCTTTGGACGAAGCGTAAAGAGCATGATGTTGGTCCTTTTCCCAATTGTTCTATCTATCGTTGTCTTTGCCCAGGGTGGATTGAAACTGTGGTTAGGGGCTGATTTCGCGCAGCACGGTGCGCGCGTCCTGCAGTTAATTGGCATTGGCGTATTCATAAACAGTCTCGCGTCTGTCCCATTTGCATTTTTGCAAGCCGTCGAGAGACCGGACTTGACCGGAAAGCTGAACCTTTTCGAATTGCCTTTCTACCTCTTGAGCGTATGGGGGCTAACGAAGCTTCGGGGGATCGAAGGGACCGCCATAGCTTGGACGCTACGAATGGCGGTTGATGGCGCAGCGTTGTTCTTCTTGTCCGCAAAGATCGTTCCGGAATCCGCGCCGGTGATCCGGCGAACGGCTTTAACAATGGCGGCCGCAGTGCTGACGTTGGTTCTGGCCATCGTACTGCCAGGTCCGGAGTTAAAGACGATCTTTCTGCTTCTGGTCCTAAGTAGTTCGGCATTTTTCCTGCGACGTAGCATCGGGCGTTCGGCGGAGTGGCTGCTGGCGCAACCTCCGATCTATGTTAGAAGGGAACCGTGATCGACAAGGGCATTCCTGTCGCCACGCGGTAACAACCATTTTCTGAGCCTGCAGGCTCCACTACTGCAAATGTTTAAGCGGGATGACATCCTGATGGCGATTGTCTTGGGAGTTGGTTTCCTGGCTCCCACCTCAATTCATGGCGACTATAGTTTGGCGCTGTTGGGGATAACTTTATCGGTGCTGTTGGCCGCGGTTGCCGTTCTTTATTGGCAGCACGGATGCCGCGCGTCCGTACTGGCAACTGTGTCGCTGCCGATTATGATTATTCTCTCCGCTTGCACATTATTTTCATCAACATTTCGTTTCGGATGGGGCGTGTTTGCCCAGTTTAACCTGCTAGCGCTAGTGTACGCACTGGATTTGAGACGGATGCGCACGGGCCCATTCGTCGCGGTAACCTTCAAGATAATCAACATTGTGTATATCGTGTGGGGAGTCGGAATTGTTATCGGAAGCGACTTCCTAAAGCAGTTCACCCTCAGTTGGTACGAGCAGTTTTATGAGGAACTTCTGCCGGCGATGCTTGCGCTGCACAAGCCCGTCCTAGCGTTTGGGACACATTCGCTTGCGAGCTTCTTCGCTTATCTGCTGTTTTGGCTTAATTGGCAAAACTACAATGCAACAAGAAGCCGGCTGGCACTGGCCTTTTCAATTTGCTACGTAGGACTTTTATTAGCGCTCACTTCTTTCACCTCCTTCGTTTTGGCTGCGGTGGCTGTGATTCAGATTGCCGCTTGGCTTTGGGAACGAAGTCGAAGAGCGCTAGTTCTGGGACTTGTCGGACTCTGCGCGACTTTGTTCTTAGCCGCCGGAACCCTGGCTGACCAGGCCGATAGATTTCGAGCCGAGGCTCCTTACGCAGCCGCAGCACTTCTCAATAGCGATGTGGGCGGACCACTGGCGCGCTACGGAAAGCAGGGAGTCCTAAAGGAGTCGATCAGCTTTTTGCTAGAGCATCCGCTCTCTCCGGTGGGCTATACGAATCCGCCGTTTCTGTTCTTTGCTGATTCCGGACCGCTGGAGTATATGCTTCGGGGTTCCGTACCGTTCCTCTGCCTGGTCTACGGCGGCTTATACCTTTTCTTCCAATACAACAGTCCGTCGCGCAAATACGCCCTCACGCTCTTTTTAGTTGTTCTCTCCTTCGAAGTGGGGTTTGTATCTTTGACGTACTTCCGGACGCTTTTGCTCCTGCCGTTCTTAGCGATTTACCCCAAATATATTGTAGCGACCAAACCCTGACTCCCTTGGCGACTTCTCTCGACATCGTAATCGTTAACTGGAATGCAGGCGCACAACTGCAGCGGTGTCTCGACTCCATCAGTACTGCGAGCCTTAATGGGGCTGAATTGTTGCGTGTTGTGATAGTCGACAACGCCTCGTCTGATGGCTCCGCCGAGCGTATTCAGCCGGGAAGTGTTCCGCTGTTTATGATCCGAAACACAATAAACCGCGGTTTTGCGGCTGCGTGTAATCAAGGAGCTAGGAACAGCCGGGCCGCCTATTTGTTGTTCCTCAATCCGGACATAGTGTTAACAAACGAGTCGCTTGCTGCGCCGGTCCGCTTTATGGAGTCTGAGCGGAACTCAAAGGTCGCTGTTTGCGGAGTGCAATTGCTGAATGGCCGAGGACAAATTGTGCCGAGCTGCTCGCGATTCCCGACGCCGCAGCACTTCTATTCGCAGATTTTCGGGCTGACCCACCTATTCCCAGACTGGTTTCAGGAGAGTCTGATGCGCGATTGGAACCATCGCGAAACTCGACCAGTGGATATCGTGATGGGAGCATTTCTTCTAGTACGCCAGGAAATATTCGCAACCTTGCAGGGATTCGACGAGGATTTCTTCGTCTACTACGAGGAAGTCGATTTTCTCTGCGAAGTTCATCGTGCGGGCTGGCGATCGTACTATTTGGTGACAGCTCAGGCTTATCACAACGGTGGTGGCTGTTCCAATCAGGCCAAAGCGGCGCGCCTCTTTTATTCGCTGCGCAGCCGGATCATTTACTGCTGCAAACATTTTGGCTGGGCACACGCTGCAGGGGTGGTTCTCGCGACTTGTCTCATCGAGCCATTTTCACGTATGGCCTATGCCACCGCGCGCGACGGAATGCGAGAAATTGGTGACACCTTGAGGGCCTACGCCATGTTGCTGAAGTGGTTGGCGACATTCCCGTTCAAACAGAATCGACTCGTGGCTGGAAGATTGAACAGCAACCCAAGCGCCGGGGATCGAATCGCCCCTCGAAACCGCCAATGGAACGAGGACTTGGCGCCAGATGTCGCCGAAGCGGGAACTCACACGGAGGACAGCAATTGAACCAAGCTAACCCCACGCTCTCCGAAACACGCTCCTGCAGAGTCTGGCTGGTCATTTCTTCTTACCAGAACGATGACGACGTTATCCGAATTCTCGATCAGGTGCAATCATTCGGCCGGGATGTGTTTGAACGGATCCTCGTAGTGGATTCCCAGGGTACAGGTAGCGTTCCGTCACTGTTAGCAGATCGGGGATGGGACCAGGTTATCTACAGGTCTTACCCGCACAATTTGGGTTCGGGCGCGAATTTGTCTGAACGGTTGCGCGTCGCGGCCGAAGGTGGTGCGGACTACGCTTACGCTCTCAACCACGACGGGAACTTCGACCCCGAAGTGCTTCGAGCGCTGCTCGACGCAGCCACGCCTCTGGAGAATCTTGGAGTAGCGTATCCGTTAGGTTATCTGATCACTGCCAAGCGCTTTAATCTCACGGGAACCCGCGAGCTTCCATTTCCGGCGATGCTCGTTGAATCGCCGCCACCAGGTTCTCTGGTCGATGTGTTCTGGAGCAGCAGTAACGGCGCTCTGTATTCCACGGCCCCTGCCAAGCAGGGGATTCTTCCTTGGTCCGCGATGTGGATGGGATGGGAAGATCTGGAGTACGGATGGCGACTCTCCGACCATGGCTACCGCCAGGTTATTGTCCGCGATGCAGTCTACTTCGACAACTACGAGTACAAGGAGACGTGGCTGGCAAAGACTATCGATAAACCAGCCTGGAGAATCTACTACAGCTTTCGAAATCTTATTTTTGCCGTCCGGCGCTCCCGTAACCGTCCTCTTTTCTATGCAGTAGTCCTTTATCGGATTTTGCTGGAATTCGCGTTAATCGGGCTCGTTCGCGATCTCAAATTCAGTCGTTTGCGAAATGTGTGTCGAGGCGTGTGGGACGGGTTCACCGAAGACTTGGTAGACAACTCGATCGGCGCGGAGCCAGTTGAGCATTTCGCGCACTCGCAGCGCTTTCATACCTCTGCTGAGAAGCAACTCTGATGTCGCCGAACCTAACCTAACATTTGACAGACCACAATGGATTCCAAACCTGACTTCACGATCGCGACCGTAATTGCCCGTTTGAACATCGGGGGGGCAGCAAGTCAGGCGATCCTGATGACGGAGGCGTTCCGCCAAAAAGGATATCGATCGATATTGCTGACCGGTGAAGTACCGGCGAGTGAAGGCAGCATGGAGTATCTAGCTCTGGAGAGGAACATTATCCCAATCAAGATCGGGACCATGTCCCGCAGCATTTCTTGGCACAAAGACCTAACTGCTCTCTGGCAATTAATTCGAATCCTCTATCGTGAAAAACCGGATGTTATCCATACCCACACTGCGAAGGCAGGGACGCTGGGGCGACTGGCCGCAATCGCCACTGGAGTCCCGGTCCGCGTTCACACCTTCCACGGTCACGTCTTCCGAGGATATTTCTCACCATTCGTCACAAGGATATTCCTGTGCATCGAACGATTTCTGGCCCGCCACACGGACTGCATTATTGCGGTCAGCGATTTGCAGAAGCGGGAACTGGCCCAGGTTTACCGGATAGCGCCGGCTGACAAGATATTGGCGCTTCCGCTGGGATTCGATCTTGCCCCCTTTCTTGCAGTCAATGACCGCGTCGGCATACTGCGTAATTCGCTCGGTTGCGGAACGGACACATTTCTCGTGGGATGGGTGGGCCGACTCACCGCCATCAAGGACCCCAGTTTGCTCTTGCACTGTGCGCGCCATCTGAGCACCCGCTCCCTCGGCCTGCGCTTTGCTGTCATCGGCGATGGCGACCTCCGTAAGCACTGTGAAGAACAGATTGCCGCCGCGGCGCTCGGGCATACGGTCAGCTTGGCTGGGTGGCAGCAACAGTTGGATCACATTTATGCCGACTTGGACCTGGTGGTATCGACCTCGATCAATGAAGGAACTCCTGTCGCTTTGCTGGAAGCGATGGCGTCGGGCAAGGCATTTGTGTCGACCGACGTCGGCGGCGTACGCGATCTCATGGTCGGCCCCTCGATCAAGCAAGGCAGCCTCGAAGTGTTTGAGAATGGAATTCTTGCGCCGCGAGATGGAAAAGCGCTGGCGGATGCTGTCGCCATCCTGATGGACAACCCCGAGACACGACGGGCGATGGGCCAGGCAGGGCGGAATTTTGTGAAAGCCCGTTTTTCCCGTCAGCGCTTGGCGGACGATCTGGAGTCTCTTTATCTCTCGCTGGGTCGCGCCAAACAAAATCTCCCCTTTGGGGCGGAGAGTCTTTCTTCGGGAAATCGTGTCGAACCTGGCCGCTCGCCCGCCGAAAAGCAATTCTCGTGACGCTCTTTGCAGCCGGGAAGGCGGCGGCTGTCTGCATATCAGTTCTGAACAAGTCAGATCACGATTTCTATTTGCTGGATTGTGAATTCAGGAGGAGGCTTCAATGCACGTTCTTATTACAGGCGGCGCTGGATTTGTCGGTTCTCATCTGGCTGAGGCGCTGCTTCGACAGGGAAACGATGTGACTGTTCTGGACGATCTTTCGACCGGATCCGTCATGAACATCCAACACCTGAAGCGTCAGCGGAGATTCGGGTGTGTCATCGATTCCGTCATGCACACGGGCGTGCTTGCTGACCTGATTGACGAGTGCGACATCGTCTATCATTTGGCGGCTGCGGTTGGCGTTCGACTGGTTGTGGACTCCCCGGTTCGTACTCTGCACACTAACATTCGGGCCACCGAACTCGTCCTGGAGGCTGCAAAGAAGAAAAAGAAAAAGGTATTGATTACCTCGACTTCAGAAGTGTATGGCAAAGCGACAAAGATTCCGTTCCACGAGGACGACGATCTTGTGATTGGACCACCAGTGCGCGGTCGCTGGAGTTACGCTTGCTCAAAAGCAATCGACGAGTTTCTTGCGATCGCCTACCAGCGCGAGTACGGCGTACCGGTGGTGCTGGTTCGTCTGTTTAATACGGTAGGTCCGCGGCAGACCGGCACGTATGGGATGGTTCTGCCCCGGTTTGTGAGCCAGGCACTCTCTGGCAGTCCAATTACCATCCACGGAGACGGCACTCAGTCTCGCTGTTTTGGGTGGGTGGGCGACGTCGTCCAGGCTCTGATCACGCTGGGTGTTCACGAGCCTGCGGTGGGAACGATTTATAACATCGGATCTGACCAGGAAGTCACGATTAACGAGCTCGCTGCAGTCGTCAAGGACGTGACTGGGTCGAGTTCGCCTATCCGGTACATCTCCTATGAAGAGGCATACGGCAAGAATTTCGAGGACATGGTACGGCGGGTCCCGGACTTAAGCCGGATTCGTGCCGCGATTGGGTACTCCCCCACCAAAAACCTACGCGAAATCGTGCAGGCGGTCACTGACAGTCTCCTCCGACGAACCCCCGCTGAGACAAATGACGTGAGCCTTGCCGCGAACTCCGTGCAGGCAGATTAGTTCCGAAGGACCACACTCTCAATGCATCGCGTGGAGGTATTCCGATTGGGGATCGCCGGCTGGGCTGGGCTCGCTTTTTTTTCAGCCTTCGCCGTGACTGCTGCACTCGTTCTGCTCACGATCCAGGTATGCCGAAAGCACGGCTGGGTGTCCAAACCACGCGCCGATCGCTGGCATAAGGGTACGCCTGCCTTCTTCGGTGGGGTGCCGCTTTTCGCCGGATTCGCAGCTCTGAGCATCGCATTCATCCCATGGTCTAATTATTTGCTGTGGCGCCTGATCGGTATTGCGTCCCTGATGTTCGTTCTCGGCCTGGTCGATGACATTTATCATCTGACGCCAGTTCGGAAGTTTGCAGGACAGTTGCTCGCCGCGGGGCTCTTGATTTCCCTTGGCGTCGTTTATCCACTGCACAGCAGCATGACCGTCAATATTGTTGTCTCGGTCTTGTGGCTGGTAGGAATTACGAACGCATTCAACCTGCTCGACAACATGGATGGTCTATCGGCTGGTATCGCTTTGATCTCGGCCGGATACCTGACCGTCTTTTATGCAGTTGGTGGATACCGCGACCAGGCTGTGATCGTTGCCCTTTCCGCCGGCGCCATCGCTGGCTTTCTTGTCTTCAACTTCAGTCCCGCTCGGATCTTCATGGGAGATTCCGGCAGCCTTTTCATTGGATTTTTGCTGGGAGCAACCTCTATTCTCGAAGTGGCTCACGTCGCCGCGGTTCCGGCTTTTGTTTTGGCACCGGTCACGGTGCTGGCGATTCCGATCTTCGATACCCTATTCGTGTCGGTGACGCGACGTTTGCGGGGACAAGCGATCTCTCAAGGTGGCACGGACCATAGCTCACACCGACTGGTCCGCCTGGGCTTGCAGGAACGAACAGCCGTCCTGCTGCTGTACGCGCTTTCGGCGGGTTCGGGGGCAGTGGCTCTGCTCACTCGTCACTGGTCATCTGCCGGAGCTCCCGGCTTGATCGGCTTCTGGTCTTTCTTCTTGCTGCTTTTTGGCGTTCATCTTTTTCAAGATGAAGATGAAGTCAAACACGAAGCGCTCGCGTCAAATACGACGAAACCTCTTTTAAGACGACTTCTGTCGCGGGACATGCTCGTCTTCCTCCTTGACCCGCTGGCCATCGCCCTGTCCTGCTATCTCTCGTTTAGCCTGCGCTTCGGCGGGCGGATTCCCGTCGCCGATCGGGCTCTGCTGTGGCGCTCCTTGCCGATCGCAGTAGGCATCAAAGTCCTCGGTCTGTGGATATGCCGAGCTTTTCGGCACTCCTGGTGGCGCGGATCCATCGGCGATCTCTACCGCCTCGGCTCAGCCACTCTCATCGGTGAGCTGACCTCTGTACTGGTGCTGACCGGCCTCTATCGATTCGATCGTTTTTCGCGGACCGTATTCCTCCTCGATGCCTTGATCACGTTAGTCCTGCTGCTTATCATCCGGCGATCTTCTGCATTCTTTCGCGACACGATCTACAGCTGCCGCAGGGTTCCGCCCGCGCAGCGACGAGTGTTTATTCTGGGGACGTCGGCCCATGCTGAGCTGGCGCTTCGGTTTCTGCGTGACCAAAGCATCGATTGCGCGGGCTTCATTGATACGAACGGAGGTGCTGATGTTCGTCGTTACGTGTTTGGCCGACCTGTTCTCGGCAGGTTGGACGACCTCGGCTGGTTATCCCAGCGGCACCAAATCTTTGAGGTGGTCTTGCCCGATGGTGAACGAATCCTGTTGGCCGGTGTCGATTTCCAATCATTCTGCCAGCGACGACAGCTCCGACTCACAAAGCTTGGGCTTTACGAGGACCGGAAAGACGACGAGCCCAGGGTTAAAGCCGCGAGCGGTTGATTTTCATCGATCAGCCTCGGCAGTTAGAGCAACGCTCCCCGAACCTACAGCTTGCCTACGCTCTGAGAAACTGGCTTATGTCCTTCGGTAATTGTTCGGAGAGCTCTCATCTTCTTCATTTTGCACTTCTCGGTTGAGCTCGGTTGAGCCGAGATGTGCGACCGCCCTTCCTCTTCCTGCCGTAACCATCCCTTCCTTCGCTTCCGAGATGCAAAACCCGAGAGCCCACCCCCCTGCGCACTCAGCTTCCACCCAATGCACAGTCATTGCCCCACGTCAAACCTCATGCTCTCAGGTTAGACCATTCCCCGACTTTCGTGACGCGCACGCTCCCGTCCGGCTGCCCGCGCACCGAAACCTTTATCCAGCCCTGCAGTCCATCTAAGCAACGGCGAAATCGCTTGCGGCTCCTCTCCTCTGAGCCAACATCCGGAACATCGAAGTGCTGACCGATTTTTAGACTCTGAACACCGCTTGGCAATCTTGGGGTACGTGCCCGGTTGCTCAACTCGCGGACGGAGATAGGAGTGTCGCAGCGCGATGCAGTGCTTGTGGCCACATGAGGCACCGACAACTTGCCCGGCAGGGACGGAACCGCGGGCGTCTTGCCAGTTGCGCCGCCGCCGACCATAGGCAGTGGACGGGGTGGCGATTTCTTCGCAATCACGGTTTTTCGTTGCTGGTGAGAATTCTCCCGTTGGCACTCGAGGGCGGTCGTGGATTCCGTCGCCGGGGACGGTATCAAGAGGCGAAAGCGTCGTTGCTGATTCTGGGAGAAAGGGCGATGCGAGTCCACGGGCCGCTACCGCGATACCGCTTGCATTTCTTGGCGGAGCCGGTGGGACACATTTCACTCCGCCCGATCTTGGGAAAATTGCGTCGCGGCAGCAAAGCGACACGAACCTCGCTCTGCTACGATCATCTTGTGTATTTCCGCGTAAGGATGGCGCAATCACAATGATTCGAAAAATTGCACTGCGATTATTCGCGGCCACACTGATCGCTTTGACAGCGTTGAACGCCTATCTTGCGATTAACCGCCTAAGACTGATTCAGAAGTCTGACGCCCTCACGCTGGAAAGCTCGACGATCCAGGCCAGGATTTCCGGTGCGTTGCAAGATTTGACCGATATGGAAACGGGTCAGCGAGGATACTTGCTAACCGAGGACCCTGCTTACTTGCTTCCCTATACTGAAGGGACGCACAGGATCGGGACCGATTTTGCCAGCCTTCGCGCAGGACTCGCCAATCGGACGGAGCGTGAACGTTCCCTGGAGTCTCGGCTTGAGTCTCTGGCTGGTTCAAAACAAGCTGAGATGGAGCGGACTATCACTTTGCGCCAGCAGGGGTATCGCCACCGCGCATTCACGCTTGTTGATACAAATGAAGGTCGCGACTACATGAATGGCGCTCGCGGGCTGGTTTCTGCCCTATCTTCAGCGGAGAGCGGCAGCTTCGCGAGATTCGACGAGGAGAGGATTGCAAGTCTAAGAAAGGCTTTCTCGGAAACCATTATTGCCAATTCATGCGTGCTCGTGCTGACGGTGTGTCTCTTTGGATTCATCCGCTACTACGGGCGCGTGCTTGAACAGGAAGCCGCTGAGAGCAGGCAGGCGCTCGCGATGCGAGATTCACAGCTAGAAAAACTGACGTCTGCCCTTTCGAATAAAGCTCGTTCGAAGATGACCGCCATTGAGGAGAATACCCGTCTCCTGCTGGAGGAATACGGTGGATTTCTGCCACGTCACGGCCACGAATGCGCCGAAAAAATAAAGGAAGCGGCAGCACAAATGGAGCGACTGAGACGAGAGTTACTTGGCCAACCCAGCTTCGACCAAACTGATCAAGAAGCAGCTTGAGCGACTTGCCCAGTTCGCCTCCGTTTTTCCGCAGCATCTTCACAGCGCTCTCGTCATCGTGGAAGGTGACGCGCTCGATGACGCCGGAGATTGACTCTTGTACGTGCGTGCCTGGAGTTGCCTCCGACTCTGGCGATATTCATACTCCCAGCATGACACTCAAGAATGCGGCGTTGCTGGCTTCGATCGGGACAATCCTGATGACAGCTCTTTCCGTGTGGACGTTCATCCTCACCTTGCTCAATGTCCTGCGGGACTTGGTTCCTGCGGTGACGGTGTTCCAGTCATTCATCTATGCTTTCGGCTGCTTCGGTGTGATGGTGTTCTTTCACGTGGGCCACCGAGCGCAGAAGTCCTGATTCCGGCGAAAGTTCTTGTCCGATAAACGATTCTGGCGTGGTGATCCGTCACGAAGCCGATCCTGTGGCGGTTTGGCCGCTGGGGAAGTGTTCTGGTGGGATAGGACATTTCGAAGGAACTATCAGGACTGGCTACCTAATGAAAGGGCTCACGCGCTTGGGATCGTACTTGAAATCAACCAGCCCGTCGCGGTAATCCAATTCCACCTCCAGCTGCCGGAGCATTGCAAATCCCAGAAAACCAGAAACCTCTGTCCCTGTGTGTCGGCTTATGGTCGAGAGGTCTAGCGTGATAGTGCCTAAGTTCGCCTGCTGAAAGTGTCCGAAACGCAAGGTCGCCTTGTCAGAACTGTAGACCTTATCCACCGCGCCGCCCAGAC
>Ga0209006_10000165_pt1 | contig 70865 bp, 66 predicted proteins | sample JacPin_JW_Ref_O2_FD_188567 | JGI IMG/M metagenome (GOLD analysis project Ga0209006, IMG submission 188567) | Forest soil microbial communities from Algoma, Ontario, Canada - Jack Pine, Ontario site 1_JW_Ref_O2 (SPAdes) (version 2) | ecosystem: Environmental > Terrestrial > Soil > Boreal... | reverse complement strand
GCGGATTTTAAGTCCGCTGCCTCTGCCGATTGGGCTATGGGGGCTCCGTAGGTCAGACCCGGTGTTTCACCGACCTTACTGCTCTGTATCGGCTTCAAATGGCGAGTGCTACCGCGCAAGCAGAACAGGCAGCACATACTTCGACGCGACCGTTTAAGGTTCGCGCATGTCCCCGCGAAATGTCGTCGCCGCGGCCGTAACGTCGCTCGCCCTGTTAATCGGATCGTCAAGCGTCGCGGCCGCCGATCCGATCGAAGACACCGCGGGCGAGCCCGCCAACATCGGCGACGCGAAGACCGCGGCGATCGCATACCACGACAGCGGCCAGTACCAACACGACCTCGCCGAGGTTGCCGCGCAGGCGATCAACTGGATCGGCACCCAAGCGCCCACGACGCCGCGCGCCGCTGTCGTGTTCGACATCGACGAGACGGCGCTGTCGAACTGGGAAGTGATCAAAGCCAACGACTTCGGCCGTTTCATCAGCGGCCCGTGCAATCTGCCCGACGCGTGCGCCTGGCGCGCCTGGGACCTGACCGCGCGGTCCACGGTGATCCAGCCGACGCTGGACACCTACAACATGGCGAAGAGCCTCGGCGCGGCCGTCTTCTTCATCACCGGCCGCGACGAGGGCCAGCGCGCGGCAACAGAACGCAACCTGCAATCAACTGGATACACCGACTACACCCGGCTCATCATGGCCCCGCAGGGTGTCCAGTTCGCATCGGCGGCCGACTTCAAGGCGCCCCAGCGTGCCGTGATCGAAGCCCAGGGATACACGATCGTCGCGAACATCGGAGATCAGCCGTCAGACCTTGCCGGCGGCCACTCCGAGCAGACCTTCCTGCTGCCCGACCCGTTCTACCGCATCCCGTGAGCGAGGAAACACTCGCATGCGTGTATGCGAATCTATTTACGCGCGCATGATTCCGGCGTGAAATAGAACGCATGAGCGCTCCAGAAGAAAAGAAGTGCACCTGTGGCTGTCAGGCCTGCCGATCCGGCAACCACTGCGGCAACTACGGCGCGGGCTGCCAGCGGTTCTACGGCAAACGCTAACCGATCGAGAGCGCGATGCCGTCCAGGATGTCATGCTCGCTGACGGTCAGCTCGTTGATACCGGCGCGCTGCCCTAGCGCATAGGCCAGCTCCTCGACCACGATCGCTCCGCCGGCGATCACGTCGACCCGGCCCTCGTGCATCGGGGGAAGCGCGGCACGCTGCGCACGGGTCATACCGATCAGCTCATCGCACACGGCGAGCAACTCGGTGAATCCCACCCGCGACAAGTGGATCGCCTGCGCGTCGTAGGTCGTCATCTTCTGGCCGAGCGCCGACAGCGTCGTCATCGTGCCGGCCACGCCCACCCATGTGCGCGCGTTCTCCACCGGCACCGCTCGCAGTGCCTCGCCCAGCCGCCCGCGGACCACGTCACGCGCGGCCACGACCTCGCGGGCCGTCGGCGGGTCAGAGTGCAGACAGCGTTCGGTCAGCCGTACACACCCGATGTCCGCTGAGAAACTGGCGTCCACCTCGGTGGACCCCAGCACCAGTTCGGTGGAGCCGCCGCCGAGGTCGACCACCAGGAAAGGCGCGTCGGCGCAATCCAATTCGGCGATCGCGCCGTGGAACGACAGTGCCGCCTCCTCCTCGCCGGTGATCACCTCGGCCACCGCGCCAGGCACCGCGGCCGCCAACACCTCGGCGGTCATCGCGAAGAACTCCTGCCGATTGGCCGCGTCGCGGGTGGCCGACGTCGCGACCATCCGCGCCTTGGGAACCTCGAATCGCGCGAGCAGCCGCGTGTAATCGGCCAGTGCCGTTCGGGTGCGTGCGATCGCCTCCGGCGCGAACTGTCCTGTTGCGTCCACGCCCTGCCCAAGCCGCACGATCCGCATCTCCCGGTGCAATTCGTGTAGCCGGCCGTCGGCGACGTCGGCGATCAACAATCGGATCGAATTGGTGCCGCAGTCGATGGCGCCGATCCTGGTCATGCGCGCTTCATCTTCATTTCGCGCTGAAGGCTCATCTCCACTGCTCCCTGTCCAGGATTCCGGCCATTTGCGGCTCGTCGGCCAGCATCGCCAGCGCCTCGTCACCCAACGGGTTAACCCCGCGCCCCTTCGCAAGCGCGTGCGCGATCAGCACGTGAAGGCACTTCACCCGATCGGGCATACCTCCGCCGGAGACCTTGGTGCCCAACGGTTCTACGGCGTCACGGTCGGCCAGATAACTTGCGTGGGCACGTCGGTAGGCGGCGGCCAACTCCGGGTCGGTCGCCAGACGCGCCGTCATCTGCTTCATCACCCCCGAGGATTCCAGCCGGCCGGCCGCTGCGGTCAACGCGGGGTGGGTGAGGTAGTACAGCGTGGGAAACGGAGTACCGTCGGGAAGCCGCGGGGCGGTTTTGATGACACCCGGCTCCCCGTCGGGGCAGCGGTAGGCGATCGCCAGTACGCCGCGCGGTTCTCTGCCGAGTTGACGTGCGACGGCGTCGAGATCGGCGCGCTCAACCACCGGGCGGCGGCGGGACCGGACCCGGCGGCGGCGGAGGACCGGGTGGCGGGGCGGGCGCTGCCGGAGCCGGGATGTTATGTGGTGTGTCGGCGATCGTGCGCCACAGCGACGTGTACCACGGGTCACCGGACGACGGTTTCTGCGCAGACGAGCCCGGCTGCTCCGAGGGTCCGACCGCGCCCGGCGGCAGCTGCACCTGATAGGGGATGTCGCCGGGCATGACGAATCCCAGCCGCTCCCGGGCCTGGGCCGCGATGAACACCGGGTCGCCGAGCTTGGTCTTCTGCTGCTGTAGGTCCTGGATCTGCGCGCGCAGGGCTTTCTCGCTGACCGCCAGTTGTTTCATCTCCGTGCGCTGCGCGAAGTACGTCCGCACAGGACCGGCGATCGTCAGTGTCAGCACGCAGACGACCGCAGCCAGGATCGCCGCCCGCCGCGCCGTGGAACCCAGCCGCTGCTCCGACTGACGGGTAACCGCCGCCGCGATCGATGCGGTGATGGATTCGGCGCCGGGTTCGGCCGGTCGCGGTTCGGCGCGAGGCTCCCGGCGGGGGGCGTTCGACTTCGGGCGCTCGCGAGCCGCATCGCCGCCCCGGCCGGGACGTGTGCCCGGGGATCGTCGTTTCGGGTCAGGCCGCTTCGCGTCGGGCACTTCTCAGTCGATCTCCAGTGTAAAGCGCGGGAAGGCAAGGTCACCCGCGTAGCGGGCAGCATCGCCGAGCTCATCCTCGATCCGCAGCAGCTGGTTGTACTTCGCGACGCGCTCGCTGCGCGCCGGCGCGCCGGATTTGATCTGGCCGCTGCCCACCGCGACGACCAGATCGGCGATCGTGGTGTCCTCGGTCTCGCCACTGCGATGGCTCATCATGGTGCGGTATCCGCTGTTGTGTGCCAGCGCGACGGCGTCCAGCGTCTCGGTGAGCGTGCCGATTTGGTTGACCTTCACCAAAAGTGCATTGGCCGCGCCCTTTTCGATGCCCTCCTCGAGACGCTCGGGATTGGTGACGAACAGGTCATCCCCGACCACTTGCACGCGGTCGCCGATCGCCTTCGTCAGCGCAACCCACCCGTCCCAGTCGTCCTCGGACAGCGGGTCTTCGATCGACACCAGCGGATAGGTGTCGAGCAGGCCGGCGTAGAACGCGGTCATCTCCGCCGAATTGCGCGTTTGGTTCTCGAACGCGTATCCGGTGTCGGAGCTGAAAAATTCGGTCGCCGCGGCGTCGAGCGCCAGCCCAACATCCGAACCCGGCTTGTATCCGGCGGTCTCAATGGCCGACAGGATCAGGTCCAGCGCCGCCTTCGTGCCGGCGACATCGGGGGCGAACCCGCCTTCGTCGCCCAGGCCCGTCGACAGTCCCTGCTTCTTGAGCACCGACTTGAGGGCGTGGTAGACCTCCGCACCCCACCGCAGCGCCTCGGAGAAACTCGGCGCGCCGATCGGGGCGATCATGAACTCCTGGACGTCGACGCCGGTGTCGGCGTGCGCGCCACCGTTGAGGATATTGAGCATCGGGACCGGCAGGATGTGCGCGTTCGGACCGCCGAGGTATCGAAACAGCGGCAGATCGGCCGACTCGGCGGCCGCCTTGGCCACCGCCAGCGACACACCGAGGATCGCGTTAGCGCCCAGTCGCGATTTGTCCGGGGTGCCGTCCAGGTCGAGCAGCGCCTGGTCCACCAGTCGCTGCTCGTCGGCGGAGATCCCGATGATCGCGGGTGCGATTTCGTCGAGCACCGCGTTCACCGCCTTCTCGACGCCCTTGCCGCCGTAGCGGGCGCCGCCGTCACGCAGTTCAACGGCCTCGTGCTCGCCGGTCGACGCGCCCGATGGGACCGCCGCCCGCGCGAGTGTCCCATCCGTCAGGGCCAGCTCGACCTCGATAGTGGGGTTGCCACGGGAATCGAGGATCTCTCGAGCCCCGACCTGCTCGATGATGGACACCTGCTTCTCCTTACTCGTCTGCTGTTCGCGCGAGCGCTCATCGCCACTCGCCTGCTCTTCGCGCGAGCGCTCATCGCCGTAGCCGGCGGGCTGAACGCACTCACCCTATGGTGTGAGCGCCTGCAGTGTCTTCACAGTGGGTGGCCGTTCGCGTAAGCGGTCGCCCAGTCGCGCACGGTCTTCGCGTACTGGTCGGAGAGGTTGTAGGCGCGCAATGCCTTCATCCATCCCACCGGCGTCGCCAGATCGCGTCCGCGCCAGCACAGGTACCCCGCCGCCGAGAGCGCGGCGTCGTCGACGTTGTCGGGGCTGACGACGCCGTCGTTGTTCGCGTCGACGCCGTAGAGCCGCCACGTCTCGGGGATGAATTGCATCGGTCCCATCGCCCTCGCGTACGTCGGATCGCCGTCCATCTGTCCGCCGTCCGCGTCGACGATTTCGAGGTTGCCGTTCGAGCCGTCCAGCCGGACGCCGCGAATCGGCGGCGTGACGTCGCCGTTGGGTGCGATGGTCGCGCCATGGTAGGTGCCGTTATGGCTTTCCACCATGCCGATTCCGGCCAGCGTCGTCCAGGCCAAGTGACAGCTCGGATTCTCCACTGCCGCGACCTTCGCCGCGTAGGCGTATGCCTCCAGCGCGGTCACCGGCATTTCGAGCACCGGGGCGCGGACGGCTGCCCATTGGTGGAGCTGGTCGGCCGGCCGGCCGGCACCGTGGGTGTCGATGTTGGGCACCGGATCGCCGGGGGGCGGCGGCACGCCCTGCGGGATCGGTGTGCCGATACGCCAGGAGCAGCTCGACGCCATCAGCAACGCAGTTGCCGCCAGCACGACGGCAGTCCGCAGCCAGCGCACCTGCAGCACCGCCCTCCTCAAGCCACTCCTCCCGATTTCATGGTCCCACGTTAAATACGACGTCCCCCGTTAAATACGACCGACCGTTCGTGTAGCCGCCACGGACGTATACGTCAAATTCCCAGCCTTCTCGGTGGGCCACACATACCGGCACGGCGTGTTCGCCTGCCCGCCCGGGTCGTGCGAGGGCGATTCGTCGACCCACCGGGGTTCGACGCTGCTGTTGAGCTGACAGTCGGTGCGGCCGGTGGAACAGAACCGTCGGCATGCAAGTTGTCCCTTCGGGATAGTCACACAGTGGCATCGCTCGGACATCGCTCGTCCGCGGCGAACATCGGGAGGCGACATGAGAGTAGGTGCAGTCCTGCCGCAGACGGAGATCGGAGCCGATGCCGGTGCGGTCCGGGCTTACGCGCAACGCGTCGAGGAACTGGGCTTTGCTCACGTGCTTGCCTACGACCATGTCGTAGGGGCCGATCGGCGCGTCCACGCCGAGTGGAACGGGCCCTACGACATGAACACCACGTTCCACGAGCCGCTGGTCACGTTCGGCTACCTGGCCGGCTTGACAACGTCCCTGGAGCTGGTGACTGGCGTCATCATTCTGCCGCAACGCCAGGCGGTGCTCGTCGCCAAGCAAGCCACCGAGGTGGACCTGCTCAGCGGTGGACGGCTGCGCCTGGGCGTCGGCATCGGCTGGAACGCCGTGGAATACGAGGCACTCGCCGAGGACTTCACAACCCGCGCCAGGCGATTCGAGGAGCAAATCGAGCTGATGCGGCTGTTGTGGACCCAGCCGAGCGTCACCTACTCCGGCAGCTTTCACAAGGTCACCGGCGCCGGCCTTGCGCCGCTGCCGGTGCAGCGGCCAATCCCCCTCTGGATCGGCGCATCGTCACCACCGGCATACCGGCGGGTCGGACGGCTGGCCGACGGCTGGTTTCCCCAGATGCAACCAGGCCCGGAGCTCGACGCCGCACTCGAGGTGGTGCGGCGCGGGGCGAGTGAGGCTGGACGAGACCCCGCCGACATCGCCATGGAAGGCCGGATCAGCTGGCACGGTGATGTGGACGAAGTGGCCGCGGCGCTGCGCAGCTGGGCCGGTGCCGGCGCCACCCATGTAGCGATCGACACGATGGGCGCGGGCCTACCGACCGTCGACGACCATCTGACAGCGTTGGCGTCCGCCGGCGAGGTCGCCAACAACGTCGTCGACTAATCGGACGGCTGCATCAGGACTGGGGTTCGACGCTGTCGGGCTGACCCTCGGCAGGCGCCATCTCCTCGAACTCGTCGGTGACGCCATTCGACGCGACTTCGGCCTCGGTGATGACCGGCATCTCGGTGGCCGGGAACTCCTCGTCGATCACGACCGGCTGGGCCTGCGGCTCGGCTTCCCCGGTCACCTCGGGCTCTGCAGTCTCGCCGGTGGCCTCGGCCGACTCGTCGAGCTCCTCGGCGGGTTCCGTGGCGACCGGCAGCGGCCAGGCGGCGTGCCACTCCTGCGCGGTGACCGAGTCCAGGACCGCGATGTCGAGCTCCTCGGGCACCTCATCGCCGCGCCGCGTCGCGGCGATGGTCCTCTCCGCTTGGCGTACCGCGTCTATGAACTCCAAAACATCCGTGCGCAAAGTGTTTTCAACATCCCCGTCGGGAGTGACGACCACGGTGGTCAGCGCGGACGGGATGAGGTCGGCGGGCAAACCTGCAACCGTGACCCGGCCGAGCACCTTCTGCGCCAACGCCAGCGCAGGCTGACCGGTAGGAACCCCGTCGAGGCACGAATTGCGCGATTTCACCGAATTTTCCTGAGCCTTGCGCTCGTCCCACTCGGCGATCTGTTGCTCAAGCGAAATCGGTTCGCCCGCAAGCACTCCGGGCACCCTGTTGCCGAGCTTGCGCAACAGCGAGTCGGCCACATCGTCAATCGTGAACGGGTGCTGCGGGGCGTCCTCGGCGATCCGGGCGTGGAACAGCACCTGCAGCAGCACATCGCCGAGTTCCTCGCGCAAGTCATCGGCGTTCCCGCTGCGGACCGCGTCGAACACCTCGTAGGTCTCCTCCAGCAGGTAGCGCCGCAGCGAGTCGTGCGTCTGCTCACCTTCCCACGGGCCGTCGGTGCGCAGCTTGTCCATCAACGCCACCGCGTCGATCAACCGCTCTCCCGGGTTCGGATCGGGTGCGGTGATCACGTCCTCCCCGGCGGCCAGCCGGGCCTTGACAGCCGGATGGTCGGCGTCCGACGACAACAGCACGGGCGCGTCCGGTCCTTCGAACACGGGCCGTGCCGCCGGCAGCGACCACGGCACGGCCACGGGTATCTCCTCGGTGTAGGCGAGCTCACCCGCGAGGAGCGCGATCGCCTCGACCGGAACCAGCGACGGGCGGCGCGGGTCGACCAGGATGACGGTCATCGTGCTGCACCCCCTGACGTGTGTCATCGACACCGTTGACCTCGGTTATATCAACACTATCGGCGCCGGGTTTTTACGGCCCGGCAAAAATTGCGCCGGACGGCTCAACCAGGTGCAAAAACACATCATCGCAATTCAGCGCCGAGCACGGTAACCGGGCCCAGGTTGTGGCCACCCATGACCACCATCTCATCGACTGCGCCGAAAACACGCCTTGGTCAGCGTGCCATTGCTAACGTCGGTGCCCCAACTACCTGACGGCGAGGGAGATCCCAGATGGCGGGCAAATTCGAGCTGTTCAAAGACAAGTCGGGCAAGTTCCGGTTCCGACTCAAGGCCGGCAACGGCGAAATCATCGCCACGGGCGAGGCCTACGAGTCCAAGGCGAGCGCCGAGAAGGGCATCGCATCGGTTCAGAAGAACGCCGCGGACGCGAAAGTCGTTGATCTGACCGGATAACGGAGTCCCAGTCTCCCCGTACGCCGCCGAACCTGCCGAAGGTCGGGGGCGTGGGTGGGTCATCCCACGCCCCCGCTCGGCTTCATCGACAGTCCGGTAGATACGGCAGCGTCTTGTCGTCGCCGATGGCAACGAGATGTGGACCGGCCGGGTGCCGCTTCTAGCTGCGGGAATGCTCGGCAGCTTCGGAAACCTCGGTGAGATCAACACTTCCCTGGGGCTTTCCATTCAGTGCCAGGACGAGGTCGGCGACCATTTGCACCAGTTCAAGGTCACGGATGCGCGCCGCGGCCACCCCGTCACCGGTGCGGGGAATGGGCACCTGCACCGTCGACGAAGTGGCGCGATAGTGCGCGGACGGGTGGAGCCGCTTCAGGCGGAGTTGCTGGGAGTCCAGCAGTGCCATCGGCGACAGCCGCAGCGTCGTCCCGGATCCCGCCCCGGTGGTCGTCAGCTCGGTGATCCCGTAGTCGCGGCACAGCAATCGCAGCCTGGCGACCGCCACCAGTCGCCGTGCTGGCTCGGGAAGCGGCCCGTAGCGGTCGGTCAGCTCTTCGACGACACCGGCGATCGCATCGTCATCGGCCGCGGCTGCCAACCGCCGGTAGGCCTCCAGCCGCAGCCGGTCGCTCGCGATGTAGTCGGGCGGCAGGTGCGCATCGACCGGCAGATCGATGCGGACGTCCTTCGGCTCCTCGGGCGCAACAACGGTCTGACCGTCCGCGGCGGCGCGGTACGCCTCGACGGCCTCCCCTACCAACCGCACGTACAGGTCGAACCCCACACCGGCGACGTGGCCGGATTGCTCGACCCCTAGCACGTTGCCGGCCCCGCGGATCTCGAGGTCCTTCATCGCGACAGCCATACCTGCACCGAGTTCGTTGTTCTGCGCGATCGTGGCCAGCCGGTCGTACGCCGTCTCGGTGAGCGGCACCTGCGGCGGGTACAGAAGATAGGCGTAACCCCGCTCACGGCTGCGGCCCACACGGCCGCGCAACTGATGCAACTGCGACAGCCCGAACGTGTCGGCGCGCTCCACGATCAGTGTGTTCGAGTTGGAGATGTCCAACCCGGTCTCGACGATCGTGGTGCAGACCAGGATGTCGTACTCCCGGTTCCAGAAGCCCTCGACCGTGCGCTCGAGGATGTCCTCGGGCATCTGGCCGTGGGCGACGACGACCCTGGCTTCTGGCACCCACGCCCGCACCCGGGCCGCTGCCGCGTCTATCGAGCTGACCCGGTTGTGGATGTAGAACGCCTGCCCGTCGCGCAGCAGCTCGCGGCGCAACGCAGCGGCGATCTGCTTGTCGTCGTGCGGCCCGACGTAAGTCAGGACGGGGTATCGCTCCTCCGGCGGGGTCAGGATCGTCGACATCTCGCGGATACCGGCCAGGCTCATCTCCAGCGTCCGAGGGATCGGCGTAGCGCTCATGGTCAGCACGTCGACGTGGGTACGCAGCGCTTTGATGTGCTCCTTGTGCTCGACGCCGAACCGCTGTTCCTCATCGACCACGACCAGGCCGAGATCCTTCCATCGCACACCGGTCTGCAGCAGCCGATGCGTGCCGATCACGATGTCGACGGTGCCGTCGGCCATGCCGTCGAGCACTTCGCGCGACTGTTTGGTGTCGGTGAACCGGGATAGCGCCTTGACACGCACCGGGAAGCCGGCCATCCGCTCGGTGAAGGTCTGCAGGTGCTGGTCGGCCAGCAGCGTCGTCGGCACCAGCACCGCGACCTGTTTGCCGTCCTGAACGGCCTTGAACGCCGCGCGCACCGCGATCTCGGTCTTGCCGTAGCCGACGTCGCCGCAGATCACCCTGTCCATCGGGATCGGCTTTTCCATGTCGGACTTGACCTCAGTGATCGCGGTCAGCTGGTCGACGGTCTCGGTGTAGCCGAAGGCGTCCTCCATCTCGGCCTGCCACGGGGTGTCCGGGCTGAACGCGAACCCCGGCGAGGCCTGCCGGATGGCGTACAGCGACACCAGCTCGGCCGCGATCTCGCGGACCGCCCTGCGCGCCTTGGTCTTGGTGTTCGCCCAGTCGCTTCCGCCAAGGCGGCTCAGCGTCGGTGATTCACCCCCGACATAACGCGACAGCTGGTCGAGCGAGTCCATGGGCACGAAGAGCTTGTCGGTTTGCTTGTCTGCACCGCGCCTGCTGGACGCGTACTCCAGGACCAGGTATTCGCGGCGGGCGCCCCCGACAGTGCGTTCGACCATCTCGACGAACCGGCCGATGCCGTGCTGGTCGTGCACCACGAGATCACCTGCCGTCAGCGCGAGCGGGTCGACGACGTTACGGCGCTTGGCGGCCAGCCGCTTGCCGTCTATGACGGCGACCCGGCTGCCGGTCAGGTCGGTTTCGGTGATGATGACGAGGGCAGAGCCCGGCAAGACAACGCCGTCGTGCAGCGGGCCGCGCAGCACACCGACCACGCCGGGGCCGGGGGTGTCACCCGAGTCGAGGCAGACCGCGGCGACGTCGGCTTCGCGGAGTTGTTCGACGACCCGGTGCGCGGTGCCGGTGCCCGGCGCGACGATGGCCGCGGTTCCGCCGGTGCGCAGGTGTGCGCGCAGCATCGCGAAGATCTCCTCAACGCTGTGCTGATGGCCGCGCGCGGACGGGGCCGCCCGCAGGTCGAGCCGCTCGGCGTCCGGGTCGGCCAACTGGCTGAGCGTCCACCACGGGTGCCCGGCCGCCACGGCTGCGGCGTGCACATCGTCGAGGTCGAGGAAGCCCGATGCCCCCAGCGACGTCACATCGATCGGCGCGATCGAGTCTTCCCCGCTGCCGAGCGCGGCCGTCGACCATGCCGCCTCGAGGAACTCCTGTCCGGTTTTGATCAGGTCGGCCGCGCGGGTGCGGACCTTCTCCGGGTCGCACACCAGCAGCGGGGTTCCGGCCGGCAGATGCGAGGTCAGCGGCGTGAGTTCGGCTGCGCCGAGCACCGGCATCAGCGCCTCCATCCCGTCGACCGGGATGCCCGAGGCCAGCTTGGCCAGCATGTCCCCGACGCTGCCGATCGGCCCGTCACGTACGGGGGTGTTCGCGGCGAGGGCGGCGGCCCGCTCACGGACAACGTCGTTCAGCAGGAACTCCCGGCACGCGACGGCGATCACGGTGTCGATGCTCAGCTCCGCAATCGACCGCTGGTCAGCGACGGAAAACATCCGCATCTCGCTGACCTCATCGCCCCAGAACTCGACGCGGACCGGGTGTTCGGCCGTGGGCGGGAAGACGTCGAGGATGCCGCCGCGCACCGCGAACTCGCCCCGCTTGCCGACCATGTCGACGCGGGTGTAGGCCAGCTCGACCAGCCGTGCGATCACGTCCTCGAAGCCGATCTCAGCACCGACGGTCAGGGTGACCGGCTCGATGCGTGCCACGTCCGGGGCCATCGGCTGCAGCAGCGAGCGCGCCGTCGTCACCACGACGCGCAGCGGCGAACCCAGCTTCTCGTCGTCTGGAAAGGCCAGCCGTCGCAGCACCATCAACCGGGCGCCGACGGTGTCGACGCCCGGGGACAACCGTTCGTGGGGCAGCGTCTCCCAGGACGGGAACAGCGCGGCGGCATCCCCGAACACGCCGCGAAGCTCCGCGGTCAGGTCGTCGGCTTCACGGCCGGTGGCGGTGACGACCAGCAGCGGGCCGCCCTGGGCCATCGCGGACGCAACGAACGGGCGGGCTGCGGCCGGCCCGACCAGCGCCAGCTCGGCAGGTTTGGCGGCGGCGCGTCGGGTGACCTCGCTCAATGTGGGGTCGCGCAGCGCCAGGTTGACCAGCCCCGCGATCGGGGTGTCGATCATGATGTTCCCATTCTAGGTGGCCGCGCACGCGCGGAGTGAGGCAGCCCGCAGTGACAACGATGAAAAGCGCTGTGTTGCTTGACTACTCGCTCTTCGCGCAAGCGCTCATCGGTACTACTCGTCGTGCAGCACCGGATCGTCCTCGAGGTGCATGAGCCCGTTCCAGCACAGGTTGACGAGGTGTGCGGCCACCACTTCCTTCTTCGGCTCGCGGACGTCGAGCCACCACTGGGCGGTCATCGACACCGAGCCGACGAGCGCCTGCGCGTACAAAGGCGCCATCTCGGCGTCGAGTCCGCGGCGGGAGAAGTCGGCGGCCAGGATCGACGAGACCTGGTTGACGGCCTCGTTCAGCAGGGTCGAGTAGGTGCCAGACGTGATGCCCACCGGCGAGTCGCGGGTCAGGATCCGGAAGCCGTCGGTGCGTTCATCGACGTAGCTGAGTAGCGCCAGCGCCACCCGCTCGATTCGCAGCCGGGACCGGTTATTGGTCGTCCTCGTCAGCGACGCCGTGATGCCGTCCAGCAGCGCCGACATCTCCCGGTCGACCACGACGGCGTACAGGCCTTCCTTGCCGCCGAAGTGCTCGTACACCACGGGCTTGGAGACGTTGGCCCGCTGGGCGATCTCCTCGATCGAGGTGCCCTCGTAGCCGCGTTCGGCGAACAGCGACCGAGCGACGTCGATCAGCTGGTGACGCCGCTCCGCGCCGGTCATCCTGGCCCGCGGAGTTCGGACGTCCTTCTCTGGTGCCGCCACGTGACCAGCGTAATCCGTTGGCTACAGTCGCTACGCTGACACCAGTTCAGCGGTCCGTCGTGGTGTAATCGGCAGCACATCAGATTTTGGTTCTGAGAGTTCAGGTTCGAGTCCTGGCGACGGAGCTGCGGCGACCGTGCGTTCTAGAACGCCTCCCCGGCGTGTCTCGTACGAAACCGCACTGTCGCGAGTCAGAAGGCGGGAGGCCCGTGAGTTCACACACTGATACCGCGGTGATCGTGCTCGCCGCCGGGGCCGGTACCCGGATGCGGTCGGACATCCCGAAAGTGCTGCACACGCTGGCCGGCCGCAGCATGCTGGCGCACTCACTGCACTCGGTGGCCAAGGTCGCGCCGCAGCATCTGGTCGTGGTGCTGGGCCACGACCGCGACACCATCGCCCCGGCCGTCGCGGAACTGTCCGGCGAGCTCGGCCGGACCATCGCGGTCGGGGTGCAGGAGGAACAGCGGGGCACGGGCCACGCGACCGCCTGCGGTCTGGACGCGCTCCCTGCCGGATTCGACGGCGTCGTCGTGGTCACATCCGCTGACATCCCGCTTCTGGACGCCGACACGCTCGCCGACCTCGTCGCCACCCACCGGGCCGAGCCGGGCGCCGTCACGGTGCTGACCACCACGCTGGGAGACCCGACCGGCTACGGCCGCATTCTGCGCACCCAGGATCGCGAGGTCATCGGGATCGTCGAGCAGGCGGACGCCAGCGCCTCGCAGCGACAGATCCGCGAGGTCAACGCCGGCGTCTATGCATTCGACCTTGGCGCGCTGCGGTCCGCGTTGAGCCGGCTGCGCGAGGACAACGCACAGCACGAGCGATATCTGACCGACGTCGTCTCGATCGTGCGACAGGACGGGCTGAGCGTGCACGCCAAACACGTCGACGACACCATGCTGGTGGCCGGCATCAACGACCGGGTGCAACTCGCCGCGCTGGCCGCCGAACTCAACGCCCGCATCGTGGCCGCCCACCAGCGCGCGGGCGTCACCATCATTGACCCGGCGACCACGTGGGTCGACGTCGACGTGACGATCGGGCGCGACACCGTCGTCCGGCCCGGCACCCAGCTGCTCGGCTCCACCCGGATCGGCGGCAAGTGCACGATCGGACCGGACACCACGCTGGCCGACGTGACCGTCGGCGACGACGCCTCGGTGGTGCGCACGCACGCCGCCTCGGCGTCGATCGGCGACGGCGCGGATGTCGGTCCCTACACCTACCTGCGGCCGGGCACCGTGCTCGGCGCCGACGGCAAGCTCGGCGCGTTCGTCGAGACCAAGAACGCGACCATCGGCGGCGGCACCAAGGTGCCGCACCTGACCTACGTCGGTGACGCCGACATCGGCGAGCACAGCAATATCGGCGCGTCCAGCGTGTTCGTCAACTACGACGGGCAGGCCAAACACCGCACCAACATCGGCTCGCACGTGCGCACCGGATCCGACACCATGTTCGTCGCGCCGGTCACCGTGGGCGACGGCGCGTACACGGGCGCAGGCACCGTGATCCGCGAGGACGTCCCGCCGGGCGCGCTGGCCGTCTCGGCCGGACCACAGCGCAACCTCGAAGGCTGGGTGGCCCGAAACCGGCCCGATTCGGCGGCCGCCGCCGCGGCGGCCGCGGCCTTAGCCGCTGGCGAAGCGTCCGACAAACCCGTCGCCGACACCGACCGGCCGGGCGCCGACGACCCCGAGGCGTCGTGAACGGGTCGCCGAATGTTGGCTTACCGGCAACCCGGCAGCCAACGGCGTGGTTCGCTACGTAGCATTAGGCCGACATTCCCGATCCTTCACCGGCGAGGCACCGTGGGCACCGACTGGACCGACAACCGCAAGAACCTGATGCTCTTCGCGGGTCGCGCGCACCCCGAACTCGCCGAGCAGGTGGCCAAGGAACTCGACGTGCAGGTCACCGCGCAGACGGCACGGGACTTCGCCAACGGCGAGATCTTCGTCCGCTTCGAGGAGTCTGTTCGCGGCTGCGACGCGTTCGTGCTGCAATCCCATCCCGCGCCGCTGAACAAGTGGCTGATGGAGCAGCTGATCATGATCGACGCGCTCAAGCGCGGCAGCGCCAAGAGGATCACCGCGATCCTGCCGTTCTACCCGTACGCCCGTCAGGACAAGAAGCACCGCGGCCGGGAGCCGATCTCGGCGCGGCTGGTGGCCGACCTGCTCAAGACGGCGGGCGCGGACCGGATCGTCACCGTCGACCTGCACACCGACCAGATCCAGGGATTCTTCGACGGGCCGGTCGACCACATGCGGGCGCAGAACCTGCTGATCGGCTACATCAAGGACAACTATTCCACCGCGGACATGGTCGTGGTCTCCCCCGACTCGGGCCGGGTGCGCGTCGCCGAGAAATGGGCCGACGCGCTGGGCGGCGTTCCGCTGGCCTTCATCCACAAGACCCGCGACCCGCGCGTCCCCAACCAGGTGGTGTCCAACCGCATCGTCGGTGACGTCGGCGAGCGGACGTGCATCCTGATCGACGACATGATCGACACCGGCGGCACCATCGCCGGAGCGGTGAAGCTGCTGCACGACGACGGGGCGCGCGACGTCATCATCGCCGCCACCCACGGTGTACTGTCCGACCCCGCGGCTGAGCGGCTGGCCGCCAGCGGTGCCAAAGAGGTGATCGTCACCAACACGCTGCCCATCGGCGAGGACAAGCAGTTCCCGCAGCTTACGGTCTTATCCATCGCACCCCTGCTGGCGAGTACCATTCGGGCAGTGTTCGAAAACGGTTCTGTAACAGGTCTTTTCGACGGAGATGCTTAAGTGAACGAAAGCGCCACCGATGTCATTGGTCAGCGCCGAGGTACCTCCGTTATCTACCACAACCCGCGCTGCTCGACGTCTCGCAATGCCCTGCAGTTCTTGCGCGACAACGGTATCGAACCGACGGTGGTCGAGTACCTCAAGACGCCGCCGACACGCGGTCAATTGGCCGACATGATCCGCGACGCCGGGATCGACGTGCGCACGGCCGTGCGCAAGCGTGAGGCGCCCTACGCGGACCTGGGGCTCGGCGACGCGGGCGACGACGAGTTGCTCGACGCGATGGCCGCGAACCCGATCCTGATCGAGCGCCCGTTCGTCGTGACGCCGAAGGGCACCCGGCTGGCTCGGCCCGTTGACGTCCTGCGCGAGATCCTGTGACGCTGCGCCGCCTCGCAATTGCGCTGTCGCTACTGGTCCTGGTGACCGCGTGTGACACGAAACCCACTGACTACCGCGCGGTCTGGTCGTCGACGTCGGCGACGCCGACCACCACGGCCGCGCCTGTATCGTTCACCCAGTACCTGCAGCAACAGGGGGTCGACGGCGTCCCGATGACGCCGCAGACATTGACTGACCTCACGGTGTCGATGCCGCACCCGCCGGGGTGGGAGGTGGTCACCGATCCGGCTCAGCAGTCTGCGTACGAGATCATCCGCAAGACCGCGGTAGCCGCCTACCAGCCGACCGCGGTGCTGCTCGTGTTCAAGCTGACCGGCGCGAACTTCGACGTGAACGAGGCGCTCAAGCACGCCTACGACATGCCCGGTGCGATACAGGAACAGTTCAACGGCATGCCGTCCGCGAGGATCGAGGCCACGTACTTCGATGCCACAAAACAGCAGCTCCACCGCTACAACCGCATCGTTATTGCGACCGGCCGTGCCCCGGCCAACCAGCGCTACCTGGTCCAGTTCTCGGTCGCCACACTGGCCGATCCAGGGCAGGAACAGGACCCGGACGTGCTCACCATCATCAAGGGTTTCACCGTCGCAGTCCGCTGAGTCGCCAGGCAGCGAGCCCGTTAGGGTAGCGGCATGACCGACTGGACAGCCGCCGACTTACCCGCCTTCACCGGACGCACAGTAATCGTCACCGGCGCCAACAGCGGACTCGGTCTGATCACTGCGCGCGAATTGGCGCGCGTCGGTGCGCATGTCGTGCTCGCGGTGCGCAACACCGCCAAGGGCGACGATGCCGCGGCGGGCCTGGCCGGCAGTGTCGAAGTGCGCAAACTCGACCTGCAAGACCTTGCCTCGGTGCGGGAATTCGCCGAGGGGGCGCCCGAGGCCGACGTGCTCGTCAACAACGCCGGCATCATGGCGGTGCCCTACGAGGTGACCAAGGACGGGTTCGAGAGCCAGATCGGCACAAACCATCTCGGTCATTTCGCATTGACGAACCTGCTGCTGGGAAAGATCACCGAGCGGGTGGTCACCGTTTCGTCGATGTTCCACCGCATGGGCAAGATCGACCTCAACGACGTGAACTGGCAGCACCGCCGGTACAACACGTGGTTTGCCTATGCACAGTCGAAGCTGGCCAATCTGCTGTTCACCAGCGAGCTGCAGCGCCGCCTGGACCAGGCGGAGTCGCCGGTGCGTGCACTCGCCGCTCACCCCGGCTACTCGGCGACGAACCTGCAGAGCCACTCCGCCGGCCGGTTCAGCACCGCGTTCCTGGCTGCGGGCGACCGCCTGGTGGCCACCGACGCCGACTTCGGGGCGCGCCAGTCACTGTTCGCGGTGTCGCAGGACCTGCCGGGCAACACCTATGTGGGTCCGAGGTTCGGTTTCTACGGCCGCACGCAGCCGGTGGGCCGTAGCCGCGCGGCCCGTCAAACCGGAACGGCCACCGCCCTGTGGGAGCTGTCCGAGCAGCTCACGGGCACCAAATTTCCGCTCTGAGACGCGGTTGAGCTAGTCTGGCGGGACGTCACGGCGAGGGTGGCCGACAGCCACCGTTATCGACGGAGACCCGCGCGTATCTGCGCCTGGTTGCCCTCACCCGCGTCGTGCGAAGAAGACCGGCAAGCACAGGAGCAACCCCATGGCGAAGGCCACTGCAAACAAGATCATCGCTGAGCTGCGCACGCAAACCGGTAAGGGTGCGTCGCGACGGGCCCGTCGCGACGGCAAGGTGCCGGCGGTGCTGTACGGACACGGCGCTGACCCGCGCCACCTGCTGCTGTCGGCCCACGACTTCGCGGCGGTGATGCGCAACTCGGGCACGAACGCGGTGTTCGCCCTCGACATCAACGGCGACGAACAGCTCGCGCTCACGAAGGCTCTGGACATCCACCCGATCCGGCGCAACATCCAGCACGCCGACCTCCTGGTGGTGCGACGAGGCGAGAAGGTCACGGTCGACGTGAACGTGGTCGTGCAGGGCGAGGCGGTGTCGGGCGCTCTGGTGACACAGGACGCGAGCACCATCCAGATCGAGGCCGAAGCGCTCTCGATTCCCGAGCAGCTGACGGTGTCGGTCGAGGGCGCCGAGGAGGGCACCCAGATTCTGGCCGGCCAGGTCGAGCTGCCCAGCGGCGTCACTCTGATCTCCGACCCCGACACGCTGGTGGTCAACGTGGTGACCGCTCAGGAGATCGAGGAGCCCGAACCCGAGGCCGTCGAAGGCGAAGAAGGCGCAGAGGCCGAAGGGGGCGCAGAGGCCGAAGCGTCGGCGGCCGAAGCGTCCGACAACGAGTAGCCGGTGGCCGAGCCCCTGCTGGTGGTCGGCCTGGGGAACCCGGGGCCGGTCTACGCCAAGACCCGGCACAATCTCGGGTTCATGGTGGCGGACCTGCTGGCGGGCCGTGCCGGCTCAACGTTCAAGGCGCACAAGAAGTCCGGCGCGGACGTCGGCACCGGGCGACTCGCCGGGCGCCCGGTGATCCTCGGCAAACCCCGAAGCTACATGAACGAGTCGGGACGGCAGGTCGCCGCCCTGGCCAAGTTCTACTCCGTGCCGCCCGCCGATCTTCTCGTGATCCACGACGAACTCGACATCGACTTCGGCATGATACGGCTGAAGTTCGGCGGCGGGGTGGCGGGGCACAACGGGCTGCGTTCGGTGGCGTCAGCGTTGGGCACCAACGACTTTCACCGCGTGCGGATCGGCATCGGCCGACCGCCGGGACGCAAGGAGCCGGCCGCGTACGTGCTGGAGAACTTCACCGCCGCCGAACGGCCCGAGGTACCGGTGATTTGCGAGCAGGCCGCCGACGCCACCGAATTGCTGATCAAGCTCGGCCTCGAGGCTGCCCAGAACCAGGTGCACGCCTGGTAGCCGTCAGTCGGCGTCGTGCCCTGCGCGATGATCCTGCCCTTGTCCATCACGACGATGTTGTCGGCCAACTAGTCGATTCGTTTTCGGCCGCACGCGAGTCCTGACCGTCGGGCCGCCCACGGTCAGGACTTCTTCTGCCACCAGGTGAACAAGTCGGGCAGCGCCGATCCGCGAATCAGGGCGACGAATTCCTTTGAGTCCTCTGTCCACATCACGTTCGCCTGGCCGTCGCTGTCGGTTCCGCACGCAAGTTGTCCCGCCGCTGCCGTCGGGGTCTTGGTGTAATGCCACGTCCCCGGTGACGCGGTGTGGTCAGGGCACGTCTGCAGCGTGGCGTTCGAAGTGACGTTCTTGAACGCGTTGTCGAGCGCGCCCTGATCACCGTAGAGCCAGAAGGTCGCGCCCTCGGGGCCGCCGTCGAGCGCGTTGCACTGAAGGGTGGACAGCGCGCCATCCTTCGCGGGGTGCTGGGGCGTGCAGGTGCTCCGCAGGTATCCGCCGGTGCCGATGAGCCCGACGAGTTTGTCGTCGTCGGCGGTGTACCCGGAAGGCGGCACGCGCGTCGTTGTCGACGCGGAGGGACCAGATCCACCCGACGTCAGGATGCCCGTCGACAACAGAACGATCGCCACGACCACCGCCGCGAGCGCGACCAATCCGCCGCCGATGAGCCACGGGGTGAGGTTGCCACGGGATGACGGCGATCCCGCTGCGGGCTGCGGACCCGTCCACGGCGGCGGCGGCGCAACCTGCTGCGGGCCACTGCCGTATGTGCCGCTGCCCGGCCACCACCCGGATGCGCCGCTCGGCGTGCCGGTAGGGGGCGGGGTGGGCGGCGGCGGCCCGGATGACCACGTCGGCGGCGGTGCGAACCCCGGGCCGGTCGGCTGGGTCGCGTCCTCACTGCGTTCCAGAATGCTGGCAGCCCGCCGTTTGTCGGTCGCGGTGAGCGCGTCGTTGGCCGCCAAGGCCAGGTCACCGGCTGTGGCGAAGCGATCCTCGGGTTGCTTCGCCATGCCGCGGGCGATCACCTGATCCAGCCCGATCGGGACTCCGGGACGGATCTGGCTGGGCCGCGGGACGGGTGCGGTCAGGTGGGCGGTGATCATCGAGCTGAGGCTGTCGGCCTTGTAGGGACGCGAGCCGGTCAGGCACTCGTGCAGCACGCATGCCAACGAGTAGATGTCGGAGCTGCTCGTCATTTCCTTGTTGCGGAACCGCTCTGGCGCCATGTAGCTGAAGGTGCCGACCATGGTGCCCATCTGGGTGAGCCGCTCGTCGGAGGTCGCGGTCGCCAGCCCGAAGTCGACCAGACACGCGAAGTCGTCGCGCGTGATCAGAACGTTCTCCGGTTTGACATCGCGATGCATCACGCCGGCCCGGTGCGCGGCGTCCAGTGCCGCGGCGACCTGACGCACGATGGCGACCGCCCGCGCCGGGGTCAGCGGCCCGTCGGACAGCAGGCAGTGGAGGTCTACGCCGTCGATCAGGCGCATGTCCACGTAGAGCAGGCCGTCGATCTCGCCGAAGTCGTGGATCGGCACGACGTGGGGTTCGGCCAGCCGGCCGGCGGCGTGCGCCTCGCGCTGCAGGCGCTTTCGGAACACGTCATCCCTCGACAACGCCTCCGGCAGCAACTTCAACGCGACGACGCGGTCCTTGACGGTGTCCTCAGCCTCGTAGACCTCGCCGAAGCCGCCGGCCCCGATCAACCGTCTCAGGCGATACGGCCCAAACTGCGTACCCACCCGCGAATCTTCGGGGGTGCCGCTCATCGCCGTCTCCTCAAACCTCCGGTAGCCCAGTGCGATGGGCTTTCCGCCGGTGCGGGAGGTGCTACACCGCCCAGGCCGCCGGCACCCGCTTGCCAGCCTTCACGCTAACGCCTGCGCGGGGTCGCCACAGTGAAACGGTGCGACGGCTCAGACCGAGTCCGGAAGTTCGGTTTCGGGCGGCGGGATCTCAAAGGTCAGCTCGTGCCCGCCGATGCCGATCCGGTCGCCGTCAGCGAGCGTGGCGGTACCCCGGATTCGCTGCTGTCGCAGCTTGACTCCGTTAGCCGACCTCAGATCGGTGATCACCCAGTTGGTTCCGGTGTCGATGACGACGGCGTGATGCCGGCTGACGCTGGCGTCGTCCAGGACGATGTCGTTATCGGCGAGGCGGCCGATCGTGGTCGCCGCGGCGGTCAACGGATACCTGCGTCCTCGTCCAGCGGCTCCTGACGCAGGATCCGCGCCTGCAATTCCTGCACCGTGGGCCCGGGATCAATCCCGAGGTCGTCGGCCAGGATGGCTTTCAGTCGACCGTACGCATCGAGGGCGTCCGACTGGCGTTCCGACAGGTAATACGCAGTGATCAGCTGCGCCCACAGCGGCTCACGATATGGGTGCTCGATGATCAGACCCTGGAGCTCGGCGATGACGGCGTACCAACGCCCGCATACGATTTCGGCTTCCGTGCGGGCGGTGTGGACGTAGAGCTTGTCATCTGTCAGCGCGGTCGCAAACGGATCGACGAACGAGAAGTCGCGCAGATCCTCGAGCACCGGACCGCGCCACTCGGCCAGCGCCGCGGCGAAGTGACGGCCGGCCGTCTCGAAGTGAGCCGCGGCGGCGGCCTGGACTCCGGCGTTCTTCTCGATGACGAATCGGCCGATGTCACAGTCGATCTCGTTGGTCTCGAGTCGATACCCCGGCGGCGCGCTCACCAACGCGGTACGCGCATCCAGCCCGGTGCTACCGATGAGTCTGCGCAGATTCGACACGTAGGAGTGCAGGCTCGCCCGCGCACCGGACGGAGGGCACTGCTCCCACGCGGCGCCTTTCACGATGGCGCCGGCACGCTTATTGTGAGCCACCCGCGCCGTCGGCGGTGGCGATCACGACCTGCTCGTCGCGACCGCCCGGGAGGTCTTTACGGTATTTTGACTGCTACTATCAGTTGACTTGATCTATTATTTGATAGAGACATCCACAAGGTAGGGAGGTCGACGATGCCGGTAACCCGTTACCCCGTCCTGATCGTCGGCGCGGGTGCCGTCGGTCTGGCTGCCTCGACGCTGCTCGCCCACCATGGCGTCCAATCCCTCACCATCGAAAAGCGCAGGGCGGTCTTCGTGTATCCCAAGGCCCGCAACCTGACCTTCCGCAGCCTGGAGATCCTGCGCGGGGTGGGGCTGGGGCCTGCGGTCAACGCGGCCGCCCACCACATCAGCCACATGATCAGCAAGAAGACCCTCAGCAGCGCCGAAACGACCGTGGTGTTCGACACGGACTTCTTCCCAGACGCCGAGGGGATCAGCCCCGAGCCATTTGGAAAGTATTGTCCTCAAAGCGTTTTGGAGCCGATCCTGCTTGACGAAACGCGCAAGTGGGGCAGCGAGGTACGGTACGCCACCACGCTCGTCTCATTTAGCCAGCACGACGACGGCGTCACCGCGACGATCGAAGATCTCGACACGGGCACGCGCTCGGATGTTCACGCCGACTACCTGCTCGCCGCGGACGGCACGCACAGCCCCGTCCGCAGTCAACTGGGCATCGCCACGTCCGGAGCGGGCCGGCTGCCGATCTTCGTGGTGTTCATCTATTTCCGGGGGCCGTGGAAGCACTACGTTCCGACCCTGGGCGACGGCGACGCCGTGCAGGTCGACAACCCCGGCGTCACCGGGATCATGATTCCGGTCGACAACGATCTGGCCGTGTTCATGACCACCTACTTTCCAAGCGAGGGCGAAACGCTGGAGATGTTCACCGCAGAGCGGTGCCGCGCGCTGTTGCTCGAGGCGTTCGGGACGAACGTCGCCATCGACGTTGTCGATGTCGCGCCGTGGCAACCATACGAACAGGTGGCCGACCAATTCCGTTGCGGGCGAGTATTTCTCGTCGGAGACTCAGCGCACACCATGCCTCCGTTCAAAGGCGGTGGAGCGAACACCGGGATCGGAAGCGCACAAAACCTGGCCTGGAAACTCGCAGCCGTTCTGCACGGCACAGCCGGCGCGGAACTGCTCGACACGTACCACACCGAGCGGCACCCGGTCGCGCAGTTCGCGGCGCGACAGTCACTCACCGGCCCGGGCGCTGCATATCTTCCGTTGGGCGAGGGCGCGCCCACACTTGCAAGCGACGAAGACCTGCCGCTGTTCTACATGATCGCCGGCTACAAGTACCGCTCTGCCGCGGTGATCACCGACGAGCCCGCATCCGACGCCGTGCATCTCGTCGATTCAGAGGAGCTCCACGGCGAACCCGGAACCCGGATGCCCCACGCATGGGTGCAACGCGACGGGGAGCGCATATCTACGCTGGACCTCCTGGACACCGGATTCACCTTGTTCACCGGACCCGCCGGAACTCCATGGTTCGGCGCGGCCGAATCCGTCTCGCGGTCGTCGGGCGTGTCGATCACGGTCCGCCCGATCGGCGTGGGCACCGACATCTCCGACGTCGACGATCAGTGGGTGAAGCTCACCGGGCTGTCACCGGAGTCGGCGATGCTCGTGCGCCCAGACGCCTTCGTCGCATGGCGAGCCGACACCATGCCGGAATCACCGCAGCGCGAACTCGACTCGGTGATCCGGCGAATCCTCGCCCGCGGCTAGCTGACCAGCGCGACGGAGTTCGCGCGGCGCAGCTTGCCCGACGGCGTCTTCGGGATCGTGCCGGGGCCGAGCACGACGACGTTGCGCGGTCGCAAGTCGACCTCCGCGACCACCTCGTGGGCGACCTGGTGCTCGATCCGGCGCACCTCGACCGGATCCTCCCAGGCGTTCGACTCGACGGCGACGGCGAACGTCTCCCGGGAATGGCCGGCGTCGAGACGCACCGCGACCGCACACCCGGGGCGAACCCCGTCGACGCGGCAGGCGGCGCGCTCGATGTCGGTCGGGTAGATGTTGCGGCCGGCCATGATGATGACGTCCTTGACCCGGCCGCAGACCACGACGTGACCGTTCTCCATCAGGTAGCCGAGGTCACCGGTGTCATACCAGCCGCGCTCGTCCTGTGCCGGGACGAAGCCGCCCATCGTGATGTAGCCCGGGGTCAGCGCCTCGCCCCGCAGCTCGATGATGCCCACACCGCGGGTCGGCAGCACGTTGCCGTCCTCGTCGACGATTCGTGCCTCCAGGTCTCGCAGCAGCGGCCCGAGCGACGCCAGCCGACGCGTGTTGCCCTTGGTCGCCGGCACTGCCCGGCGCAACGCGGCGAGAAGATCGGCGTCGACCTCGTCGACCACCAGACCCGCGCCGCACTCGGAGAACGCCACCGCCAGCGTCGTCTCGGCCATGCCGTAGGCGGGCAGAATCGCCTCTGGGGGCAGCCCGAAGGGCTTGCCGGCTTCGATGAGGTCCTCGACATCGGCCGGTTCGACCGGTTCGGAACCCGACAGCGCGAAGCGCAGCGTGGACAGGTCGAACTGGCCGGGCTTGGCCTGCTTGCGCAACCGCTTCGCGAACAGCGCATAGGCGAAGTTCGGCGCAGCCGTCATCGTGCCCTTGTACTTGTCGATGAGCTTGGCCCACAGCAGCGTGTCGCGCAGGAAGTCCATCGGGGTGACTTTGACCAATTCGGCGCCGAAGTACATCGGCACGGTCAGGAAGCCGATCATGCCCATGTCGTGGAAGCAGGGCAGCCAACTCACCATCACGTCGCGGTCCACGTCGTACTCGGCGCCGATGAACATCGCCTCGGCGTTCGAGAACACGTTGCGGTGGGTGATCACCACGGCCTTCGGCGACCCGGTCGACCCGGAGGTCAGCTGCATCAGCGCGACATCGTCCTCGTCGGTCTCAACCGCATCGATGGGGTCGGCCGCGAGCAGCTCTTCGACGGTGACGACCTTCACCCCGCGCTCTTGAAGCACCGGGATCGCGGCGAGGAACGGGTCGGAGACGACGACGGCCTTGGCCTCGATCATGTCGATGACGGTGGTGGTGTCCTGGGCCCAGATCGCCAGGTCGGTTCGCGGGGTGGGCTGATGCAGCATCGTCAGGCTGGCCCCGCGCATCCACAGACCCTGCGCGGTCGGCGCGATCTCAACGGGAGCGCCGGCCAGCACGCCGACCGCGTCACCGTGTCCGACACCCGCGGCGGCCAGTCCCCCCGCGATCCGCCGGGCCTTCTCGTGCACCTCGCTCCAGGTGTGCCGAACGGGAGCGTGCGGCTCGCCAGTGACCATGCCCGTCCGGGTGTTGCGGGCGTTGCGATACATCTTGTCGGTGAATCTGCTCACGACAACCTCCTGGGTTCGGCAGCCAGATGTCGCCGGCCATGCGGCTGCGCCGCAGAGGCCCGACCACTAATGCTCCGCCTGGTAGATGACGCTTCATAAGAGGCGCGCAAATACAATTGGGGAGCGGTTCGGTTGCGAAACGGTGTTACCTCCCGCGGGCGTTGCTGCGGCTCCGTCGCCGCGCACGTCCATTGGGTACGACAGTCGCCCACCCCGAATCAGGGTGGGCGACCACGAAGTGGACCAGGAAGTGAAGGTCGGACCGCTGACGTACACCGCCGATGATCTTAAACTCCTCTTAGAGTAGCGGCAAACCCTTCGGCGTTTTGAGGCCTGGGTCACACTCATGTGCCCGGCGCAGGCACCACCCGCGCACCCTGCACCGGACCGCTGGCCACCCGAACCGTCCGGCAGACCCCTGCGCCGGCAAGCTGCGTACCGACGTCTACGGCAGATGCCGCCGTCGAACACAGGAAGGCGCAGGTCGGGCCGGAGCCGGAGACGATGCCCGCAAGCGCGCCTGCCTCGGTGCCGGCATGCAATGTGCGGCGCAGGCCCGAGTCGAGGCTGATCGCGGCGGCCTGCAGGTCGTTGCCCAGAAGTGGCGCCAGTTCGTCGGCATCGCCGGCCGCCAGCGCCGCGAGCAGCGGCTCGGGGTCGTCCAGCCGAGGAGGATTCCCGGCGCTACGGAGCCTGTCGATCTCGGTGAAGACCGTCCCCGTGGACAGGCCATCGGCCGAGAACGCAAGCACCCAGTGAAACGTCGTGCGGGCCAAAACCGTCGCGAGGTCCTCGCCGCGGCCCGTGCCCAGCGCGGTGCCGCCGTGCAGCGCGAACGGCACGTCACTACCGAGCCGCGCCGCCAGCACATGCAGGTCGCGGCGGGGCACGCCGACCTCCCAGAGGTTGTTCATCCCCACCAGCACAGCCGCCGCGTCCGCGCTGCCGCCGGCCATGCCGCCCGCCACCGGGATGGACTTCTCGATCGCGATCTCGACATCCGGTGAGCGGCCGACGTGGGTGGCCATCAGCTCGGCGGCCTGCCATGCGAGGTTGCGCTCGTCGGTGGGCAGCGTGCCCGCCCCTTCGCCGATCACCTCGACCGACAGCGTGTCGGAGTTGCGGATCGTCACCTCGTCGAGCAGCGATACCGCGTGGAAGACCGTCGTCAGCTCGTGGAATCCGTCGTCGCGACGATCACCGACGGCCAGGTACAGGTTGACCTTGCCCGGCACACGAACGGTGACGGAGCCGGTGGCCACCCATTCAGGCGCGGTGTTGCCGTCAGACACCGCACGAGATTAGCGCCCGCTGCCCGAAACGTAAGAGCCGTGATGGCAGGAGAGTGGTGAGACGGACCCCTCGGCCATCCCGGCCACTCGTTGACTTCATCACACATAACCCTGCTTTGCTTGATTTCGCAAATACCCGGCTCTGGCCGATGCCAAACGCGTGCGTCCTACCCTGAGACTGTGCTGCGCCCAGGGCGGACGTTCGAGGGCTACGTCGTCGACGAGGTGCTGGGCCACGGTGGCTCCGCGACCGTGTTCCGTGCGCACGCCGCCGGCGAACCGCACGACGCGGTCGCGCTCAAGGTGCTGGCCGATGACCGTCGCGGAACGGTCGAGTGCGCACGACTGCAACGGGAGTTCGATTTCGCCGACCGGCTCGACCATCCGCACGTAGTCTCTGTGTTCCGCCGCGGCGACGGCTGGCTCACAATGCAATTGGTGGACGGCGGTACCGCCGCGGAGCTGGACCAGCTCGACGACCGCCTGACCGCCATGAGACAGATTGCCGACGCACTCGACTACGTCCACTCGCGCGGCATCGTGCACTGCGACGTCAAACCATCCAATGTGCTTGTCTACAAGGATTTTTCGCATGCCGGCTCGGCGCTCAACGACTTCGGGGTCGCATACGCGGTCGCCGAGGATTGGAGCAAGCGGCCGCAGCCGTTGATCGCGTCGCTGCCCTATCTGGCCCCGGAGATGCTGCGCGGGCGGCGACCAGCGGCAGCCACCGATGAATACGCATTGGCCTGCACCGCCGTCGAACTGCTCACGGGTGCACCGCCGTTCGCCGCCGCCACTCCCGCCGCGCTCGCGGAGGCGCAACTGAATCGCCCCCCGCCGTATCTATCACGCACGTTCGGGTGGCTGCCCCGCGGGTTCGACGGAGTGGTCGGCAAGGCGCTGGCCAAGGACCCGGAGCTTCGCTACCCGACGTGCGCCGAGTTCGTCGCCGCGCTCGCGCGGGTGTTCAGGCACTAATCGCCGGGGGCGGGGACCTTCGACCGCTGCAGCAGGCGCACGAAGTCGGCGACGGACAACGTCTCGCCGCGGCGCGCCGGGTCGATGCTGGCGGCGAGCAGCCGCCGCGCCGACTCGTTTCCCGAGCCGGCCCACTGCGCGAAGGCGTTGCGGGCGGTCTTGCGACGCTGGCCGAACGCGATGTCCACCAACTCGAAGACCTCACGACGAAACCCTTCGTCGGTGGGCCACGGCGAATCCTCGTACCGCTCAATGCGGACGAGCCCGGAGTACACCCGCGGGATCGGCCAGAACACGGTCGGCGACACCATCCCGAAGCGGCGGACCTGCCCGAAGTAGCGGGCCTTCACGCTCGGGACGCCGTACTCCTTGCCGCCCGGTTCGGCGGCCAGCCGCTCAGCCACCTCGGCCTGCACCATCACCATCACCGTGCGGATGGTTTTGAACTCGGCGAGCAGGTGCAGCAGCGCGGGAACGGCGATGTTGTACGGAAGGTTCGCGACGAGCGCGGTCGGCGGCCCGGAACGCCCCTGATCGAGGTCGGCGCGGCGAAACGTCAGAATGTCGCGATTGGCCACGGTCAGTCGTTGACTCTCGCTGTTGCTGTGCTCGGCAACCGTCTGCGGCAGCCGCTCGGCCAGCACGGGGTCGATCTCGACCGCGGTCACCTCGGCGCCGCGGTCGAGCAGACCAAGCGTCAGCGAGCCCAGTCCGGGGCCGACCTCGAGCACGTGGTCTGTGCGGCCCACTCCCGACGCCAACGCGATCCGGCGAACAGTGTTGCCATCGTGAACGAAATTCTGCCCCAACGATTTTCGTGGGCGAAAGTCGAGCTCCTTCGCCAGCCGGCGAATCTCGGTCCGGCCGAGCAGCCGGATCGTCAGCGCGCCCCCAGGCGTGCGCTGCACGCCGGCCACGCGCCCCAGCCCTGGCGTGCCTGCGTCACCGACGCGATCGCGATCTGCTCTTCGCGGGTCGCCATGTCGGCGCGCGGCGCGTAGCGCAGGCCGCCGCTGCGTTCCCAGGTGTTCTGGTCGAATTGGACACCGCCGTAGAAGCCGTTGCCGGTGTTGTCCGACCAGTTGCCGCCGGCCTCACACCCGGCGAGGGCATCCCAGGTCCCGCCGTTGGCCACGGGCGGCACCTCGGTGCCGGGTTTCGCACCGATGCGCACCACCGCGGCGCGCGCCGGCGTCAGCACCTCGTTGGCCACCGGCAGCCGACCGGTCTCCACGCCGTTGACGAGGGACACCGCGAACGTGACGTCCTGGTCTCCCGGTGTGCCGGGATCGTCGACGACCTGTCGGCTCATGTTCATCGTCGGGTCCGGGATCTTCTGCGCGGGTGGCGGCAAGGGCACCCGCTGGGTGACCTTGTCCATCCGGATCCTCGTCACGACCACGGTCATCCCCTCGGTGACCGGGGTCGACGGATCAGGCACCACCTTGTCCGCCTGCTGAAGCGGCGCGCCCGCGGCGGCGAGCAATGCCCCGACATCGGGCGCGGCCAGCCGGCGGTCGGACATCACGCCGCCGTCGTCGACGTGCACGTTCTTCGCGCTCACCACCGGCAGCGCCATGCCGGCCAGCGGCAGCCGCGAAGACCGCGACGCGGCCGCGGGCGCCACATCGGCCATCGACAGCTGCTGCAGGGCCTCGTCCACCGTGGACGCGGTGGTCCAGACCTGGCGGCTCTCGTGACCGTCCATCGACACCTGAAGCGGCCGACTGCGGCGCAGCACGATCGTGCCGGCGTCGGAGACCTGCTGATCCCCGGCCGGGTACAGGTCGTCGCGCTCGCCGATCGTGAAGCCGTTCTCCTGCACGACGTCGATGACGCGCGACTTCATCGTCGAGACCGTCATCGGTGAACCGTCGACGTCCAGCGTGACGGTCTTATGCACTGCAACGCCGTAGCTTCCGGCAAAAATGAGAGCCAACAAAATCGCGCCGACGAGGGCACGCAACGTGGGTGAGTCGTTCTGGTGGAGCTTGGTTAGAGCGTTCAAAACGCGGCTATCCCGACTGTCGACGTCATTTGCTGGACCCACTCGGGCCGGACGTGATCACAAGACGGTAACGAAGACCCCAATCCGAGGCAAATCTAAAGAGCGGGTTGAGGCTTGGATCACAGTGCCGGTGGCGTCACCTGCCGTCGAGTGTGTGTGCGCGGCGGCGAGTGCGCGTTCGGCACTTCAGTGTGTGTTTGCTGGCGCACACTGCCGACGTTTCCGCAGCTGACACACCCCGGGCGCAGCTCGCAACGCCCTCGGCGGTCAGTCGTGGCCCGCGAGCCCGTAGACGCGAACCGCGTTTGCTGTGGCATCGGAGGCCAGGTCCTGCGCGGCTCGCCCCGTCAGCTCGGCCAACGCCCGCACCGTGTAGGGCAGGCAGTACGGCTCGTTCGGCGCGCCCCGATATGGGTGCGGGGTCAAAAACGGGGCGTCCGTTTCGACCAACAACAGCTCAGGCGGAATCACCCGGGCGGCCTCGTGCAGGGCGGTGGCGTTGCGGAAGCTGACGGTGCCCGACAGGCTCAGAAACCAGCCGGCATCGATGCACGTGCGTGCCATCTGAACGCCGCTGGAGAAACAGTGGAAGATCACGTTCTCCGGCGCGCCCTCGGCGCGCAGCACGTCGAGCACCTCACGGTCGGCGTCGCGGTTGTGGATCATCAACGGCTTGCCGGTGCGCTTGGCGAGGTCGATGTGCCACGCGAACGCCTCGCGTTGCACGGCCGGGTCGGCACAGCCGTCGAGCCGGCCGGGCCAATACAGGTCCAGCCCCGTCTCCCCGACCGCCACCGCCCGGGGATCGGCCACCAGCGACTCCAGCTCGGCGCGCGCGGCGTCGGTGAGAGCGTCGGCGCGGGTCGGATGCAGCGCCACTGCGGCGTACACCCGCGGATCGACGTCGGCCGCGCGCACCACCCATCGCGCGGACGCCAGATCGTCGGCGATCGTGACGACGGCCTTGACCCCGACCGCCTCGGCGCGGTCGACGATCGCGCGCACGCTGTCCGCGTCCCTCGCGCCGCACGCATCCAAGTGTGTGTGCGCGTCGACGAGCGGGGCCAGCGGTTCCGGCGGCGGCGGCGCGGGGCGGGCGGTCGAGCGACTCACGACCACACCATAAGGTTGACCGTGAAATGAGGCCCTTCTACGTCACGACGGCGATCGACTACCCGAACGGCGCACCTCACATCGGGCACGCGTACGAAAAGATCGCCACCGACGCGATCGCCCGATTCAAGCGGCTTGACGGCTTCGATGTTCGCTTCCTCACCGGCACCGACGAGCACGGCCTGAAGATGGCCGAGACCGCCGCGGCTGAAGGAGTTCCGACCGCGCAGCTCGCCCGGCGCAACTCCGAGGTGTTTCAGCGGATGGACGACAGGCTCAACATCTCCTACGACCGGTTCATCCGCACCACCGACCCGGACCACCTCGAGGCGTCCAATGTCATCTGGCAGCGGATGTTCAACGCCGGTGACATCTACCTGGGCGCGTACTCGGGCTGGTATTCGGTTCGCGACGAGAACTTTGTCAACGAAGACGAGACCAGGGTGGAGCCCGACGGCAGCCGGGTGGCGATCGAGACCGGGGCCCCGGTCACCTGGACCGAGGAGCAGACGTTCTTCTTCCGGCTGTCCGCGTACACCGACAAGCTGCTCGCCCACTATCGGGCCCATCCTGAGTTCATCGGGCCGGACGTGCGGCGTAACGAGGTGGTCAGCTTCGTGTCGGGCGGGCTGCGCGACTTCTCGATATCCCGCACGACGTTCGACTGGGGTGTTCCGGTGCCCGACCATCCCGACCACGTGATGTACGTGTGGGTGGACGCGCTGACGAACTACCTCACCGGCGTCGGATTCCCCGACACCGACTCCGACCTGTTCCGTCGGTTCTGGCCTGCCGACCTGCACATGATCGGCAAGGACATCATCCGGTTCCACGCCGTGTACTGGCCGGCGTTTCTGATGTCGGCCGGAATCGAACTCCCCCGAAGGGTGTTCGCCCACGGCCATCTACTCAACCGCGGCGAGAAGATGAGCAAGTCGGTGGGCAACGTCGTCGACCCCATCGCGCTGATCGACGAGTTCGGGGTCGACCAGGTGCGGTACTTCCTGCTGCGCGAGGTGCCGTTCGGGCAGGACGGCAGCTACAGCGAAGAGGCGATCATCAGCCGCACCAACGCAGACCTGGCAAACGAGCTCGGCAACCTGGCCCAGCGCTCGCTGTCCATGGTGGCCAAGAACCTCGACGGCGTCGTGCCCGAACCCACGGCGCCGACAGACGAGGACCGCGAGCTGCTGTCCGCGGCCGACGGGCTGCTGGAGCGGACCCGCACGCACTTCGACGCTCAGGCGATGCACCTGGCATTGGAGGCGATCTGGCTGGTGCTCGGCGCCGCCAACAAGTACTTCTCGGCTCAAGAGCCGTGGGTGCTGGGTAAGTCGGAGTCGGAGTCCGATCGCGCGCGATTCGGCACCGTGCTGTACACGACGGCAGAGGTGGTCCGTATCGCCGCGCTGCTGGCGCAGCCGGTGATGCCCGACTCGGCGGCCAGGCTGCTGGACTTGCTCGGCCAGCCGGCGGATGCGCGCTCGTTCGCCGCGATTCCGACGAGGCTTGTGCCCGGCACGGCGTTGCCGGCACCGACGGGCGTGTTCCCGCGGTACCAGGCACCGTGAACGCCCGTCGTGCTCAGCGGGTCGGTGATGATCGGGTGGCGTCAAGCAAGATGGTGTGACTCCGAATGCCTCAAGGCTGCCGATGTGACGAGCCCAGTGGACACTCGAGTACCGGTCGAGTGCCTCGGCAGAACGTAGGGTGTAAATCCTCAGTTGAAACATGGGACCTTCCCATCAACTCAGAAGCGCGAGGCAAAGCGCCGCGATCGCGAGGCCCTGCAAGACCGCTCTCGCGGTGATGACCCGGTCCCAGTCGCTCTGCAGCACACGCGCATTCGGAGGGACGTCGCCTGCGTTCACCGCGGTGGTGAGCCGCCGGTTGATCGGCGCGCTCACGCGTACATACAGCACCAGCCACATCAACAGCAGGCCAACGGCGGTCGCGGCCGCGGCGGTGGCGGTCCACCGCCCGCTCAGTGCGGCGAGCGCACCGCTCACCGCTGCGGCGATGATCCCCAGGGCGCCCGGCACCGGCATTCGACGGTCGCCGTATCGATGCACATTCCCCATCACCGCAACCCCCATCACCGCAACGAGGGCCCGATCGTCGACACGCGCCAGGGCGGGACGTTGCACGACAGCACAGAAGACGTCCGTGCCGTAGACCACCGCCGCGGCCAGCACCGCCACCAATGCCGCCATCCGGGCAAGGTCGATCACGCCGCACCGCCCATCTCGGTTCCCGCCTGGTCCGGCAGAGCGCCCATCTGCGCAAGCACTTGCAACGTGTTCAGTTCGTCCCAATGTTCGGCGAACATGCCGTCCTGCACGCGCCAGATATCGATGGACCGCATCTCGATTCGCCGCCCGGTGCCCGGGATGCCCATGAACTCGCCGTCGTGCGTCCCTCGATAGACGAAGCGGCCGACGACACGGTCGCCGGCGACGACGACGTCCTCGGCGGTCGCGGTCACGTCCGGCAGGGCGGTGAAGAAGCTCGCCCAGAACCGGCGATTCGCCTCGCGTCCGTCGGGGACGAGGAAATTGTGGTTGATGTAGTCGGCGGCCACGAACCGGTCCACGAGGTCCGGGTCGTGCTCGTTGAGCATCGTCACGAAGGCCTCGACGAGGGCATGCGGGCTGGCGGTCATCTCAGAACTCCCATCGGTAGTAGGTAGGTGTTAGCAACGCTAACCCTGGATTGCGCTGGCGTCAATAGCGGTGCTTGAATTTCTAGCGGTGCTACTATCGGGCATGGCCATCGAAGATCGCCGAGCCCGCGACCGGGCCGCGCGCCGCCGGCTCATCGTGGCCACGGCACGGAAGCTGGCGGAAACCGAAGGATGGGATGCGGTCACCACGCGCCGCTTGTCCACCGAGATCGAGTACAGCCAACCGGTGCTCTACAAACACTTCTCCGGCATGGACGCGATCGCCGAGGCCGTGGCCGTCGATGGATTCGGCGAACTCACCGGTGCGCTTCGAACGGCACGCACCGGAGCCGCAACGCCCGAAGACGGGTTCCGGCGCATCGCCCACGCGTACGTCGACTTCGCCCGCGACAACCCGGCTCTGTACGACGCAATGTTCACTCGGGCCACCACGCTGCATTTCGCCGCTGACGACACACCGACTGCGTTGTCGACGGCCTTCGCCGGGATACGATCGGCGATCGCAACGATCTCAGCGGGACCCGACGCAGACACGACGACCGAAGTCGTGTGGGCGGCGCTGCACGGCCTGGCGACGTTGAGCCGCAGCGGTCGACTGCGTCCCGAGCAGGAATTCGAGCGCATAGAAGTGCTGGCCGACCACTTCACCCGCAAGTGAGGTAGCCCACATTCGCGTCGCGCGCTGTCACGTCGGGACAGTGACCGGTGTCTAGGAGGCATGACCGACATCAGCACCGAAACCCAGATCACCCCACGGACCTGCGTCGTCGTGGTCGGCGGCGGCTACGCCGGCACGCTCGCAGCCAACCACCTGCAAACCCGCCGCGACGTAGCCGTCACGCTGGTCAATCCGCGGCCCGCGTTCGTCGAGCGGATCCGGCTGCACCAGATGGTGGCCGACACCGGCTCGGCGACGGTCGACTATGAAGACATGCTGCACCCCGGCGTTTCGCTGCTGGTCGACAGCGCCACCGAGATCGACGCCGCGAACCGGCGCATCCGGCTGGCATCGGGCAGCGGCCTGCGCTACGACTACCTGATCTACGCGGTCGGCAGCACAGCCGCACCCGCGGGTGTGCCGGGGGCGGCTGAATTCGCTTTCCCTATCGGGGAGTTCGAATATGCACTGCGACTGAAAAACCGTATTGACGAACTTCAGCCGAGTGCTCCGATATGCGTGGTGGGTGGCGGGCTGACCGGCATCGAAACCGCCGCCGAACTCGCCGAGCAGCGGCCGGAAGGCACGGTGACACTGATCTGCGGCCCGAAGCTGGGCCCGTCGCTGAGCGAGCCGGGACGTCGCTCGGTGACACGGCAGCTGGCGCGGCTGAAAGTCCGGGTGCTGGAAGGCTCGGTCGCCGAGGTCCGCGGATTCAGCGTCGTGCTGACCGACGGGCAAGAACTCGCCAGCGCCGTCACCGTCTGGACAGCCGGGTTCGGTGTCCCGGACCTGGCCGCACGCAGCGGGTTGAGCGCCGACGCGGTGGGCAGGCTGCTGACCGACGAGACCCTGACGAGCGTCGACGACCAGCGGATCGTCGCCGCGGGCGACTGTGCTGCGCCGTCCGGTCAGCCGCTGCGGATGAGCTGCCAGGCGGCCGTCCCGCTGGGCGCACAGGCGGCCAACACGGTGCTCAGCCGCATCGCCGGCGATGAGCCTGCGGTGGTGAACCAGGCCTTCACCGGGCAGTGCGTCAGCCTGGGCCGCAAGCGCGCGACCGTTCAGCTGTCTCACACCGACGACACGCCGCGACGGACGTTCATCGCAGGCAGGCCGGCGGCGGTGATCAAGGAACTGATCTGCAAGGGCACGGTCACCTTCATCGCGCGGGAGGGCCGCAAGCCGGGCTCGATCTTCTGGCTGCGGGGCGGCAAGCGACCCGCCGGGGAATCGGTCGCGGCCGGATGAGCACCGAGCACGCCGATCGGTTCACCCACCTGCGTCCGCTGCTGTTCACGATCGTCTACGAAATCCTCGGTTCGGCAACAGAATCCGACGACGTGCTCCAGGACAGCTATCTGCGGTGGGCGCAGGTGGACCTGCCGGCGGTCCGCGACACGAAGTCGTATCTCGCGCAATTGGTCACCCGGCAGGCACTCAACGCGCTGCGCGCCGGTGCCCGTCGTCGCGAGGAATACGTCGGGCCATGGCTGCCCGAGCCGCTGCTGCTCGATGAGCAGGACCCGGCGGCCGACGTGGTGCTGGCCGAGTCGGTGTCGATGGCGATGCTGGTGGTGCTCGAGACGCTGGGTCCCGACGAGCGCGCGGTGTTCGTGCTGCGCGAGGTCTTCGGCTTCGACTACGACGAAATCGCCTCTGCGGTCGGTAAATCCGCGCCGGCGGTCCGCCAGATCGCCCACCGCGCGCGTGAGCACGTGCACTCCCGGCGCAAGCGGTTCGAACCGGTGGACGAGGCGAAGTCCACTCAGATCACCGAGCAATTCATGACCGCGGCAGCCACCGGCGATGTGGAGTCGCTGATCTCGATGCTGGCACCCGATGTGGTCTGGACCGCCGACAGCGGCGGGAAGGCCAGCGCGTCGCGGCGGCCGGTGGTGGGGGCCGAACGCGTGGCCAGGGTCCTCGTGGGTCTGTTCCGGCTCGCCGCGAAAATGCCCGACGCCAGGGTCAAGACGGTGATTTGCAACAGTGCGCCGGCCCTCGTCGTCTACAGCGGCGAGCACTTGGAGGGCGTCTTCACCGTCGAGCTGGTCGATGGCAAGATCACCAACTTCTATGCGATCCGAAATCCCGACAAGCTCGCTGCGATCGCGATCCCGCGGGAGATCACCCGCTAGCTTTGCGTCTGCTCGCGCGACGCGTCAGGCTAGCCCGATGCGGACCGAGCGGCTCGGCGACCTGGGCGACGCCCCGGCGGTGCTCGCCGCTGTCGCCGACGCCGGCGGGAAGCTGGGCCTCGGCAGCCCCGCGGCGCTGATCGGCGACTGGTTCGGCTCGCGCGCGGTCATCGCGCCGCAGCTGAGGGCGGCACCCGTGCGCCGCCGCGACGTTTTCGGAGTTCAGGCCACCGAGGTCGATGGCGCCGCGGTCGGCGGCGGATGGATCGGCTACCTGTCGTACCCGGACGCGGGCGCGGACGGCCGGGGGCCGCGCATTCCCGAAGCCGCCGGCGGCTGGGCTGACTTCGTGCTGCGGCAGGACCGCGCCGGCGCCTGGTTCTACGAGAGCCTCTCCGGCGAGGCGATGCCGTCGTGGCTGGAGCGGGCGCTGGCACGCCGCGGCGACCGGCCGCGGTGCCGCATCGAATGGGCGGACGCCGACCGCGACACCCATCGCGCCGGGGTGTTGGCGTGCCTTGATGCGATCGCCGCGGGCGAGGTGTACCAGGCGTGCGTCTGCACCCAGTTCGCCGGAACGGTGAGCGGCGATGAGCGCTTGCGCGAAGACCAGATGGCACGAGCGCCCGTCGAATTCTTCGCCGACGCCGTCGCCAGAACCGCGCCCACGCGTGCCGCATTCGTCGCCGGCGCGTGGGGCGCGGTGGCCTCCCTGTCGCCCGAGCTGTTCCTGCGTCGCCGTGGCGAGACGGTGACGTCCAGCCCGATCAAGGGCACCGTGGCGCGCTATGTCGAGCCGTCGGAGCTTCTGCATTCGGTGAAGGACGTCGCCGAGAACATCATGATCGTGGACCTTGTCCGCAACGACCTCGGACGCGTGGCGACCGTCGGCACCGTCACGACACCTGAGCTACTGGCCGTGCGTCCCGCACCGGGAGTGTGGCATCTGGTGTCCACGGTGTCGGCGCGGGTGCCGGTGGACATGCCGATGACCGCGCTGCTGGACGCGACGTTCCCACCGGCATCGGTGACGGGCACACCGAAGACCCGCGCCCGTCAGCTGCTGTCACAATGGGAGCCGCGTCGTCGTGGAATCTTCTGCGGCACAATCGGATTGGCCTCGCCCATCGCGGGAACCGAGCTCAACGTCGCGATCCGGACGGTCGAGTTCGACGCCCACGGCGGCGCCGTCCTCGGTGTCGGCGGCGGCATCACGGCCGACTCCGACCCGGACGACGAATGGGACGAGTGCCTGCACAAGGCCGGCCCGATAATCGGGATCGGTCAGACCGCAAGCCTGTCGTAGGGCTACGCCTTCGACCCCTTCGACCTCAGCACCGCGTCGTAGAGTTCGCGCCGCGACGGCGCACCGGGGTGGGCCGCGATCACCTCGGCGCACGCGTCCTTCACCCGCATGCCGGTATCTGTCAGCACACTGACCTCCGCGACCAGCGTTCCGATGTCGGCCTTCGGCTGCGCGCCGGCGAGCACCACGGTGATTTCACCGAGCACCGGGCCTGCGGCCCAATCGACCAACTCGCCCAGCGATCCGCGCACCACTTCCTCGTGCACCTTCGTCAGCTCCCGGCAGACCGCCGCGCGGCGGGTGTCGCCGAGTTCGGAAGCGGCGTCGGCGAGACACGCGGCCAGCCGGCGAGGTGACTCGAAGAACACGCAGGTGCGCGGCTCGGCGGCCAACGTCGCGAGCCAAGCGCGCCGCGCTGAATGCTTGCGCGGCGCGAAGCCCTCGAAGCAGAACCTGTCGGACGGCAGCCCCGACACCGCCAGCGCCGTCGTCACCGCGGACGGGCCCGGCAGGCACGTCACCGGCATCCCTTCGGCGATACATGCAGTCACCAGCCGATAGCCGGGATCGCTGACCAGCGGCATGCCGGCGTCGCTGACCACCAACACCGTCGCGCCGCCCTTCATGTCGACGATCAGCGCAGGCACCCGCGCCGCCTCGTTCTGGTCGAACAGGCTCACCACCTTGCCGGCAATCCGCACGCCCAGCGCATTCGCCAGGGTCCGCACTCGGCGGGTGTCCTCCGCCGCAACAACATCGGCCGTGGCGAGCGCGGACACCAACCGCGCGGACGCGTCGGACGGCTGGCCCAGCGGTGTGGCCCCCAACAGCAGTCGACCACCAGCCATTGCGACAGCCTACGATCGCCGATGTGATCGTTGCTGACGTCGAAGCGCCCCCCGAGGAGCGCGAGGCCCCGATGATCAGCCCGGGCCCGCTGGAGCCGGTGGCCGACTTCGGACCGACCGACCGCCTGCAGGGGTGGGCGATGACGGCCGTCATCGCGGCGCTGGCGGCCATCACCCGGTTGATCAACGTGTCGCAGCCCACCGACGGCGGCACGCCGATCTTCGACGAGAAGCACTACGTGCCGCAGGCCTGGCAGATGCTGCAGAACGGCGGCGTCGAGGACAACCCCGGATACGGGCTGGTCGTGCACCCGCCAGTGGGCAAGATGCTGATCGCCATCGGCGAGGCGATGTTCGGGTACAACGGCCTGGGTTGGCGATTCACCGGCGCCGTCGCCGGGGTGGTGGTCGTCGTCCTGGTCGCACGGATCGCCCGGCGGATCAGCCGCTCCACGCCGGTCGGCGGGATCGCCGGCCTGCTGATCATCGCCGACGGGGTCAGCTTCGTGTCGGCCCGGACAGCGCTCCTCGACGGGTTCCTGACGGTGTTCGTCGTCGCCGCGTTCGGCGCGCTGATCGTCGACCGGGACCAGATGCGAGCGCGCATGCATGTCGCGTACCTCGAGGACCGCATCGCCGAAACACCGTGGGGTCCGCGGCTCGGCGTGCGATGGTGGCGCTTCGGCGCGGGGGTGCTGTTGGGGCTGGCCCTGGCCACCAAGTGGTCCGGGCTGTACTACATGGTGTTCTTCGCGGCGATGTCACTGGCGTTCGACGTCGCCGCGCGGCGGCAGTACCGGGTGCCGCGGCCGTGGCTGGGCGTGCTGCGTCGCGACGCCGCGCCGACCGCCTACGTGATGGCGGTCATTCCGTTCGCGGTGTACCTGGCGTCTTATGCACCGTGGTTCGCATCCGAGACGGCGGTCAACCGCTACGAGGTGGGCCACTCGATCGGCCCCGGCGGGCTGTTGCCCGACGCGATCCGTTCACTGTGGCACTACACCTACGGCGTCTACCAGTTCCACGCCGGGCTGACCAATGCCGCGGGCAACTACCACCCGTGGGAGTCGAAACCGTGGACCTGGCCGATGTCGCTGCGGCCGGTGCTGTACGCGATCGACCAGCAGAACATTCCGGGCTGCGGGGATCAGTCGTGCGTCAAGGCGGTGATGCTCGTCGGCACGCCTGCGATGTGGTGGATCGCGGTGCCGGTGCTGGGATGGGCGCTGTGGCGGGCCGCGGTCAAGCACGACTGGCGGTACGCCTCGGTGCTGGTGGGCTACGGCGCGGGATGGCTGCCGTGGTTCGCCGACATCGGCCGGCAGATGTACTTCTTCTACGCCGCGCCGATGGCGCCGTTCCTGGTGATCGCGATCGCGCTGATCCTCGGCGACATCCTGAATCAGCCATCCCAGTCGCGAGAACGCCGAACGCTGGGACTGCTCGTCGCCAGCTTCTACGTCGCGCTGGTCATCGCGAACTTCGCGTGGCTGTTCCCGATACTGACCGGCATCCCGATCGCCAACGCGACGTGGGACATGGAGATCTGGCTCCCCAGCTGGCGCTGAGCACGTCGGCTGCGGCCAACCGATTACAGCGGGTCTCGCGCGGCGGGACACGACATACACCGTGGGCCGCCGCGGCCGGTGCCCAGCTCCGAGGCGGCTATCGACAGCACCTCGATCCCGGAATCCGCGAGCCGCGAATTGGTCTCGATATTGCGCTCGTATGCCACGACGACACCGGGCGCCAGCGCCAGGGTGTTGTTACCGTCGTCCCACTGTTCGCGTTCGGCGGTCACCGGGTCCAGGCCGGTGTCGATGACACGCAGCCGGTCGATGCCCATCGCGTTCGCGGCCGCCTCGACGAACGGCACGGCGTCGATGATCCTCACACCGTCCGGCGTGCGGGTCATGGTGAACGCTGACAGCGTGTCGACGACGTTCGGGTACATCACCACCGCGTCGACATCGACCATCGTGCACACGGTGTCGAGATGTATCTGTGCGCGCTCCTGCGCAATCGGCACGGCCAACACGGTATGAGCCAGGTCGTCGTCGAACAGGCTGCGCGCCAACGCTTCTGCGCCGGCCGGCGTGGTACGCTCCCCCACCCCGACGGCGATCACGCCCGGCGCCAGCAGCAGTACATCGCCGCCCTCTATGGGCGCGGTGTGCGACTCGTAGGCCCGCCGCACGCCGGTGAACCTCGGATGGTGCGCGTAGATGATGTCGGTGAGCGACGTCTCCCGCACCCGCGCGGGCAGGGCCAGGGACGTGATCGCGACCCTGGGCCCGATCCAGATCGACGAGTCACGAGTGAACATCAGATTGGGCAGCGGGTCGATGACGAAGTCGGCGCCGTGATGCATCAGCCGCACCAGCGACAGTCCCCCGCCGGCGGGAGGTGCCCGCAGGGCCGCCGACGAAGACGGCAGCTCCGTGAACGTCATTCCGGCCATCAGCACCCGCGCCAGCGGGGATGGGTCGAGGCTACGCAGATATTCGGAAAGCTCTTGTGCCAGCGGATGTCCCAGACGACGAGCATTGACGGCGGCCGCGATCCCCTGCATCCGCGCCGCCCCGCTGGCCAGCGCCTCGGTCAGCAGGTCGGCCAGCAGCATCACTTCGACGCCCCGTGACCGCAGCAATTCGGCGAACGCATCGTGCTCCTCCTGCGCCCGGGTGACCCAGGGCAGTCCGTCGAACAGCAGCGCACCGTTATTGCGTGGCGTCAGCCGCTGCAATTCAGGGCCGGGCCGGTGCAGGATCACCGCGCGCAGCGTGCCGACTTCGGAGTTCACACCCAACGAAGACGCAGTCACTGATAGACCGTATCGCGGCCCTCACCTCAACTATGGTTGAGGTGTGATGGACGGCCACGAACTCACACCGGGCGAGCTCGCCAACCGCAGCGGCGTCGCGATCTCGGCGCTGCACTTCTACGAGCGCGAAGGCCTGATCAGCAGCCGGCGCACGTCGGGCAATCAACGCCGCTACGCCCGCGAGACGTTGCGCAGGGTGGCGTTCATTCGGATGTCGCAGCGTCTCGGCATCCCGCTGGCCCGGATCCGCAGCGCGCTGGGCACGCTACCGACCGATCGCGTGCCGACGAGCAAGGACTGGGCGAAGCTCTCGGCGGGCTGGCGCCACGATCTCGACGACCGGATCCTTCATTTGCAGCGCCTGCGCGACAATCTCGCCGAGTGCATCGGTTGCGGCTGCCTGAGCCTGCGCAGTTGTGCGCTGTCCAACCCCGGCGATGCCCTCGCCGCGCAGGGGCCGGGGGCAGTTCGCCTCTGACCGCATCGAACACACGTGCGATAGAATATCGACATGACGTTCGCGGTGCAGTGCGCGCTGTTCGAGCAGGCCGACCGTCGCCCGCTGGGCGACGGCGCGTGGCTCGACGTGTCCTCAGGCTGGCTGGAAGATGGCGACCGGCTGCTCGATGAGCTGGCCGCGACCACGCCGTGGCGAGCGGAGCGGCGGCCGATGTACGACCGCGTCGTCGACGTGCCCCGGCTGGTGAGCTTCCACGATCTGAGGACCGAGCCGGCCCCTCATCCGCGAATCGCCGAACTGCGTGACCGCCTCAACGACGTCTACGCCGACGAGCTCGGCGAACCGTTCACCACCGCGGGCCTGTGCCTGTACCGCGACGGCAGCGACAGCGTTGCATGGCACGGCGACAAGATCGGGCGCGGCCGCATCGAGGACACCATGGTGGCGATCGTCAGCCTCGGCGCCACCCGGGTGTTCGCGTTACGTCCGCGCGGTGGCGGAACCTCACTGAGACTGCCCCAGGCGCACGGCGACCTGCTGGTGATGGGCGGGTCGTGTCAGCGGACATGGGAGCACTCGGTGCCCAAGACGAGCAAGGTATGCGGGCCGCGGATCAGCATTCAGTTCCGGCCCCATGACGTGCGCTAGGCCCGAACCGCCGTCACCGCATCGGTCAACAAGTGTTGTGCTCGTTGCACATCCACCGGCGGCACCGGCTGATTCGCAGCGGGCAACGGGTTCGCCGTCACCATGACGAGGTAATCGCCGAGATACGCGACATAGGTGTACAGCTCACCTGACCCGACCGCGGTTTGCAGCTGGCGATGTTTGCCGAGGGTCTGCACCCCGTCGATGTGGGGCGCCTCAACGACGTCTACGACGCCGCGCAGACCAGCTCCGGTGAAGCTGACATGCCGGCACTTGTCGACCACCGCGGGGTCGACGCTCACCGGCTCCGAGGTCTCGATCGCCATCGCGATGAACCGATTCCCCTCGCCCTCAGCCGACACCGAGGCGATGTTCCCCTTCAACCCGGCGGGCAGCGTCCACGCGTACTTCGAGCAGTCGGCGGGATCCCACGTCAGCCCTTGCTGGAATTGGAGCGGAGACAACAACTTTGGATCGACAGCCGTCTTGGGAATCGCCTGCACCGTGAAACCGGGCCCGAACGACGGTTTCAGCGACAAGATCTTCCCGATGTCGACCGCGGGCGACGGTGATGTGCTCGACGCGCCGGTGGCCCCGTTGGCCGAGCAGCCGCCGACCAGCGCACTACCGACAATGCCCGCCAAGGCGAGCAGCATCCTTGGCAACCGCACCCGCGCAATGTACCGAATCAAACGGCTTCAGCCACGCAACGTCGCCACGGCCTGAGCCAAGAATGTCGATGCCAAATCGGGCGGCAACTGGGGCGGGCCGGAGCCCGGGTCGGTGACGACGGTGACGAACACGACGTACTCGCCGAGGTAGGCGGTGGCTGTGGTGGCGCGCACGTCGGTTTCGTTGCCGCCTTCGACGATGGTGCGGACCGCGGCAACCATCCCGACCGTCGGCACACCTTCGATCCCGGCGGGGTCGAACAGATCAACGACCGCGGTAGTGCGCCCGGAATCCATCGACCAGTGACGGCACGCGTCGACGACACCCTGGTCCGGGCCGCCCGCCGAAGGCGACGCCGCCACCACGACGTAGATGATCCCCCCGCTGCCCGACCCGGACAGCCCTACCGGCGCCGACGACCCGTTGGCAGGGTCCGCCAGCGCAGCGCACTGCTGCGGGTCCGACGACCAGCCCGGGGGCAGACCCCAGTACTTCACCGGTGAGGCGGCGCCCTCGACGTCGGAGACCTCGTAGCCGGCCGGGAACGATCCGCGCATGCGGCGGATGTTGCCGGGGTCGACATGAATGACCTGCCCCGCCGACACGGTGGTCCGCGTGGTCGACGGTGGACTGTGTGCGGGCGCCGAGCATGCGCCCGCGAGCAGTATCGCCGGCACGGTGAACCAGCACGGGCGCACGCCCGTTGATACCACAGATTGGTTTGGTCATTCTGGAACGTCCGGGCCCTGGAAAGCGATGTACTCAATGAGTACTCAGCGTTTGAAGAGAAGAAGGAGGCGGGGCTATGCGGATAGCACTGACCCTCGCCGCGGCGGCCGCTGCAACATGGGGCGTGCTGGCCGCCCCGGCCGGGCTGGCATCGGCCGACCAAGGCGCGCAGAACACCATCACCTACTGGGAGCAGCAGGGCTACCAAGTCAACATCGACCGGGTAGGGAGCGGGCCGCTGCAAAGCTGCGTCGTCACCAGCGTGCGCAACCCGAACACGCAGACCCAGCTGGTCCGGACCGGCGGCAGAGACAACAGGCCCAGCTTCCTCGTGCCGGTCATCATCAGCCGCACCGTGCAGCTGTCGCTGTACTGCGCCAACAACTAGCGACTCGACGCCTGCACGTAGCGGTCAGGGCAAGTAGCGGTCAGGCCCGTGACACCGACGACGCCTGCTCGATCTGCTCGCGCGTCGGCCGCACGCCCGTGTAACGCTCGAACTGGTCGGCGGCCTGCAGGGCGATCACCGCGGCGCCGGTGATCACCTGCTTGCCCGCCGCACGGGCTGCTGCGACGAGGGGCGTCTCGGCGGGCATGGCGACCACGTCGAAAACCACATCGGCGCGCTCGACGACGGCGCTCTCGAATGCGAGCTTGTCGTGTTCTTTCCCTGGCGCCATGCCGATCGGTGTCGCATTGACGATCACCGGTGCGGTGATCGACCCGAGGTCTGTGCGCCATCTGTACCCGAGCCGCTCCGCTAATTCCCTGCCCGCCTTCGGATTTCGCGCAGCAATTGTGCCGTCGCGAAAGCCGGCGTCGCGGAACGCCGTGGCGACCGCCCTGGCCATGCCACCGCTGCCGCGGATGACCACCGGCGCCTTTGCGTCGAGATGATTGTCCGCGATCAGGGAGCGCACCGCGACGTAGTCGGTATTCGACGCGGTCAGGCACCCGTCGTCGTTGACGATCGTGTTCACCGCATCGATGGCGCGCGCCGAGTTCTCGACGTCGTCGACGAGGGCGATCACGTCGCGCTTGAACGGCATTGACACCGAGCAGCCGCGGATGCCGAGCGCTCGCACCCCACCGATCGCCGCGACGATGTCAGTGGTGGTGAAGGCCTTATAGATGAAGTCGAGGCCGAGCTCGTCGTAGAGATGGTTATGAAACCGGGTGCCGATGTTACTCGGCCGCGCTGCCAGCGAGATGCAGAGCTGCGTGTCCTTGGTCAAGGGCGGCTTCATGACCGGGCCGACGCTACACCTGCCGAATTTCCCGCTGGTTTGTCCTCGATTCTCTGCCGTCGTTCCGTTCACTTCGCTGCGGTGAACGCCTCGTCGGGCCGCTATTCGAAGGCCCGGATCACCTGTCGCGCGACGTCGGAAATCGGTTTGAGGTGCTTGGTCTTAACCGGCAGCTGCTTCGGGTCGGGCACCTCGATGGTCGCGGCGACGACCCCGGGCTCTTCGCGGATCCACGGTGCATCGAGCCGGTCCAGCAGGGCTCGTGCGGGCAGATTGTCGGAGAGCACCCGTGCATGGAACTTTGTCACGCCGTCGATGCGCGCGGCCACCGCCAGCGCCGCGAACAGGACCGTGCCGATACCGCGGCCCTGGTACGCATCGGCAACGGTGAACGCGATCTCGGCAAGGCTCGGGTCGTCCTGGTCGCGGACAAACCGGGCGTCCGCGACAACCGCGCCGTCCTCGCCGTCGGTGACCACCCAGACGAAGTGGTCGATGTAGTCCACTTCGAACAGGTACGTCAGCACGGTCTCGGTGGGCGTCCTGACCGACAGGAAGCGCCGGTACAGCGTTTCCGGCGAGAACATCACATGCCCGTGCGCCACCCGCTGGGGATCCCCGGGCAACGCCGGCCGCAGCATCAGTTCCGTGCCGTCGCGCGCCTGGAATGGAACCGGTGTGAGGAAGGCGGCCAGCCGCTGCCGCGCCGTCCGCACCAACTCGGGGGCGATGCCCGGGATCTCGAGCAGGCAATGGAAGGCCGCCTGGTACCCGAGGTAGCCGGATAGTTCGTCGGTGGCGACCACCGTCGCGGTGCGCGGAGCGTTGCGCAGCAGCGCGATCTCGCCGATCAGGCCTTCGGACAGGAACGCCACGAGGGTGTGGCCATCGCCATCGGTGTGGGAGACCTCGACTTCCCCGGAGGCGATGATGAGGAACGACAGCGCTCTGTCGCCCTGGCGCATCAGCACTTCACCGGCGGGCGCGCGGACTGGGGTCAACTCCGCGGCCAGCGCCGACAGTTCGTCGGTCGGGATCCCGGCGAACACGGGTAGCGCGCCGAGTTCCGTTGCGACGGTCATCGAGTAAGTCCCTCCGCCGACTGCTGCCGACGATATTTGCCGAACCAATGCTTGTCGAGTAGGGCTTCCGTGCCTCATGGGTGCCTCACCGGCTGCGAAGGTGCTCTGCCACACTTCTGACCATGCTGCGGCGCCTGGCCTGGAGGATCGGCGACGAGGGCTGGGCCGTGCTGCAGCTGGCGCGCGCCGGGTTACTTCGCCCGATGTCGCCGCTGCAGCTGGCCGCGATCCTGCGGGCGGTCAGCGACTACGGCGAACTCGGCGCGGCGGCGACGCTGGCGGCGGTGCGGCATCGGGACGCGGTCGGGCTCATCGACGAACGTGGTCCGCTGACCTTCGGCGACCTCGATGCCAGGTCCAACGCGGTGGCCAACGAATGGCGACGCGCCGGCCTGCGGCCCGGTTCGACGATCGCCATCCTGGCCCGCAACCACCGGGGACTACTCGACGCGCTGTTCGCCGGCACGAAGACCGGTGCCCGCATCGTTCTGCTCAACACCGAATTCGGCAACGACCAGATCCGCGACGTGATCGCGCGGGAGGGCGCCGAACTGCTGGTGTACGACGACGAATACGCCGACGCGGTAGCCGATACCGAACTTCGGCACGGGCGGGTTCGCGGGTGGGCCGAACGGCCCGGTGCGGACACGCTCGAAGCGCTGATCGAACGAGGCGATCCGTCCCCGCCCCCGGCCGCCGGCACGAGCCCGAAGATCATCATCTTGACCAGCGGGACCACCGGAACACCGAAGGGAGCGCCGCGTTCGGTTCCGCGGTCGCTGATCCCACTCGCGGGATTGCTCGACAAGACGCCGTTCCGGACCGGGGAAGTCACCGAATGCTGCACCCCGATGTTCCATTCGCTGGGCTTCGGCCACGCGATGATCGCGATGTTGATGGGCTCGACGCTGGTGGTTCGGCGCAGGTTCGACCCGCAGCTGACGCTGGAAAGCCTGGCCACGCATCGGTGTTCAGCAATGATCGCGGTTCCGATCATGCTCAGCCGCATTCTCGATCTCGGTCCGGGCGCCCGCAAGAACCTCGACCTCTCCGCACTGCGGATCATTTTCGTCGCGGGCGCGCAGCTGGGAGCGGCGCTGTGCACCCGCGCGATGGCGGCCTTCGGCCCGGTGGTCTACAACCTTTACGGCTCAACCGAAGTCGCGTACGCCACCGTCGCCACGCCCGAGGACCTCACAGCGGAGCCCGGCTGCGTCGGGCGCGTGGTCCGGGGAGCCGTGGTGAAGATCCTCGACGACGACGGGCAAGAGGTACCGACGGGCACAAGCGGTCGCATCTTCGTCGGCAACGGTGCGCAGTTCGAGGGATACACCGGCGGCGGAACGAAGGAAACGATCGGGGGGCTGATGAGCAGCGGCGACATCGGCCACTTCAGCGGCCGAAGATTATTCGTCGACGGTCGCGACGACGAGATGATCGTTTCGGGCGGTGAGAACGTGTTTCCCGGCGAGGTGGAGGACGCGCTGGCGGCGCACCCCGACCTTCTCGACGCAGCGGTCATCGGAGTGCCTGACGACCAGTACGGCCAACGGCTGCGAAGCTTCGTCGTCGTCCGGCCGGGGGGATCGCTGTCGGAGCAGGATGTCAAGGACTACGTCAGAGGCCGACTCGCCAGGTTCAAGGTGCCCCGCGATGTGGTGTTCGTCGACGAGCTACCACGGAATCCGACGGGCAAGGTCGTCAAGCGGATGCTCGACGCCAGGTGAGAGGGGGCCTTCTGCCGTTCGCGCAATTCGCCTCGGCGCCCGCCCGGCGGGCGTAGATTCCCGACTGCCGGCTTAAGGGGAGGAAGGCCATGCAGGTCAGACAACTCAGGTGGGGCGCCGCACTGGCGGCCGCGGCGATCGTTGGCGGGCTGGCCGTTGCCCCGTCGGCATACGCCGCGGATCCGGTGCTCGATGGGACCTACAGGTTCGACTTCGACGGGGCTCATCAGACGTACAACGGCGGGTCGGTTCCGGGGGCCAATACATCCACGACGTATACGTTTAGCTCGTCGTGCGCGGGCGAGAGTTGCATCGCCAGGGGCGTCCTTCTCAACACCACCGACAAGGAGGCTGTCTCCGCCCACAATCCCGACGTGACTCTGCAGTTCGTCGACGGTGTGTGGCAGCTGTCGCTGCCTTACGACTCACCGTGTCCCGAGGGTGATGAACGCAATCAGCTACTCACCTGGTCGCTCACGCCGCAGGGCGGCAATGACGTGCTTTCGGGAAGCCGCACGGTGGCCACGATCGGCCATTCGTGCGCCGGCGACGCCGCCGGCAGCATGTCACAGCCGATGACTGCTACCCGCGTCGGCAGCACGGCCCCGGGCGTCCTGCCGATGCCGTAACGGCCGCAAGGGTTTTCGGGTGATCAGAGCGCGTCGTGGTCGCGTTCGCCGGTTCGGATGCGGACCATGGTCTCCACCGGAGACACCCACACCTTGCCGTCGCCGATCTTGCCCGTCCGGGCGGCGTTGACAATCGCCTCGACGACCGTCTCGACCGACTCGTCGTCGACCACGACCTCGACACGCGCCTTCGGGACGAAGTCGACCGCGTACTCCGCCCCGCGGTAAACCTCCGTGTGCCCTCGTTGCCTGCCGTACCCCTGGACTTCTGTGAACGTCAATCCCGGTACGCCCGCGGCCTCAACCGCGCTCCTGACGTCGTCGAGTGTGAATGGCTTGATGATCGCGGTGATCAGCTTCATGGCGTCAGCCCTCCATCGTCTCGGCGTGCCGTGCCACCGGTGCGGTCTGGCTTGGAACGAATGCCTCGGTTCGGTGGTGGCCCGTGACGAGGGTTTCGTCGGGGTAGGCCTCCTCGTCGTGCACGCCGAGGTCACCGGTTTCGAGCGCCTCGTCGGGCAATCGCAAGTTCATGAACAGCCCGAGGACCTTCAGGATGACGACCGTGACGAAAGCATCCCAGATGATCACCGTGAGTGCGGCGCCGAGCTGGACCAATATCTGTCCGGGATGGTGCCCCCATAGCCAGCCGCCTCCCGTTACCGGACCGCCCGTGGCGCCCTGGAGATACACGATGACGTTCGGGTCGGCCAGCACGCCGACGAGCAAGCCGCCGGTCAGTCCCGCGATGCCGTGGGTATGAACCACCCCGAGTGTGTCGTCGACCTTCTTGAAGAGCCGTGCCCTGCCGAGCCAGTTCCACGACATCCAGACAACGGACGACGTGACGAGCCCGATGATTATCGCGCCGAAGCTGTTGACGAACCCCGCAGCCGGGGTGATTCCGACAAGACCGGCGATCATGCCGTTGATCGCACCCAGGAAGGTCGGCTTGCGCTGCTTGCTCGCGAACATGTCCCACAGGACCCACGTCAGCAACGCGACGCCGGTGGCCAGGTTGGTGTTCAGCACCGCCTCCGAGGCGTCGGAGCCCGAGAAGTACGGGTCACCGCCGTTGAACCCGTTCCAGCCCAGCCACAGAATGCCGGCGCCGACCGCGGCCATCGGAAGGTTGTTCGGCACAGCGCGTTCCCGGTCGCGCGCCAGCCTCGGGCCGATCACCGCCGCAGCGACGAATCCGGTGGTGCCGGCGGCGAGGTGGATCACGTAGCCACCGCTGAAGTCCAGGGCGCCGGTGCTGGCCCAGTTACCCAGGCCGGGGTGCGGCTGGGCCCACCAGCCACCACCCCACAGCAGGAACGCATTGACCGAGTAGGCCAGCGACGACCACAGCGGCACGAAGATCAGCCACACCTTGAAGCTGATCCGGCCGATCACGCTGCCGAGGAACAGCAGCGGGGTGATGGCGGCGAACACGAACTGGAAGTACGCCAGCGTCGTCTCCGAGAAGCGGAAACTCGGCATGCCGGTGCCGTCAAGCAGCGGGATCATGGCGATCTCTTGATTGTTCGTGCTGAGGATCGTGTGCGGCTTGCCCACCGCCGCCTGCAGGATGCCGGGGCCGAGTTTCAGCGGCTCACCGAAACCCATCTTGAAACCCCACAGCACCCACACCACCAAAACCAGCGAGAAGCCGGTGAAGGCCATCAACATCGTGTTGACAGCCCATTTCTTCTGAACAATTCCCCCGTACAGAACGGCGATGCCCGGGAGGCTCATCAGGCCGACGAGAGTCGCCGCCACCAACTGCCAGGTGTTGTCTCCGGGATTGAGCCAATCAGGATAAGGGTTCATACAGGTACGCCCTCCGGTCGCTGCCACACAAGCCCAACTCGATCCGCCGAAGTATTACGTCCCGGAGTTTCCACCAGATGATCCTTTGTTAAATCGAGATTTCCGCTGAACTGATTTTTCCGACGGGTTTCGACACCTTCCAATGCCGAGTGGCAGGTTCTTTACAGGAATCATGCAGCTGATCACCAGCGTCGGAGTCGCCGCCGGCCAATATCGCCGGCGATCTCGGATCACCAACCCTGTTGTGGCCCAATCGCTTTCTGGTGTGCGAACGAGTCAGCACGCCGGCCGCACCCACGCTCATTGCGATCGCCGTTGGCGGCTATTGAAATCGACCGGCCAGACGAAGAGGATTAAGCCGTCGACACACGTGCGTGTCGACGACGCAGGAGTCGCCATGCACACCTCGGCGGCATCGCAGGCCGGGATTGACGCCGTCGGAGTCCGCGGAGCAATGTGTCCAAGGGGAACCTGCGATCAGGAGCCTTCCCGATGGTGGCCAAACCAACGTTGCGCAATGAATTGCGAGCGGGTCCCTACGGCACAATCCCCGCGACCCGGCACTGAGCCTGAACTGCTTCGGCGTGGGTGTCGTTCCGGGCATAGACCGCACGGCACCAGTCTCGCGCCGCCGCACCACATTTGTGCTCGACCGAGCCACCCATCGAGCTCGCGATCGCGACATCCACGCATCCGTCACCGGATGTGTCATGGGCTGACGGGTGGCCGATGATCGCCCATGCGATCGCGCCCGCGGCAAAAACACCAACGACAACGCCGATCACGATCAGCATGACCCGGCGTTCGCCAGGCGTGAGCGGGTCGGTCGGTGGGGTCTTGCCTCGGTTGGCCGTCGGCGGCTCCTTCGTCCGGCGAACTGGATCGCCCCACAATAAAGGGATTACGTGCCCGATGCGGCGGCGATCTCGGCGATCGACTTGTCCAGCATCGCGTCGAACTCTGCAGAGCTCTGCTGCGCGGTCAGACCCTCGGTCAGCGCACGGGAGAAACTGGCGATCACCCCGTGGTTGCGGGCCAATCGCGCGCAGGCCTCGTCACGGGTGTAGCCACCGGACAGGGCGAGCACGCGAAGCACCTTGGGGTGCTCGACGAACTCTCGATACAAGTCGTCGGCGTCCGGCAACGTCAGCTTCAACATGACGACCTGCCCGGCGTCGAGCCCGTTGACCTCGTCGAGAAGCCGGGCCTTGAGTTGATCTTCGGCCTGCGCCTTGCGGGGACTGTGGATGTCGACCTCCGGCTCGACGATCGGGACCAGACCGGCGGCGAGGATCTGGCGGGCGATCTCGAACTGCTGATCGACCACCGCGTCGAGCCCATTGCCGGGCAGCGTGATGAACGACCTCATCTTCGTGCCGAAGATGCCGTGCTCGACCGCCCGCGACAACAGGTCGTCGAGGTTACCGATGGGCTTCATGACCTTAGCGCCGTCGGCCTCGTCGGCCAGACCCTTATCGACCTTGAGGATCGGCACGATCTGCTTGACGGTCCACAGGTAGTCCGCGGTGGCCCGACCCTCGATCGTGCGGTCCATCGTGTCCTCGAACAGAATCGCCGCGAGGATGCGGTTGCCGTCGAAGCTCGGGCTGGTGATGATGCGGGCGCGCATCTCGTGGACCAGCTCGAACATCTGGGCCTCGGTGGAGTACTCGTCCTCGCCGATGCCGTACAGGCTGAGCGCCTTGGGCGTGCTGCCCCCGCTCTGGTCCAGCGCGGCCACGAAGCCGGCGCCCTTGCCCATCTTCTCGAACTGCGCTGCGTTCATCACGCCCTCCATCATGCGGGTGGGCGCCGAAACGATCGACGCGGGGTCTGGCCAGCCGTAACCGCTCGGCGAAGGCACCGGCACGCCCGGCCACCGGCGGCGTCGCGCGACTGCTTTAATCCGTTAGGTGGACGAGCAGCGCGCCGTGCGCTCCCCGATGGCGGGCACGGTCATCGCCGTCGAGGTCGCAGTCGGCCAGGATGTGGCGGCGGGCGCCGAGCTGGCCGTCGTCGAAGCCATGAAGATGCACCACCCATTGCGCGCACAGCACGCTGGGCGCATCGAGGCCGTTCACGTCAAACCCGGTGACGTCATCGCCACCGACGACATCGTGATCCGGCTCGATCCGTCGGCGAGCGGCGCGGCATCCGCCGTCGAAGAGCACCGGATCGACCTCGATGAGATCCGCCCCGACCTGGCCGCATTGCGGGAACGACGCAGCAAGCTTCTCGACGCGCAGCGGCGGGACGCCGTGGCCAGCCGTCACGAGCGGGGAATGCGCACCGCGCGGGAGAACATCGCCGACCTGACCGACGGCGGCCTGCTTGTCGAGTACGGCGGGCTGGCGGTCGCCGCGCAACGGGGACGCCGCCCGCTGACGGAGTTAGAGGCCAAGACGCCCGCTGACGGGGTGATCACAGGGCTTGGCCGGATCAATGCGGAGCTGTTCGGACCGCAGCGTTGCACCTGCGCCATCGTGGCCTATGACTACACCGTCATGTCCGGCACACAGGGGCACTTCAGCCACCGCAAGACCGACAGGGTGCTGGAACAGGCGCGCCTGCACCGCTATCCGCTGGTGCTGTTCGCCGAGGGCGCCGGCGGGCGTCCCGGCGACACCGATGCACAAATCGTGGCGGGCCTGCATTACACCACCTTCGCCGCGATGGGTGCGCTCAGCGGCGTCGTGCCCACCATCGGCATCGTGGCCGGTCGCTGCTTCGCCGGCAACGCGGCGCTGCTCGGCACGTGCGACGTCATCATCGCGACCGCCAACGCGAACATCGGGATGGCCGGCCCGGTCATGATCGAGGGAGGTGGGCTCGGCACCTTCAGCCCGGAACAGGTGGGGCCCATCGACGTTCAAACGCGCAATGGTGTCGTCGACATCGCGGTGGCCGACGAGGCCGAGGCGGTGGCCGCCGCGAAGAAATACCTGGCCTACTTTCAGGGCGCTCTGGCCGGGGCCGAAGTGACGGATCAGCGTCACCTGCGTCACATCGTGCCGGCGGACCGGCAGCGCGCCTACGACGTGCGCGCCGTCTTGACCACCCTGTTCGACACCGACTCGGTTACCGAACTGCGCCGCGGCTTCGGCGTCTGCGTCATCACGGCACTGGCACGCGTCGACGGACGACCCGTGGGCGTCATCGCCAACAATCCCGCCGTGCTCGGCGGGGCGATCGATGCCGACGGCGCCGACAAGCTCGCCCGGTTCCTGCAGCTGTGCGACGCGTTCGGATTGCCGGTGGTGTCTCTCTGCGACACACCGGGTTTCATGGTCGGGCCCGATGCGGAGCAGACCGCGACGGTCCGCCACTTCTCGCGGCTGTTCGTCCTCGGGGGACACATGAGCGTGCCGATGATCACCATCGTGCTGCGTAAGGCATACGGACTCGGTGCAATGGCAATGACCGCCGGACACTTCCACAACACTGCTGCGACCGTGGCGTGGCCGACCGGCGAATTCGGGGCGATGAACCTCCAGGGCGCGGTGCGCATCGGCGCACGCGACACGCTCGACGCCATCGCCGACACCGCTGAGCGTCAACAGGCTTATGCCGAGATGCTCGCCTCGGCGTACCGGCAAGGCGGTGCGGTGAACACCGCTTCGCATCTGGAGATCGACGAGGTGATCGACCCCGCCGACACCCGCACCGTCATCGCGGCAGCGGTGCTCTCGCACCCGCCGCGACCCGGGGATGGTTGGACAAATCCGGACCGCCGCACCGGAATCGATACATGGTGAGCGGAATTTTCGACGACGCGTCGATGGTCGCGACGGTCGTGCGGGTGCGCGACGTGGCCGCCTCGGTTCGGTGGTATCGCGAGAAGCTCGGACTGGCGCCGATCCACGTGGGCGCTGACGGGCCGGACCATCCGATCGCCACCTACGCGATCGCCGGTTCGGTGATGACGTTATGGCAGCTGCCTTCTGGGCAGGCCCGTGCCGCCGAGGACAACGACCGGAACACCTACGTGGTGGTGGTCATGAAGGATGACCTCGGGCCCGCCCGACAGGCGCTGATCGAGAAGGGCGTCGAGGTCGGTGAGGTCCGTAGGAGCGCGAACAACGAGTTCGTGTGGTTCCACGACCCCGACGGCAACCGCTTCGAACTGAGCCGACCGTTGCGTTAGCCGAGTCGTGGGCCGGGTGCCGCCCATCCGCCCGGATGGCTATCATTGCAAAAACAACACAATGGAGATCGGAATGGATCGCGACCAGCTGATCGACCTCACCCGCCGCGCGGTGAAGCTCGCGCGGGACAAGACGACAGACCTGGCCCCGTCGGAGTACACCGTCGCCGCCGATGACTACACGTCGGCCGAACGTCTTGCCCACGACAGGGCAATGCTGACGGCCAGTCCACAGCTCGTCGGCTATGCATCCGAGCTGCCGAACCCGCGAACCTACTGCACGAAGACCGTGATGGGTCGTTCGATCCTGATGACCCGAGGCGCCGACGGGACCGTGAAGGCGTTCGATAATGTCTGCCTGCACCGCCAATCACAGATCGTGTCGGGGTGCGGCAGCGCCCGCCGATTCTCCTGCCCCTACCACGCATGGACCTACGATCTCGACGGCAACCTCGTCGGCGTGCCGGGGAAGGAAGGATTCCCCGAAAGTTCCGCGCGCTCAGCGCGATTAACCGAACTGCCGGCCACCGAGTACGCCGGATTCCTCTGGCTGGCGCTCGACCCGAAGGCCTCGCTGGATGTGGCCGCACATCTCGGGCCACTGGGCGACGAGCTCGAGTCATGGGGTATCGGGCGGTGGTCACCGCTGGGCGAGAAGGTGCTGGACTCGCCGATCAACTGGAAGCTCGCGATCGACACGTTCGCCGAGAATTACCACTTCGCGACCGTGCACAGGGACACATTCGCGACCATCGCGAGAAGCAACTGCACGGTGTTCGACGCCTTCGGACCCCACCACCGATTGGTGTTCCCGCTCAACGGCATCTGCAACCTGGAGGGGGTACCGGAGGAACAGTGGGATCCGCTGCAGAACATGGTCGTCATCTACGCACTATTTCCGAACATCGTGATTTCGGCGACCATCGCCAACGGCGAGCTGTTCCGCGTCTACCCGACCGACGAGCCGGGTCGATCGATCACCGTGCATCAGAACTCGACGCCGCTGGACATCTCCGACGAATCCGTGGCGGCGGGCGCCCAGGCGGTATTCGACTACGCCCATGGCACGGTCCGCGATGAGGACTATCGACTCGTCTCCGGTCTGCAGGCCAATCTCGAGTCAGGTGCGCGCGCGCACCTAGTGTTCGGCCGCAACGAGCCTGGGCTGCAGCACCGCCACGCTACGTGGGCGGCGGCGATAACCGCATAGGTAACAGCGTTAGCGAAGAGCGGTCACCAGGTCGTCGATGATCTGCGCCACCCCGTCGACCGACGAGGCGACGGGCCGCACGTCGTTCTGCAAATAGTCGACGGCCTCCTGGCGGCGACCCTCGTCGATCAGCTCCCGCACATTCGTCACCATCGGCACGAGCTGCTCGACGCCCAGGTTCGCCGCAGTGATCGCCAGGACGTCGACCAGTTCCCAATCCCGGTGCATTGCAAGGGTTCGCTCGTAAAATGCGAAGCCGCTCACCGGCTTTCCCCGCAGCGTGCCGCGGTAGCGGTACGGGCCCTCCATGTAGTCGATCGGCAGGCCGTGCGCGGGCGCCGCCACCAGCGGCTCGCCCGTCAGGTCGAGATCGAGTAACCGCGAGGTCAGTCGATGCCGATCCGGCAGGTACCGCGCCTGGGACGGCGGCGGAAGCAGCGTGTGTATCGACTCCGGCCAGCGCACGTAGCCCGCGATGCTCACCTCGATGTCCTCGGCGCATTCGGGTCGGGCGTCCGGGTCGGCGGGGCTCGTCGTTGCACCCGAGAAGGGTTGCAGCACGTTGTGATCCGTGCGATCAAACTGGCGCCATATGCTGACGTCGACGCCATTGTCCAGGTTAATCGTGCGCCACTCATGGGAGCGCGACCGCGGATCACCGCCCGGGCCACCCGCAGCGGCATACGACGGGAACCACTGCCGATCGATGTGGCCGGCGTCGCCGGCGACCACCTCCTCGATGCCGCCCCACCGCAGCGTCCCGGCCATCGTCATGCCGGTCTGGAAGTAGGAGTACGTGTCGGCCTGGCCGAAGCAGGTGATCTTCCCGTCGTAGGCCGAGGCGCCGACCGGCACCGGCGCCCGCGTGGGTGTAACGCGCAGGCGTAGTTCCATCGCCGCATCGGCCTGGTCGGTGCCGACGAGGACGAGTTCGTAGGTGTACGGGATCAGCTGCTGGTGCTCGTCACGGCACGCCCGCCATTCGGCGGTGCCCGCATCGCCCAGGTAGGAGATGTCGAGGCTGCCGACCGCGGTGGACAGTTTATTGACCGCCTCGGGGCGCATGTTTGCCGGCGGCACATCGTAATCGGTGTATGTCCCGTATGTGCCGTTGTCCAGATCGAACAGCGCGAGCGTGTGAAAGTCAGCGACGATCTTATGACCGAGACGGTTCTTATTGAAGATCGTCAGGAAAGCGAACTTTCGGCCAGTGCTTTCACCGGTCAGCTCGCCGGCCAGAAACCAGGTGTCCGACTCGTAGGAGGGGTGCTCGCCCTCGGCGGCCGGAAAGCAGAACTGCGGCTCACCGGGTACCAGCTCAAACGGGTACCGACGCCAGTCATCGCCCATGGTGGCCCCACCGCCTGCCCATTAAGTTGCTTTTTTGCTATGTTAGCAGTAATAGCGAATTTAACCTGTTAGTAGGGCGGTGGCCGGCATGAAATCCCTTGAGTACGAACATCTTTTCATTGGAGGTCGGTGGCAGGCGCCGTCCACCCGAAACCGGATTTCGGTGATTTCGCCCCACACCGAGGAGCCCATCGGCGAGACACCCGAGGCAATGCCCGAGGACGTCGACCGGGCCGTCGCTGCCGCTCGCGACGCGTTCGACAACGGTCCATGGCCGCGCCTGTCCCCCTTCGAGCGGATGGAGAAGGTCGAGAAGCTGGCCGCGGTCTACGCCGGTCACACGGACGAGATGGCCGACCTGATCACCGCGGAGATGGGCACCACGCGCAGCTTCAGCAGGCTCGGACAAGCCACCGGTGCGCTGGCCCAGATGCACCTTGTGCTGGCAACCGCTCGAGAGTTTCCCTGGGCCGAGAGGCGGCAGGGCTTGTTCGGCGAAGTCCACGTGCGCCGGGCCCCGGTCGGCGTCGTCGGCGCGATCGTGCCGTGGAACGTCCCTCAGTTCTTGATCATGCCCAAGCTGATCCCGGCCCTGATCGCCGGTTGCACCGTCGTCGTCAAGCCCGCGCCCGAAACTCCGCTGGATGCGCTGTGGCTGGCCGAAATGCTCGAAGAAGTCGACCTGCCCGAAGGCGTGGTGTCGATCATTCCCGGCGGCCGCGAGACCGGGGAAGCGCTGGTCCGCCATCGGGGCGTGGACAAGATCTCGTTCACCGGGTCCTCGGCGACCGGTCGCCGCATCGCCGCGATCTGCGGAGAGCAGCTCAAGCGGGTCAGCCTGGAGCTCGGCGGCAAATCGGCGGCGATCATCCTCGACGACGCCGATATCGGGCACACCGTCAAGAGCCTGAAGATGGCAAGCCTGATGAACAACGGGCAGGCGTGCGTGGCCCAGAGCCGGATCCTGGTCAGCGAGCGGCGCCACGACGAGGTCGTCGACGCGCTCGCAGAGATGATGTCGGGTCTTGCGGTCGGCGACCCCGCCGACGAAGCGACCGACGTCGGTCCTCTCGCCGCGCAACGCCAGCAGCATCGCGTCCAGGGTTACATCCAGGCCGGGCTCGACGAAGGGGCGCGGATCGTCGTCGGTGGCACCGACAAGCCGTACGACCGCGGCTGGTATGTCCGGCCGACGTTGTTCGCGGACGCGACCAACGAGATGAAGATCGCCCGCGAAGAGATCTTCGGCCCGGTGTTGACGGTGCTGAAGTACTCCGACGAGCGTGACGCGGTCCGGATCGCGAACGACAGCGACTACGGGCTGGCGGGCTCCGTGTGGACCGCCGACGTCGGTCACGGCCTTCAGATCGCCGCTGAGGTTCGCGCCGGCACCTACGGCATCAACATGTACACCTTGGACACCACCTGTCCGTTCGGCGGATTCAAGCAATCAGGCATCGGACGCGAGTTCGGGACCGAGGGTCTGTCGGAATATGTGGAGCTGCAATCGACGGTCAGCGCCGGCAAGCTCCCGGAGCTAACTCCACGGTGACCTCGGCGGGGCAGCACAGTTCGCCCCGCTGGTTACAGACGTCGACCTCGAGATCCACCAGGTATCTTGTTGCGGCGCTGGTCGTCTCGGCGCGCTTGTCGATCACGCGAGGACGCCCGACCATCGAGTCGCCGGCGTAGATCGAACCGAGTATCCGCATCTTACGGCGGACCACCCGGCTGTCTGGGCCGGCCCAGTCGGTCGCGATCCGGTCGATGAAGCCCGCGATGTGCATCGTGTTGACGAAAATCGTCGGATGGCCCTGGCTTCGGGCGTAGGCGGGGTCGTAGTGACCCGGGAAGTAATCCCAGGTGGTCGCCGCGTTCATCACCACCCGCTGGTAGCTGACCTCGTCGACAACGTCGGGAAGATCTGCGGGCACGCTCACTTCGTCCCACGTCATCGCTGTTGGCCAGGGGTGAAGCGGAACAACGTGTTCCGGTTGGTGGCAACCAGAGTGCCGTCATCGCGGTAGAAGCTCTCGCACGTCTCGACGAAGTGCCCCACGCCCAGCTTCGTGGTCTTCTCCGGTGACACCGCCACGAGCTCCTCGACGACGTGGAGCACGTCGCCCGCAAGGACGGGGGTCAGGAACTCGGCCTCGTTGGACGCATTGATGAACGTGGTACCCGGCAGCGGAACGCGTAGTGAGAGCCCCGCGAGCCGCGGTTGCGCGGTCGGCATCCAGGGTGGCGGAATCAGCAAGCCCATGAGCAGCGCCGGCGGGGCCACGAGACCACCCCAGACCCGTGCGGCGAAGTCGGGGTCCCAATATGACGGATTACCGTCGCGCACCATCGCGGCGAAGTGCTGGATCCGGTCCGCGCTGACTGCGGTGCCCGCGACGCGGGGTTCGGTGCGCACGCCCACCATCCGCAACGCGTCCTGATAACTGCCGAACGCGAATTCGTAGACGATGTCTGCGCTCACACCGGCAGCGCGTCTTCGCGGGGTAGCAGATCCCAGTTCAGCTCACGCGACGTGAAGTACCAACCGCCGCGCTCGTAAATCAGGCTGTCGGTGCAGACCCCGGTGGCGCGCAGCTCGGCTGAAACGAACAGCAGCGCGACGCAGCGCTGGGTCGCCTCAACGCCATCGACCGCGATCTGGTGGTCGACGGTCACCAGGCGTTGCCCGTTGCCGCCGTCGAACGCGGCGCCCAGGTCGGTGAAGTTCTGCCCGGCACGGACATACGTCGCCCCCGCGTGGCGGAACGTGGCGACCCAGCCGGCGCGGTCTCCGGCGGAGTACAGCCGGTTGTGCCGAGCGTCCAGGTCGAGGATGCCGGCGCGGCCGGCCAACCCGTCGAGCACGTGCTGCTGTTGATAGGTCATCGTCATGGTCTCTCCCACCTTTTATCGAGTCAACATGTATCCGTGCGCTTCCCGGTCCCAGGCTTCGGCGCCCAGTCCCCTCTTGCGCAGTACGTCCTTGCGGACGCGGCCGATGATGTTCTTGGGAATCTCATCGAGCACTTCCAGATACCGCGGCACGCAGAAGTACGGCATGCGCGCCGCGCAGAAGTCCAGCAGCTCCGCGTGATCGAGCGTCGCTTGAGGTCGCAACGTGAGGACGACCAGGATGTCGTCCTCCCCCAGTTCGCTCGAAACGCCCACCGCGGCGGCCTCCAGCACGGCGGGATGGCGCATCACCGTCGTCTCGATCTCCACCGACGAGACGTTCTCGCCGCGTCGGCGCAGCGAGTCCTTGACACGATCGACGTAAGTGAGGAGTCCGGCGCCGTCAAGGCTGCCGAGATCTCCGGTGCGGAACCACTCCGGGTGCGGTTCGATCCGGATACCCGGTCCCGGCGACGCCGTCGACACATACCCCTCGCTCATCGCATGGGGAAACCTTGGGCGGCAGGCGATCTCACCAACCTCACCTGCCGGCAGCACGCCGTCTGCCTGCGGGTCGAGGATGCGCACGTCGAACGCCGGATTGACCGTGCCCGACGTCCCGGGCACGCCCTGGTCGGAGACCGCGTTGTATGCGACGGGGAACGCCTCGGTGAGCCCGTACATCGTCACGACGCGGCAACCGTACCGCGTCTCGATTTTGCGGTAGAGATCCGCCGCGATCGGTGCCGCCGAGATGAATCGCAGCGGCAGCTCGGCGTCGCGCGGATCGGGCGGCTGGTTCCACAGCATCGACACCATCGCGCCGGCGCCGGCGAATCCGACTGCACCGCAGTCCCGTACGTCCTTGAACACCTCACCGGGGTGAAACCCGGCCGCCAACACGCTCGTTCCGCCGACCAGCATCGGCGCCAGCACGGTGGGTGCCGCGCTGAGGTGAAAGAGCGGCATCGCGGTCCACAACACCTCGGCGGAACCGAACTCCCAGGCCGTCGCGGCGGCAGCTGCCGCGCTGAACAGGTAATGCCAGGTGGTGGCAACGGCCTTGGACGGCCCCGTGGTACCCGACGTAAAGAACAACACGGCGACGTCGTCGGGCGCCGCAGGCGATGTTCGCGGCGCGCGCGTCGATGCGGTTCGCAGCGCATCGCGGAGCGAATCATCCTGTACCAGAACGCGATCAAGTGTCTCGACGTCATCGGCGACCTCGAGCACGCGGGGGTGGCGCTCGGCATCGGTGAAGACGAGCTTGGCCCGCGCCAGCCGCAGCGCGTGTAGCAGGAACTCGCCCTTGTTGGCGGCATTCACCGCGGCGGTGACCGCCCCGATGCGCGCTGCGCCGAGCCAGAAGTACACCCACTCGGCACACGTGCCGGCGAACAGAGCGACCGTCTCACCGCGCCGCACCCCGAGGTCGAGCAAAACGTTCGCCGCGGCGCAGGACCGATCGCGCATCTGGGCGAAGGTGACCGGGGTGCCGCCGATCGACATCATCATCCGGTCCGGATGCTGCTCGGCACGCAGATCGAGCACCGAAGGCACCGCGAATCGCTCGACACCGAACGCCGACGGGCCCGCTGCGGCGGGCATTAGAGGTGTGCCGCCTCCGGATCCGGCACACCATCGGCCGTGTACCCGAAATCCTGCGGCGACGGCTCGGTACCGGGGTAGAAGCGGTGCGCCCAGCGGCGAAGCGCCGCGTAGTCCCGCGCTTCTTCTGGCGCCAGATTTGGCTTCTCCAGGTATTTCATGTTCTCCCACGTGAAGAAGTCCTGTTTGATGACTTCCTGCTGCAGCTGCAGAAACCTCGCGGCACGCCCGGTGGGCTCATCCCCGGAGTCGCCGGCCTCGCGAACGGAAGCCTGGGTATAGAAGTAGTCGGTGAAGTCCTCATCCACCGGCGTTTGGCCGGTCACCTGAACCGTCGCGACGAGCTCCGACGGAAAACGCACGATCCCCAGGCCGAGTGAGTAGTTGTCGTAGATGATTTTCGCGTCGACAGGCCCGTTGGGTGTCAGCCACGTCTTGGCCCGGCCGCCACCGAAGTTCGCGTTGACGGTCGCGTGCAGGTGATAACCACCGACTTCAAAAGACGCGGTGGTCGCCGCGCTGTCGGCCTTGTGCACGTACTGCACGTGATACGGGTCGGCGGCGTTCTCGATGATCATCTGCGGATGCACCTTGACGCGGTTAACCATCCGGGTGTGCGGGTGCAGCGGGTAATACTCATCGGTCTCGAGCTCGGGCAGCACCGGCGGCTGCCAGTACGGCGCGCGGCCGTGGCGCTCGTGCCAGACCAGGATGAAGCCGTACCACTGGAGGCATGGATAGGTGCGGACGTGGACGTTGTTCTTGCAACCGATCTTGCTGTACGGGATCAGCGCATTGGTGCCGTCACCGTTCCAATGCCACCCGTGCCACGGGCAGACAATGTGTTCGCCCTCGACCGTGCCGCCGACGCCCATGTTCGCGCCGAGGTGCTGGCAGTACGCGTCGAGCACATTTACCTGCCCGGATTCGGTGCGGAACATCACCAGCTCTTCGCCGAAGTAGTGGGCACGCTTCACCTGCCCGGAGGCCAGCTCGGACGCGAATCCAACGATGAACCACCCCGTCGGGAACCGGTACGGCGACAGGCTGATTCCGCTTGACCCGAATTCGCGTTCCGACGGATCCATCGTCGACTCCGCAGTGTCCGTCATTGTCCTCTCCGTTCCCGACGCGCCTTGTGCTGCTGTCCACGAAGCGTACGCCCGGATACGGGCAGCACCCGGCCTGCTCGGCGACTCTCCGATGTAGCCTATTTTTACTATTTTAGGCACTATGGGTCAAGCGGACCCCACCGCGTACGCTATGAGGGCAGCGCTGACCAGAGGATGGCGATGACCAGTACTGCCCCAGTCGATCTGTCTGATTTCACATTGTGGCGCAATGGTTTTCCCGACGAGCTGTTCACCGAGCTCCGCCGCGAACGACCGATCTTCCACCATGCGCTGACCCCGGGTGTGGCCAAGGCCGTTCAGCGCGACTTCTGGATGACCACCAAGCATCGGCACGCCCAGCGCATTCACCGTGACACGGATTCGTTCACCGCCGTCGACGGTCCGCTGGTCCAGGGCGTGGGCGTGGTGGGCTCGTTCCCGACGATCATCAACATGGATCCGCCCGACCTGAACAAGCGGCGCAGGGTCATGTCGCACGCCTTCACCCCGCGGGCCATCAGCAAGCTCGAGGAGGGCATTCGCCGGCGGGCCGCCTCGCTGATCGACAGACTGCTCGCGGCCGGCGGTGGCGACTGGATCGGCGACGTCGCCGATGTGCTGCCGATGACGGTGATCGGCGACATCATCGGCATACCCGAGGAGGATCGGCCGCACATCTTCGACACGCTCGACCGCATCTTGAAAGCCAGCTCGCCGGGCTCGTCGTTGAGCGGACAGCAGCATGCCGAGCTCTTCGGCACAGTCTTCACTTACGCGGCCGAACTCACCGCCGACAAGCGACGCAACCCGGCCGACGACATCTGGAGCACGCTGACCTCCGCGGTCGTCACCGACGAGAACGGTGAACAACTCTCCATACCTGCCAACGAGCTGGAGATCTTCTTCTTCGTACTCACCTTCGCCGGCAGCGACACCACAAAGAACGCGCTGGCCTCGGGACTGCAGGCGTTCGTCGACAACCCGAAAGAGATCGAGCGGTACCGCGCCGACGAGGCCCTGCGACCGGGCGCGGTCGAAGAGGTGCTGCGCTGGTCGACGCCGGTCGCGTTCTGGACGCGCACCGCGAAGGTCGACGTCGAGATGGACGGTGTCACCATCGGAAAAGGCAGTCGCGTGGTGTCGATGCTGCGTTCGGCCAACCGCGACGAAGAAGTCTTCGCCGACCCGTTCAGGTTCGACATCGGCCGCACCGAGAACCCACATGTCACGTTCGGCGGCGGCGGGCCGCACCACTGTCTCGGCGCGATGCTGGCCCGAGCCGAGATCCGCGCGGTGCTCGACGAGCTGCTGTGCCGCGCCGACCACATCAGCCTGGGTCCGCCGAAGGTCGCCTACCCGAACCTGACGACCAACATGTCCATCTTCGACGAGATGGCGATCTCAGTGACTGCGCGCTGAGGGGAGTTCGCCCGCGCTCTTGACATGGGTGGCCAGGAAACCTTCCACGGCGGCGCAAGCACAATCGCGGTAGTCGAATTCCGCCAGCGTGCTCAGCTTTCCCAGCAGGATGGGGCCCAGCAGAAGCGCGATCGCCTGGGCCCGATCGACATCGCCCAGTTCCGCCCTGGCCTGCGGGCTGTCGAATATCGCGTCGAACGGTGCGGAGTATTGCTGGGCGACCCGTTCGCGAAGGGTGCGGACCTCCGCGCTGTCCCGAGAGGGACGCCCGGTCGGCAACTGGTCCATGCCGCTGCCCAATGCGAGCCATGACATCGCCGACAGCGCGGCGGGCGCGTCGGCCATCGACTCGGCCCAGGCCTGCACCAGAGCCGTCAAGCGATCGTGTAAAGAGCCTTCGGCGGGAGGCGTCGGCGCGGGCGGAATCAGCGAATGAAAAGCCGCGGCCAGCAGATCATTTCCGCTCGGGAAGTGGCGATACAGGGTGGCGCGGGCCACGTGGGCGGCCCTGGTCACCGCGTCGACGGTCACCGCGCTCGGGCCACCCGAGCGCAGCAGCGATGTCGCGGCGTCGAGAAGACGTGCGCGCGACAGTGCCGGTCGCGGGTCCGCGCGTCGTTCCGTGGCCACAGCCAGCACCTCCTCTGCGCGATGTCAAGACTATCCGTCTGTCTACGAGACTGATAGTCTCAAACTTTGCCCTCGACCCAGAGGATGAGGTGCATGACTTCGCTCGACACCGTTCGGCCCGACAAGGGCAGCGATTCGACGGGCATCAGTGGTTCGAGCGGGCGCAGAACATGGACGCTGGTCGTGGCGTGCTCGGGCGTCGCCCTCGTGGTCGCGTCGATGACGGCTCTGAACACCGCGCTCGGCGACATCGCCGTGGCCACCTCCGCGACTCAGACACAGCTGACCTGGGTGGTGGACGGCTACACACTCGTGCTCGCGTGCCTTCTGCTGCCGGCCGGAGCGATCGGCGATCGCTACGGAAGGCGGGGCGCGCTGCTCACCGGGCTCGCAGTGTTCTCCATCGCGTCGATCGCGCCGCTCGTGTTCGACAGCCCGATTCAGATCATTATCGCGCGCGCCGCCGCCGGACTGGGCGCGGCGTTCATCATGCCCGCGACACTGTCGTTGCTGACCGCGGCGTACCCACCCGTGGATCGCACAAAGGCCGTGGGCATTTGGGCGGGAGTCGCCGGCTCCGGTGGCGCCCTGGGGATGCTCGGCTCCGGTGCGCTGCTGCACTACTCGTCCTGGCAGTCGATCTTCTGGGCGCTCAGCGGGGCAGGGGTGCTGCTCTTCGTGCTGGCGTGTACCGTCTCGTCGTCGCGCGTCAGCGACGCTCCCCCGGTCGACTGGCCGGGCGCCGCAATCATCGGAGCGGCCGTGGCACTCTTCGTGTTCGGCATCCTCCAAGCGCCCGCCGACGGCTGGACGAACCCGGTCGTCTACGGCTCGATCGCCGCGGGGCTGGCCCTCGCCGTGCTGTTCGGTCTCGTCGAACTCCGGCGTCCGCGCCCGCTACTCGACGTCCGGGTATTCGCCGACGCGGGCTTCGCGACCGGTGCGGCAACCATCGTCGTGTTCTTCGCCGCCAACCTCGGGTTGTTCTACCTGCTCGTGCAACACCTCCAACTGGTCAAGGGCTACTCCCCGATCGCTACGGCCTTTGCGATCAGCCCGCTCATGGTGGGGATCGTCTCGCTGTCGGCACTTTCGTTCTGGTACCTGCCGAAGCTGGGCCTGCGAGCCGTCCTGTTCACGGGCCTGCTGCTGATATCCGTCGGCTTCTTCCTCCTGCACGGCGTCGGCCTGGACTCGTCCTACCTCGATCAACTATGGCGGTGGCTGGTGCTGTCCGTCGGCATCGGATTGATCACCGCCCCAGCGACATCGGCGATCATGGCAGCCGTTCCGGACAACAAGCAGGGTGTCGCATCGGCGGTGAACGACGCCGCCCGCGAGATCGGCGCCGCGCTCGGGATCGCCGTCGCCGGGTCGATTCTGGCCGCCGGCTACACCGACCGGTTACTACCTGCGCTCGCGGCGTTTCCCGAATCGGTGCGGGGACCGGCGTCGGACTCGTTGGCGCAGGCGCTGGCTGCGTCGAACATGCTCGGCCCCCAGGGGCGTCAACTCGCGATGGCGAGCGAGGCAGCTTTTGTGGAGGCGATGCAAAGCTCGATGCTGGTGATCGCCGTCATCGTCACCGTCGCGGCCGTGTTGATCGGGCTGTGGGCACCGGGTCGCAACGGTAAGCAGCTGCGGGTGGTCCGGCGCCTGCGCGCGGGGAGGCTAAAGACCCTTCGGCCGGGTGCCGATCACTGAGTTCGCCGCGAGGTCGGCAAGTTCGCTTTCGGTCAGCCCGCACAGCGCGCCGAGTACGTCTTCGTTGTGCTGACCAAGCGTGGGGGCGGGGCGAAACAACCACCTCGCCGCGCCGGCGAGGCGCGCGAACGGCGGGCACGGATACCAGCCGGGCCCGGTGCGCGGATGGTCGAGCCGCTCGAAGAAACCCCGGTCGCGAAGTTGCGGGTTCTCCGTCACCGCCGAGGGCGAAATCACCGCCGCCGCAGGCACGCCCACGCCGGCGAGGCGGCGCTCGACGTCGTCGAGTTTCTGCCCGGCGAACCATTCTTCGAGATGGCGATCGACGTCGTCGGCGCGTTCGCGTCGTTGCGCAACCGTGGACAGGCCCGGACCGTCGGCCCACGATGGCCGCCCCATCACTTGCACCAGCGACTGCCAATCGCTGTCGCCGCGGACGGTCAGCGCGATCCAGTCGTCCTCGCCGGCACACCGGTAGATGTTCTGGGTCACATCGGTGTGACCGCGGTTGCCCCGCCGCTGCAACGTCAGTCCAAATACCTCGGATTCGATTGTCTGCGTCGCGGTCACGTTGAGCACGGTCTCGATCATCGGCAGCTCGACGAGCTGACCGCGTCCGGTGTCATCGACGAACTCCAGCGCGGCCATCAGCGCAACGGCGGCGTGCACCCCGGCCAGGGGATCGCAGGCCCCGCGCGGCGGGACCGGCGGCCCGTCCGGCATGCCCGTGACCCAGGCCAGGCCCGCGATCTGTTCCATCGTGGGCGCGAAGCCGACCCTGTCGCGCCATGGGCCCTCGAGCCCGAACGCCGGCATCCGGACGACCACGAGGCGGGGATTGCACTCAAGCAGGGTGTCCGCACCCAGACCGAACTGGTCCATCACGCGCGGCGAGAAGTTCTCGATGACCGCATCAGCCTGCTCGACGAGCGTCTTGAACAAGCGGATTCCGTCGGAGGACTGAAGATCCAGCGTCACCGACCGCTTATTGGTGTTCACGCCCTGAAACAGCCAGCCATACTCCCACCAATCGTCGACGTCGCTGCGCATTCCACCCGAGTACCGGATGCCGTCGGGACGCTGGATCGATTCGACCTTGATGACCTCGGCCCCGAACGCCGCCAACGAATTCGTCGCCGACGGTCCAGCCCAAAAAGCAGTCAGGTCGACGATCCGGACCCCTTCCAGGGGCAATCCATTCAAACGCTGTCGCGCGGCTGATTCCCTTCGCTGCCAAAAGGTTTCGCTGTCAGCTCCGCCGAGCGGTGGGGCCTTGCGGACGGGAGACGCTTGTGCGACCGACATCAGCCAGGGGGTGCGCGGCTGGCGGAAACCGGCCGGGTTGTGCACGAACACCCCGCGCTCACGCATGTACTGCATCTCGGGGATCGTGGCGCCGTTGCCCAGCGGGGCGATCGGCAGGCGGAACAGCTGACCGAGCTCGACGATCTCGGCGACGGTTCGGTCGCGCAGCCACCCCCCGATGCGTTCACGGATCCAGTTGCGATACTCCCAACGGCCCAACTGGAAACGCAGTTGCGGGATTTCGGTCAGTTCGGGGCATTGGACCATCGCCGCGAAATCAAGCCACTGCTGTCCGGTGATCATCGTCATGCCGACGTAACCGTCCTTGGCAGGCTCGATCGACGGCACTTCAATGGAACGCTTGATCGCGGGCACAGCCATCAGCTGGGCGTGCAGCCACTCGCAGCTCTGCATCAGCGTCATCGCTTCCAGCACCGACAAGTCGAGGTGCTCACCGCAGCCGCCGTGCCGCACGCGGCGGCGGACCGCGAGCACGCCGAACGCGGCGAACGCGCCCGCCATGTACTCCCCCAAGTCGCCGCCGATCGAGATCGGCGGGCCGTCCGGATCACCGCGGAATCCGGTACAGCCCGAGGCCGCTTGCAGCGTGAACTCGGTCGCGGCACGCCCCGACCACGGACCGGTCCAACCGAAATCGGAGATCGAGACGACGATCGACTGTGGCGCTGCCTCGAGAAGCCGCTGAGGATCGATACCGCCACGAACCGCCGCTGCGCGGGTAGCGGTCACGATCACAATATCGGCAGAGGTGAGCAGATCGTCGGAAAGGGTTGTGGCACTGCGCTTACCGGCGTTGAGGTAGCTGAACAGCGGCGAATCCGTTCCAGCCGCGGGCACGGCGCCGGTGGCCGTGAAAGTGCGCATCGGGCTTGCACCGGCCGGCTCGACCTTGAGAACATCGGCGCCCGCATCGACCAACAGCTTGCCGCAGTAGTCACCGGCGATCCGGTCGCTGACCTCGACGACGCGCACATCCGTGAGTGGGGTCGTGAGCGGGGTATGTGCTGCGTCGCCCACGTACGCATCCTCCCTGGTCGCTATCACCACTATCTTAGTTAGTTTTGACGGATAGAACCCCGCCGGCGGACATCATCGCTGTTAGCATTGCCAAGACAATGACTACGCAGGGGATTGGCCTCGAGGTCCGCCGTCGGCTCTCGGCGCGCAGGACGGCCGAAATCATCGCCGATGAGCTGCGTAGGCAGATCATCGAGGGCGAGCTCTCCGACGGCGATCTGCTGCCGCGCCAGGAAGTGCTCGTCGAGCAGTTCAACGTCAGCCTGGTCTCGCTGCGGGAGGCCCTGCGAATCCTCGAGACAGAGGGCCTGCTGTCCGTGCGCCGCGGCAACCGCGGTGGCGCTGTCGTGCACGCGCCCGCGAAGGCGAGCGCGGCCTACATGTTGGGTCTGTTGCTGCAGAGCGACTATGTGCCACTGGTTGATCTCGGCACGGCACTGCAGGAGCTCGAGCCGATGTGTGCGGCGCTGGCCGCCCGCCGCCCCGACCGGGGCGACGAGCTGATCCCGAAGCTGCGAGCGATCAACGAGTCGATGGCCGAGCACATCGACGAGGGTGCGCGATTCACCGAGATCGGCAACCAATTCCACGATGAGGTGGTCCGCGGCTGCGGCAATCACACGATGATCGCGGTCGTCGGAAGCCTGGAAACACTGTGGACCAGCCACTTACAGCAGTGGGCCGACAAGACCGCGGCCCGAGGTGAGTACCCGGCGATGAGCAAGCGCCGCATTGGGCTGAACGTCCACAACAAGATGACCGACGCGATCGAGGCAGGCGACGGCGAACGCGCGCGTCGGTTAGCCGCGCGGCATCTCGCCGACACGCAAACCTATTTCCTGGCAGGCGACCCCGAGCAGCGGATCGTGGCGCTGTCGCCGCAAGCGATGGCGCGACGCCGCTGAGAGGTGCCGTGTGCGAACAGCGTTGATCACCGGGGGCAGCGGAGGCATCGGCAAGGCCTGCGGACGCAGGCTCGCCGAACTCGGCTACGACGTCGTGCTGACCGCCCGGCGTGAGGAGCCGTTGCGCGCGGCGGCCGCGGAGATGGGTGCGCGATATGTCGTAGCCGATGCGGCGCAGCCCGAGACGTTCGACCCGGCGGTGCGGGCTGTCGAGACGATCGACCTTCTTGTGCACGCGGCCGGCGTGCTCGGCGGAACATACGTCCGCAAGCAGACTTTCGAGCAGTGGCGAACGACGATGTCGGCAAATCTGGATTCGTGTTTCGTCGTCACATCGGCTGCACTGCCGAAGATGACAGCCGGTTCACGCTTCGTGTTTGTCTCGTCGTCCGCCGCGCACGAACCGATGCGGGCGCGAACCGCCTACTCGGCCTCGAAGGCGGCGATGAACGCGTTCGCGCGAGCGCTGGCGCTCGAGGTCGACCGTGACGGCATCAGCGTTCACATCGTCACGCCGGGACCGGTCGAGACCGACATGCTGCAAGACGTGCCGTTCGAGATGTACGCGATCCGGGCCACCGATGTGGCCGACGCCGTGGCGTGGCTGGACACCGTCGACCCGTCCGTCGACCTGCCAGAGATCCGGCTGAACGCGATCACGAGAGGACCCTGGGCGCGCGAGCCAGTGGTGCCGATCGAGGTCGAGCGCCGCGCCGGCACCGCGAAGTCCGAAGTTCGCCAGTAACAGAGAGGGTCTGATGTCGACGGTGCTCAGTGGCGTGCGCGTGGTGGAACTGGCGTCATGGACGTACGTGCCCTCGGCGGGTGCCGCGTTGTCGGACTGGGGCGCCGACGTTATCAAGGTAGAAAGCGTCGCCACCGGCGACCCTGGCCGGGCCCTGGTTGTCGGCGGCTTCACTCGCGAAGCCGCCCGCGTGGACGCCGACTTCATCCTCGAGCTCGGGAACCGCGGCAAGCGCAGCATTGCGATCGACATCAAGTCCGAGACCGGTCGTGAACTCTTTGGCCGCCTGCTTGCCAGCGCAGATGTGTTCCTGACCAATTGGCTGCCCGCGGTGTTGGAACGCGCGCGGCTGACCGTCGACGACATCCGCGCGTTCAACCCGAACATCATCATCGCCCGCGGCACCGGCCTGGGAGTGCGAGGCCCGGATCGCAATCGAGGCGGATTCGACGCGGCGACCTACCTGGCGCGTGGCGGCGTCGCGTACACGCTCACCCCGTTCGGCACCGAAACGCCTGCGGTGCAGGGCCCGGGCTTCGGCGACCTGCAAGGCGGTATCACCCTGGCGGGCGGGGTGTGCGCGGCATTGTTTGCGCGCGAACGCACCGGTGAACCAAGCATCGTGGACTCATCGTTGTTAGCCCAGGCGATGTGGACCATCGCGCCAGCGGTGATGGCGGCGGATTTCTTCGGAATCGACGGTATTCCGGGTGCCCCACCGGGATTGGCGATCAACCCACTCGTGAACCGGTACCGGACGCAGGACGACAGGTGGATCCAGCTGGTCTTCCTGCAGCCCGACCGGTACTGGGCCGGCTTCTGCGAACGGATCGGCCTGCCGGAGCTGGCCGACATCTG
>Ga0209006_10000164_pt1 | contig 71421 bp, 71 predicted proteins | sample JacPin_JW_Ref_O2_FD_188567 | JGI IMG/M metagenome (GOLD analysis project Ga0209006, IMG submission 188567) | Forest soil microbial communities from Algoma, Ontario, Canada - Jack Pine, Ontario site 1_JW_Ref_O2 (SPAdes) (version 2) | ecosystem: Environmental > Terrestrial > Soil > Boreal... | reverse complement strand
GGCAGGAATTAGCACCTTGGCGACCGCGCCAGGTTGCTGTGGCTTCGTAGGGCCTGTCCCCTCTGCCACTCTGGATAAGCGCTGCTGTGAAGCAGCAACACGAGAATAGCAAAAACCATTTGCGAGTCAAGCGGGAATCCTCCCGCTCGCCGTTATCCGCTGTTTAGAGTCTCTTTGGGCACGCCAAGTCGGCAGGTTGTTTGCGTGGCTCGCTCAAGGTGGCGGCATCCGCCCGGATTGCTCACCCGCTGGCCGAAAAAACACCGCGTGACTGTCCCGAAGAACAGGTGTTTCCCTCGTACCATCTGCAATCAAAACCATGGACAGGGTCTTCACCCATCGTCCACAGTTAGATAGGCAAGATTACGCACTCCTTCGTCCCTGGGGGGAACTAGGCGATGAAACGCGCTATTTTTCTGTTCGCTACACTGCTGCTCACGACTTCCTATGCCTCTGCCCAGGCAAATTTCGCGCAGTCGGTTTCCTTTGCGCCTCCCGATTTTGGCGCCAGTTCCAGTGCAGTCGCGGCCTTACCCTTGAATTCTGATTCGTCTTCTGCTCAGCCGACATTTGCAGCGGCCGCCCCCTTCGCCTCGGCCTTCGCTCCTCCGGTGCCGTTGCCTGCGGCTCCCGCGCCTGAGCCCCAAATGGTGCAAGGCGTCTTCGAGAAATACAACTACGACGTTTACGGTGGGTACACCTTCTTCCGGCTCTACGAAGTGCCGGGTGTCGAAAGCAACATGAACGGCGTAAACGGCTCATTCGTATATTGGTATCGCGATCGCATCGGCCCCGATGGAGAGATCTTCGCCACTTACGGTAGCCAGCCCGGGCAAAACTCTTGGCTGGTGTTCTACGGCATTGGGCCACGCGTTCGCTGGATCAAGCCCAAGGGAATCGACCTCTGGGTCCACGCGTTGGCTGGCGGGGTTTATATGACCCCGCAGACGCCCTACGGCGGTCAATCGGCCTTCGCCGGAGTTCTCGGCGGCGGCGTTGATCTGAACGGACACCACCGGCACATGGCCATTCGCATCGCGGTTGACGGTGTCGCAACTCACTTCTTTGGCACTTTCCAGTTCAGTCCGAAACTCTCGGCCGGGATCGTCTACAAATTCTGATTGGGTCATCGGTCGTTGACGCAATGACCTTAGTCGCCATCGGTCGCCGGAGCATCGGGATCGTGTCATGACCGGAGAATTCTTCAACTGTTCATCGTGTTGGAAGCTCGCGTGCTCATCCTTCCTACGCCTTACAGCATTCGAGTGCGTCTAAGTAGTCTAGGAATCGGAGCAAAAAGAGGGTTCGCGCATCTCTGAACGTGCAAAAAATGATTAAAAGCTTGCAGCAGGCTAAGCGTTTTCTAAAAATTCTCTTCGGATTCACCTTGCTCGCCATTGGCGTGGTCATGATCGTCACTCCCGGCCCAGGCTGGCTCACCATCATGGTCGGTCTAGGTGTTCTCGCGGCTGAATACGTCTGGGCCCGCCGTCTCCTCGACAAAATGAAAGAACAGGGCCTCCGCCTCCGCGACACGATCCTCCCAAGACCTAAACCCGGCCCGGCCTAACCCCTGTCGCGGCCTTCTTCTTTTCTCCGTTCTCCTGTCCTCGATTTCCTACGCGCGCTACAATTCCAGCGCTGGATGTTGCGTCGTTTGAAAGCTCTGGGGGATCTTCATGTCCGAAAACTGGAAAAATCGCTGGACGGGAAAGTGGGCGCTGGTCACCGGCGCGAGTGCGGGCATCGGCCTCGAATTGGCGAAGCTCCTTGCGGCCAATGGTGCACACCTGGTTCTCACTGCTCGTCGGACCGACCGTCTTCAGCAAATCGCCGCGGAGCTAAAGTCAACTTACAACGTGAATGTCGAAGTATTCTCCGCCGACCTCACCCAGCCCGCAGCGCCCGCGCAAGTCCACGCCTTCACCACCAGCCAAAAAATCGAAGTGGAATTTCTGATCAACAACGCGGGCTTCGGCGCTTTCGGCTACGCGCATGAAATTCCGGCGGAGAAAATGCTCGAAATGATTCAGGTGAATTGCTCTGCGGTCGTTCACCTTACCCGTCTCTATGCGCCCGCGATGGTCGCCCGACGCCACGGCGACGTCCTCATCGTCGCCTCGCTTGCAGCGTTTCAACCCGTTCCGTTCAATTCTGCCTACGCTGCCACAAAAGCCTTCGACCTGCTCTTCGCCGAAGGAATTGCCGAAGAGTTGCGCCCCAGCGGCGTCAATGTCTGCGCCCTCTGCCCCGGCTCCACCACTACCGAATTTCAAAAAGTAGCCGAGCAGCCCGATCGCATCTTCAAATCCGCCGAAACCGCCGAAAAAGTTGCCCGCGTCGGCCTCGAAGCCATCGCCGCCGGAAAAAGCTACGTGATCTCCGGCGTCATGAACAACATCATGAAAGAGTCCCAACGCCTGGCTCCTCGCAGTTTGGTTACAAGAATGGCCTCCAACATGATGCGCCCCGACAAGCCTTGAATCAGTCACCGCGAATCCCGCCAAAAGCGAGAGGCGGGCCCGGACAAATCTTGAATTTCCGCATCCCCCGCCGCCTCGTACCTTCTTGTGAAGGACAAAATCACCACGCAGGGTGCCCATGCTGCGTTTCTCAGCAGGGTAGGTTTTGTAGAAGCTAGATCACCAAATCCGGATATCGATCGGGGGCTCACGTCGCGGGTTCAGGCAGTCTCCTCGACTCAAAACCAATCCGGAAAAATCAGCTCGATCAACCCCGGGGCCCAATACGAATAAAATTTCTCGTCGCAGATTTTGTATTTTCCATACTTCTTCCGGGCGTGGTCACCCCAATTTGGCTGCGTGCCGTCCAGGTCCGTGAATCCGTACTCCCGCGCCAGCGCCCACGAACTGAACACCCGCCCGCTTTTCTTTTTCACCTTGGGATCAGCGGCAAGAGCCACCACCGCACGCCCCACGTACCGCGGCGATTCGGACACCATGAAATCCTGCGGCGCGTCATTCTGGTCCTTCGAATTCACATTGCCATTTTTTCTCTTCCCCACGTCCTTCCAATTCGCTTCACTCACTCCAAAATGATCGAGCACCGCCTCCGATCGCAAAAATCCCGGGGTCAGTGCCACCGAAGCGATATCGCGTTTCCGCAACTCACGGTCCATCGCAAACGCCAGCCGTATCACCGAAATTTTCACCAGATCGTAAAAAATGTTCCCGCGATAATAAAATGCATCGCCATCCGTGATCTCGAAAATAATTCCCCCGCCTCGTCCTCTGTCACGTCCCAGCATCAACGGCACCGCAAAATGCGAAGTAATAAGATGCGAATGAATCGCCTGCTCCAGCATCCGCAATCCGTTATCGAGGTTCACTTTCCAGAAAGGTTTTCCGAATTCCGTGAGCGCATCGCCGCCCCACACATCATTCACCAAAATATCGAGTCCCTTGTGCCGTCGCTTAATTCCCGCAATCAGTTTTTTCACCTCCGCGGGCTTGGTATGATCCACGCGGACTGCAATCCCGCGCCCGCCCGCAGCCGTCACCATCTCCGCGGTTTCTTCAATCGTTTCCGGCCGCCCAGGAGTAGGCGTTGGTCCCCCGACCCGTTTGCGCGAACTGCGCCCAGTGCAATAAACCGTCGCGCCCGCCTCGCCCAACGCAAGCGCAATCCCGCGACCAGCCCCACGCGTCGCTCCGGCCACCAGCGCAATTTTTCCCTGCAACACTTTCTTTTGTTTCGTCATTTTTTCGTGGCGCTCCGCCGCTCATAGTATCAAAACGGCCTCATCGCCCAACATCAGAACTCGGCAGAATCATGATTTGGACCGTGGTACGATTCCGACCACGCAACACACTTCTAAATGTCACGCCAATACATTCTCGAAATCAGCGTAGAGGCTGTGGACGCCGCCCTGGCCGCTGAACGCGCCGGCGCCGATCGCATCGAACTGTGCAGCAACACCAAGGATGGCGGCACGACCCCGCCACCGGAATTGCTGCGATCCGCGCGCGACCGCGTGCGTCTGCCGATATTCGCGATGGTTCGCCCGCGCCCTGGCAAATTCCTATATTCCGTCGCCGAATTCTCGGCCATGGAACGTGACATTGATTCGGCCAAAAAATTTCAAATGGACGGAATTGTTTTGGGTTTACTGGACGCCGACCGAAAAGTAGACGTCGCGCGCACCAGCCAGCTTGTCGCGCACGCGGCACCACTTCCCGTAACATTTCACCGCGCGTTCGACGAATGTGCGAACCTGTCCGCGGCTCTCGAAGATGTAATTAAAACAGGAGCGACACGTCTACTCACCTCGGGAGGAAAAACTACAGCTCCGGAAGCCCTGGAATTTCTCGCGGACCTCGTGCGCCTAGCCGCCGATCGCATCGTAGTAATGCCCGGCAGCGGCCTTCATGCCGGGAATATTCGAGAAGCCGTACAGCATACCCACGCCCACGAGTATCACGCCGGCCTGAGCGGCGTAATCCCGCGCCCCAGCGAAGAACCGAACGCGTACCAGGAAGAAATCAAAAAAATGGCAGCGGCCTTGCAGGGTCGCAGCTGAAGTCCGCCTATCTCGGTACGAACATGCCGTCGTGTCCGGACTGGCGCTAGCTCGGCCCACGGCTTAGAATTGGTTTATGAGTGAAACTCACGAAGACTTGTGCGGAAAGTGTGGCGCTGAAATTGATTCCACCCGCCGTGTGGATTTCACGTTGAAAGACGGAACCCGCGTTTGCGATTCCTGCTTCGTGAAAGAAACTCCGCGAGTCAAGAGAGAGCAGTCCGACGGCCTGCGCTGAGCGCCCCTGAGCGCTCACATGTTAAGACTTGCTCTCGCTGATATTCCGGATATGGATCATGTCCGAGCGTCCGTCCAAAGTTCCGGTCACCACCACGGTTTTTCCGAGAAATTTTCCGGCCTGCTGCTGATCGTCCAAGTGATACCAAGTGTCGTTCGCCTCGTCGCGCAATATGTATCGAACGCCATTCTGCGACACAATCTTGCCGGTGAACGTGTTGACGTTCGGCTCATCGCCGGGCTGGCTTAACGCAGCCAGCGAATCCGTTGCGGGGCTTGTCCAAGCGGCAGCCTTTACCTGGCTCGTTTGGCCGCCCACCATCACCACTCCCAGTGCCAATAGAATCGTCGCCAAGACTATTAAGCTTTTTTTTCCACTCATGACCACCTCGCGATAAAGATTGCCGGGCAATCACCACTCTATTCGTGCAGGCGGCACCCGTCTCTACCGGATTGTTCGTAGGGCACGGTACGGAAAACTGTATGGTTCGCATACAACAGTATTCGCGTTTCGCAGATGTATTGCCTGTGAAATCCGTGTGTTAGCTCGACACGCTCGCTCATCCTGCGATCTCTCCGCAGCAAAATTGAGCGAACGCCCGCGCTTCTCAGCGGCGAATCCACGGAAATCTCCTAACAAAGGGAAAACTGTTAATTTGCGGACGGGAGCTGGAAACAATCAATTCTCGATGCACAGTATCAATCGTGAGCGCTCGGCCTTTCCAGAATTCGCTGCCGATATTGCAATCCTAGCCTCCTAAATCTGAAATTTTCCTTTTTCAACATTCGTTAAATCGAACGAATATCCCAGCATCGCACCCGCGGGACTCACATCGTCGGCACCCTCAGTTCCACCTAGCGCGGAATACAGCGCCATCGCGGCGACATTCATTCGATCGGTGAGCACCCATGCCCCTTTGCATTTATGCGCGCTTCCTACAGTGAACAGAGCGCGCAATACCGCCTTCCCCAGTCCCCGGCGCCGGTGCGTTGGCGCGATCGCCACTTCGTTAATCCACAATTCCGGGGCCTTGTCCGGATGCACATAGTGCACTCCGGACGCGAATCCCACAACCACCCCATCATCTATCGCCACAGCAATGTGATGTCGCGGATCCTCCAGAAACTCCCGCGTCAGCTCCGGGTCAATCGGATTGTCGAATACTTCCGCACCCACCTTCATCAAGACGCGATCATCACCGGCCTGCAGCACCTTAATCTCGATCGCCATACGCTCGCCTCGCTCCTGCTCCAAGAAGCTTCAAACCCCTCCGCTTCGCCCCCTAGCATGCCAGCCTCCACCGCACGTCGCAGGGGCCGGTCGCATTTCACATCAAGCCAAAACCACTTCGACGTCCGAGTTCCGTGCATCTGTTCTAAATGCTGTACTTAACTCGATTTTGTGTACTTTTGCGTTATATGCGTAGCCGTGTTATCATGCATCGCTATTCTGTTTAGACGCAGCGACAGCCGCTCAGGAGGGAGGCTGTGGTCGAAGCCGATCGAGCACGATTCCTGACTCGCCAGCCCTGCACTACCCCGTCATTTCTAATCGAAAATGACAGAAATTAGAAATCGCTCCCAACTCATAGAAAACAAAGGTTCGACGTACGTTCTAATCGAAAATCTTTTAGGGGGGCGCACCACGCTTTTGGCGCCATCCTCCGATTCAAAATTCGAACCGTCGTTTCCTGGCACCACCCCACCCAACCTCCAATTTCCCACCTCGACTTTCCATTTTCCGACCGTTCTGCGGCTATACTTTCCTTATCCCAGCCTTGCACACTTAATTCCTCGTGGAGGCGTTCATGACAATTTCTCAGAACCGCGTTGAGCTAAAGGGCAGCACCCGCGCAGCTCTGCCAGGTGGCAAAGATGTGGGTCCGGCCGATCCCCAACAGCAAATCGAAGTATCCGTACTGTTGCGCCGCGGCTCAAAACCAGGGGAATTTCCGTCCGCGGCCCAATTCGCCCAGAACGCCACCCAGCTTCCGAGCCAGCGTAAATATCTTACTCGCGAGGAATTTGCCCGCGCCCATGGCGCATCCGCCGCCGACCTTGAAAAAATCCGCGAGTTTGCCAAACAATACAATCTGAAAGTCGTAAGTGAAGACCGTGCCAGCCGCACCGTAAAACTCAGCGGTACGGTGGGAGCCTTCAACGAAGCCTTCGGCGCAAACCTCCGCCACTACCAACACACCTCCGGTACCTACCGCTGCCGCACCGGCGCGCTCACCATTCCAGCCGATCTTGAATCCATCGTACAAGGCGTCTTCGGCCTCGACAATCGCCCGCAAGCCAAAGCTCATTTTCGTCTCCGCAAAAAACAACCCAGGGTGAACGCCAAAGCCGCGGCCACTTCTTTTTCCCCTCTTCAAGTGGCCAAGGCCTACGCTTTTCCCACCGGCACAAGCGCTACCGGCGCGGGCCAGTGCATCGGAGTGGTTGAATTGGGCGGTGGGTATAACACTTCTGATCTCGATTCATTTTTTACGAACCTCGGAATCAAAACTCCAAAAGTCACCGCGGTTTCGGTTGATGGCGGCACTAATTCGCCCTCGGGAGATCCCAGCGGCGCCGATGGCGAAGTCGAACTCGATATCGAAATCGCCGGCGCCATCGCGCCCGCAGCGCAAATCGCCGCATATTTCGCACCCAACACCGACCAGGGATTTATAGATGCCGTCACCACAGCGGTGCATGACGCAAACCTGAAACCCTCGATTATTTCAATCAGTTGGGGCGGCCCGGAAAGCTCCTGGACCGAACAGTCACGCAACGCCCTCAATACCGCCTGCCAGGACGGATCTACCATGGGCGTGACCGTTCTTGCCGCGTCCGGCGACGACGGCTCATCCGATGGCAGCACCGACGGCACGGCTACTGTGGATTTTCCCGCGGCGAGCCCGTTCGTCATCGGCTGTGGCGGCACAAAACTGACGCTCTCCGGCTCCTCCATCGGCAGCGAGCAGGCTTGGAACGAACTCTCGGCGAGTGAAGGCGCAACCGGCGGTGGTGTCAGCGAAGTTTTCGCGCTTCCCACTTTCCAGCAAACCGCGAAAGTACCGAAAGCTCCCAACGGTTTCGTTGGCCGCGGTGTTCCGGATGTAGCGGGGAACGCCGACCCCGAGACTGGCTACAACGTCATCGTGGACGGCCAACAAACAGTGATCGGCGGCACCAGTGCGGTGGCTCCGCTGTGGGCCGGCTTGCTCGCACTCATCAATCAATCATTGGGAGCAAACGTCGGCTACGTCAACGCACTTTTGTATTCCACGAAAAGTGAAGCCACATTTCACGACATAACGGCAGGCACCAATGGAAGTTATTCCGCGGGTCCGGGTTGGGACGCCTGCACCGGCCTCGGCACTCCGAATGGCACCGCGCTGCTGACCGCGTTGGGAGGCAAGTAATTGGGTGAAACCATGGGATCGAAAAAAGTTATTTTTCAGCGGAGGTCGGCCACGCTTTCAAAGCGGTCTCCGCGATTCGGTGCAATTGCGCGCGAGTCGCGCCAGCTTTTGCTTGGATCGCCATGCCGTGGCTGACCGTGTAAACGTAACGAGCGAGATCTTCAGGGTTGGCATCGGGAGGCAGATCACCCTCGCGTCTCGCCCGTTCGAGGCGCTTGCGAAGAGCAGTTTCGCCCTCGCCCCTTCGACGATTGAGTTCACGGCAAATTCGTTTGGAATCGTCGCCTCCGGAAAGCCCGGCTTGAATCATGAGACACCCCGCCGGACTGCGCGCGCTTGTAAGCGCATCGGCGCCGTTCAGCAGCAGCCGTTCAACCGCTGCGCGAGCGGTCGGCTCGTTCAACGATTCCGTAACGAAAGCGCTGACCTTGCAGGCGTACCGGTCGAGGACTTTGCGAAAGAGCGCTTCCTTGTTGCCGAAAGCCGCATAGAGGCTGGGCCGTTCGATGCGCATCGCGCGGGTCAGATCGGCAAGGGAAGCGCCTTCGTATCCTTTTTCCCAGAAAACCCGCATGGCGGCGTCGAGAGCTTTGTTTGCGTCAAAACGGCGCGGCCGGCCCACCTGCGCGCATGGACGGTCCGGCTTCTGACCGGCATTTTTTGCACCTACGGCGTTCATGTTCAATAGGATACGCGAGTTCTGTACCGAAAGGTAAAAAATTCTGCACCTTTCAGCTTGCCCCCCACATCTGCTGTAGTACGGCGCAACCGCGCCAAACAGGGAGACATGTGATGTCCAAGAAACTCGAAGGCAAAGTAGCAGTAGTGACCGGCGCTTCCAAAGGCATTGGCGCTTCCATCGCAAGACATCTCGGAGCAGAAGGTGCTTCCGTAGTGGTGAATTACGCATCGAGCAAAGAGGGCGCGGACAAAGTCGTGGCGGAAATTACCGGCAAGGGCGGCAAAGCCATTGCGGTGCAAGGCGATGTGGCAAAACAAGCTGACATAGACAAGCTCTTCAGCGAGACGAAAAAGAAATACGGGCGCCTCGATGTTCTGGTCAACAATGCGGGAGTCTACGAATTCGCACCGCTCGAAGCCCTCACTGAAACTCAATTCCACAAAATATTTAATCTCAATGTGCTCGGCCTCTTGCTCACCACTCAGACGGCTGCAAAATATTTGGGCGAGGGCGGCAGCATCATCAATATAGGTTCCGCCGTCAGCCGAATCACTCCTCCGACCTCCGTGGTGTATACCGCTACCAAGGGCGCAGTGGACGCGATCACCGGTGTGCTTGCCCGGGAACTCGGTCCCAAGAAAATCCGAGTGAATTCGCTGAACCCAGGCATGGTCGAAACCGAAGGCCTCCATTCCGCGGGTTTCATCGGATCGGACTTCGAAAAGGGCGCGGTCGCGCAGACTCCGCTTGGCCGCATCGGTCAACCAGAAGACATCGGTCCCATCGCGGTTTTCCTGGCGTCAGACGATTCGCGCTGGCTTACCGGCGAGCAGTTACTCGCTAGCGGCGGGATGCGCTAAATTTGCCGAGGCGGGCCGAAACTGTTTCGGCCCGTTTTTATTTGGAGAATTGCAAAATTTAAGCACGGGGGACGTGATGGGAAAGTTGGACGGAAAAGTCGCGGTGGTTACCGGAGCAAATAGTGGAATCGGTTTGGCGACGGCGAAAGAGTTTGTCGCGGAAGGCGCGTACGTTTTTGCGACGGGCCGGAGAAAGGCGGAGCTCGACGCGGCGGTACGAGAAATCGGGCGGAACGTAGTCGGGGTGCAAGGGGACGTTTCGAATATGGCCGACCTCGATCGTTTGTACGCCACGGTGCAGGAGACGAAGGGACACCTCGATATCATTTTTGCCAACGCCGGCGGCGGCTCCTTTGCTCCACTTGGTACGATTTCCGAATCCCAATTCGACAAAGAATTTGGCATTAACGTGAAGGGCGTCCTCTTCACCGTACAAAAGGCTCTGCCGCTCTTGCGCGATGGCGCGTCGATTATTTTGAACGGCTCCATCGCCGGCTCTAAAGGCATCCCCGCGCTTAGCGTCTACAGCGCCACCAAAGCTGCGGTCCGTTCCTTTGCCCGCTCCTGGACCGCCGACCTTAAAGGCCGGAAAATTCGCGTCAACGTAATCAGCCCCGGCCCCATCGAAACTCCGGGAGTCGACCAATTGTTCGCCGACCAGGAGCAACTCCAGGCTTTCAAGTCCGGTACGATCGCCGCTGTTCCCTTGGGCCGCATCGGCGCCCCCAGCGAAATCGCCAAACCCGCCGTCTTCCTGGCATCCGACGACAGCAGCTTCATCACCGGGGCCGAACTCTTCGTCGACGGCGGCATGGCCCAGATTTAATCGTTGTGTCGAGTCGCACTGCGAAGATTCCCGACCGCGATTATTCTTCGTCGTCGGCCTGAGCCTTCACGAGTCGTTCGATCACGGCCATGTCCTCGAGGGTGGTGGTGTCGCCGGAGACGGCGCCTTTGGTGGCGAGTTCACGCAGAAGGCGGCGCATAATTTTTCCGCTGCGCGTCTTTGGAAGCAGAGGAGTGAACCGCACATCAGCGGGGCGCGCGATGGTGCCGATGGTGTTCGCGACGTGATCCATTAATTTGTCGCGAAGTTCCTTGGAGGGCTCGAATCCAGTGCGTAACGCGACGAAGCAGACGATGGCTTCGCCTTTTATTTCATCGGGTCGCGCCACGACGGCGGCTTCCGCCACCGCGGGATGGCTCACCAACACGCTTTCGATTTCCATGGAGCTGAGGCGGTGGCCGGCAACTTTAATCACATCGTCAACTCGACCGAGAACCCAGATATAGCCGTCCTTGTCGCATTGCGCGGCATCACCGGCAAAATAAACGCCGGGAATTTTGCTCCAATATTCCTTGGCGTAGCGTTCGTCGTCGCCGTAGATGGTGCGCAGCATGGAGGGCCACGGCCTTTCGATAATCAGAAATCCGGTCTCGCCGGGAGCCACCGATTCGCCTTTCATATTCACCACGCGCGCGGCGATACCCGGCAGCGGCAACGTAGCGGAACCCGGTTTTGCCGGCGTCGCGCCGGGAAGAACCGAAATCATGATCGAGCCTGTTTCGGTTTGCCACCAAGTATCCACGATAGGACAGCGATTTTTTCCGATGGCTTCGAAATACCATTTCCACGCGGCGGGATTGATAGGTTCACCGACGGTGCCGAGAAGACGCAGGCTGCTGATGTTGTGCGGTTTGATCCAATCCATGCCCCAGGCCATGAAGGCGCGAATCGCGGTGGCAGAACTGTAGAAAATCGAAACTTTGTAGCGTTCAATAATCTCCCAGAAGCGATCCTTGCGCGGAAAATCCGGCGCGCCTTCGTACATCACGATGCTGGCGCCGTTCGATAGCGGACCGTAGATGACGTAACTGTGGCCCGTCACCCAGCCGATGTCCGCGGTACACCAGTAGATGTCTTCTTCCTTGAGATCAAAAACGAGACGGGTGCTCCAAGTGCATTGCAGCAAATATCCCGCCGACGTGTGCAGCACGCCCTTCGGTTTTCCGGTGGTACCGCTGGTGTAGAGAATGTAAAGCGGATGCTCGGAATCGAAGGGAAGCGCGATGCAGTCTTTCTCGGCTTTTTCCTCGAGATCGTGCCACCAGAGGTCGCGGCCTTCCTGCCAAGCAACGTTCTGTTTAGTGCGCTTCACCACGATTGATTTCTGGACTGTGGGACATTTTTGCAGCGCGGCGTCGGCGGTATCTTTCAGCGCCAACATTTTTCCGCGACGGAAACTGCCATCAGCGGTGATTAGAATTTTCGCTTTGCAGTCAGCTATTCGATCTGACAGCGCAGTCGCGCTGAAACCCCCGAAAACCACGGAATGAACGGCGCCGATTCGCGCGCAGGCCAGCAGGGCGACGGCAATTTCCGGAATCATGGGCAGGTAAACGGCCACGCAGTCGCCGGCCTTAACGCCTAATGATTGCAGGACATTCGCGAACTTACACACGCGCTCATGAAGTTCGGCGTAGGTGAATTGCAGCGTCGAACCGTCTTCGGCTTCCCACATCAGCGCGGGCTTATTGGCGTTTTTCTCGAGATGGCGGTCGAGACAGTTGTAAGAGACGTTGAGCTTGCCGCCGACGAACCATTTAGCGTGCGGTGGATTCCACTGCAAAGTTTTCTTGGGCGCTTCGGCCCACTCGATGAGCTTGGCTTGCTCGGCCCAGTAAGATTCGGGATCAGCTTTGGCTACGTCGTAAAGTTTGAGGTATTCCGCCATCGAGCCGACATGTGCTTTCTTGCTGAATTCTTCCGGCGGAGGAATGGGTTTTTCGTCGAGTACGTGGGGATCAAATTCTTGCATGAAGCCTCCGTATGGCCGGGTATGTATGAATTCGATTGGCGCGCATCGCGAAATGCGGCGGGCGAACAGCAGAGCGACGATTGCAATCACGCGAGTTCCGCCGCACCTACGGTATTGAAAGTGTGAGGATTGGTCAAGACGGGGAACGAGGCCGAAAAAGAAAATTTGGACAGAAAAGATTGCACCTGATGATTTTCGGTGCGCTTCCGCAGGCTACTCGCGCCGGTCTTTTTGGGCGTCTTTAGCCAGGGAGTAGTCGCGCGAACCACAAACAGATAAGCGCGGGCGGCCTGGGAGCCGCCTGCGCGCTGGAATCCATTGTTTTTAATGGCGATTTTAGAATTGTGCAGCTTGGAGATCGCCGCCGAATTCTATTTCGGTAATTTGGTTGGCGGTAAAATCTATTTCAGTTGTTCCGGGTTTGGCCGAAAGCTGGACCCAGTGGCAGGGAACCTGGGCGACGACTTTTCCCTGGCGGACCACGCTAACCTGGGTTCCGCCGTCATCTACTTTTAGGGTGTAGGCTCCGGGTTCAAGTTGTGTGGTTCCGATGGTGGCCGGCTCCGTGAGGCGCAACTCAGCGGATTTCGATCGAGCCCAAATCGGCACGGCAATGGCAAGAACTCCAAGAATCGTAAGACACTGCAATATCCGTAAACGCATTTTCGAAGGCCTCCTTGGCCGAATCAATTGTCAGGAAATCCGGGAGGGCCAGCCGAATTCCTTACACGAGCGCCCGAGTCGAGTGTGGATACCACACAGGCACTCTAAGAATTGGACGCGCGGCGGGTAGCCTTGGATTCTTCAAGCTCCTGATCCCCACGTTGAAAGCGGCTAGCGATGGCAATCGGGAGTGCGAACGTGTTCGGGGCGGACGCCGAGGCCGACCATGCGGGCGGGAATCCGGCGCAGCAGCGGAAAGTTTTTCAGAAGCGCGAGAGGAAGCGGAAGACGCTGGATGGGCGCCTGGTGGCTTAGCGCGGGTTTGATCAGGCGCTTATGCGCGAAGACCTGGACAGATTGAGTCACCCGTGCTGGAAACTCACGGCGTTTTTGCACCCGATCAAGATGCGCGTCAATCGCGGCGCGATTTTTCAGCTGCTGCCAAAGAATATTGGCGGTCGCAACGGCGTCCTGAATCGCTAGGTTGATGCCCACGCCGCCGACGGGCGACATGGCGTGCGCCGAATCGCCGATGCAGAGAAGACCGGGACGCGACCACTGCCGCAAGCGGTCCACAGCGACGGTCAAAAGCTTAATTTCGTTCCAGTCCTTCCAGACATCGGTGCGATCGCGCAAGAAGGGCGCGACGGCGGCGATGTCCTCACGAAAAGCAGGCAAACCCCGTCTCTGAATTTCCGTGAATCCGCCTTTGGAGATTACGTACGCGCACTGCCAGTAGTCGCCACGGTTGAGCGTAATCAAAATTCTTCCTTGGCGAAAACGGCCGAGAGTTTCGTTGGGATCATCGGGCTTCCGCGCGAGGCGCATCCAGAGTACGTCAATAGGAGCGCCGAGATCGTGGACTTCGAGTCCGGCTTTTTCGCGCACCAGGGAATGGCGGCCATCGGCACCGACGACGAGATCAGCGTGCACTTCTAAGCTGCCCTGAGGCGTCTTCGCGAGCACTCCTGCCGCCCGGCCATTTTCGATGATGAGATCGGTAACTTCGGATTCCATATGCAAATGGAACTGTGGATATGCTTCGGCTTTTTCGGCGACGAAATTCAGAAATTCCCATTGAGGCATCAGCGCGATGAATTTGCAGCGAGTAGGCAGGTGAGAGGAGTCCGCTACGGTCACCTCAAAGTCATCAACAAGCACCCCGGCTTGAGCCACCTCCTGATGCGGGCGTTTGAGGAATTCCTCGAGGACGCCGAGCTCGTACATCAGTTCGAGGGTCGAGGGATGGATGGTGTCGCCTCGAAAATCGCGCAGGAAATCGGCGTGTTTTTCGAGGACCACTACTTCGACTCCGGCGCGAGCGAGAAGAAAACCGAGGATCATTCCGGCGGGACCACCACCTACGATGCAACAACCTGTTTGCAATGTGGCCGACGATGTTGTGTTCGTGGACATTGCGGAAACCTCGCCAAGACAGGCTTAGTCTAAGCGGGGATTCGGGCTTTGGCGAGGCGTTTTGAGGAGGCCAGAGTGGGGAAATAATTGGAACTTTTGAGGGGTCCCGGGGAGAATATGTAACGACAGACACGGCTGGCCGTCCAACCTATTAACCATGGCACCTGGGGCTGAAGCGATTGATGACGGAGTGTTGGTCCGCCGGATGATAGCCGGCGATGAGGATTCGTTTACGCTGCTGTACCGGCGCAAGCATCCAGCGATTTACCGGTTCGCGCTGCACATGAGCGGAAATGCCGCGGTGGCCGAAGATGTCACGCAGGAAGTTTTCATGACTTTGATCCGCGACGCGAAGCGATACGATCCGGCGCTGGGCACGCTAAGTGGTTTTCTGTTTGGGATCACGCGGAATCATTTGCGGCGGCGTTGGGACCAGGAGCGTGGCAGCGTGCCGCTCCCGGGGACCGCGGAAGAATTGGACACGATTATGTTGAGGCACGCCGGGCACCAAAATGGCGGGTCTTCGCGAGGGAATGCGAACGGAAACGGTCACGGGGTCGCGGCGTTTCCGGACCACAGCGATGAGCTGGTCTCACGGGAAAATATCCGGCGAGTGAGACAGGCGATTGCAACTCTGCCGGAAAACTACCGGGAAGTTGTGGTGCTATGCGAGATGGACGAGATGAGTTACGAGGATGCGGCGGCGGTGCTGGAATGTCCGATTGGAACGGTGCGGTCGCGTCTGCACCGAGCGAAATCGATGCTGACAGAAAAATTGCGCGAGCCAGAGCAGCCGGCGCGCAAATCGGCGGTGGGATCATGAACAAGGAGCGGATGGATTGCGCGGAATTTCGTGATGTGTTGCACGACCTGGACCGCCCGGGGACGCGGGGCGCGGCCGAATTCGAGAATGCGATCACGCACGCGGAGAGTTGCGGCGATTGCGGCGTGCTGCTGGTGGAAGAGGAGTCGCTCGATTTCGCGGTGGGTAAAGTGGCGCGCGAAACGGCGCGAATGCCCGGAGCGGCGCGAGTGGAAGCGGCGCTGCTGACAGAATTCAGGAAGGCGAAGCCGGGAACTGCGGTGATGCCGACTCGGGGCAAAATGCGATGGGGGATCGCAGCGCTGGCCGTGGCAGCGATGATTCTTTTGGCGTTGGGCACGCTGATTTATCAGCGGAATCTGCGGCAGTCGACGGTTACGCCGGTGACGAATGTGGCGACGAATCAATCACAGCCCACGGTAAACCCAACCCAGTCTGTTACTCAAAATGCGTCTTCGAAGGTGACAACTGCTGCATCGGCGGGGAGTGGTAGTGCTGGCTCGGCTGCGAAGCCGCCTGCTGCCGCGAGTGACGCGCAAGGGACGGAGTATGCAACCGAGTATGTACGTCTGCCGTACGCGGATGACCCCGCGGCGCTCGAAGGTGGTTCGGTGGTGCGCGTGACGCTGGCGCGGTCGGCGCTGGAATCATACGGATTGCCCGCGGAAGGGCTGGGAACTGGAGATCGCGTGACGGCCGATATGTTGGTCAGCGAAGATGGCACGCCGCAGGCGATTCGGCTAGTAGCGCAAGAGGATTAAGTAGGGAACCGAGGCGAGCAGCAGATCAGGCGAATGACACAGCTTGGAATTATTTTGGAGGAAAGAATGTGGAGTGACAGTGCGATGAAAAAGAGTGAACAAAAATTTAGGTCGAAGATACTTACTGGGCTGTGCGCGCTGGTGCTATGCGCGGTTACAAGCGGTGTGGCGCGCGCGCAGGATGCGGGAGTTGCTCCTCCGCCCCCTTCGCCGGACGGCGGACATGAAAGAGGACGAGGACCGATGGCGCCGGACGCCATCGAGTTCGTGGGATTCCAGGCTGGACTTACGGACAAGGTGGTGACTGGCGCGCCATTTAGCGCGACGTTCACGACGGGATCGTCGCAGACTCTTGCCGATGGCAACGTAATTCAACGCAAGTCAACCGGATCGGTTGCGCGAGACAGCCAAGGGCGCACGCGGCGGGACATGACGGTGCCGGCGTTCGGGCCGTTGGCGAATTCGGGCAATTCCGAACTGCATGTTTCGGCGCTGGTGGATCCGGTGGCGAACACGAGTTACGTGCTGGATGCAGATACGAAAACCGCGCGAAAAATTCCGGAGCCGTTCGGAAGACATTCATTTCCACGAGAGGGTTTGCGAGGTGGCGGAGCGGACAAAGGCGCAGATGGTGACGTGGTGACAACCTCGCTGGGGACACAGTTGGTTGGCGGAGTTTCGGCGGAAGGGACTCGCTACACACGAACGATTCCGGCGGGGCAGATCGGAAATGCGAAGCCGATTTCGATCGTGACCGAGCGCTGGTATTCGCCGGACCTGCAAATGGTGGTGATGACCAAGCGCACCGACCCGCGAATGGGCGAGACCAGTTTTCAGATGACGAATATTACGCGGCAGGAACCGGCGGCCTCCCTGTTTCAAGTGCCGGCGGACTACGCCCTGAAACAACGCGGGCTGCGGCGCGGCACGCCTCCGATGGCTGGAGCGGCTCCGGAGGTTGAACGATAGTCGAATAAGATTTTATTTTGACAGAACATATTTGGCCCGAGAGCAGCGAGCTCAACCCGCCTGCTTTCGGGTCGTTTTTGGTGATGTGCCGCGTGTTGCTGTTTACAGTTTTTACGTGGCGCGATCGAGAAGTTCGACGACGTGGAGCACTTCCTGGCCGGTTTTGTGGATAGCCGCGCCGGCGCGAAGTTGCAGGATGCAGCCGGGATTGGCAGTGACGATAATCTGCGCACGGGTTTGGTTCACGGATTCCATCTTCAAGTCCAGCAGTTCCAGCGACGTTTTATTTTCGGTGACGTTGTAGACCCCAGCCGAGCCACAGCACTGCTGCGAAAGCGGCATTTCGACGAATTCAATCCCGGGGATCGCGCGAATCAACTTGCGTGGAGCTTCGCTGATTTTCTGGCCGTGAACCAGATGGCAGGAATCCTGATACGTGACGCGCGCAGGGATCGCCTTCAGAGGTGCAACGAGCCCGAGGTCGGCCAGAAATTCATTGATGTCGCGCACTTTGGCCGAAAATTTCTGGGCGCTGGCTTCTCGGTCGGGGTCGGCGGGAAACAGCAGCGGATATTCCTTCAGCATTGAACCGCAACCCGAGGCGTTGTTGATGATGGCGTCGAATTGGTCAGGATGGAAGGCCTCGAAATTTTTCTGGGCCAGTGCGCGGGCAACGTCGCGAACGCCGGCGTGAGCGGCGAGCGCGCCACAGCAAGTTTGGCTAGCGGGGACGACGACCTCGCAGCCGTTGGCCTGCAGGACACGAATTGTTGCGCGATTTAGATCGCTGAAGGTGACTTGGGCGACGCATCCGGCGAAGAATGCGACGCGAGCGCGGCGTTGGCCTTTTGCTGGGAACGTCTGGCCCAATTCGCCGAAGAAAAAATCGGAATCGATGCGTGGCAACAGTTTTTCCTGATCGTGCAGGCCGAAAATGCGAAGAATTCCAGTGCCGCGGGCGAGCGTAGCGAGACCGGAGCGTTGATAAAATTTTAGCGCGCCGGCGACGGCGGCAATCCGCCGCGGATAGGGCAGCACCTTACGGTAGACAAAATTGCGAGCGATGCGAGAGGCGAGCGGGCGTTTATATTTCTGTTCGATTTGAGCGCGGGCCAGTTCAAGAATTTTTCCATACTCGACACCGGAGGGACATACCGTTTCGCAATTGCGGCAATTCAGGCAGCGATCGATGTGAGTGACGAAGGAATCGCCAATTTCGAGGCGGCCTTGATCCACGAGAGCCATCTGGCGGATGCGGCCGCGGGGGGAATCGGCTTCCTGACCCCAGAGGCGGTAGGTGGGGCAATTGTTGGCGCATAGGCCGCAGTGCACGCAGCGGGAATAGTCTTCGTATTCGGGTTTGTCGATCGCGGAGAAACCGCTTAACGTTAGCTGAAATTCGCGCTGGGATTCTTCGTGCGACTGCGGAAGATTAGGGGACGAGGACGGCGTAGCGTCGGAGTGCATTTAGAGTTTGCCCGCGATTCGCATCATCGCTCTGGTCATATTATCCATGTATACGTGGATTGCGATGACTTAGTTCAAGGCCGCAGCCTGGCCGGCCGGTCCACAGTTCGTCAGACACCTCCCCTGGTCGCGTTACGCTGGCCGATCATTTTATTGTCGCGACGCGCCCCTCGGTGGGAAACTTCTGGAATTGAAGAGGATCGTGGCCGGGAACGACGCGGTCGGGGGAGCCGGCGAGGGAAATCATGCGGGCTTGTTGGGCGATATTGGCCCGATGGTCGGCGTCACTGAAAGTGGCGCTTGGCAAATGAGTCGAGAGGTTGAGGTAGAGATAGCAATTGTCGGAGGCCAGAACGAACGGAGGATTTCCGTCCACCCGGAGATATTGGGAAGCATAGGTGTGACGCGAGCCGGTATAGGCGCGAATGCCAGGAAAAATTTCAACGTTGTCGCCATCCACCAAACGCACGCGACCGTCGGTATTCAATTGTGAGAGCTCTTTTATGTCTCCTGGATCAATCCCGTCATGGTTGCCGCCCGCTTGCCAGGCATCCATCGTGTAGTAGCGGTACTCCTCTTTCTGAATCCAGACGATTGCTTTTGGGAACAGATCAATGCCGCCCAGATGATCCCAGTGGGCGTGGCTGATCACAATGTCGGTGACCGCATTGGGCTGCACACCGGCAGTTTTCACGGCTTCGTCGGGGCGCAGGTAATCCTTCATGGCGAAGTCCTTCAGAAAAGTGTCGCGGTGATACCCGCTATCGAAAAGGATGGTGTGGCCGCCACCCCGGATCAGCCATATGACCATGGCGACGTCTATTTTTTGATCCTTGGGTCCGCCGATTACCATCTCTGACAATGGAAAATCCGGCGCGGTGGCGTAGCGAATCGCGCGAATCGAATATTCAGGTGTCGAGGCGATTGCTAGGAACGCTGGAACAGCGGCTGCGAGGATGGCGGCGAGCAGAAATCGTTTCACGTTAGAGGCCTCCCACGAAGCGGCCCGGGCTGAGAATCCCCTGCGGGTCAAAGACATTTTTTATTTTGCGCATTTGAGGAAAGTCGGGATTTTCCGGCCCCCAGACTTTTAGGTTCGATTTCCAGGTGGTAGGGCACCAAGGAATCGTGGATTGGCCGCCGAGTTTCGCACAGGCTTCGTGAACAGAGTCGGTTGTGTTTACAACGCGTTGCTTCGAGCCGTCATCGAGTGCGGATGGAAACAATGCGAAATAGATGATTCCCAGGCCGCGAGCGAGAGCCGCCCACCGCAGTGAGTTTGCCTCTGCTGCTTTCTGAGCGGCGGTTAGCATGTCGGCGATTTTTGCGGGCAAGACGCTCATTTTGATGACGGTAGTCGCGGGCGACGAGGCGAGAGCGATGGGGATAAATTCTCTCTCGCGACTAAATGCAGCGGGGAGGGCTTTTTCCGGGACCGAGAGCCCGGTGCCACCCGCTTCTTCAGCGATTCGCTGCAGATCGGCGAGATATCGTTCTCGGATTTTTTCATTTCCAGCGAAGCCAACGCTGGTGGCCCATTCCGTGCGCGACAAAACATCGGAAGGCATCGGCTCGGATTCAAACTGTGTCGCCGTCTGGCTTTCGAAAATTTCGGTGACGCTGGGACTCAAGATATCCAAGGTCAGCGGCGTGAGGTGCGAGCGCGCGATGCGATTACGCATATCGCAGGCCTGCTGGGCGGTGGGAAACCGGCCCACGAAACCGCGGGTGCCGAGCGGCAGCGGAAACGTCTTGAAATTCACGCGGGTGATGACGCCGAGTGTGCCGAGCGCGCCGATCATTAATTTGTGGATGTCGTAGCCCGTCACATTTTTCACCACGCGGCCGCCGCTTTTCGCGGCGACGCCTTCGCCTGTGACGAATTCCATGCCCAGCAGAAAATCGCGCGCGGTGCCGTAGAACTGGCGCAGCGGGCCATCCACTCCGGTAGCGATGATGCCGCCGATGGTGGTGTGGCTCACGAAGGGAACCGGCAGCGGCAAGAATTGGTGATGTTCAGCCAGAATGGGCGCGAGCTTCGCTAGTGGCAGACCGGCTTCAACGCTGAGGGTGAGATCGCCGGGATCATAGGCGATGATTTTGTTGAGGGAAGACACGTCGAGCGCGAGGTCGTAGCGTTTTGGCGGAAGGCCGATATTTAATTTCGTGCGGCCGCCGGTGGCGACGATTCCCAGCCTTTCCGCCGCCGCGAATTTTATGATCTCGGAAATTTGCAAGCTTGATTCGGGCTGGAGCGCGGCAGACGGGCGCGTGCCATCAATTTCGTAAAAGGCCAGCTGTGCAGGATCAGCGATGACTCGTGCCGAGCCGACGAGATCAGCGAGGCGCGAGTGCGCAACTGCGCCGGTCGGGCTCATGTGGCGGTCAAACCGGTCGTGGCCCTGGACTGAGGCAACGGGCGCACGTGAATTTCGCCGCAGCCTTTTCTGGTGGGAAAAATCTTATCGGGATTGAGGATACCGCGAGGATTGAAAGCGTCTCGGACGCAGCGCATGACATCGAGTTCAGCGTCGGTGAAAAGTAGCGGCATCAGCCGATCTTTTTCCATGCCGACACCGTGTTCGCCAGTGATGGAGCCGCCCATCTCGATACAGAATTTTATAATTTCGTCGGAAGCGGCGACGACGCGGCGGAACTGGTCGGAATCACGCGCGTCAAAGAGGATCAGCGGATGCAGATTTCCGTCGCCCGCGTGAAAAATATTGCCGATCTGAAAGCCATATTTCTTGCCGATTTCGTTGATGTGGCGCAGGGTCGCGGGAAGCTTAGTGCGAGGAATCACGCCGTCCTGCACGTAGTAGGTGGGCGAGAGGCGGCCAACCGCACCGAAGGCATTCTTTCGACCCTTCCATAGCAGGTCGCGCTCCTGCTCGTCGCGCGCGACACGAACTTCGCGAGCGTGATGTTTGCGGCAAATTTCGGCGACATCTTCGGCATGTTGCTCGGCCGCTTCTTTCACGCCGTCAACCTCGAGCAACAGGACCGCGGCGCAATCGAGCGGAAAGCCGGCGTGAACGTAGGCTTCGACGGCGCGGAGCGTCCAGCCGTCGAGCATTTCGCAGGCTGCAGGAGTGATGCCGCGCGCGGTGATGTCCACGACGGTTTCGGTGGCGTCGTCCAGAGTTTCAAAAATGGCCAGAAGCGTTTTTATCGTCTCGGGCAGGCGCGTAAGCTTTACGGTGATTTCGGTGACCAGCGCGAGAGTGCCTTCGGAGCCGACGAAAAGGCCCATGAGATCGTAGCCGACAGGATCCAGGGCAGGGCTGCCGATGCGCACGAGTTCGCCGGTGGGAAGGACGGCTTCGAGGGCCAAGGTATGATTTGTGGTGACGCCGTAGGCGAGGGTGTGCGGGCCGCCGGAATTTTCAGAGACGTTGCCACCGATGGTGCAGGCCTTCTGGCTGGAAGGATCGGGAGCGAAATGCAATCCGGCATGCGCGACGGCTGCACTGAGATCGGAATTGACCACGCCCGGCTGGACCGTGGCGCGCTGATTTTCGATGTCGATATCGAGAATGCGATTCATTCGCGAAAAAACGGTGAGAATGCCGCCGTTGCGTGCGAGTGCGCCGCCGGAAAGCCCTGTTCCGGCGCCACGGCCGATAATCGGCGTCTCATATTGATTTGCAAGTTGCATAATTCGCTGGACGTGGGCGGTCGTGCGCGGGAACACGACGCAAGTGGGGCGCGCGATTTCTACTGAGCCATCGTATTCGTAGAGCAACAACTCTTCGGGGCGGTGCAGGACCGACGCATCGCCGAGCAGAGACTTGAGATCGCGGAGGAGTGCGGGTTTCATGCGTGTGGCGCACAGCGAGAAAATCTAGGCAGCGCGCAGGTGCCAGTATAGGTGTGCGTTGCGAGGGCCGTCAACGAGGGTTGGCGACGATTCGACGCGATATTGCGTGAGGTCGGCGGTGTATGCTACTTAGGCTGCGAGATCGTTGGATTTAAATTGCCGGGAGTCGCCGGCCAGATTCGAGGTTTTGACGGTGACCAAGCCGAAAATTCTAGTGACGAAAATTCTGTATCCGGCGGCGCGCGCGGTGCTGGAAAAGTTTGGCGACGTGGAGTATTGGACGGGGTCGGAGACGATTCCGCGGGCGGAATTCCTGAAGCGCGTGGCGGACAAGGACGCACTGGTGTGTCTACTTACGGAAAAGGTGGACGCAGAGTTGCTTGCCGCTGCGCCGAAGCTGCGGATCGCCGCGACCGTTTCGGTGGGGTACGACAATATTGATGTGGCGGCGTGCACGGCGAAGAAAGTCATGGCCACGAATACACCGGGAGTGCTGGACGATACGACCGCAGATCTTGCCTGGGCATTGATGCTGGCGATCGCGCGACGTCTGGTTGAAGGCGATGGCTGGGTGCGTACCGGGAAGTGGCCGGGCTTCGCGATTGACCAATTGTTGGGCGGCGATGTTTACGGAAAAACGCTGGGAATTATCGGTTTCGGGCGTATCGGACAATGCGTGGCCCGGCGGGCGCTTGGGTTTCGGATGCGGGTGATTTATTCAGGATCGAAGCGGGTGCCGGCTGACGTGGAAAAGGAATTAAACGCGGAATTCGTGGAACAGGATAAGTTGTTCGGAGAGGCGGATTTTGTGAGCTTACACGTGCCCTTGACGCCGCGGACGCGACATTTGATTTGCAAAGAAAGCGTGGAGAAGATGAAGCGCACGGTGTTCCTGATCAATACATCGCGCGGGCCAGTGGTGGATGAAGAGGCGCTGGCGGAGGCGCTGGAAAGTAAGAAAATCGCGGGAGCGGCGCTGGACGTCTACGAGCATGAGCCGAAAGTAAATCCAAAATTGTTAGCGCGACGCGACGTAATTCTGACCCCGCACATCGGGAGCGCCACCGTGGAAACCCGAACACGCATGATGGTGGTGGCGGCGAACAACGTGGCCGCGTTTTTTGAAGGGCGCACACCGCCGAATGCATTGAACAAAACTGAATTGGGGTTGAAGTAGGCGGCGATGGAACATGATTTGAAAGCCGCGGCGCGACGGATCTTTCAGCAGACTCTGGCGGCCATTGATATTCATACCGCAATCGCGAGGCGGTTGGAGCGTGATGGTTCGCGAATTTGTACCGGTGCGGGTGGCCGTGCGAGTGAAATTGATTTGCGCGATTTTCGAGAAGTTGTGGTGATTGCGCTGGGTAAGGCATCGATAGCGATGGCCGAAGGATTTCAGGCTGTATTGGCTCCGGATTTTAAGGTGGAAGGAATTCTGGTTAGCCCTGCGGCACCGGCACAGACTTGGCCAGGCTGGAAGAATTTTGTGGGTGGACACCCGCTGCCGACGGAGGAAAGTTTTGCCGCGGGACGCGCGATCCTAGAGCGGTTGGCGCGTTGCGACGAACGATCGCTAGTGGTGTTTTTGATTTCCGGTGGAGGCTCCTCGATGGTCGAGGCGCCGCTGGACGCGGAGATGGGTCTCGAAGATTTTCGTGCGCTTCATTCGGCACTGGTGACCTGTGGCGGGCCGATCGAAGAAATCAATGTGGTGAGGAAGCACTTGTCAGCGACGAAAGGCGGGCGGCTGGCGGCTGCGGCGTCGCGTTCGATGAAATTGACATTCGCGGTGAGCGACGTGCCGAGTGGCCAAGAGTCGGCGCTGGCCTCGGGGCCGACGCTGCCTGATCCGAGCACGATTGCGGACGCGGAGCGGGTGGTGAACGAGCGCGGGTTGCTGGCGAAGCTGCCGGTTGGCGTGCAAAATATTTTCTCGGGCCGTAAGCTGGTTGAAACTCCCAAGGAAAACGATCCGGCATTCGAGCGTGCTGTGTTCAACGTGCTGCTCAGCGAGCATGATCTGGTGCACCGGGCGCACTACTGTTGCGAGGCGCAAGGAATCGTTTGCATGGCGGATGAAATGACGGACGGCTGGCCGTTGGCGAAGGCCGCGGATGAATTGCTGGCGCAGCTTGCGGCTTTGCAGGCCGAGCATCCCGGAAAGCGCGTGGCGATTTTGTCGGGCGGGGAATTAAGCTGTCCGGTGACGGGTGACGGAGTTGGCGGAAGAAACTCGGCGTTTGTTTTGACGTGCGTGCCAAAAATTGCGGGGAAGAAAATTGTGGTGCTGAGCGCGGGGACGGACGGGATCGACGGGAACAGTCCCGCGGCCGGGGCGGTGGCGGATGGAGAGAGTCTGGCGCGCGCGGAATTAGTGGATATGATTTGGGAAGGGCATTTGGAGAGAAGCGATGCTTATAATTTCTTTGCGAAACTTGAGGATGCGATTGTTACTGGACCGACCGGAAATAATTTGCGGGATTTGCGGGTTTTGATTTCTGGGTAGGTTCAGGATCGTCTAAAAATCCCTGTTAGTTCAACTCCCCGACCTTCTACAAAACCTCCCGCCCCGCTGAGAAACGCAGGAGGGGGTACCCGGTTTTGTTTTCCACGATCTTGGCGGACGGCGTTGGCACGCTCGGCGAAAATTTTTTGAGCCGATACGGACAAGGAAGCGGGCCGCCGGATTTTCCCGGCGGCCCGCTTTTCCTTTTCGACGATGTCGCGACGGCGCTAGGGATGGCTTTGGGCCGGAGCGCCGGAGCCGGACGGCTGCGTTCCTTGTGCTGGCGGTGCGGCCGCGGCTGCGGCCTTTGCTTTCAGCGCTTCGATTTGATTTTGGACCATGGGCCCCGTGCCGAGGGCGAGGTCGCCCGATTTGACCAGCGCTTCGAGCGCGGGGATCGCGTCAGGGTCGCCTCGCCGGGTGAGGGCGAAGATAGATGAGAGCTTGATGTCTATGTACGGTTCCTGAAGATACGAGATCAGGGCTTGGGTGATCGCTTTGTTTTTTGGATCTACGCTGGTAAGGCCGCCGATGGCGGCGCTGCGCGTGTCGAAATCCTTTCCAGGCGCCGACCATTCCAGTAGCAGCGGAACGCCACGATCGTCGCCAAGCGCGCCGAGGCCTTCGAGTCCGGCGTTACGCAGCGAATCGTCGGGGGAATCGGATTTGACGGCGGCGGAAAGCGTTTCAAATGCGTTGGGAGCCTTCAACTCGCCGACGGCTTGGAGGGCTGCAGCGCGAACGCGATAGGCTTTGTCGTTCGCGGCAATTTCGGTGAGCTTGGGGCCGAGGGTGGAGTCGGATTTGAACCCGCCGAGTTGCTGAACGGCCACTTCGCGAACCCACGGTGCCTCGTCACTCAAGGCAGCCATGATTTGTTTCTCGGAATCCGGACCACCGATTTTTCCCAGCGCTTTGAGGGATTCGGAGCGGATTCCCCAGAATCGATCGTGCTGGGCGGCGTAGCCGAGTGCAGCGATCACTTCAGGACTGTCTTTCGCTTGGCCGAGAATGCCGAGTGCAACGGCGGCATCGGCGCGGTCCGGAACATCTTGCGCGTTCTTGAGCTGGTAAATCAGCGCGGGCGCATCTTTCTTGAATTCGACGGATTTTAGAACCTTGTCGCCCTTATCGAAGATGACGTCGAGTGGAGCCGAGGCGGAAGGAAGCGCAAAGGTTTCTTCGGCCTGGCTGACTTCGATGGTGGAAGTCTTACGTCCGGAGGCGGTGGCGATTTCGACGTCAACCGGCATGTCGAAGAGATCAACCATGCCTTCCACCTTCTGGGTTTGCTTCACCAGCAATTTAATCTGGTGCGCGGAATCGTCATAGGTGTAGCTGACTTCATATTTGGGTGCGCCGGCACGCCAGATCCATTGATGAAAAAAGTGGTCAACGTTCGTGGCGGTGGATTGGTCAATCGCCTTTTCGAGATCGGCGGTAACCACGTTCTGATTTTTGTTGGTTTCCAGATAGTAGTGGAGCGCGTGGAAAAAACCCTGATCGCCCAGCTTGGTGCGCAACATTTTCAGAACCCAGCCGCCCTTGTTGTAGACATTTCCGGCGTATTCGATGCTGTCACTAAAATTGCGCTGCACGATGGGCACGGGATATAGGCGCTTCTGACGGAACCAATTGTTCTGGTCGCGCCAGTATTCGTAGGCGGCATCGTCGGCACCGTAATGCTGCTCGGTCCAGTAGTGTTCGAAGTAGGTGGCAAAACCTTCGTTGAGCCAGATGTTGGCCCAATCGCGGCAGGTGACCAGGTCGCCGAACCACTGGTGCGCGAGTTCGTGGGAATCGAGACTGTCGGAACCTTCGCGCTCTTCGGCAGCGAGTTTTGGATGAACGAGACCGCGGGTGGTGAGCGTAGTTGCGCTGGTGTTTTCCATGCCGCCTTCGATGAAATCGTTCACCGAGGATTGCGCGTATTGTGCCCAGGGATATTTCACGTCGAGCTTTTCGGAGAAGAGAGTGATCATGTCCTTGGTGCGCGAGAAGGTGGAATCGATTTTCGATTCATCGCCTCGCGGAACGACGTAGCGCACCGGCATGCCATTCCAGGAGTCCTTCTTCTCGACAAACTCGCCGGCGACCACGGAAATCAGGTAAGTGGAGAGTGGTTGAGACTGCTTCCAGTCCCAAGTTTTCATTCCGTCAGCTTCGGTTTTGGTGCCGAGCAGGTCGCCGTTTGAGATGGTGATCCAATTGGCAGGGACGGTGACGAGCATTTCGGATGTGGTGCGGTCATTGGGATAGTCATAGATGGGGATGTAGTAGCGCGTATCTTCAGCTTCGCCCTGGGACCAGACTTCCTTGGGGCGATTCGGATAATTTTTGTCAGGAAGGACGAAATAGAGGCCTTTCTTAGGCTGGCCATCGTAACGAATGAAAACTTCGTGAGTTTCGCCGCGCTTAGAGGGGCGGGCGAGGTCCACGATCAAATTATTTTCGGTGACGGCAAATTTTGCGTCTTTACCGTCGAGGGTGACGGCCTGGATGTGCAACGCAACGGAGTCAAACTTGATCTGCGAGAGATCGTCGCGAAACATGGAGATCGAGTGGGTAACTTCGCCGCGCACTTTGCGCTGGTCAGTGTCGAACCAGAGATGAGTTTTCACGTTGCGCAGGTCGTAGTCACGGCTGCGAGCGTAGGGTTCATCGGCGCGCGCCAGCAGCGGGAGCAGAAGGGCGGCGGACAACAATAGCGCGCAAACGAACATGGCACACAGCGAACGGTCACCGCGAACGTGAATCATTATTTCTCCTAGGATCCCGTGAGGGACTAATGCTGCCGACAAAACGCAGAATTATAGTACGTATGAGGCGGAGTTTCGGTTTCGAATTTGTCGTTCGTATTACGAGTTGACCTTTCTGATATTTCACCCAGCTACAGAAGCCCTTTTACTAAGCCGCCATCCACCTGGATTGTGGTGCCGGTGATGGCGCTGGCCCGTTCCGAGCATAGAAACGCAACGAGCGCGGCGAATTCGTCTGGCCGGCACATGCGGCCAATGGGCACCGCCGCGGCGGACTGTTTCTCAATTTCTTTAACGCTGACGCCTGCGTCTTTGGCGCGCTTCTCGAAAAGCTCTACAAGGCGGTCGGTCAGCGTATAGCCGGGACAGACATTGTTTACCGTGATGCCATCCGCGCCGTACTCATTGGCGAGAGTCTTGGCGAGACCGGCGACTCCGGCTCGCAGAGAATTAGAGAGCAGTAAGCCATCTATCGGTTGCTTGACCGAAACCGAGGTAATGGTGATGAGGCGGCCCCACTTTCTGCGCTTCATGCGCGGAAGAACTTCGCGCGCAAAGAAAACATTGCTGAGCAGAGTGAGGTCCACCGCGGCACGCCAATCTTCGAGGGAGAGGTCGGCGAATTTCTTGGACGGCGGGCCCCCGGCGTTGGTGATGCAGATATCAATGCGGGCGAATCGCTTTTCGACCTCGTCAACGAAAGCAGCGACGGCCCCGGGTTTGGTGACGTCCACGGCGCGCCAGAAAACAGCGCGGCCGTTTGCAGCGGCGATCTCCGTAGCCGTGCGTTCGAGATCAGCGGCAGTGCGCGCGCAAATGGCTATTTCGCATCCTTCCTTGGCCAGCTCTTCGGCAGCGGCGCGGCCGAGACCTTTGCTGGCGGCGGCGACGATGGCGACGCGTCCTTTGAGTCCGAAATCCATTTGAGTTAATCCTTTTTTGCGCCCGTGCGCAGATAGGCATCGTCTTTGCGAATCCAATCTTCACGGCGCGGGGAAAAGAAATCGAAATCAACCGTGTCTTCGAGGGCTTCGGCGCTGTGCGGAACATTCGCGGGAATCATCAGAACTTCGCCAGCATGAACGGTGGTATCGGAGCCGTCGTCGAAAAAAAATTTTAGAGCGCCCGAAAAAATCATGGTGTATTGCTCACTGCGATGATGATGGCGGGGGACGATGGCGCCGCGAAGAAGAACGAGGCGGGCGAAGGTGGCGTCGTCGCCGCTGATCATCTGGCGGGTAATCAGCGGATTCAGTTTGTCTGTTTCCAGCTTTTCGAACTTTGTGGCGGATGGCATTGTAGCTCCTGTGAGAAATTCACGCGAAAGAATCGTGTATCGAAACCGGCGAATCGTCAATGGGTGAGAGACGCAAATCGTGGGAATACAGACGACGGTCAGCTTTGTCGGTGCGCTTGGGCGGCGGATGGAATAGGATGCGCCAGTGAACTTCTTTCGGTGGATTGCTTCGTTCGTTCTGTTTTTGCAATTGCCTGTTCCGTTGTACTGGTTCGTGGTGCATCCACAGATTAATTTCTGGAGGCGGCACCGGACGGCGGTTTACTTTGCGGGACTGCTGGTGTCCTGGCCGGTAGTAACGGCGGGCCTGATTATCTTTCGACGTGAATTACTTCTTTCAGGGACGGCGCCGTTCTGGAGAGTTGTGCTGGGATTCTTGTTGGTTGCATTTGAGATTTGGATTTTTTGGCGTTCGCAACGGGACTTGGGCATTGCGAGGTTTGTGGGTGAGACCGAGCTGTCGGGCGGCGGTGAGATAGTGTCACGAGGGATCTACGCACGAATTCGGAACCCGCGGTATGTGGGATCGTTTCTGGCGATTTTGGGAGCATGTTTTTTGGCGGGGACTGGGATGTTGTGGATCGTGGCGTCGGTATGGGCCATTCTGATGCTTGCGGTGATCGCGATGGAAGAGCGCGAGATGCGAGCGCGATTCGGCCAGAGTTACCTGGATTATTGCGGGCGGGTTCCACGATTCCTTCCGTTTTGAGGCGGCGCAAGGAAGCGAAAATATGCGGCTTGATAGAAATTTGCCAAGGAATGCTGCACAAGCTAACGCGTCACTGATTCGGTGTTACGGAAGCAGCTGACCGTTTCGCCGGATTTGCCGTCTTTAATTCATCCACCTGCTGAAGAACTTTCGCCCACCTTGCGTGATCTTTCTTGGTGACGATCGGCGCGTTGGTGTCGCTGTAAAATTTCAGAATTGTTTCGCGCAGTTCCGGGCTGGTGGCGGCGAAGTGGTCCTTGGCTTGGCGGTCGAGCAGATCCGCATAGGTTTTATCAGCCAAGGGATATTCGCCCGGATTGGTGACTGTGCCGGTATCGAAATTATCGTTTACCAGGGTGGCGGTGACGGGCTCGCGCTGTTCGTGAAGGAGCTTTTCGTAATCCGTGACCGAGCCGTTAAAGCTGGCCATAAAAAGTTTTTCGACTTCCGGCGTCGGAACTTTGAATGACAGAGTGCGGAACGGACCGATCTTCGGAACCAGACGGAAGAAGAAAGCAATGAGCCGGGCGCCGAAGGACGGCCGCTGATATTTTTCCTTCCAATTTTTTTCGTAACTGGCGCGCGACAAGTGGTACAGGAATTTTTGTTTGGTAACCCCTGGGATGTCCCGCTGAATGTCGTTCTTCTTGGCATCCCAGGCGGCTTCGGTCATTTTAGGAATGACTTCACTGACAGCGCGACGGTAGGTGCCGAGCGCCAAATCATAATTCGTGAAAATAGATTTCATGTCGAGGCAGTAAGTTTCACGAAAGGCGCGAACGAGCAGATTTTCGGAGACCTGAAAGCCGATGAAGTCGCGATAGGCGTCGGAAGCGTAGCGGTTTTTCGCAACCTGCACCACGTCGAAGCCGAATTCGGTTTTGAGATGCTCGACAGGGGCCTGATCGTAGGCCACGTCGTCTCCAAATTTGGCCTTCAATTTGGGGTAAAGCATCGGGACGGCGTGATTGGTGGCAATGCTGTGTCCGTAATTGTCGGCGGCGTAGTGAGCGAGGGCGCCGAGAGCGAAAGCATATTCATCGAGCGTGGTGGAATCGCGGAGAAGAGCTTCGACGAAATCGCCGGTGCGCACGTAGTGGACCAGATCGCTGAAAAGATGGCTGCCGAAAGGATAGTAGCCGAGATCCTGAATGACCGAGCCGCCATAGGCGTAAGAATGAGCTTCTTTCAATTCTTCCGGCGTTGAATTCGGAAAGCGTTTGAGGAGGAGGGGCTTGATGGCATCGTCCCAGGCGGCATCAACGACGGCTTCGTGAGAAAGAACCGAATAAGCATCGCAGGGTGAGGCGGGACCGAAGACAAAAATAGAAATCAGAACGAACGCGCGCAAGCGGATGGTCAAGCGAGATTTATTTGCCGAGCTTGAGGCGGTGTCGCAGAATGCTTTTGGACTTGGGATAATGGCTTTTAGCCTTTGTGGACGCCGAGACATAGCCAACTTGAGAACGAACAGATTCTCGACATTCTCACAGTTTTGCGGCAAGCCGTATACGGTGAATGTGGTAGAAGGTGTGTCACCGCTTGGCGGCGCGGAATAACATTCATGAATGATCCACGACCTTATCGAAAATTTGGAGTCGGGACGCAGCCGGAGTATTTGCATCCGAGTTATGTCTCGACGATAAAGCGCGCGCCGACCAAGCCGTTAATTTTGCTGCCCCGTACGAAGACCGAGACTACGGGGCCGATTTTTGGGCACTCGCTGGTAACGGCACGGGATAGCGACCTGACCACGCAGCACGAAGGCGAGCCGCTGGGTGAGCGGATCATTCTCAGTGGACGGGTATTGGATGAAGAAGGCCGGCCGGTACGCGAGGCGCTGGTTGAGGTGTGGCAGGCGAATGCTGCCGGGCGGTATCGGCATAAGGCCGATCAACATGGCGCGCCGCTCGATCCGAATTTTTCCGGTTGCGGGCGGGTGATGACCGATGCGGACGGGCGTTACCGGTTTGTAACGATAAAGCCAGGAGCGTATCCGTGGGGGAATCATCACAACGGCTGGCGACCGCAACATATTCACTTTTCACTTTTCGGCGCGGGGCTGCTCAGCCGACTGGTGACGCAGATGTATTTCCCCGGTGATCCGCTGTTGGAGTTCGATCCGATTTTCAACAGCATACCGGACGAGAAGGCTCGAAACCGTCTGGTTTCGCAATTTGACTGGGAAGCGACGCAACCGAACCATGCTCTTGGATATCGCTTCGATATCGTGCTGCGCGGACGCGAACAGACTCCGGTGGAGAAGTGAAAACGGTGAGTACATGAGCGCGTCGCAAACCGTGGGACCATTTTTCACGATTGGCCTGGAGCATCTGAATCGCGCGAACCTGACGTTTCGCGGATTGCACGGCACTGCGATCACAATACATGGGCAGATTTTGGATGGGGATGGCAAGCCGGTGCCCGATGCGGTGTTGGAATTCTGGCAGGCGGACGCGGATGGGAATTTCAGCGAACAGAGATGCGAAGCGCAGGGATACGAGCTTTCGAGATTTGCCGGGTTCGCCAGGGTTCCTACGGATGACGCGGGCAAGTATGAGTTGCGCACGATCATGCCTGGCGGCGTCGCGGAGGCCCACGGCAGTGCGCAGGCGCCGCACATCGCGGTGTTTGTGTTTATGCGCGGATTGCTGAAGCCGCTTTATACCCGGATATATTTCGCCGGGACGAAGGCGAATGATATGGACCCGGTGTTGAATCTGGTGCCTGCGGACAGGCGAGCGACTTTGCTCGCGAGCAAGGAATCGCGAGCCGAATCGTTCGTATGGGACGTGAAACTGCAGGGGCCGGATGAAACTGTTTTTTTTGAATGGTAAAACGTTTCTGGCGCAGGAATTGAATCGATCCAGTGACGTGGCTTCAGATCTGGGGCGGCTTAATCCGGGCCACGTTCCGTTGAAAGGCGTTCGATGATTTCGCGGGGGACGGGGCGTGATTTCATGGCGCCTTTTTTGGTTGGATCCGCCGCCACCCAAACGCGTGTGACGTAGCCCTCGACGGCCAACGCGTCCTGTTTGTAGAAACGATGGTGCACCACGAAGCTGCTGCGACGCCATTCGGTGACGGAGGTCTTGGCCAGGAGTTCGTCGCCGAAGGCGGCGGAAATTTTGAAACTGGCGCGAACATCAACGATGGGAACTCCGATAATTCCTTGCGTCGGGAAGAGCGTGTGAAAGGGCAAGCCCGCGGCGGCAAAGAGCCCGGATGTGCAACTATCGAACCAGACCATGTAGTTGGGGAAAAACACGATCCCGGCGGGATCGCAATCTCCCCACTGCACGGTGATGCGGCTGTGATGTTCGAACATTGCGAAGCCTTTTCCGGCGGAGAAAAATCCGCGGCGAAGCGACAAGCGGTAAGAGCCTAATGGCTCAGCGAAGGGACGTCAAGAAATTCGACGAAAATTTTGCGGGATCACGTGGTGAGGCCGAGGCATAGAAATGCGAACGCAAGTAGGAATCATAGGGGCAGGTCCCGCGGGACTGGTGCTGTCGCACCTGCTACACCTGCACGGAATTGACTCCGTGATTCTGGAATTGCGCGACAGGAAATATGTGGAGGAGCGAGTTCGCGCGGGCGTGCTGGAGCAGGGAACCGTGGATTTGCTGGTGGAAATGGGGGTGGGCGAGCGGCTGAAGCGAGAGGGATTGGTGCACCACGGAGTGAACTTGCGTTTCGGGCGAAGCACGCACCGCATTGATTTTGCGGAGCTCACTGGCGGAAAAGGTGTGACGATTTACAGCCAGCATGAAGTCACGAAGGATTTGATTGACGCGCGATTGAAGACGAACGGGCAAATTTTCTTTGAAGCCGAGAATGTGAAGATCAGCAATTTCGAAGATGCCGGAGGTAACTCGCGACCACGTATTCAATTCCGGCATGCAGGAATTGAGCAGGAACTCGAGTGCGATTTCATCGCAGGTTGCGACGGCTTTCACGGAATTTGCCGGCCATCGGTTCCGGCCGGGGCGCTGACGATTTTCGACCGCGTTTACCCTTTTGCGTGGCTCGGCATTCTGGCGGAAGCGGCTCCCTCGATGGACGAGTTGATTTACGCGCACAGCGAACGCGGGTTTGCGCTGCTGAGCATGCGAACGCCGCAGATTAGCCGGCTCTACGTGCAGTGCGACCCGGAGGAAGAGATCGCCAACTGGCCAGATGAAAAAATCTGGGAGGAACTGCACGCCCGGCTGGCGTCTGATGAAGGGTGGAAATTGGTGGAGGGCCCGGTGATTCAGAAGGGGATTACCGGGATGCGGAGTTTCGTCACTGAGCCGATGCAGTACGGAAAACTCTTCTTGGCTGGTGATGCAGCGCACATTGTGCCGCCCACGGGCGCGAAGGGACTAAACCTGGCGGTCGCGGATGTGCGGATTCTGGCACGCGCTCTTGAGGAATTTTACTCGAAAGGCAGCTCGGAAAGATTGCAGCAATATTCGGCGACATGTTTGAGGCGGGTTTGGAAGGTGCAGCGCTTTTCGTGGTGGATGACTTCGATGCTGCACTTATTTCCGGGTGAGAATGCCTTCGAACAGCGGCGACAGGTGGCGGAACTGGATTATGTGACGAGTTCGCGCGCGGGTCAGACTACGCTGGCGGAAAATTACGTGGGATTACCGCTGGAGTAACGCTTCCCCCAACCGTCGAATGCCAAATGCTCGGCGATTCTAGCCGCCCTTTTCGCGATCAAGCACGACGATAAGAAGGGTAACGATAGGACCCAGGATCAGAGAGATCAGAAACCAAAGCAGGCCACTGCGATTCTTGGTTTGCGCCAGCCCCGCATTTATCAGAGACAGCGTTCCCCATCCGACGTAATAGCCAGGATCGCTCAGAGGTGGAATCATTCGCGGATACTAACACGGAGGGAGTGACGGAAAGCGAAATTCAGGCGCCGAGGAACCTGTTGTTGCGAATGATTCAATGCTTACGGGTCGCAAGAACAATGGCGGAGAGGGTGGGATTTGAACCCACGGTCGAGTTTCCCCGACACTCGCTTTCGAGGCGAGCTCTTTCAACCGCTCAGACACCTCTCCGCCGCGCGTTGCGCTAGTTAGCTTAACAAAGGCGAGGAAGGGTCACAACAGCGTGGCGCATGGTCGAAGAGAGTCCCTCGGCGCGCCGAAAGTGCGTCCGCGGCCTTGTCGGGATGAGAACTTGAACTAGGTCGAGAAGCAACTGGGGGAGCGCTGCAATCGATTCGTGGCGAGCCGGATTGCGAAAAGCGCGCGATATTCGCGCTTAGTCCATCTCGAAGGTGACGTACATGAATTTGCTGTCGCGTTCAACTTGCAGCACGCCGGCTGAGCCGACTGGGATGGCTTTCAGGGCTTCGCGTAAGGCATTGAGAGATTCGATCTTCTTGTCATTCAGGGCATGGATCACGTCGCCGGGCTGCAGATCGGCTTCCACTCCGCCCAGCGACTCTTCGGCCAGCGCCGCTACGATCACGCCGGAGGGCTCGCGCAGATCCTCTAGTTGGGTGGAGAGGTCTTTAGTAATTTCCACGCCGAAAATTCCAAGTTTGGCGACGAGATCCTTCTGGGGGTCAACCAGATCGCCAAGCTGATCCACATCATTTTTTTGTTCCATCACCGGAATCGTGATGGTGATTTTTTCCGTTCCGCGCAGCACTTCCGCTTTCAGAGTTGAATCCAAGGACCGCGTGGAGATGATCATTTCGGCGAGCGGCACGCTACCCATCGGTCTGCCATCCAGGCTCAGAAGAATGTCCTGGATTTTCAGGCCAGCCTTTTCGGCCGGACCGTCGGGGATGACATCGGCGACCACGACCCCGCGTTGCTTGCCGAGCGAAAGCCCTTTGGCTAGGTCGGGGGTGATGTCCTGCAACACGGCGCCGATGACGCTGCGATGCACGCGGCCCGATTTGCGCAACTCGTGATACACGAACTCGACCACGCTGCTGGGAATGGCGAACCCGAGCCCCTGACTGCCACCGGATTCGGTGAGGATGAAGGTATTGATACCGACGAGCTGGCCGCTGGTGTTTATGAGCGGGCCGCCGCTATTGCCGGGATTAATCGGCGCATCCGTCTGAATGTAAACGGAAGGAACGTCTGGATCAGCCTGACGTGCGACGGCGCTGACGACTCCCATGGAGACACTGTTTTCCAACCCTTCAGGATTTCCGAAGGCGAGTACCAGTTCACCTTTTTTGAGTTTGGTGTAATCGGCGAAGGCGACAGCCGGCAGATTTTTCTGGTCGACCTTGAGGAGCGCGAGGTCAATGGTCGGGGCAATGCCGACGATTTTCGCTTCGATGGGCGGCGAGTGCTCGCCGAGGCCGAGGCTGGCGCGAACCTGCGAATCACTGGAGGTTACCGGGGTAAGCACGACGCGAACACTCTGCGCACCCTTCACCACGTGAGCGTTGGTGATGATGTAGCCATCGGAATCGACGATGACGCCTGAGCCGAGGCTGCGCTGACGTCCGATCACGCCGGCTTGGTCGGGATTTTTTTCGTCGGTAGCACGATAACCGGTGACCTGAACCTGAACGATGGAAGGCGAGACTCGTGCCGTGAGTTCCTGGAGCGAGTCGTTAAATTGCGAGAGCAAATCCTTGCGGGCGTTTTCGCCGGGCTTTTCAGCTGGCAAATTGGAAGGAGACTCCTGGGCGAGGACTGGGGTAGCGGATGAGAATAAGAGCATTACGAGCATAAGCTTACGGGACACGACACAGACATTTTTCAATTTGGAATTTGTGCTCTGCAATGCAGGAATCTCCTCACCTGAAACTTAGGCACAGGCAATCAATCGCAACCCGGCTCGTTCTATGTGTGCTTGCGACGCACAAAGAGTTTAATCAAATCGCTGGCGTGTGGCGAGCCTCCAGCCGGCAAAAGCGCCAACACCGCCCTTCGTTTCTCAGAGTAAAGATTCACCGCACTCCAAAATAGCCAGGACGAATCGGAAATGGCGGTGTTAAGGCTGTTCGGTGGCGCGGGTGCGGCGACTGGCGAAGAAATTCTGCAGCAGCGCGACGGACTCCTCGGCGCGGACACCTCTGATGACATCAACGCGGTGGTTAGTGCGGTCATGGCTGAGGACTTCGAAACAGGAATGGACCGCCCCGCCCTTGGCCTCATCCGCTCCGTAGACCAGACGCGCTATGCGGGCCTGAAGCATTGCCCCGGCGCACATGGCGCATGGTTCGATGGTCACGTAAAGAGTGGCGCCGAGAAGGCGGTAATTGCCGACGCGCCGGGCCGCGTCACGGAGCACGAGAATTTCGGCGTGCGCGGTGGGATCACAATGAGTGATGGTGCGATTTCCGGCTCGCGAGACGATTTTTTCGTCGAGGACCAGAACCGCGCCGATGGGAACTTCGCCGCGTTCTGCGGTTTCGCGCGCTTCGGCGAGCGCTTCGGACATAAAGGCGAGATCGGTGTCTGAAATTTCCGGCATTTCTAAGAGGATATCATGGTGAAATTGACTTCGACGGGAAGCGAATGACGTAGCTGAACTGAAACGCGTTCGCCCGGTTTGACGTGCCCGTGGCTGTTCGCCGTTAAGTTTTGCGGGTACTCGTTGACAGTATAAGATTAGCGCGCTGTTGGGCCTTTTGGGGACGCATGGAACTTCGTAAGGATCCGATTACACGCAGTTGGGTGGTGGTGGGGCATCCGGAACGGGAGAAGGTGCGGCCTGATCCGTGTCCGCTGTGTCCTGACAATCGCATCGAAACACATGCGCTGCTGGATCTGCCGCCGCAGGGGAAATGGCAGGTGCGAGTTTATCCGCATCTGCGGCCGTTCTACCGAATTGAGGGCGACCCGGGCCGAACCGCGGAAGGGATTTACGATCGCATGGCGCCCACCGGCGCGCATGAGATTGTGGTCGAAACTCCGGAACACACGCAATCGCTCGCGCGGATGAGCGATGAGGAAATTGAGCGCGTGCTGGAGGCCTACGCGCAGAGAATTGCGGACCTGAAACGCGACGCGCGATTTAAGTATGTGACGGTGTTCAAGAATGAAGGGCCGCAGGCGGGCGAGGAGTGGCAGCACGCCCATTCGCAGATTACGGCGACAACTTTCGTGCCGCGGAGAATCTTGTACGAGCTGCGCGCCGCGCGCGAGTGGTATCGCGAGCGCGAACGCTGCGTGTTGTGCGACATCTTGAGCCAGGAAATCCGGCAAGCGAAACGGATAGTGGACAGCGTCGGTGACTATCACGCGTTTTGTCCGTATGCTTCGCGCGTGCCGTTTGAAACCTGGCTGATGCCGAAGACGCACAATCATCAATTTGAGACCCTATCGCCGGGTGAAAAGCGAAGAAATATGGCGAGTTTGTTGGGGCGCACGCTGCGGCGCTTGTTGAAGATTTCCCCGAGCTATCACATGGTAGTACACACGGCGCCGAATACGCTGCAGACCAAGGGCGAACTTAGCGAATATTGGAGCACGATCGCCGGCGACTATCACTGGCATTTCGAGATACTGCCGATCGTGGAGCAGCGGAGCAAGTCGTACAACATCAAGGAAGTCTATTTTAACGGGACGTATCCTGAGCAGGCTGCCGAGCAGTTGCGGCAGATCGATCCCAATTCATGATGCGTTTCGTGGGTGCAAATCAGCCACGAAAACGTGGTGAAGCTAGTCAGGCGGTGCGGACGTTGCGGTCGGGCCAGAGCGGCGGGATTTTCTTCCGGTTGATATTTTTCATATTCATTTTGGTGGTGTGCGCGGTGTTGTATCTCGCGCGGGTGCCGCTGCTGCGGCTGGCGGGAGAATTCTGGGTGGTGGACGAGCCACCGGAAACCTCGGACGTGATCGTGGTGCTGAGCGGGGACAACTACGATGCAGAGCGTGCGACTCGCGCAGCGTCGCTGTTCAAGTCCGGGATGGCGCCGCGGGTGGTGGCGACTGGGCGGGCCTTGCGTTCGTACGCAACGACTACAGATCTGATGAAGCGCGATCTGGTGGAGCACGGCGTGCCGGAAAGCGCGATCGTGCCATTCACTCATAGGGCGGACGACACGCGCGATGAGGCCGCGGCGGTCAGCGAATTCGTCCGGTCACATGGCTGGAAGAAAATCCTGTTGGTTACTTCAAATTACCACACGCGGCGCTCGCAATATATTTACGAGCACGTACTGCCCTCGAGCGATCAGCTTCTCACCGTTGCCGCGCCGGATTCGGATTACGATCCGAATTATTGGTGGCGGACGCGAACTGGCGTGAAGATTTTCTTTCACGAGCTGGGCGGGTATTTGGTGGCCCTATGGGAAACGAAGAAGAGCGACGTGAAAAGTTAGGGCCTCTCGAACCGGAAGTTCGCGGCTAGGCGGCTGAACTTGGCCTACCTCAGAATCGCAATACGCGATCCGTCACGCAATCAGGCGCATCCATTTCATGAAAGTTTTTCTCGATGGCCGCGTATAAGAGGTGAGGATGCCGAGATGCTGCCTGTGCCATTTGCAAATGGAAACATGCGCTACAACACGATTTTTGTCGTGTCCTACGTGTGCTGGATATCGTTTGAGATCGTCACGGGTAGATCGCGGAGGGCCAAAGGCGCAGCGAAGCCGCAGGATCGCGGGTCGTTCTTTTTCTTGGTGGCGATGATCTGGCTGGGCATTTCTCTGGATTTTGCGTTTTGTTTTGGACGGCAGCGGGCGGCGATTCCCTGGATGCGCACCGAGATTTTCTTTTTGGGGATTGCCCTGATTTGGATTGGAATTGCGTTCCGGTATTACTGCATGCGGGTGTTGGGCAAGTATTTCACGTTTGACGTGGCGACGCAGGGAGGACAGACTGTCGTCGAGGCCGGCCCGTACCGATACGTGCGGCATCCTTCGTACGCCGGCGCGATTGTGACCCTATTGGGCTTTGGACTGACGCTCGGGAACTGGGCTGGCCTGCTCGCGCTGATCGCTTGCGGCGCGCTCGGGTATGCGTATCGCATCAGCATTGAAGAGAATGCGCTGGTGATGGCGTTAGGTCAGCCGTACCGTGAATATATGGGGCGCACACAGCGGCTAGTGCCGTTTGTGCTTTAACGTACCGTTGAGTCCGCCTCGGTATTTAGGATCTCAAGGTTTGTGAGAAATTCGACGCGTTCGGTCCCCGGCCTGCCCATTTGCTGCCCACATCCTAACGCATAGCAGGTGCATGATTCGATGCATGTTGGCATTTACGCGCTATGGCTGCTATGGTTTCTAGCTGGAGCTGTACTATAGTTCAGTCGCATCCTGGGAGCGCCCTGCACCCCGCCGCAGGCCTTCCGAGCACACCACTTGGGGGAAAAATCATATGTGGCGAAAAACCGCAGACACGAAAAATCCGTCGCAATCATCGAATGTGCCAGAGCCGGTGACGACGACACCGAAGGCTGGGCAGAACTCGCCTGCGCCGGCGACTCCGGCTAGCCCGTCTCCGATCGCGCAGACCTACACGCCCACACCGGCGCCGGTATCCACACAGAATTCAGGAGCTAGTTATTCTTCACCTGCCACGGCGGGCAATCCATTCGCGTCCGCGCCGCGGGCGAGTTCGGTTTCAGTGATTGGTGCGGGGCTAAAAATTCAAGGTGAAATTACGGGCGATTCGGATCTGGTGGTAGAGGGGGAAGCCCACGGCAGAATCCGCATGGTGAACGGGCGCGTGACGGTCGCGGCCAGCGGGCACGTGAACGCGGATATTGAAGCGGTGGAAATTTCGGTCGAAGGGTTGGTGCAGGGCGGCCTGAAGGCGAGCGACCGGGTGCGACTGGGTCCATCGAGCCGGGTGCAGGGCAGTGTGATGACTCCGCGAATCGCGATTGAAGACGGAGCGCGGTTGCGCGGAAAAGTGGAGATGATTCGCGCGGGAGAAGTGCCGGCGCCAGCACCGAAGATTTCGACGCCGGTAACCAAAGTTTCGACAGCTCCCGCGGTGACGACTCCAGTCACTCCCACTGGAGCGGCAAACGCGAATGCAAACGCAGCCAAGGCCGTAGATGCCGTGACGCCTGCGATAGCAACCGAAGCGGACCAGCTGAAATCAACCGCGGCTCGTGGGTCGGGGGACTAAGCGGCGATGAGCTGGACGGCAAAATCGCGATACGGCCCCCCGGGAACGGTGACGACGGCGGCGAAGCCGGGACCAAAAACCTCCGTCGAAGCCGGCGGGAACATACGTGTCTCGAACGGGCTGAAGGAATTTTTGTGGCTGACGACTGAGGAATCGAAGCAGGGACGGCTCCTCGACCTGGGAGCAGTGTTTCAATCCACGGTAATGTTTTTCATCGAGCGCGGTTTCCGGCTTTCCACCGAAGACATGATGCGTTCGTGGAAAGAATTCCTGACCTCGGAAGAAGAAACAATGCGCAAAATGCAGGTGGGCTCCGAAGGTGCGCGCGTTTCGCAGGGCATGCTGGCGGGGAAATTTCTCGATACCAATTTGCAGTATCCGGAAGATAGTTTTCACGGCGTGCTGGCGTGGGATCTGTTCGATTATCTGGATGCGGAATTGTTGCCGCGCGTAATGGAGCGGCTGTACACGATTCTGCGGCCGGGTGGCGCCGTGCTGGCGTTATTCCACAGCAAAACGCCGGAGCGATTCAATCGCTACAAAATCGTCGACGGGCAGAACATTGAATTGATTCCGTCGCCGACGCTGGCCGTGCACTCTCGGATATTTCAGAATCGCGAAATTCTGGATATTTTCGGGAAGTTTCGATCGTCTAAGACGTTTGTAGGGCGAGACCAGGTCCGCGAAGCGATTTTCCTGAAGTAGTTCCGCCTTGAACCACTGAAAATTCCACTCAAAAAACAGCGCCCATTTCGGGGATGAGTTTTATTTTTCGTCGGGCTGGGGAATTCTGATGCCCGCAGCTTTTTTGGCCGAGTAAGTTTTCCAGGCCGAGACTCCGGCGGGAATGAGCGAAGCTACGATCACGATGGCGATGACGTAGTGAATGCGCTTGTCAATGTTGGGGATGGTGCGGCCGAGGGTGTAGCCGAGCAAGATCATTCCCCAGACCCAGAGAAAGCCGCCGAAAATGTCGTAGGCGAGGTAACGCGGGTAACTCATTTTTGCGGCGCCGGCGACTGGCGGGCAGAAAGTGCGAATGATGGGCACGAAGCGGGCGAGGATGATGGTGCTGGCACCATACTTTTCGTAGAACTCGTGCGCTCGCTGCAGGTGGCTGCGTTTGAAGAAGCGTGAATCCTCACGCTGATATAGGGCCGAGCCGGCCTTGTAGCCGATCAGGTATCCGAGCTGATCGCCGGCGATGGCACATAGAGTGACAGTTCCCAGCAGCCAGAAAATCTTGAGCTGGCCAGCGGCCGCAAATACTCCGGCAGTGACCAGAAGGGAATCGCCCGGCAGGAAAAAACCAACGAACATGCCGGTCTCGGCGAAGACGATCGCGCAGACCATAGCGACGCCGCCCCATTCGATAATCGCGCGCACATCAAAGAGATGATGCAGAAAATTCCGTATGAGTTCAGGCACGCCGCGTGATCCTTGCGTTCAGGTGAGCGAATTCCAGTCAAACGACCGACGTATAACGATAGCAGAAAACCCCAATATTGCCGCCCAAATCCCGCCCTGAAAGGATTGGTACCTTCCTCCTACTTCTTATAGCCCCCTGTACCATTGGCCAGGACGAGGCCCTCCCGCAAACTGCAGTTGTTCGAGCACGCTTCTCGAAGGATGGGGGACAACATGGAAGGCGGATACACGACCTGGATGGGCCAACCGGTGATTCTAAGGGTAGTTGCGGGCAATTTGAGGGTGCCTTTGCGGGGCAGGTTGGTATCGGAAACGAGCGAAGTCCTGCGGTTGAGGATTGCGGACAGCTGGGAAGTGGACATTTTCAAATCAATGGTTTTGGCCGTAGAGCACGACAACCCGGTCTACGTGGTCAATTAGCCTCGGTGAACCGATGAGCTCACACATCAGTTGCAACGTGGGGTCGAGCAGACGCCCAGAAATCGTGAAGGCAGAACGGCAAGAAGCGAGAAACGCTTCGCGGATTTACGATTGGGTCGAGGCGGTTCGAGACACGGCAATTGTGGTGGCATTCCAAATGATTTTAAGAGCGACGCTGATGATGCGGCGCTGGAATTACTGAAACAAAAAGATCCTCCGGCCCACTGCCCCTAACCCCCATGCCCCGAGCCTGCACCCCCAGGCTCGGGGTCCTTCTTGAGTCACCGACCGTGACATTGCAATTCATGTCGATTCCTTAGTACAGTAGATGACATCGAGACTGTACCGTTACTCTACCCTGAAGCTGCGGCAGGAAATATCAATCCGAGCGCGGCCGCGCAACCGTAGGTCTTAAAGTTCATCTCGACTCGTGTAAAGGCTTCCGAATGGGCAGCCGAGCGGGCTATGTGTTTTTTGAGATATTCTTATAAATGAGCATGGGATATTGTGGGCACTCGCGATAGTATCTTGCGAAACCTTTTGAGCTTAAGCCGACCAACCAGGAGCCCCATCGATGCAGATTGCTAGTGTTGCGAGCGCCTTCCCCGAGTATTACTACAAGCAGGAGGTCTTGACCGAGGCGCTGAAGCACGATTGGCGTCATCGCCTGTCGAATCCCGACATTCTCGACCGGCTGGATGAAAGCATGCAAGTAGAGGGCCGCTACCTGGTAAATCCGATCGAATTCTACTTGAATTTGCAAACCTGGGGCGAGGCGAACGATTCCTGGATTATGCACGCACTGGAACTGGGCGAAAAAGCACTGTGTAAGGCGTTGCACGAGGCCGGAATCGGAGCCAAAGATTTGGGCGCGATTTTTGTTACGTCGGTGACCGGGATCGCCGCGCCGTCATTGGATGCCCGATTGTCAAACCGCATGGGTATGTCGCCGAATATCAAGCGAATTCCCATTTTCGGGTTGGGCTGTGTGGCCGGCGCAGCGGGAATTTCGCGCGCGGCGGATTATGTCAAGGCGTATCCCGATCAGGCGGCGGCGCTTCTATCGGTTGAGTTATGTTCGTTAACGCTGCAACGCGAAGACATTTCGATGGCGCATTTGATTTCCGCATTGCTGTTTGGCGATGGCGCGGCGGCAACTGTGGTTGTGGGCGACAAGCGTAAATCGAGCGGGCCGGAAATTCTGGCCACGAAGTCGATTCTTTATCCTCACACGGAAAAAGTGATGGGCTGGGACATTTCGGAGAAGGGATTCAAGATTGTGTTGTCGCCCGAGGTTCCAGCGACGGTCATCAAGCATCTTGGCAAAGACGTTGATGCGTTCCTTAGCGAGCACGGCCAAAAACGCTCGGACATCAAGACCTGGATCATGCACACTGGCGGTCCCAAGGTTTTGGAATCAACGGCCACGGCATTGGGAATTACGGCGGACGACCTTGCGGCGTCGTGGGCTTGTTTGCGCAAGGTGGGAAATATTTCTTCCACGTCAGTTCTGCTGGTACTCGAGGACGTATTTACGAACCGGCGGCCGGAGAAGGGAAGCTTGAGCATTCTTGCGGCGATGGGTCCTGGTTTCTGCTGCGAACTAGTTTTGCTGCGGTGGTAGGCGGAACTTAAATTTGCTTGTACGGCGGCGGAAAGCCGTCGGAGTTAAAAAATGGGGCGGTCACAGCACTTGCTGTGCCCGCCCATTTTGTTTTTTTGTCTTGAACTTTTCAAGATGAGCCATCGGACGCGCCCGTGAACTCCCCGCGAATATTTACTTCGGTTCTGAGTCCTTCGGAGGCTTCTCGTCCTTGGGCTTCTTTTCCGGCTTAGGATTGTCCTTTGCCGGAGGAGGCTTTGGAGGCGTCGCTTCCTTTTTTTCAGGTGGCGGAGGCGGCTGAGGCTTCTGGGCTGCGGGCGGAACGTATTTCGCCGGAGGAGGAGTGGGCGGAGGTGTTGGCCGCTCAACTGGCCTTTCCTGCGGCGCCGGTTTCTCCGGAGCGTTGGGTGTCGGAGGTCGAACCTGATCCTTCGGCGGTTCGGCCGGGGCCGGATTTGTATTGCGGGCCGGCGGATTGTTCACGGGAGGTGCGGGCCGAGCGGGCGCCTCATTCGGTCTCGGGGCTGGTTCGACGCTGGGGTTGCGTGGCGCAGGTTGCGTGACCGCGTTTGGCCGGGCTGCGGGCTGATTTGGTTTCGGTGCCACGGTTGCGGTCGTGCGAGCTGCGGGCTGCGCGCCTTTCGGTGCGACGCCGGCGCTGACCACGCGCGGAGCGATGCGCGGAGCAATACCGGGCCGGGCCGGAGGCGTCGGAGGCGCGATTCGCGCAACGACCGTCTTCTGAGCGAACGCGACGGGAGGCTTTGCGGATGGCGGCGTTACGCGTGCAGTTGCGGAAACGTAGCTGGCGCGCGTGGGTGCAAGCGGCGCAGCTTCCACGACCCGGGCGCTTTGAAGTTGTTCGGGAGTCACGCGAACCGCAGCTGCCTGTACGGGTTTCGCCCCGACAAAAGTTTCGCGCGAGACGGCAGTCACCGCGGCGGCGTTATTCGCGTACGTGTAGTTAACGCGGTTGACCGTCACGTTGTTGACGATCGTTGTCGTGTGATAGGTGTTGTAGACATTCGTTACTTGCGTGACGTTCACCACTCTCGTATTGCTCACATTTACGTTCTGCACGTACGCCGCGCTGGTGTGATAGGAGGGCAGGTAGACGTCGCGGGGTCCTAGTGGAAACCAGGCCACGCCCGCGAAGCCGCCGCCAAAGCCGACCGACACGCCGAAGCCACCGGGTCCGCCACCAACGAACGCGACGAGAGCCGGAGCGTACACGGGACGGACGGCGGGAGGACCAGGCACCCATCCCCAATAACCGCGAACATATGCCCACCGACCGTAGTGAAAGGGAGCGAATCCCCAGGGCTGTGCATCAACCCAAGTCCAGCCCCACGGAGAAACCCAGACCCAATGACCATCGTGATACGGGGCCCAGCCGACGGCGACGCCGCGAGGAATCCAGATTGCACCGTACTCGGGATCTTGTTGCCAGTCACCGTTGTCGTCGAGATCGTAGGCTCCATCCATATCACGGGAGACATAGCGGGCAGAAAGCGATGCGTCTTCACGTTGATCGCGGGACTGCGACCACATTTCGAAGGCATCCAAGCCCGCCGCGGGTTGAACGTCGTAGCTCAGCTGGTCCGTGCCAGCAAAGGTGTATCGTTGCCCTGGCTCAACGTCATAGGATTGACCACCTCCCGTCACCTGGCCTTGTCCCTCGCGGATCAGAATCATCGTGGCGTTACCATCGGGATCGGTTTGAATGCGGTACCTGCCCGGCGCGTAAATTGTGAAAGCGAGGTTGGGAGTATCAATTTCGTAGGCGTTGTCCGGATTATAGTTTCGGACGCGAACGTCGATCGTGCCCTGGGTGAGCTGAATCTGGATGGTGTTGTCGTCCAGATTGAGAAAAGAAATCCCCGTAAGGTTAGAAAGCCGAATCGAGGTGCTGCCGATATGAACTTCTCCTCGAGAGTTTTCATCGCTCCAGAGATTATCTCCTGTGGTCAGCGGGCGATTGGGGTCGGCGGCCACCCAGTCCTCGCTGTTGTCGTCGCTCCCGGGCTGATACGAGACCGAGCCCTGAATGTAGTTGAGGCGCGCGACGCGGGTCGGCGGATCGTCCTGCGCCGAGGCAGTGCGAGCCGTACTAAAGAAAATGCCAAAAGCTAAGAACAGAACAACGAGAAGCGAAAGCCTCTTCATTAGGTGCCCCTTTTTTTTTGAAAAATGCGTTGGGAAGTTGGATTAAATCGCTCGAACCAATTTGTGACAAGAAACCATGAGAACCACAAGACGATGCGCAGGTCGGACATGGGGGGCACCCTGCAACGTTGAACACGAGTGTAGAACTTTAGTTGTCAGAAGTGAATCGGCAAATGCCCGGAGAAGCTTTACTAGGGCGAATTTAATTTCACACTTGAGCGATGGTTTGTCCGATCGAACTTCGGGTTGCGAATCGGGTAGCGCGATTTGTCGCGTGTGGTGGACCCTACCGCAGCATCCTGTCCGCCCCGAAGACCAGGCCCAGAGTTAAAAACGCGATCACGATTTCGCCGACGGCGCCGACCACGAACGGGCGGTAGCCCTGCTTGCCCAGTTCGCGGATGTTAGTACGCAGGCCAACGCCTGCGAAGGTCAGCAGGAATGCCCAGCGAGAGAGATTGGCCAAGCTGACAAGTTGGTCTTTGCTGAAGACTTGGGCGGTAGCGACGGCGGAGATCAGCAAAAATCCGAGCACGAACTTCGGAAATTTCCTCCAGAGAAATGAAGCCTTGTTGCCGACTTCTTTGGTGCCCTCTTTACGCGCCCAATGGACCGCGTACCCCAGAACTACAAAACCGATCATGGCGTTGCGCGCGGTCTTGGCGAGAACGGCTACTTTTCCAGCGGCGTCGGAATAAAGGGCGCCTGCGGCGGTCGCTTCGGCCGTGTTGTCAATGCCGAGGCCAGCCCACAGGCCGTAGCTTTGGTCGCTGAGATGGAGCCAGTGGCCGATTAGCGGAAAAATAAAAAGGCTGATCGCGCCCAGGGAGAGAATCGCAGCGATGGCGTAGGAGGCGTCTTCGTCGTCTGCGTCAATCGCACCTTTGGTGGCGATGATCGCGGAGACACCGCAGATCGATGAGCCGACGGCGAGCAGCGTGGTCAATTTCGGAGATAGGCCGAACACGCGGCCCAGGTAGGTCATAAAAGTCAGGGATAGCGCGATCTCGATAATTACGAGAATCAGGCTAATACCACCAAGTTTCGCGACGTCACCAAGCAAAAAGCGCGAACCGAGCAGAACGATTCCGGATTTCAGCCAGAATTCGTAGGTGGCGATTCCGGCCTGAAAAATGCGCGGGACACCAACGGTGTTAGCGATAACCAGGCCGATGACGATCGCCCAGAGCACATATTCGATATTGGGAAGGGTCAGGTGATGCGCCTTGCCGTACTGGTTGATCGAACGCTCGATTATTTTTCCTGCGTAGCCAACCGCGACAAGCAGCAGAACGCCCGGAATAAGATCGACGAGACGCTTGAAGAAGCTTTCGGAAACGGGTCGAGCCAATGCGACCGAACTAGCCATGAAGTCTTTTCCTCCGTGAGCTGATTTCCGACTCGTCCTACCAGGGCACGTGTTTAATGACGCCGATCCAAATCAAAAGCGCGAGGCCGAGTGCGAGAAAAACGGCCCAGGTATCGAGAGAAAATCTTGATGCGGATTGATTTTCTACTTTTCGCGGCGTTACAGTGTTTTGAGTCATGATGCGATTCTCCTTTCGTATGGCGAGCGCGCGAGAGACTGAAATGCTTCGTCGCCGGGCAGATTTAGCAGGGCCGCGCGTGATGCGGCGTCGCCGAGAGTCCGGCCGATGAGCAGAATCGAAGGACTGGCCGCCCAGTCGAGATCGGCGAGGCCGCGAACGGTAGTCCAAGATTGTTTCTGCCGCGGCGTGCTGGCTTGCGCCACTACCACGCTGCAAGTGTCGGGCGCGAGACCGGCCGCAATGAGTTTTCTGCTGAGATGACGCAAGCCATTTCCCGGCATGTACACCACGATCGTGGCGTTCTCCTGAGCCAACGAATGCCAGTCTGGCTCGTTGACCGGCCCCTTCGATTCCGCCTGATGGCCACTGACGAACACGACGCGCGAGCTTTTATAGCGGTCCGTCAGCGAAACGCCGAGTGACGCAGCCGCGGCATTCGCGGCAGTGACGCCGGGAACGACTTCGAAGGCGATGTTTGTGACCCGGAGTGCCTCGATCTCTTCGTTGAGGCGGCCAAAAATTCCGGGATCGCCGCTCTTCAGGCGAACAACTTGTTTTCCGTCACGTGCAGCTTCCACCATGAGCGCGTTGATTTCAGCTTGGGTGATCTTTTTTGTGCCGCAGCGCTTGCCGACATTGACCACGATGCTCCGCGGTCCGGCCAAGGCAATGATGCCGGCGCTGACCAGATCGTCGTGCAAGACCAGGTCGGCTTGCTCGAGGAGACGATGCGCCTTGATCGTCAAAAGCTCGGGATCACCGGGACCTGCCCCCACCAGAAACACTTTTCCAGGCACGCGCGCGCTTTGGCGAATCATTGCGCGCTCCTCGAAACGCCATCGGCTGATTGCTGCGATTCGGCACGATCATCGCTGTTGGCGAGCAAGTGCAGCGCCCGTTTACGGGCTTCGGATGCTGGATACGCCCCGAGAATTTCGCGGCGGACCTGACCGATTGCGCCAAGCCAATCGCCGAGATGTTGGTCGAAGGCGTTTTCGAACGCGCGGCGAAGTTTCTGCGCGAAGGCCGGGCTTTCACCCGCCGTCGAAATTGCCAATTGCAGATCACCACGGCGAACGACGGCCGGAAAATAAAAATCGCAATTCGGGGGATCGTCCACAGCGTTACAGAGAATTCCGAGACGCCGAGCAGCGATAAAGACAGAATCATTCACGACCGTGTCCGAAGTAGCCGCGATCACAAGGAAAGCTCCTTGCAGATCGGAAGCCTGATAGCTACGTTTCTGCCAAGCGATTCGGCCGGCCACGGCGAGCCCCTGAATTTCCGGCTCCCCATCGGGAGCAACAACCGTTATGCGGGCGCCCGCTTCGAGCAGCGAATCAATTTTTGCTTTCGCGATTTCGCCAGCGCCGACCACGAGACACGAGCGGCCTTCGAGCTTTATGAAAATGGGGAAGAGGGGAGCCGGCATCGCTATTCTCCGGCTCCGTGAGGGACCGGGCCTGGTGAAGGGTCGCGGTTAACGGCGACAAATTCTTCACCAGCGAGTTGCGAGCGGAGATTGGCGTCGGAATGTCGTGAAAAATAAGCGCGCAGGTTTTCACCAGCATCGCGCTGCGTGATGTACGCTTTTAGAAGACGCTCAATTGCGGCCGGTACTTCGGTTGCCGCGCAGCGATAGCCGCTGAGGCGGGCTATGCTCTGATGTTCGCCTACCGCGCCGCCGAGACAGAAGTAATAGGCGTCAACCAGTTTGTCGCCGACCTTGATTTTCTTCCCCTCGAGACCGATATCCGCGATCCAGTGCTGGCCGCAAGAATTGGGGCAACCCGCAACGTGGAGTTTGAGCTGCTGATCGAAACCCGGAACGCGTACTTCCAGTTCTTCGACAAGCCAGCGCGTAAAACTTTTTGTTTCGGTGATTGCGAGCTTGCAGAATTCCGACCCGGTGCAGGCAATAGCGCCACGCCAGAATGGCGATGCGTTCACGGAGAGGCCTGCTGCATTTAGATTTTCAGCAAGTACTCGGGCATTCGCGGCGGGCACGTTGACGATGATCAGATTCTGCATGTTTGTTGTGCGCAGATGTCCATCCGCGAAACGGTCCGCGAGATTGGCGGCGGCGCGCAATTGCTGAGCGGTGATGCGGCCGCGCAGAACTGCGGCGCCTACGGAATACAATCCTGGTTGCTTTTGGGCTTGAATTCCGGAGTGGTCACGATAGACATCCGATGGTTTGATTTCCTCAGCCGCGGGTTCGAGTTGAAAACCTAATCTCGCATTCAATGCAGTGAGAAACGATTCGGTGGTCCAGCCCTGTTGAGTGAAGAGATGTTTGAGGCGCGCACGTTCGCGGCTTTGGCGCAGGCCATTCTGGTCGCGGAAGATCTCGGTGATGGCTCGCACGGTTCTCACCACTTGCTCGGGACGCACGAACGCATCCAGGCGCACCGCGAGATGTGGATCGGCGGAAAGGCCGCCACCGACGCGCAGCGAAAATCCAATTTCCTTTCTGCCGTTGATGAATCGTTCCACGGCGGTCAGGCCGATGTCGTTAATTTCCGGGTACGAACACCAAACCGGGCATCCGGTGATGGATACTTTGAATTTGCGCGGCAGGTTGTAGAAATCAGAATTGCCGGTCAGCAGATGCGCGACTTCATGGGAGAGCGCGGAAGCGTCGTATATCTCGTCGTCGGCCACGCCGGCGAGCGGGCAGCCGGTAACGTTGCGAACCACGTCTCCGCACGCGCCCTTGGGGCTCAGGCCAACTGCCCCGAGAGCCTCCATCACGTCAGGAATGGCTTCGATGGTTAGCCAATGAAGTTGGATGTTCTGACGAACGGTGATATCGGCGACCGAACGTCCGTAGCGTTCGGAGAGATCTGCAATGGCGCGCAATTGATTGGAACGAAGGAAGCCGTTGGGCAGGGCGACGCGCAGCATGAAGAACGGAGTTGATTTCCCTTCGCCGCCTTTCCCCCCGGTGGCGCCTGCGCCATCACCTTGCGTATAAATTCCCCACCACTTGAAGTAAGTGTTGGCCCATTCGGGTAGCACGGAGTCGCGGCCCTGGCGCGCGAAGGTTTTGATTTCATCGAGCGCGGCCCATGGGTTTTTCTCGCGTTTCAAGCGCTCGACTTTCTGAGCCTTCGTTTCCGTGACTGCGGGCGCCAACTGCGCCGGTTCCGTGGATAAGCTGCCCAAAATGTGCTCCTAAAAAGCAAAAGGCCCGTTCACCGTGATGCGATTGGTGACCGGGCCTGAAATCCGATTTAACTTAAGATTGCTAAATTATTCGGATCGCACTCCCGCGCCAGCCGCGACAAGTACAACAGCACGGGCAACCGAAGCGGGCGTTGATAGAGCGATCCATCAATCTAAAGCCTAGCATCAGCGGGAAAAATTCTCAATACACAAAAAGAAGCGCCGGTTTCGCATTCGCGAAACCGGCGCCAGCGCTCAAAACGAACTACTTGTTAAAGCTGAACAGCTCGAACAGGTCACTGATCGCCGGCCCATTGATGGGTACATAAGGATTGTCGCTTTCCGCCACCGGGTTCGGGTAATTATCGCGGCTGCGGTTCGTAACCGGACGAAGCTTCCAGTTCCGCTCGATGAATTTCAGAATGGAAACGTGGTCCGAGTAGTTGTGAGTGATGTGTCCACCCGTCGAGAATTGAGAAACCACGATCATCGGAATGCGCGTGCCGTCGCCGAAAAAGTCGAGCGGCTGAACGAAACCGGAGTCGTAGTAACCGCCACCTTCGTCGAAGGTGATGAAGATCGCCGTATCCTTCCAGTAGGTAGGATTCGCACGCACAGCATCTACGATCTTCTTGGTGAAGCCTTCGAACAGATCCAGCTTTGAAGACGCAGGATGGCCGTCTACAAGACCGCTGGGCTTGACGAACGAAACCGCCGGCAACGTTGTGTTGGCGATGTCGTTGTAGAGGTTCTCCGTGTCCTGGATATGCGCGTTACGGATCGTCGGGTCGGCCATGATGGAAGTATCGAACTGAAACGGGTTGCAAATGGCGCAGTATTCGTCGGCAGCGGTAATGGGTTGGCCTAGGAAGTTGTTCGTGCCGACCGCACCAAAGTTGATCTGGTAGGGATCCGGCACGTAGTTGTTCCACTGATCACCGTAGTACTTCCACGAGATTTTCGCATCGAGGAGCGTGTCGCCGATACTTCGCACGGAAGACGGTGGAATGGTGAACACTGTGTTTGCCGGGTTGGTGTCAATGAAGGCGTTGTTGCCATTGCCAAAAAATCCCGGGTTGTAGTTGTTCAGCAAGTAGTAGTGGCCGACCTCGCAGTGAGGATCGACTGGCTTGGGGAGCGACTGCAAGTATTTCACGACTGTAGAAACGCCGGGCTGCGTGGGGTCGGAGCATTCGCTGTACGAGCCGCCACCGAATGAACTCGAGCCAAATGAGCCGCCGCCGTATCCATCTTCCGTGTACCAGTTGTTGGTTCCGGGTGCCGGGTTCGGGTTTTCGATTTCGTCCACTACGCCGCCGTTCACCGTACCTGGGTCAACAAGCACGTTGTGCGGTGGCTTCTGGGCGTGTCCCTTGCCATCGCTGAACCAGATCATGTCGCCATGGCCGAGCATGATGTGGTTTGCGCCGGTGCCGCCCTGCACGGACTGGTGGAAATTGTCGCTCATGGAGAAGTTGTCGGCGAGGAACTTGAAATATGGAGCATCCCCTTGCTGAACGTTGTAGAAGCCCATGGCGGTCGAGCCTTCACCGGTCGTAATTGCGTTGGGTGAAAACTCAGTGCTGAAGTTTGCTGGTTGTGCCACGCCGTTGGTGCCGGAGCCGGTGAAACCAGCGCCTACGGTTGTTTCAACCCAGGGAAACTGTTTTGCGCTGCAGCCGGAAGGATTCTGTTTCGTCGAGCGGGAAGCCTCGCAGTCCAATTGTTGCCACATCTGGTAGAAGCGGTGCACCGGGCTCGCCGCATAATCGTCGTAGTTGAACGTGGTGCTGTTGGTCAACTGAAACGGGCCAGCGGGAAGGTCGTTCACATTCGTAATGCGCGTATCTGGAGTCCTGGAAGTGAGGCCGGTGCCGCCAGTGGTCAGCAGCGGGTAATAGTTGTCCGGCAATCCATTCTCGGAAGCGACGGCGTCGGCAGTCGTGGGAACGAAATTAGTCTTGGGACCGCCAACCAATGGCGCCGGCAGGTGGCCGTGTGGGAAGGAAACCTTGGGTTCGGGACTCAGCGAAAAGGCGTCCTTCGCGGAGTCATCGGCAGCGAGTTGCTGGCTTGTGGCGAAATTCTTACCAGGTGTGCCATCTGCATTTACGATCCCTTCGGAAAGCAGATTATTGACGGTCTGCCCGTTCTTCGGTTTGTAGGTGGCGAAAACGTGATCGAAGCTGCGGTTTTCACCGATGATTACGATGACATGTTTGATGGGCGAAACGGTGTTTCCATCCTGCGCATCCTGAGCGGCCTGAATGGAACTGGCCAAGGGACCGCCGATGGTGAATTGAAATAGCGCCAGAGTCGTAACTCCGATGCGCAGGCAGTGCAATGCATTTGACGCAACGTGCTTAAAGGACATCAACCCTCCTGGTTTTGCTGAAAATCAAATCTGAAACGGGCTGGTTAGCGGAAATCAAACTGAGAACGCCAAGAAGTGATAACTGTTTGTTGTTGCGTGAAGGTTTTGGTTATGTGAACGGAAGAATAAAGCGCGAGATTCTGCGCGAGCGTGATCGTGGCGGATTGGAGGGAAATGCTCTTCACAGTGCTTTTCGGAACTACTGCTTGCTGGAAGGTTTTGAGCTTAAGTCCTGTGTTCGTGAGGCGCGAGAGAGTGGATCGGCCACCGCGGGCGAATCAGCAGGGAGGACTCGGATTAAGCCCATCATGCCGTTGTCCTCATGTTCGAGCAAATGGCAATGATACGGAAAAGTCCCGACGATATTTGGATCTCGAAAATCCATGCGCAGCCGCACGCTGGGATAGGCGAGCGTCCGGCCATTGAAATAAGGCACATTGATCGTGTCGCGAAGAAACGGCTCGTTCGCGATGACGCCTGAAGATTCGAGCAGCATGAAATGGAGTTGATGGATGTGAAAGGCGTGAAGCTCCGTGGAACGGTTTTCAATGATCCAATCTTCCACATCGCCTTGTTTCACTACAATGTCTGGCACGCCGGACGCCGGATCGAATGCAGTTGGGCTTTGGCCGTCCACGGTAATGAAGAACGTGGTCGCGCTGTTTGGGTCGTTGGGGTCCGACAATTTTTCGGAGAAATAGAGGCGGCGCACACGCGTAGGAGCAATGCTGCCGAGCCAAGGAGGAGCCGGAGTTGCCAACGGTTCCGGGTTGGGTGCGAGACGCGAGCGCGTCGCCGCTGCGTCCGATGACGGAACGATCGTGGCGAGCGCGCGGTTCGGATCGTTTTCGCCGCCCGAGCCAGTATCTACCGTGCGCGTAACGAACAGCCCCGTGACGCCGGCGGGCGGGCCATCCACCACGAATTCCACGCGTCCGCCGGGAGGAAGGCCGATATGCGTCTGACTAGCGAGTATGTCCTTTGAAACTCCACTGGTGTTCACCGGAACCCCGTCCAGACCCACAATCTTCAATTTTTGCGGTGCGCGGTTGAAAAGCACGGCCAAATTCAGGTAAGTGATCGCGGACGCATTCAACACCCGCCACAATTCGTGCTCGCCCGGTTTCATTTTAATTACCGCGGGCGGGTAATCGGGATACGGTACCGGAACATAGTTGATGGAAAGATCTTTGGCCGGCTTTCCGAAACCCGTGCCGTTGTTCGCGGAATCTCCGTCGCGGTCGATCATCATTTTGGGAACAACGGGCTCCGATTTCGACGGTGGTGAATTCGGATTCAGCAAATCCTGATCGCGGATGACTAACACCCGTTCAGGCAATCCTGCCAGGTCACTATTTGCTCGTTCGACTCCTTCAACAATCAAGGCTCCGGAAGCTCCGCCCAGAACTTGCGTCTTGCTGAAACCATGTATATGAGGGTGATACCAATACAATCCCGGAGGTTCGTTTTCCGGGATTCGAAAACGATATTCGAACGGGGAGTCGGCCGGTTGCACGGTCGTATTGAGCACATCGTCTTGGTGGCAAAGGGGCGGAATCGTTAGGCCATGGAAATGGAGATTCGCCGAAGTAGCCGTCATCACGCCGCCGGCGCACGGATCGGATTGTGACGCAACATCGCTCTTTGAATGGTTATGGCTCGGCGATGCTGCCCCAGCGGACGCGTCAGCATCGCTCAGATTATTTCTCAATTTCAAAATGACCAGATCGCCCCGTTTCACCCGCAAGTTGGGAGACTCGACACCGTTTCCGTAAATGTAGCAGTAGCGAACTGAGCCATCTTTTTGTTTTTCGTTGTATTCGGTCAGGTCCACGGCGAGCACGCCATCCTTGCTTCGCAAGTCTTCGGGTTCCGGAACAACGCTACCGATGGCTGGGCGCGGACACACTTCTCGAGGCGATTCTTGGGCTTGCAGATTGCGATAGGCCGGAGCGCCGAAAAAAAGGAGACAGATTGCCAGGACAAACTTTTGCATTTGAATTAAGGCTCGATAGTCGCTGGCCGGCTCCGTGAAGGACGCGAAGGCCGGCCGAGAATTCAGGTTCGCATGTCGCGCTAACCAATGTGACTGAAGGCCCAGAACAAGCAGGCCGCCAGCGTGATTGAGGCCGGGAGCGTCAGCACCCAGGCGAGCGCGAGATTGCGAACGGTGGACATTTGGAGCCCGGAGTGATTCGCCGCCATAGTGCCGGCGACGCCTGACGACAAAACGTGTGTAGTACTGACCGGTAAGCCGAACCAATCGGCCGCGCCGATGGTGGCCATGGCCGTAATTTCGGCGGCGGCGCCTTGCGCGTAGGTCAGGTGATCTTTTCCGATTTTTTCACCGACGGTAACGACGATGCGCTTCCAGCCGATCATAGTGCCCATGCCCAGGGCCAGGGCGACGGCGACTTTTACCCAAGTGGGGATGAACTTGGTGGCGTTGTCTATATGTTTTTTGTAGTTGGCGATAATGCTGCTGTCGGCCGCCGAGAACTGCGGCGTGTTGTTCTTCTTCATCAGCCGCAGTGCTTCGCTGACCACGTACATGTCGTTGCGGAAGTTACGAACCTTATCCTGTGGGACAGCCTTGAGTTCGTGATATTGCGCCATTTCAGTGCCGATTCCGTTGATGAGTTCGCGCAGTGCCAGCATGGTGTTCGGCGTGAATTGCTTGGTCCGAATGTAATCCGTAACTTCTTCGCGCGGGTCGGAGATAACTGCCGAAGGTGAAACATAATGGTCGAGAACGCCTGCCGTCTGGGTCGAAACGGCGACGAAGTCTTCGGTCTGCGTCGCATTTACCGCGTGGTTGACGGCGTAGGCGGTGGGCACGGTTCCGATCAGGATAAGCATGATCAAGCCCATGCCTTTTTGACCATCGTTCGAGCCGTGAAAGAAGCTGACGCCGGTGCAGGTGAGCAGCAGCAGGCAGCGAATCCAGAACGGGGGAGGCGTGTCACCGACTGGCGCCTTGTAGAGTTCTTTATTCGGGATGAGCTTCTTGCAAATGAGAAGCAGAGCCCCGGCGCAGACGAAGCCAACGAGCGGAGACAGCAGCAAGGATTTTCCGATGTTCGTGGCCTGGCCCCAATCGACGCCGCTGGTTCCAGTCTTGACCGACATGAGCTGATTGGCAATTCCAACTCCGATGATGGAGCCGATCAAAGTGTGGGAGCTGGAAGCGGGAAGTCCAAACCACCAGGTGCCGAGGTTCCAGATGATGGCCGCGACAAGCAAGGCGAACACCATGGCGAAACCGGCTTTGCCGCCGACTTGCAGGATCAATTCCACGGGAAGCAGCGAAACGATGCCGAAGGCTACCGCCCCGCTGGAAGCCAGCACGCCGAGGAAGTTCCACATGCCGGACCAGACCACCGCGACGTGCGGCTCAAGAGTGTGAGTATAGATGACCGTCGCGACCGCGTTGGCGGTGTCGTGGAAGCCGTTGACGAATTCAAAGGCGAGAGCGGTTGCCAGCGCGATGCCCAGCAGCCAGAAGGTCAAAGCCCCGGTGTTGCGCACCGTGGAGAGATCCGCGAGCAGGTGAGTGGCGGCATAAATCAGGCCAACGACCAGCGCGATGCCAAAGATACCTATGCCAATCTTGGCCGGTCCCGTCGCCTTACCGTGCTTGTCGAGAACGTGCTCGCGTTTCAGTTCGACTTCTTCGTGTCTGTCTATAGCGTCGAGCTGCGTCGCCATCCGGCACCTCTTCCCTTGGTGGAGTGGTGAAACGATAGTTGGGCTGTGTTTTGGAAATGTAAGCCGTGAAGCTAACGGGTGATTGTTAACGTGGCGTGACGGGCAGATGAAGACTGGGTTTTCACCTGAGCGGGCGTCGAGGGATGCAGGACAAACACGATAAAAGAGTCTTGAGTCCGGTGGCGGCCCAATTCGGCGCCCGAAGAGGATGCTTGGTGCTAGTAGGGCAACGCGCCGAAGTGAAGTGCGCGACTGAACTGGTGCTCGCGTAGAGAGTTGAACTCTACCCGTGTGTGTCGTAATCTATTCGGACCGCATTTGCATTTCGGGGCGCCCGTAGCTCAGCTGGATAGAGCGTTTGGCTACGAACCAAAAGGTCGCAAGTTCGACTCTTGCCGGGCGCACCACTCTTTATCCCGCAATGTCTACAAGTTAAGCCGCGATACTTGCGGTCTGTTCGCCTAAAATTCTAGGTACCGTAGGTATCATCGAGCCAACTCCGTCCGTCGGAATCTCGAAACCGAGTCCGACTTTTACCGCTACCTCTCGACGAAACTCCACGTCTCGGTGCAACTGAGAGTATTCGTCGGTGACCGACTGTTTTGCGTGACCGAGCCAAAACTTAATTAGGTCTTCAGGAGCCCGTTGTTTTCTCAACCAGGTAGCACGGAACCTCCGCATCGCGTGAAATCCCGCTTTCGGCTTTCCGAGTTCTGCGAGAATTGGATGTAAGGATCGTCGGGCCACATTCGTTTGAGACAACGGTTTTCCTGCTCGATTGGCAAATAGCAATCCCGCTTGGCGGCCATTGACGAAGGATTCTAGAAGGCCCGCCAATTTGGGAGTGAGATCAACTTGTCGATATGCGTTTCGGGTTTTGGGAGTTTGCAGCTGACCCTCCCAACAGGATTGTTCAACCGTGACCGCGCGACGATCTTTGGACAGGTGTTTTATTTCTAGCCCGAGTGCTTCGCCGACGCGCAAACCAGTTCCAGCAAGCAAAGCGTAAAGAACCCTATCTTGCCCGCCAGCCTGTTTCACGATCCAGTTCATCGTTTCAGGATCGAAAGACGGTTGATGCTGGCGACTCACCATAGGCAGGTCGAGGAAATCGTGATTCCACTTTCGGGGAAACATCTCCTCGCCTTCCTTGTCTACAGCAGAGGCGACAATCAACTTCACCAATCCGAAATAATTCAAAATGCTTTTGGCCGATAGCTTCGCGTCGCTCATTTTTTGCACGAAAGGTTTTACCGTGCCGTTGGACACGCTGGCGAGTGGCATCTCGCCGAGGCTAGGAATGAGCCACTTGTTCAGGGTGTTCTGCCAAGCCTGAATCGTCGCGGCTTTCACTGGATTGCGCTTTCGAGTCTTTGAGTGATTCATGAACCAACGCGCCTGCTCGCCGAACGTAACGAGGTTAGTGGATTCAACGAAAACCTGCGCATCGTTTACCCCACTCGCTTCTACAATTTCGGTTGCTCGGCGTCTTCGCTCGCCTTTGGGTAAGTAGCCGGGGGCAGCAGGATTGACGGGGCAGATTTTCTCACTCGCGTGAACCCTCGACTGTCCTGCTGGATACCTCCAAAAACGAACGACGTACCACCTACCGCTTATTACGATGTTTCCCACTTGGCCGCGTCGAGACATGCAAGTTCCTCTTCGCTTGCCTAGTGTCGCTTCCGGGACACTATCACCCGGACGGTTTACGGGCAACGCTTCCAGCCCGAATGTGGTTGAAATACTCACACACATGCGCCTCTACTATAGAAAGGTTAGTCACTTTCTTGCGCATGCTCCTGATAGTGATCGCCAAATATTTCTCTGTTGACCTCCAAAAACTCTTCGCTGTTGGGGCGCTCCTAAAAAGAAAGATGACTAATCTTTCTATAATAGAGATGCATATCGCCTTTTTAAGAGGAGTTGCAATGTCGAATCGAGGATCGCGGTTGATTAGGACCAATGTATTTCTAACGGTGGCCGAGCGAGAAGCGTTCAAAACGCTCGCCAGAAAACGACAAGTCTCTTCAGCGCATTTAATTCGCCAAGTGCTGGATTCGTTTCTTGGCATTCAGTCGGCTCCACTTGAACCGATTGTCTTCAAGAATAATCCGCCAGGGCGTCCGACCCATCGCCGAGTTCTCGATAACTGTTGATCCGGCGGATCACGCCGGACGGACGAGATTAGAAGCAAAGGCTACCCGCAAGCCGTACGTTGATGTCGCGGGAAATGACGATGCGTGAAAATGCACGGAGAATGCCATGTTTGGAACATGCGTAAAATACAACCGTCTCGAATCGTATGGATTTATCGCGCCGGACGATCCGTCGCTGCCTGATTTTTTTTGTTGCCCCGCATTTATCACTTCCGAAAAGAACCATCGCCGCTTTCTCGTGCCCGGTTATCGCGTTGAATTCACTCCGTTCGACGTTGAGGGCCGACCACAAGCACAGGACATCAAGATAATCGCCCGAACGGTTGTCCTTCAGCGCAGCGCCGCGCACGCGGTGAAGCCATGACCGACCGAGCATGCTTCACTGTGATCCCAGATGCTGTCTACAAGGCACTGGATAACGGCGACATCACCGCCGAACAGTTCGATATTTTCACTTACTGCTATCACAGGGCAGAAAGACCTGCGAATGTGGTTCGCAGTTACAGCGCGGCCCAAGTTTGCCGATTCCGTTGGTTGGATGCCACGAAGGCGAACGTCAAAAAATATGAACGTGCCGCCGCAGATTTACTGGCCCGTCATATCATTCGACGTGATTACTACAGGATTGACCCAAAGCGGTCGTCCAAGAAGGGGCGCACATACAGCGTTTGGGTGCCCTCACCTAATCGATTCCAACTAGTGGCGACACCGCAAGAGAATGAGGCCTCTCTCTGGGGAGCCAATGTCGGGCTGCTTGTCGGCGACAATGTCGGACTGCAAGCAGACGAAACACCAAGCGAACCAAAGGAATACAAGGCCGATGAGACCGACAATGTCGGACTGCTTGTCGGAATGAAGGCCGACCATTTGTCGATTACTAATCAGGAGAATCAAAACCCAGAGAAAGAGAGCCCCCTTCCCCCTGAGGGGGTTTCGCCTGCCCCCTCCCTCGTCCCGAGGGAGCGTTCAGATGCCACGGGGCTTTCAGAATCAACACCAACACCCAAACCGGCGGGCAAGAAAAACGCGCTGAGTCCTGATCAGTGCAAACATTTGAGTGACGCGGCGCATTTGTTCTCGGCCTTCACAAACCTTCTGTATGACTTCGTGACCGATCCGAAGGCAGCCGCTGCGTTGCTGCGAGAATTTCCTCCTAATGAGATTCTTTGCGCGATGCTCAGTAAATTCTCTCCCGACGATAAAGTAGTGAAGACCACAATGCAGTATTTTTTCTTTCACGGTGCCGCAACTCTTATTCGCTCTGCCCGCTTGAACGAGACATGTTTCCCTCGGAGATTCTCGGTAAATCAAATCTGTTACCGCTGTGATCGGAGTGAGGCCGAAGATAAATGGCAACGCGTTCTCGATGCGTATGAAAAAGTTTTCGGAATCAAAATCGAAAACGCGTTTGAACAAAGAGCGCCGGCGGTAAAAATCTAATGGGCACGCTGGTCGATTTGACGGGAATGCGTTTCGGGTTCTTGTTGGTCACTGTGGCGGGCCAAATCCGGCACAAGGCGGCAGTCTCGGTGGAACTGTGTTTGTCGCTATGGGCGCGAGGTTGTCGTCGCGGGCTACGCATTGACGAACGGCGGCAAGCGGTCGTGTGGTCGGTGCGAGACGCCTGCTATGGGAGAACCGAGGCCGCGCGTCACCGTCGTTGCGAATCGAGAGCGCGACGAACGATTCTTCTGAGCGGATAGCTCAGTCTCCGATTGCGCCATTAATCGTCGAGTTGGTCTAGCTTCGTGGGGCTGCTTGGGCCATACGTCGCCGCCCAAGGTGCTCAGTGTAGAGCGTCAGAAAGTAGGGTCGTATAAATTGTCCGTTTTCGAGGGTTCGTCGAGGAAAAACAGATCAGAAAATGAGAGCCGGGTCGTTGGGTCGTACCTTACAACCAAAAAAAAGCTAAGTAATAGATAAAGAAGAAGAAGAAAAGATTGGAAATATAGAAACGGACATAAATTACCACCTGGACTCGATTCACTCTTGGTTTTGCTTGGGGACGGGAACGACCCTACGACCCACGCTTCTATTTTTGCTTAGTTTTCCCGGGTGATTCGGGAGGCGGTTGGCAGCGATTCGAGGTAATACAAGATGATCGGCAGACCACGCAAACATGAATCGAACGCCGCGAGACAGCGCGAGTACCGTCTGCGGAAGAAACAGGTGCGGATTCTGCTAGCGATACCCAACCCAGAACGCGACTCGCCAGCGTGGCGGGCCCAGTGCGCAGATGCAAAGCGAAGACTGGCCGGGGAGCCATGGCTCGATGATTTTAAACGAGCGTGCAGAGCGGCAGCCGAGGCTGGCATTCGAGAAGCGATGGCATCGATGCAGGGAGATGGAAATGCAAAAGACAATTGAGCAATTGATGGACGACAGGCACCGAGCCTACGTGCTCGCGTGTGCCGACAATTTCCGGACGGTGTCCACGACGTTACTGTGGCGGGAAGCCAATCGTGTATACGTGCTGGCCAGAGATGCCGCGCAAAGGGCTCGCCCAGACTGCAGGCGGGCGGCTGCGTGAGATTGTAAGAGCCGACGGGCGGCAAGGTGGCTCTCCCGAGATAGGAATCGCTCTATGGGGCGGTTTCTCCAGTAGGAAGGGACTCAATCCCGGACACTTCGCGCGTATCGAACTCCTCCCGGGCACAGGGGGAGGGGACAGGCGCGGTGACCCGGTAGCATTCGTTTCAAAGCGAAGCCGACCCCTACGCTCGTTGAGGATCATGTCCGTCCCATAGGAAGAGAGACTGATCGAGTCACACAGGATAGAGTCGGATCGAGGACTTCAGATTCGCGGCGGCATTGGTTACGAAAGTCGCGGATGATCGAGTTGCTCTCTACGGCTGCCGTAATGAGCTAGGGAAGCGGATTGTGCAAGGCGAGCGAACTCCCACTGCCCGACGTTTTCGGGACTGGGCGTGCGAGGCACGGCGAACCGCGTTACGAAAGTCAGCCGGAAACTCAGATGTGGTCTGGCAATCAGGCACTTTTTACTGTTTTTCAATTTTGATTTTGCTTCCCGGGAAAAAATTCTTTTCGATCACAAAATTGCGTCATTCGCACCTCAAAGCGAGTGGATTCAATATTCCCGACGTGCTTGCGATCCAATTTCGAGGTCGCTTAATTCGGGCCTAATCTTCAGTTACATCGTGGGTGACTCTTGACTACGCCATTTGCGGTTTGGAGTGGACTCGCGGGACACGCCAATTCGTGGCCGCTTCTCTTGACCGTGCGGTGCAGGGGACGGGCGGCGTATGAAGGGCGATGCCGGACACGACAGACGGTTCCGGGTTGGCGAAATTACCCCGAAAAGTATTGATGCATATCCGAGGCTGAAAATAAGTCTGGCGTTCTCACCCGTTTAGACTGGGCAAAAACGCCAGAATGCAACAATACAGTTACTTTGTAGCCGGGTTAGAAGATTTGGGAGAAGGCCTTCGCCGATGCCGCTGAGGCTTCGGAGTCGCTGGGATTGACATAAGCCAGCGTCGAGTCGAACGAACGGTGCCCGAGGTGCTGCCGGATCATGAACGCGTTGCAACCCTGGTGGACCATCAACATCGCAGCCGTGTGCTTTAGGACGTGCGGGTGCTGTAGCGTCTCGCCGAGGCCTGCCTTGCGGGCAATGGCCTTGAACAGTTTGTAGACCGTCACCCGGTTAAGTTGAGTGGACTTCTGAGAGTTGAATACGAAACTGTCGGCGTCCGGCTGGCGAACGTCCAGCCATGCCTTGAGTGCCGCCGCTTCGTTGAACAGGCTGTTGCCCTTGACCTTCAGCAGATTCTGCGTCGAGTCGAGTGAGCCTTTGAGCCGCGCGATGTGAATCTGTTCCGTTTTGAAGTTGATGTCGGAGAGCCGCAAATTGGCAATCTCCTGCGCTCTGGCACCGTGCGCCACCGCAAACAGGAACATGGCGTGCTCCCGTGGACCGTATTCCCTCGCAGCCTCCAGAACGCGCTGCAATTGCTCGTTGGACAGATAGGAGATGCGCGAGCGGACTTGCTTCGCTCGTTGTTTCGGCATTCTGATCACGTTGCGTTCGACTGAGGGGCTCATGGGATTCTCCGTTGATGCAACTATAGAAAGTAATGTTGCATCGAGTCAATAGTACTTCGGTACTGAATTTCGATTTCGTCAAACGCCCACAAGTGGAAAGCGATCACCGGGTAACAAAAACCATTCGATTGGCGGCAGCGATCATTCTTCATTGTTTTTGCGCGGTCAGGAAAAAAAAGGGGGTCCCTTGGCGATTCAGGTCGAAGTTGAAACGCCCCAAAGATACTTGCCCGGCAGCTTGGCTTGGCTACACGCGCGAGTTTGATTTTTAACGACTTGTAAGTAGCCACCCGCGTATTGGTCGAAAAACCCCGAGACTCTCGCACCAGTCGCGGTACGTGCGAGGGAAAGCAGCGAGAGATTCCATCTGCCCGCTGGATGGGGAGACAGCTTCACATTCGAATCTGAGACTCTTTCCTGCCGGGATTTGTCTCGCGGTACGGAAGGCCCGTCAACTTCTCGTAAACCTCTTTACGAAAATCATGACGCGCGGCTAGTTCCAATTTGTGAAATGACTTGACCATCGCGTTCGCCAGTTCTGACAGCGTTCCCATTTTTAGTTTGGCCTCGGGTCACAGGGTAGTGCCAAGAAAACTTCTTCACTGCGCTGAAGCCTAGTTGCGGTCTTTGCGAGCAGTTCTTTATCCACTGGGCGCACCTGACCCGGTGGGTCGTGCGCTGCGATCCGGTGGGCTAACGCCATTTGCATTTCTTTGGTCATAAACTTCGCGGTCATTCGCTCGCCTCCTTGTCGGCGAGAAGTTTTACGGCGTGGTCCTTTCCTTGCTGTTCATTTCGGAGCCACGCATCAATCAATTCTTCATCGCTTAAAAGAGTGAGAGTTTCGCGCGGGGCACCTTCCCGTGACGACTTTCCAATCTCTGACGGAGGAAGCGCGCGAAGTGCACGTTATCTCGAATTCGGGCTTCGTTGGTGCGACTGGGTTCGGTAATCATCGGATCACCAACCCATTGCCGATGATTCCATCCAAAACGGTGTTGATGTACCGCGACTCGATAATCACGGTTGGCCAGTAAGGCTGAAAGCCCTGCCGACTCACGTTTTCATCGATCCAAACCTTGGCCGATTCCGTCAGCGGACGCAACAGTCCGAGGGAGCCGTAATTCTCGAAGTTGAAATCAGGGCTTGCTGCGACGGTTGTCTTGCGTGGTGAATGCACGGATGCTCCTTGGAGCACCCGTTTCCAGAAGTCTGGCCGTGGTGACTTTCTGATTTGTTCGACTACGCCATACAGTACACGTCCGGTTGGTGGAAATCGATAGTACCGAAGTTCTAATTGAGCGGCGGTTGCCGAGCGTGACAAGGCGACCACACGTAGCGGCGCGGGGTGATAGCGTGCCAAAGTGTTTGCCCTTGAAGAAAGAGCAATGTACAACTAGCCGATGCCGAATCGAAAAAAGAAAGAGGCAATGCAAATCGTCACGCGGTACGGAACGATGTGGGCTCGAAACGAGACGAACATCGCGAAGGCTTTGAAAAGCAGCAAACACAGATTCGGCGTGTACATCCTTTTCGACGGATCGATGCCTATGTATGTTGGAAAAGGAGAAATTTCAAAGCGAATCGGGAAAGCGGCCAAAAGTACAAGACGCGGCCAACGCTGGGACCATTCTAGTTGGTGATGGCGCAAACTGGCTAACCGTTGTCAGTGGCCTCAAGACCATGCGTAGCACGCTCAGAAACTTCGCCGCCCGGACGTCGAACAGAATTGTTGTCCTGGACACGGTCTCCAATGAGGTCATCGCTAGAGCCAACCTTCGCTAAAAGAGCGTAGCAGCGCATCTTGTCGACCCTCTCCTTCATGGAAGAAACGGCCACAACTAACGATAAATTACCTTCCTAACCCTCAGGCGTGCAGGCACGATTCTCACGGGCACTGACCCAAGACGCTCTGCTCATAGGACTTCGCAAATCCCTGGGTTTATGGACTTAGCCTTGCCCCTGGGTAGGCGTGTAGCTAGAACGAAATCGAGCGGAGGCAAGGTTTATGAATTCCGATCAATTAGAAGGTAAATGGAAACAGGTAAAAGGCGAAGTTCGCGAAAAGTGGGGCAAGCTCACGGACGATGACATTCTGGTCGTGGGCGGGAGGCGGGATCAGCTTATCGGACGCGTCCAGGAACGCTACGGCATGGCAAAAGAAGCAGCAACGAAAGAGGTGGATGCTTTCCTGAAACATCTGAGTGACCCCGGCGAGGATTTGACCTCCTCAACTGCCGCTTCGAACGACCGAGCCAAAGTTCACTCCGCAGGCGCAGGGAAGTAAAACCGGCGACGCTTCGAACTGAAGAGGTCTGGAGTGCAATTGCCTTCGAGGCGGTGCCGTTACATTGCGAGTCAAAGCAAGGCCCAGGTAGCTACAGAGCAGCCCGGAATGGTCCCCCGTTCCGGGTTGTTCTGCGTCCAACCCGGACGCGCGCAAGCTGAATTTCAGAGCATGCCATCGCGGCGGTTGCCGATAGATTCTGGATGAGGGCCTGGGGCGGCGTATGATCGCGTCAGATATATGCCTGAAGCTCTCCGAGTGGGGGTAGCCGATGAGGGCAGTAGTGCTGCATGAGTATGGCGGTCCCGAGAAATTGAAAATTGAAGACAACGTTCCAGAACCGCAAGTCAGCGGAGGTACCGTACTGATCGCAGCAGCCGCTGCGAGCGTTAATCCAATCGACTGGAAAGTGCGGTCAGGGGCGCGGCAGAAAGATGTTCCGTTGTCGTTTCCCGCAATTCTGGGCCGCGATGTGAGCGGGGTAGTCCGGGCGGTGGGTCCAAATGTCAGGCACTTCAAGGCCGGCGACCGCGTTCTTGCACTATCCCACGCGACCTATGCCGAGTTTGTGGCAGTAGACGATTCGGACGTTACTCATCTGCCAGATGGCGTGGACCTGGCGGACGCGGCCGCGATCCCACTAATCTCCCTGACGGGAGATCAGCTCGTGCGCCTTGCGACAAACGTGAAAAAGGGACAGGTTGTTCTGATAATGGGAGCCCTCGGCAGTGTGGGGCGGGCAGCAGTGCGTTCGGCGAAGAAGATAGGCGCGCAGGTGATTGCAGGTGTCCGCGCGAAAGAGCTAGATGACGCCCGATCGCTCGGCGTGTCTGACGTGCTCGCGATTGATGACGATAAGGCGATTGAGAGATTTAGCCTAGTGGATGCGATTGCGGACACCGTTGGCGGCGAGGTTGCAGCGAAGTTGATCGCGAAGGTAAAGCTGGGCGGGTGCTTTGGCTATACCTCTGTGTTGCCGGAAAGTGCGGCAGCTCAAAATCCGACCATAAAGATCACGCGTGTGTCTGCGCGGCCCGATCCATCCAAAGTGCGCGAGTTTGCAGACGACGTCCGCGATGGCAAGTTCGTTCTGCCGATTGGTCGGCGGATGCCCTTGCGTGATGCGGCACAAGCACATGTGCTAGGGGAGAAGGGCGGCATTGGGAAGATCCTTCTGCTGGCCCCGGATTGACAAAACTGATTTCTTGACGGCGACTCAGTAGACGGATTGCGGGCTAACGGGAGGCAATTCACATGCCCGGTTTACGCCCAAACCGGACAAGTGCCGGCTTCAAGGTCTTACGGACGATGAGTTAATCACCACGGGCAAGACGGTTTCGCCCGAAGCGTCTCACTGGGAAGATCCTAAGACGATTGCGGAGAACGCCACGAAGTACGCGATTTGTAAAGAGGAGTGGCGGAGAAGACATCCGAGGCGCGGGAACTCAATATGAGCAGTGCTTTATTTTCATTTGGCAGCTTTCATACCATCTTTAATTCGCCGATGCGCTTCGCGCGGACCTCGCACGTCGAGGATGCGGTATTTCTTGCCGTTGAGCTTGTGATAGTTCACAAAGAATTCTTCAAGTTCTTTTACAAACTCTTTGCCGAGATCATCTACATTCTCAATGTCAGCGTAACTGTGATTTTCTTGCTCGACCGCGATCACTCGGTCGTTTTGTTCAATATCGCTTTTCTTTTCGCCCTACTCGCCCTCGATAATTCCGATAACACGACAGGTTAGAAGACAGCCTGGAAAGGCAGGCTCATCCATCAGCACAAGAACGTCAGTTGGGTCGCCGTCTTCGGCCTTCGTCGATGGTACAAAGCCAAAGTCATAAGGAAAAGCCATACCGGCAGGCAAGACCTTGGTCAGTTGGAAGGTCTTCTGTTCTGGATCGAACGCATACTTGTTGCGACTCCCTTTAGGCGTTTCGATGACCACTTGAATCAACTCATCGTCTTTAGCGTCCAGCGAAGAGAGATCCAAAGGATTCGCCAAACCGGAGGTCTTGTTTTTCTTCCCCGGCATTTGGATGTGCTCCCTGCTCAACCCTACGCAACCGATTAGACCAGTTGTAACTCGCGCGCTGGAACATCCAAATCCCCTGAACGGAGTACTTTCCGCTGTGACGCGCTGTAGCTCGATTCCATACGAGTGTGGGACGCCCCACGGACGGGCGGCTTGAATTCTGCTAAACACTACCCTCGCGGGCCGGGGGTGGAGTGAACCGAGAATACGACCTTTTCGAAAAGTTTCCCGATGGCTCTGTTTTATGGAAGGGCTGCGTCGCAGGACTCGAAGCTGCGATCGCGAAGCTCAAGCAGGAAGCGGGCCTCTCACCCAACGAACATTTCGCACGTCACACTCCCACGAACGCAATCGTGGCGCGTTTGAACGTATCCGAGGCTGAGCCGCGAGGGTCCGGTGAGTAAGCCTTCACGGAAGCTTCAAACCGATCAATCGTGCGGATAGATAAAGCTTGTATAAACCGCCCATACCTTATAGACACTTCGATGAAATCATGATGTCCCCAACCAAATCCCAGCCGCTACGGCCAGTTGAAAGAACCAACTCCGAGGGAAAGCCTGTCGGTAACAAAACGCTTCTGGCGCTCCCTGACGAAGAATTCCAGGTGATTCGCCCGCATCTTCAATTTGTAGACCTCGACCGTCATTTAACTCTTCACGAGCCTCATCGCGTGATGAAATTTGCACATTTCCCGAATGCTGGGGTGATTTCGCTCGTAATCGAGATGAAAGACGGAAAAAGTGTCGAAGCTGGACTCCTTGGGAACGACGGAGCTTCCGGAATGTCTGCGGTCCTTGGTCTAAGCAGGAGCCCGCTTCGCGAGGTTGTGCAAGTTGCGGGCAACGGTTTTCGTGTGAGAGTTGACATGTTGCGGAGGCTGTTGCCATCGACACCGCTGTTTCGAATAATTTTGAGCCGTTACGCTGCGGGATTGGCGATACAGATATCCCAGACTGCCGCATGCAATCGGATTCACAAGATCGAGGAGCGCCTGGCCCGCTGGTTGCTCATGGCTCAGGATAGAGTTAACTCAGAAATCGTACCGATTACGCATGATTTCCTTGCGATGATGCTGGGCACGGATCGGTCAAGCGTGACGGTTGCTTCCGGCGTTTTGCAGAGAAAGAAAATAATCCGGTATACGCGCGGCGCCGTAAAAATTGTGAATCGCAAAAAACTTGAGCAGTTCGCGTGCGAGTGCTACGCAGTCGTCAAACAGTACAACGGCGAACCCACCGAGAACCTCGCGTCCAACAGCTAACGAATGGTTGTCACTTCTTACGAGCGGCTCGCCCTTCGCCATAATTACACCACCACGGGAACTTGCGAGATCGTATCCAAAGAAGGAAATGGGGGTGTCAGCTGTCGAATGTGCGTCATTAAATGTGAAACTTCGCTCTTAGGGACAATCCTATCGACTGAGAATTCGCCCAGCGCAAGCTCAGTTGCTGAAGGCGGGAATAGCGTAAACAGAATGATCGGAACATTCGGCATAATTTTCTTCAATTCGCGCGCGGCTTCTATTCCGTTCATAACAGGCATCGAGAAATCCAAAATGATTAGATCCGGTTGATGCAGTTTTGCCAGGGCGACCGCCTCTTCGCCGTTTCTCGCTTCCGCACACAAATCATAGTCAGGTTCATCTTCGAACAAGTTGTATAGCATCCTTCGGATCAGCCCGTCATCATCGGCCACCAGTATCCGCTTCGGCATGGCACCCTTCCCCCGGGCGAGGGCGTAAAGACCCTGGCCCGTTGTGGTGAGGACAGCAGATTCGGCCGATGGCAGCGATACCCTTCAACGGGTATATGCCAGTTTCAAAACTATTAGCTTGTCACGAACGATGCCAAGAGAGACACTGAGTCGTCCCCTCCTGGATTCCCCAAAATGGGCTCTCTTCAGTCCGTCCATGAACAGCAGCGGCTCTCCGAACTCTATCGCTATTCCATTTTGGACACGCCTTCGGAATCGGCGTTCGATGATCTGGCCAAACTGGCTGCATTCATTTGTGCCACGCCGATTGCATTAGTTTCACTGGTAGACACCGACAGAATGTGGTTCAAGGCAAAAGTCGGCCTCTCGGTTGATGAAATTCCGAGAATCGATGGATTCTGCTCTAGCGCAATCCTCGGCGAAGACTTACGTATGATTGCCGACGCGCAAGCCGACGAAGAGCTTTCGTCCCATCCGTTGGTCACATCGGAACCAAAAATTAGGTTCTACGCTGGAGTCCCGCTTGTCACCCCAAGAGGCTTCCGTATTGGAACACTTTGCGTCGCTGACACGCGGCCTCGCGCTTTGACCGCGGAACAGTCGACTGCGCTAGCGACGCTGGCTCGTACCGTGGTGACTCAACTGGAGCTGCGTCTTCTTTTGAAGAGCCAAATGGACCTTCAATCCCGTACAGACGATGTGGTGACTACCCGCACCGCGCAACTATCAGCTGTTCAACGAATCGCTTCTCGGCGAAACTTGGGAGCGTGCGCAGGGAGAAAAAGCGCTACAAGAACTCTCGGGCAAATTGCTGACCGCCCAAGATGATGAGCGCCGCCGCATCGCTCGTGAGCTTCACGATACCACCGGCCAAACTCTCGCCGCCCTCAGCATGACCCTAGCGCAAATGAAGACCAATGCATCGACTGCGAACGCTGCCCATTTCGAGGAATGTGTCGGGCTAGTCTCGTCTGCTTCGGCGGAACTTCGCAGCCTTTCTTATCTACTGCATCCACCTCTGATGGATGTAATCGGACTAGGTGCCGCGGTGCAGGAATTTGTTTCGGAATTCGGAAAGCGAGCCGGAATCCATATCACAGTCGATGTCGCGAAAGGGCTCGGACGCCTTGAGGGAAACCGTGAAATTGTGATCTTCCGGATTATTCAGGAGGGCTTGGCGAATGTGCACCGCCATTCAGGCAGCGCCACTGCCAGCGTAAAACTTTATTATGCCGATCAAGACGTTATCCTCGAAGTCACAGATCAGGGCCGGGGCTTGGCAATGGACTCAGAGGGGAAAGTAAAATATGGAGTTGGAATAAAGAGTATGCAAGAACGACTCCGGCCATTCCGTGGCAAGCTCGAACTCAATTCGTCGGTCCGAGGAACGAAATTAACAGCCAGCCTGCCGCGCTAGCGCCCCTGCCTAACTCAACAAGGCAATTGAGAAAATATGCCGGAGCTTTGAGACGTTCTGATTGATGTTTGGAGGCAAGTCCTCGTTCACGATTCGAAAGTCGTCAAACTCGGGTCGGAAACCTTTCCGGTCATCAGGAGCAAGAAGAAGAGGTTTCGACAGGTCTACTTTGTCTTCGATGGGATGTCGATTACGGGTCTTGAGCAAAATCCTGATACGAAATCAAATTGGGCGAAGATGGCGCGAGAAGGGATAAAAGTGATGCAGTTTATTCACGATCGAAAATACATAGCGGTAGTTGCGGCCGGTAAAGTAACTCTGTACGGGAAGCGAACAGGGCTCACGAACAAGGGCGGCGGCTCGCTGACTAGCCTACTCGTCGTTTTTGGCTAGAGAAATCCTTTGGTTAACTGCTCACTTTATCGGACTCTAAGCCGGACGGACTTAATCCCTTAAACAGAAGCCAAAAACTCAACGCCAGTTCGAAGATTACCATCGGCGAGTCGAACCACCACAGGTTCACTACTTTGGCG
>Ga0209006_10000163_pt1 | contig 71530 bp, 127 predicted proteins | sample JacPin_JW_Ref_O2_FD_188567 | JGI IMG/M metagenome (GOLD analysis project Ga0209006, IMG submission 188567) | Forest soil microbial communities from Algoma, Ontario, Canada - Jack Pine, Ontario site 1_JW_Ref_O2 (SPAdes) (version 2) | ecosystem: Environmental > Terrestrial > Soil > Boreal... | reverse complement strand
TGTCGGACTTCCTCACAACCCGCCAATTAGCCGACCGTTACGCCATCCCCCCCTGTGACGCCCTCCAGTCCTTCGACAACCTCTTGAGGCGTTGGCGGGATCGGGGCCGGCTTCGCGAGGGGGTGGACTGGCGTTGCGGCGAGTATCACGTTCGCCTCTACCGCGAAGAGGCCGTCGTGCGCCTGATGCTGGAAAGTGAGAGTCGTTTCTGCGCGTCGGTGCGGATGGTGCACCTGCCCCGGATGCGGGCGGTGGTGCCACGTGATACTGAGGAGGCTAGATAAAGTCAACGTATTGACTTTTATTGACGCCTAATTTATTTTCCGCTAACCTATCCCCCGACGAGTCCGAAGAGATTCGTCGGGGGATTTTCCTTTGGCCGCCACCGCCGACCCGATAGAATTGGACTTCGACGCCGACCTGCGCCGCGACATCGGCGCGGCCCTCCACGCCCGCATCTCCGGGGCGGTTCAGTCCTGCATCAATCGGGACGGGCTCTTGGCCGACTTCGACGATCAACTCAAGTGTCGTTGCCTCCCGGTCGGCCCCCTTCACTACCGGGACGCCTGTGTCCTGAACGACCCGATGACGCTAGAGAATCACACGGCCCTCAAAGCCATGATGGCGCAGGCGTGCCGGCGGGATCCGTGGGTGTACGTGGAGGCGCAGTATGAGGGTGGGGAAGATAACGCACGCCTGCAAGAGAATTGGCTGACCTGGAAGAACGCGGAGTACAGGCTCTACAACGTCAAAGAGAACCTCATCCACAACACCCTGCGCGACCCGGTGGGGATCCTCTTCGTCAACTGGCAGCAGAAGATCCGCAACGTCCGCCGGACCGGCTACCGGGTCCTCGATGGCGACGGACAGATCCTGCCGGAGGGGGTGGAACGGGACCCCGGACTGGACTTCGAAGAGGTGACGGTGAGCCGGCCCGAGGTCGTGAGTGAGGGATGCGAGTTCCGTGTCGTCGATCTGGCAAACTTCTACCTCTGCGGCGATAACCCCATTTCAATCGAGGAGGCGAAGGGCGTCTGCGAACGGATGTGGGTGTCGGAGGAGACCCTCATCGACGGCATCGAGGATTACGGATACGATCTCGATGCCGTGGAAGAGGTCCTTCAGAGTGGGCCGAGTGGCTATCGAGGATCGAATGATTGGGCGCGGCGCCGGGATGAGTACTTCGGCGTCAACAATCAGAACGCCGACTACGGCGACGGCGATTATGAACTTTTCCTCTACATCGGCAAACTGCCCTACCTGCGGCGTGACGGCTTCCGGACGCTTGATGATTTCCGCATCCCCGAGGAGTATCTGGGCGAGGACGTGATGGTCGTCATGTGCGGGTCTCACGTCCTCAAGATGGCCCTCTGGGAGGAGGACGAGCGCCCCTATATCGCCTTCTACATCCTCCCGGAGCCGAACTCCTTCTACGGCAACTGCATCCCCTCGATGCTGGAGCAGTTGCAGGAGGAGGCGACCGCCGCCGTCCGCTGGCGCATCGACAGCGCGAACTTCCAGTCCGCCCCGGTCCTGATCGTCCCCGAAGAGGACTATTGGGGACTGGACCGCTTCAGCGTCTTCCCCGGCAATATCATCGCCGAGAAGGTTCCGAACTCGATCCGTCCGTTGGTGATGGGCGGCAATAATTCCCTGATGGAGTCCGTCCATTCCGGCCTCGTCATCCGGGCGCAAGGGGTCTGTGCTGCCGAGGGGTACGGGCAGATGAACCCGCAGACCAAGCAGCGGCACAATGACGAGATCCAGAACATGATGCAGGGGGCGACGTCGAAGTTCGACCTCTTCAACAGCAATTTTCAGTCCTCGATCGAGTTGCTCGCGGAACGGATCATCGTCCTGACGTCGCGTCATCTGGGACACGGACAGACCCAGACGTTCATGTCCGGCGGACGGCAGTTCACCCTGACCGCCGACAACCTGCGTGGTCAGTATCGGTACGCGCCGACGGCCACAAGTCAGACGGCGAACCCCGAGACGCGGATGCAGATCCTGCAGTTCGCGAAGAATATCATGGACGACTACCTGGCCTCCCTGAACGCCGTACCGCCCCAATACTGGCCGCTGAAGTGGCACGCGGCGCGGGAACTCCTGATGGCGACGGACATGATAAGGCAGCCGGAAAGCTGGATCGGCCCCGAGCCGCCCGCCAATCTCCCGCCGATCCAGGCGTGGGAGCAGAGTCCCGAAGTGCAGGCAATGGTGGCGCAGGGCGTGCCGCCGCAGGTGATCGCCCAACAGATCCCCCCGCCGATTCAGCGGATGGGGAACGGTGCGCCCGGTGGGGTGGCGCAGGCCGGCGGGGCGGTACAGTCGCAGATGGCACAGGGGCCACAGGCGGCGTAGCGAGAGGAACGAATGATCGACACATCCCGACACGCGGGCGGCATGACCCGCTCCCTCGAAGAGAAGGTCAACCTGTCCCTCTTCGCCCAATCGGTGCAGTTCAATTTCTTTTCGGCCTTGTCGCAGTTTCCGGGTCGGGAGGGACTCCTGCACGACGGCGCGGCGAAGATCCTGCGCGACGCCGGGATCGACAACGCCGAGAAGTGGCTCGGGGAGAGGCCAAAATGACAACCAACGAACCCGACTGGCAGGCCCTCGTCTCCAGCCCCTTCTGGCCGCAGTTCCAGGAGATGCTGCAGACCTTCAAGGAACAGGCGAGTCTCGCCGTCATGCGGGCGACCAGCAACGACGAACTGCGGGCCGCCCAGGGAGAATTGCGGGCCTACCACAGTCTGCTCACCCTCCCCGAACGACGAGCCGAGATGGTGAAGAACGCTGCCGAGAACAAGGCTGAGACGAGGAAACAGGAGTTAGAACGCGATGCCGACATTGCTAATCGAAGAGGAACCGCAGGCGCAGCCGGGCCAAGAGGAAGGCTCGCAGCCCTCCGAGACCAACTATCTGGAGGAGGAAGGGGCGGAGGCTGAACTCGAAGGGGTGGAGTTGGACGAGAACGGCTATCCTGTCGCCGTCCAACAGATCGAAGAGGTAGAGGCACCGGCGCCCGAAGTCGAACCGGCGGCGGTCCAGCCGGAAGAGGAATACAACCCATCCGCTCCGACCTATTGGGGGCCGTCCGGGGCGACCGCGCCGACCATAACCGACGCGGACGAACAGCAGTTCATCACCCGCGCGGACGCGATTCGCATGGCCGAGGCCGCCGGAGAGCGCGCCGCCGCGCGTGCGATTCAGGGCTTCGAGGCTTCGTCGGCGGTGGCTGGCTATCACATGCAGCGGTTGGCGGATAAGGCACCGGAGTTTTCGCGGGCTTTCGGCCCGGAGATCCGGCAGGTACTGGCGTCGGTGGCCGACCCGCAGGTTCGGGCGAAGAAGGAAACCGTCACCTGGGCCGTGATGCAGGCTTTGGGGCGTGAGGCTGCCCTCAAAGGCATGGACCCCGAGGACGCCATCTGCAAGGCCGCCGACCTGATCCGTAAGGGGCGCGGGACGCAGGGACCGACTGCGATTCCGGCACGTCCGGCGGTGGCGCGGGTTCCGTCCCCGTCCGGGGGGCGTTCGGCCTCCGCGTCGGTGGCCTCGACCGTTCGTCAGCCGGCGACGCGTCGAAACGGTGCCGCCCCGGTGGTGGACTTCTTGGACGAGGGCGACATCGCCAACATCATGATGGCGCCCGAGGTGCGGGGGAATAGGAGACGCTAGGTAGATGGCCCGACCCACAGTACAACAGCAACAGGAACGCACGGAGCAGGCACAGGCCGCCGCAAACCTTCAGTCGGCCCAGGATCACATCGCCGACGCCGAACCGGAGACGTTGGAGGAGAAGTACGCCGCCCTGCAGCGCCGATTCGATGAGATGGCCGCCTTGCTGGCTTCGCGGGACCGTGAGGTCACCGATGAGGATACCGGCGACGCCTATCATCTGCGCGATTCCCCCTACGCCCACGGGGCCGCCGTTCCCCAGGATGCGAGCGCCTACACGATCGACAACCTGGCGTCCGACGGGATGCGGACCTTCTACATGTCCCCCGACGAGCGGGCGGAACTGATCCGGGCGAACAAGCCCGACGCGAACCCCGAAGACTTCACGCACATCATCGTGCGCAAACCGGGGGTGTACAAGAACGACTTCAATCGGGTGATGGAGATTAAGCGGCGCAGCGGTCAGGCTGCCTTCGTCCTGGAAGGCTCCCCGTGGGAGGAGATGGACGTCAAGGCGATGGCGGTTCCGAAGTCCATGATCGCGGCGCGCGACCGGGAGGACCTGGAGTATCGGAAATACTACGAGTCCGGCATGAAGGTGGTGGACAGCGAGAGGCCCGATGCCGCCGGTTTCGTCGGCTATCTCAGCAAGCACACCGACTATCCCGACGGACGCAACCCCTTCACCCGTGACTCGAACGATGTCAGGGCCGAACACGACCGCAACGTCGCCGCCGGGGTGGTCGGGCCGACCCGGATGATCGCCTACGAGGACGTCCTGCGCGGGACGGCGTTCGGTTCTCCGGCGCAGACCCGCGCCATCATCGACCGCGACGAGGCGCGCGCCCGGCGCGGGAACCGGCATCAGCATGTGAGTCAGGAGAGACTGCAGGAGATGTTCGCGGGGACGGTTCCCGCTTCGCAGCAGTTCAGCGCCGGGGCGGTGGGATTCGGCCCCCAGACGCCGAGGGAGCGGACCGCAGCATTGGCTGCCGCCCGGCAGGAGCAACAGAAGGGACGACAGCCCGCAGCGCGGCGCTGATAAGGAGGATCTCACCAAATGTCGGGATTCAGTTTTCAAGGCGTGCGCGGTTCGCAGATCCCCGTACCGGATCGTGCCCCCTACCTCGCCGCCAATAGCCTCAACGGCACCGGCACGCCGCCGGCCTCGCAACTCTACGCCGGGGACCTCTGCGTCCTCACGACAAAGTCCACGTTGACCGATGCAAATGCCGACGTCGTCTGCCGGATGTTGCTGCAGGCGGACAAGGCCGCCAACTATAAGCAGGGGACGCCGGTCGCCGGCATATTGGGCGTCAACTCATCCCCGATCGCTACCAATAGCGTCGGCGTCGTGCAGGCGCTCGGTCCGATGCCCGGCGGGACGATCTATTCGTTGCCGGGCGACTCCGCCGGGTATGGCGCCGACTTCGCATCTGGGCGCAACTACGTCGTCGTGGATCGCTTCAGCGGGGCGCAGCAGTTCGGGGCCAGGCTCGACCTCAACTTCGAGGATTTCCCCAACGGACTGACGCTGCAGCATCAGCTTGATAACACTCTGGCGGGGATCCAGATCAACTTCTACGTCTGGACGATGACCTTCAGCGGGAACTCGACGATCGTGGTGGGCGGCAACGGGACCGGCACCTACAGCGGCGGCACCTTCACCGGCGGTACGGCGACATCAACTCTGGGCACCACGACCACGGCGGCGCAGGCGCAGACGGCGATCCGGGCGGCCATGACTACTTCCTTGTATCCCGCATCGGTGGTGAACAACACCTTCGTAACCGGCACGACCGGCGGCCCGCTCGTGATTACGTCCCCCTTCGCCATCTTCCTCTATCCCGGCACGGCGGCGAACGTCACTCTGGCCGGTCAGGGCCAGCCCTTCTACACCGTTCAGGTCGGAACCGGCACCGCCGGGGTCGGCAACGGCGCCGCCGCCGCTGACGAGTGTCTGCGCATCCTCGCCCCCGTTGAGACGGACCCCCTCTATAACCTCCTCTGTCCCGCGTCCACGTTGGGGCCGCTGGTACTGGTGGAGGTGTTGGGGGCGTTCCAGCAGGCGGCGACCGGGATCAACTATAGCTCTAACTAGTTTGGGGCGATCGTCGCCGAGAAGGAGAGATGAAGGCAGATGGCCTCACAGAATTTATATCCCTTATTTCAAAGGGGTTTTACGAAACAAATGATCCTGGAGTACAAATTCTGGGATCCGAAGTGGCGTGACATCTTCCACGTGGACACGGCGGACTCGCGGATCGTCGATATGCAGAACTGGAGCACCTACGGGATCCTGCCGCAGTTCCGCGTCCCCGGCGGCAACGTCCAGCAGGCGGCGATCGCGCCCTCCTTCCCGAAACGCTACATCATGCGTTCCTGGGGCCTCGGGGACAGCTTCGCCTCCGAGGACATCGAGGATGACCTCTATGCGGTGATCCACAAGGTGCTGCCCGGCAAGGCCGGCGCGATGGCACGCGCCTTCCAGGACCTGCTCGAAAACGAGACGAGCCAGTTCTTCATCGTGAACGGCTACGCGACCGGGACGAACGTACCCGGCATGTTCGACGGACTCTCGCTGTTCAACGTCGCCCATCCGATCAGCAGCACGCAGCCCTACATCACGGCGGCGAACCGGCCCGCCACGGACGTGGACCTCTCGATCGCCTCCCTGCAGGCGGCGGAGACGAACCTGCGGACGCAGAAGCCGGAGAGCAATATCGGGTATATCGAGAACCGGCCCCGGGCGATCGTCATCAACCCTTCTCTGCGCTACGTCGCCCGCCAGGTCGTAGATGGCTTCTGGGAGGCGTTCAGCGGGAACCGGACGGAGAACGCCCTGCAGGAGGTCGAGATCATCGACTGGGCCTGGTTCCAGAAGTCCGGTTCGACCGGCACCAACAACGCCTGGTTCGAGGTCGCCGACGAACACTACCTCGACTTCTTCATGCGCAACGCGTATCGTACGGAGACGGCGTATGACATCAACACCAGCAGTCAAATCGTTACCGCGCATTGTCGCTTTGATTTGGGTGCGAGCAATTATAGAGGTACGTACGGCTCGACGGGCCTCTAACTATTTCGGTTAATATCCGATAGAAGGGAGAATAACTGAAATGGCAACCACACCGGGCGCGACGAACTTCACGGGTCTGACCGTTACGCCCCTCCTGAACCCGCAGGGGCAGAATACGCCGGGGACGGGGAACGTCGAGATCACCGCCGGAAACCTGACGCTGGACGTCGGCAACATCGTCCTGACGGCGGGTGGGATTACGGGTTCGGCGGGGACTCTGACGGTCGCCAACATCGCCAGCACCGGGCCGCAGTTCCAGGGGGTGACCCCCTCGGCGGGGGCGGCGGGCGTTACCGAATGGTTCCCGAAGTTTCAGCCGGGCCTCGTACTCCCGACGGGCGCACTTGTAGTAACGTTGTTCACGCTGACGATCCCCAACGTTGCCGCCGGGGGTGGCTTCTCGGCGATCATAACGATGACGAACAAGACATCGGCGGGTTCATCCAGCCGGACGGCGGAGATTACGGGATCCTTCCAGCGGGTCGCCGGAGCCGTCGCCTCGGGGGCGGTCTCGGCCCTGGGCAGCAACATTCAGGCGGATAACGGCGGCGGCCACGGCCTGACCTTCGGCGCGTTGGCGGCCACGCAGGCGGGCGGGGCGACGGCGGTCAACACGATCGCCATCACCTGTTCGATCACCGGGGCGACGAACACGGATACGTTCGACCTGTTGACGAGTGTGCAATTGTTGAATCTGGAGACTAACGGGGCGGTCCTCTCATGAGTGCTTCCAGCACGGTGACGACGACGGTTCAGGTTTCCGGCTCCCCGGTGGTCCCGAACCAATCGAACAGCTATAGCGATGCGAACGCGAACAGTCCCGGCGGCTTCGAGTACATCGCCCTGACCAATACACCGACGGCCCTGACGATCCCCCCCGATACGGAGCAGGTCGTCATCTATCCCCTCGGGGCTGCCGTCTCGTCGGGAACGCCCCTTTACGTCTGCATGGGGGGGACCGGGGTCGCCCTGGCAAATATGGCGCGCGCCCCGGTAGGGACGATCACAGGGGGCGTTATCACAGCCTCTTCGCCGATCAAATGGCCCGTCGTCGCCTCGTCGCCGGTACTGGAACTCGCCTGCGACGATAGCGGGGCGCATAGTTGCGGTTTGAGTAATGTTGCCATTTGGTTTGTGTAGTTGGGAGTGTGAATTGACACCGCGCAAACGGCTTCCGTACCGGAGAAATCCGTCGATGTTCATGGGGCTAAGACTTGGTTTAGGCCCTCGGGCGCAGGACCAAAGATCTGGCTTTTGGAATAACAGGCAGGCAGAACTCGTCCGAGATGATTACGGCGTTCTGGTGCAGCCGAGGAGTGATACCTACGATTTCGACCACCGGGCCGAAGAGGGGAATGAGGGACGTCAATAGCTAACGTAACGCTCAACTTAGCTCAGATGCGCGATTACTGCCGCAGACTCCTCCAGATCGTGCCCCCGATAGACGAGAGTCCGCCGGGGTCTGCGGGCGCGTTGCCGACGGGTCAACCGGATCCTGATAATCCTACGATAGTAGAGCTAATAAATGCCGCCTGTGACGCCCTCAACCGGATGTGTCGTTGCGGGCCGGTGACGACCCTGCCGCCGATCTCGGTCCCGCCGGTTCAGCCCGGTTACGTCGGCGTCTATTACGTCGCTTATGATACGTCTATCGTTAATGCAGATGACGTAAACGAAGTGAATAATTGTATTTGGGTGGACAGTGTGACGGGGCAATCTGTGAGGCTGGAACCCTACGCCTACAATCAGGGGGTGCGCGGCTTCGTCCCCTATCAGCAGTATCTACCCGCGCGTGTGCCGATTCAGTTTCAACTCGAGGGGAACGCGCTCGCCGTGCTGCCGCCGCCCCAGTACGCCGGCCAGATCGTCCTGACGATCCAAGAGGGGTTGCAGGACCTGATAAACGATACCGACATGATCCCGGCGAACTCGCTTGGACCTAGCTATCAGACAGCCATACTCTTTTATGCCACCGCCTTGATCTGTGCCCGGATGGCCTCGGACGTCGAACAGGACGACCGTTTCACCAAATACTATCCGATGGCTCAAGAGGGTTACGGGCAAATTTACGCATGGAAAAACGGGTTCAGTCCCCAGGCGATGCAGACATTCCCCGATTTGTGGAAGGCCAGCACACTGGCCCAATACACCAACCTCGATCAATCCGGTTACGTGCAGGCGTTGGCCGGTGCAGGAGGACGATGACATGAAGAAAGACACCGACGACAATAAGAAGCCGGACGGAAAGGGCGCACCCGATACGACCTTCAAGGGACCGCTGAAGGGGTTCCAGGCGGAACGGAAGGCCGACATCGCCCGGAAGAAGTCCGAACGGAAGAAGAAGTAGCCGATGCCCGTCGTCCCACCCGGCGGATGCAGCGGCTACGCCCCCTGCCAGAATCAGGCGGGTTACGGCGACCCCGGCGCCTGGTCGAACCAATCGGCCTACACGCAGGTGTCTGATGTTGATAACGTCACCTGTACCGCCTCCTTACAGGGCTGGCAGGCCACCGGCGTCTTCGTCCCCGCCGGGGATTCCCTCTCCGTCATCGCCGGGGGGGAGGCGGAATACTCGGCTTCCGGTTACGCCTATCCGGAGGGATCCTATCCTGGCGGTGGTCGGCACAGCGGGCCACCGTCCGCCGGCCCCGCGCCTGGTGGCGACTTCGGCTCGAATCCGATCCTCTCCCTGATCGGTCCCGCGCAGGCGTTGGCCCTGAAGTTCACCGCAACCGACGTCGCACCGGCCTGGATGGGGCACGATACCGGACTGGCCTTTCCGGGTCGGTCCTCGATCGTCCTGGCCTCCCAGATCAACGGCGGCGCGGGTGGGTACGTCTGGGTCTGCCAGAACGATAACGTCTACGGGGACAACGGATGTTGCTTCAACGCCTCGTTTCGGGTCCTGTCACCGAACTCGACGGGGACGGTGGCGACTTATCAATATACGGCCCAGACGGCGCAGGTCGGGTGTGAATGTGTCATCACCCTGACCCTCGTGGACAACTCCGGCAATCCCGTCGAATTGACGGCGGGGGAGACGCAGGCGTTCACGCTCGTGGATTTGAGCGGGACGGGGCAATTTTTCCCCTCTCCGAATGTGACGATGGAGCCGGGGCAGTCCTCCGTCCAGATCGCCTACACGAACCCGAACACGGGAACCTATAACGTTCAGGTCCTCGTGGGGCCGGGGATACTGCAGACCGTCTCGCCGGTTCCCGGTACGATGACCCTGGCGTGCGTCATCCCCTGTTCGAACACCGATCCGATCGGAACCCTGTGCTCCATCACCCGCCCGGTGATGCGCGACGTCACCCGGCGCATCCTCGGGCAGATTCCGCCGGTGGACGCCTCCCCGTTCGGTGCGGCGGGGGCGGATTCGATTGACTTCCCCTATCCCTACGCGGCGGTCCTGAACATGGCGCTCGGGGAGGCGTTGGCGGAGATCAACCGGCGGTGTAATTTGCACGTCACCCTGCCGATCCAGATTCCGGTCTCGCCGGTGTCAGGGACCTATACCGGCCCGCAGTTCATCCCGCTCGCGGGGATCATCGGTTGCCCCGTTCAGTTGAGTGTCAACACCGTCCGTCGTGCCACCTTCACCGCCAACGGTCAGTACGCCATCCGCTTGATCCCCACAAATTACTGGCAACTCGACAGCACATTCATCAACTTCGACAACTACACCGGGGCACAAGTCCCCTACTACTATTGGGTGGACGGGGGGAACATCGCCCTCATTCCGCCGGTTAGCCAGGCCGGGGGGATCCTGACGATCTATGCGGGGACGAGTTTCCCCGGCTTCGCGTCGGACTCCGACACGATAGATCAACTCCCGTCAGACTTCCAGATGATAATCGGGAAGTTGGCGGCCTATCTCATCTGCACCTATCGCCCCTCGGAACCCGACGCGCGGCAGAGGATGCAGGATCTACTGCCGCAGATAGCACAGGGCATTAAGGATATAGCCCGCTGGCATTCCTTCCAAGCAGAAGAGGTAAACCCGCGACTCGTCGCACGCACAGGGAAAAGGATACGCAACCGATGACAACCGACACCACGCCCGAACCGATCGAACCGATAGCGCCGGCGGGTGAGCCCGCGCCCGCGCCGCCGAAGAAGTCCGGCAACATCCTTCGAACTTTATTCGAGGATCTGGAAGCCGCCTACAAGCGGCACGACCTGATCGACAAGGAGATGCTGATGGCCTTCCTGCGTCAGCACGCATTCGGAGATGAGGAGAAGGAAACAACCGATAACCCCCCGCTGGTGGCAACGAAGATGGAGACGGGAGCGGTACACGTCGGGACGTACCCCGCGCCGCCGATGGATAACGCCCACGTCGCACCCGACGAGGTACCGATCAACGCGAACGACCCGGCGGCGGGGGCGGCGATGCGGGCGTCGAAGATCCCGGCGGAACCGCACCTGACGCCGTTCGCACCGATTTCGTCCGCATCCCCCATTAGGACGATGACGGAATCGGAGAAGTCGGGAATCACAACCGATTTGGAAAACCTCAAGGGGCCGCTATTGGCAGAGATGCCGGGAGGCCGTTTGGATAACCTGCCAATCACGAAGGAAGAGGAGAAACCGACCGATGGCGAAGAAATCCATGATGCCGGGGATGGGATCGTCACCCAACCTGAGCAAAACCCCGATGGCGAAGCCACAGAAACCTACGGGTCGGGGACCGAGCCCGCTAAACTCCCCTAAAGCGATGCCCCCGCCGACCGTCGGCGTTGCGATGCCCGGCGCCCCGAACGCACGGGCGCGGGCGTTGGCCTCGACACCCGGCGTCAGCCCACCGATGTCGGCCGGCGGGGCGGTCATGATCGGGCCGAGCGTTATGGGAAAGAAACTCGGCCCACAGCGCAAGAAGTTCGGCGCCAGCGGCGGCAACGGTGGGCCGGGGATGTGAACGGCGGCACGTGGACGCTTGAGGATCTCACGGACGATGAAGAGGAGAGACGACAATTAGCCGTCACCCGAAGGACGTTATACTCGCCCCGGCCGGGATGGACCACGCCACCGACCCGGCGGTCCTCCCGCCGTCGATGTGTCAGCAGTTGACCAACTGTTTGGCGGATCGGCAGGGGAACCTGCGCGCCAACGTCCAGAGCGTGACGCCGACCCTCTCCCCCCCGCCGTTCGCCTCGATCGACGGGATCGGTTACTTGTACCAGACGGACGGATACTATACCACGTTGGGAGGCGCCTACGTCCCCCCGGTCCCCGGACGCATGGCCGTCGCGCAGGGGGGGCAACTCAACTCCTACCCGGTCGCGTCGCCGCTTCAGTACCCGCCAACGTTCGGGGCGGGGGCGTTCGGCGCCTACATCCTGACCGGGCAGCGGGTCCGGTTCGCGGGGTTCCTGACGGACCTCTTCGCCGTCCAGCAAAACAACAGCTTCAGCGCCTATCAAATGAAGAGTAACGGGGCTGTCCTGCCGATGGGGATTATTAGTCCCTTCATCTATGCGCCTAACTTGGTCTTCTCGGTCACCTCGTACCCTTCGATTCCGATCGCCTGGGCGCCCTCGACGCATTATACCGATAGCGGCCCGATCTCAATCGTGAGTTCGAACCTCGGCATCTGGCAGTGCATCGTGACCGGGACGAGCGGCGTTTCGGCCCCGGATCCGGGCCTAAATCCCGTCGTCGGCACCACCGAGTTCATCGACGGCGGTGTCACCTGGCTTCTGATCTCCAATATCGTCACCGTCTCCTACGCCATCACCGTGCTGGACGACGAGATGCGCGAATCCTCTCCGTCGCAGCCGCAGACGGTGCAGGTCTGGAGCACGAACAAGAATGTCAAGATCGTCACCACGGTTCTTGGGACGGAAATCTATCCGGCGCCGCGCCCGTCGTATGTGGCCTTCTACGGGACTCTGCAGAACGGGACGCAGTACTATCTCCTCCCAACTCCGTCGAGTGTGGACGGAACGGCGTTAGCGGCGTGGGCGGCTACGGTCACCTATACTCAATATACTTCGATTGTCACCAACGACGGGGCTGTATGGCTATGTGACACGCCCGGAGGGACATCAGCGGGCACCGGGCCTCAAGTTCCGGGTGGTATGCTTACACCGGGTTCTACGACGGTTACGGAAACGGGCGGTACGCTTGTATGGATCTACCTCGGCACCGTCGCCAACTACATCAACCCCGCCGTCGCCACCGGCGGGGCGATCGTCGCCTATGTCGATGATTTCGCCGACACGATCACCGAGCAGCAGAACCTCATGCCCGGCTTCGGGGAGAACGATCCGCCCCTCCCGGCCTCCCTCATAGCGGTGCAGGGCGACCGGATCGTGATGAACGTCGTCGGGGTTCCGAGCGGCATCCAGATCAGCAACACCAACAGCGGGACGCAGTTCGCGGCGGTCCAGGTCATCAACCCGGACGGGACCGTCCGCTCAACCGACGGCGGGACGCTTCAGATCACGACGGACAGCGGGAACCCGATCAACGGCTTCGCCTCGTTCGGGTCCTACCTGATGATCGCCTGCCGGCGCGGGATCTGGAGTCTGCAGGGGACGGACTTCAACGACTTCGAGTCCCGGCAGGTGCACGATCGGGGGTGTATCGCCCCCGATAGCGTTGTGAGATGTGACAACCACGTCGCGTTCCTCTCCGACGATGGCGTCTATGTCATCTCGTACATCTACCGCTTCATCATCGAGAAGTTCAGCAAGCCCATCGAGCCCGACCTTTTCGCCTTCGCCGCCACCGTCGAGGGCTACGCGGCCCTAGAAGCCGCCCAGGGGGCGTTCGTGAACAACTGTTACTATCTCGGGATCGGGACCAGCCTCTACAGGTACGATTTCGACCTGCAGGGCTGGAGTCAGCTTAACTTGTTCGGCGGCGCCTCGATTACGTGTATGTTCGCCATGCAGCAGGTGGATACGCCGCGCGTGCTGTTTGTCGGGCGCAGCGACAACACCGTCTGCATGATCGACGAATACACCTTCCCGCAGGCCGTTAGCGGGATCGTCTATCGGACGCGGGTCATCCAGCCGGACCCAACCGACCGGGACGCCGCCGGGAACACCGCCGGGAGTCTGCGGAAGCGGGCGCGGCGGGTTCGGGTGCGGGGGAGTGGAACCCTGACCGGGACGAATACCGTCACCTTGAACTACGACGGGAACACCGAGGTATGGACGCTGAACAATTCGGCGGCGGCGCTACCGGTGGAGTTGGTGCAGGGGATCCTGATCGGACAGGGGTTCAGTGCGGCGACGGTGGGGAGATACCTGGATATACAACTGAATCTGCAGGGAACGGGGTTGATTATCAAGTCGGTGGAGTTGGAGAGTGTGACTCAGGGGTGACACATGGATGAAAACGTTGTCGTCAGTTTAGAGGAACTCCAAATCCTCTGTCGAGAATGGCAACTGCGCTTGAGGGTGCAGGACTGGAATATTGAAGTCAGGATCTGGCGGCAGAGTCAGTTCAAGGACAACACTCTGGACGGAAACGTGCAGATTTGGCCGGATATGAAGGAGGCCGAGATCCGTGTTCTCGATCCGCCAGATGCCGGGGATAACCGAAAATGGCCGTTTGACATGGAGAAGATTCTCGTTCATGAGATGCTGCATATCCTCTGGGACGGCGTGCCGAATACGAGCAGTCAGGAGGCCGAAATAGCCATAAACATGACGACGGACGCCCTCTTGGAACTGAAGCGGGAAAGGGGTCGGTGTAAGTGCGATGCCGATGCCGAGTGAAGAGAAACCCGTCAGCGTCCTCCACACCGGCTTAGGCACCGCGACCGCCACCTTCCGCGACGGCCACACCGAGGAGGTCAAGTCGCGCATCCCCACCGAGGCCGACCGGTTTCCGCGCGGAACGGGAACCGTCCACACGCCGCCCCCGCCGAAACGCGGCGAGCGTGCCCTCGTCGGTATGGGGCATTCCGGCGACACCGTCCACCTACGCTGGAGCGACGGCACATGGAGTTACCTCCACGGCGTCGATGCGGCGGGGTATCGCACCCTGCGCGCCGCGCCGGACAAGCTGCGGGCGATCCGAGAGATGCAAGGTGGGCGATGAAGTCAATGCGTTGACTTCTATTGCATTCGCGCCGGAAAGGTGCCATTCATGGACTGGAAACCTGTGCAGAGTAGCAACCTCGCTCTCGTTGGATTCGATCCGGACAAGTCGGAGATGGGCGTCGAGTTCCACCCCGGCAAGGGGGAGGATAACGGGCGCATCTACTTCTACCCGGACGTGGCGGCGGACGAACACGCCGCCCTGATGAATGCGCCCTCGAAGGGGGCGCACTTTCATCAAAATTTCGTTAAGCCTGGTAGACCGTTCACGAGGATACGCTAATCGCCGTCCCACCCATCAACCCGATCAAGTTGAACCCCGACCAGATACCCGGCGGCGGCGACGTCTACGAGGATCGCGCATGGGGGCAACTCGAAGACTACGTCAATCGTAGCGCGGGGGTGGCGCAGCAGCAGCAGACGACGCTGGAGCAGCTTCAGGAGACGATCGCCAACATCCCGAGCTTCCTGTCGGGTTTGGCCCCCCGCGCCTCGAACCCCGTCGAGGCGACCTCCAGCACCGGGACGGGGCCGAATTTGGCGTACGACGACCACGCCCACGAGGGGGTGGCGCTGGTGATCGGGAGTGCAGGCGGGGTGAGCGGCGATGTGACCCTGACGGGGCCGGGCGTCATCCAGAATACCGCCGTCTTCACCTTCCCCGGCTTCGGCGGTGTCGGTGCCCTCAACGTCCTGACGAACGGTTCCGGCGGCTACGTCGTGGCCTCAACGGACGTTGTGATTGCGATTGTGGGCGGACCCGGCGGGAGCGGGAATCCCATAACGTTGCCGCAGGCGTCGGTCTCGGTGGATCGTGCCATCTGGATCAAGAACGCCGGTTCCGGGGCGTCGAGTTACCGCGTCGTCCCGCACGCCGGGGATACGCTGGACGCCGGGGCCTTCTTCGACCTGTTCATCAGCCCGATCAACTTCGGGGGGGCTATTTTTATGGCAGACGCGGCGAACGGGATCTGGTATACGTGGGGGGTCTCCTAATGGCGGCGCGGCTTCGGCCCGGAGAAGGGGCGACATTGCCGGAGCCAGAGGGCGCGCCAGGACGTGCGGATGACGTCGCCGTTGACGAGCGGTTCGGCAAGTGTGCAAGTCATGGTTAAACGATCCGGGTCGATATGGCGCGTCATGGCCGGAACCGTGCCGTTGACGGTAAGGGTGAACCCGGTCGGTTTTGAGAGAGCGCGTTGGGAGAATTGGGGCATGATGGTTCAGTCCTTTACGAAGCGTTCCAGCAACCATTGGGAGATTCTAGTACTTCCGGTAGCGTTAAGATGTGTGCCGTTACGAAGGCGATCGTACTCTTCGTCGGTCAATGTCTTGCCGATGTGTAGTTCGGTTTCGAGTTTTTCTGAACGGCGTTGTAGTTTGTCCAACGTTTCGGTTGCGACGTGGATGGCGTCAGTATCGGCGGCGAGTCGGGAATACTCGTTTTCCTGTTCCACCGCGTTGCCGAAACTTTCGGCGGTGTAGTGCGATGTGTCTTCGGGCATGGCCTGTGAACCTTTCGAGAGAGATGGAGAGAGTCTACCCTAAATGGCAGCAAGTCTGGTAGTCCAGAACGCCTATACCACCACGAACGGGAATCAAATCGTTCTCGCTATCGGTGGAATCGGCACGTCTCCTCTTTCCCCAACTTCTGCGATTACCGGCTTCAGCGTCACTGTAGCGGGCCTCCCCGATGTCATTACGGCGGCGACTTCTGCGTTCAATCTCGTGACGCTCACTCTCACAACAGCGGTTACATCTGGGCAGGCTGTCCTCGTATCTTACTCCTCCGTGACCGGCAACCTGGTAGATTCGACCGGCACGCCCAACACGATGGCGACATTCTCCAATACGTCCGTTACCAATACGACGGCGCAGACGAAAACAACCTATCCGATGACCAACGCCAACATCATCAAGTTGGGACCGGATTTTGTCAATACCACAACAAACGGCGGTCACACCTACTACGGGACGAGCGCGACATACAAAGATACATTCACGACCACTTTTACTGGAACCGACTGTCTGCTCGGTAACTATTACCCGACCAACGTTTCCCCGGTTCAGGTGTCCATTGACGGCGGCTCCTACTCGACTCTGACTGCAGCCGGAATCAATGCATGGAATAATAACCTCGTACTCGCTTCCGGCTTGACCGATGCGACTCACACGATCGTCGTTCAGACGTTGAACGGCACACTCAACATTGATACGACGAACTCTCTAATCGTCTACGGGGCCTCACCGTCACTGGCCGTTCCTACCAATTACGGGACTCCTGTACGTCTTGATAGCAATTCAACCTATATCCTCAATCAGAACTCCGACTGGTCCTTAACCAACGTTACAGGAAGTATTTACTATCTGTACGTCAACGGCAACAGCGGCGCAGCCTCTCCGGGTTGCGATGCCTCGCTTGTCTTCCGTGCGACGATCGGAACCCTGGGGCTTTTTGGGGATTACGTCGGTCAGAAGGTCAAGCTGAACATTGATGGCGTGGATCAGGCGACTGTGACACTTCCCTCAACGGGATGGGGTCCGTATGTCATGGCGACGGGGCTTGACTCAACGGCGCAGCATACCTATATCCTCACCGGGGCTTTCACGACCGGCGGTCTTCCTCTGTTCCAGTTATTCACGTCGGGCGGGACGGGGATCAACCTGACTTCGGCTCCCCCGGCCTATCCGAAGGTCATCGCCTGGTACGGCGATAGCATCACGGCGGGTTACAGCGATGGCGCATCGGACTCCACGACATCATTCGCCTATCAGGTTGCGGTTGTGAAGAAGGGTTGGCGGCACTTCAACCGGGGTTATGGCGGTTCCACCGTTCACAACTTCGGTTCCGGTATCCCCGCCTACTACACCCAATCCGGTGAGTATCGAACGGCCCAACTGACTGGAATGAATCCGGCGCCGAACATCGTCGTCATCGAGTACGGCACCAACGATATGGGGCAGCGGAACGGGACGGAGACCGTTGCGACCTTCCAGACCTCCTTTTATAACATGATGAATGCGTTGACGACGGGCCTCCCGTCAACGACGTTCTATGTGCTCTACATCCTGCCGACAACCTACGCCTCCACGACTCCGACGATCCTTGCAACCTGGAACGCGGCGATTGTCGCCGCCTGTGCCGCCCTCACGTCGGGGCAGCAGGCGCAGATCATTCTGGTGGATACCACGACATCGCCCTGGATCATGACCAACGTCGGCGGCTCCTCCGTCTGGAGTGACCCCGATCCGGACACCGTGGACGGACTGCACCCGAACACGACGTTCGGCGTCCCGAAGCTGATTACGCGTCTCGATTCAACACTCAATACGGTAGCGCCCCTTCTGGCGAGCGCCGTTACGGGAGCGAACTGCGCGACCATCACCCTTAGCTTTACAACGGGTGCGCCTCCGATCCTCCCGGCGACGGGCGTAACCGGCTTCACCGTGAAGGCAGGCGGGGTGACTCGCAGCATCGCCTCCGCAACCGCAAGCGGGAACACTGTTATTCTGACGATGGCGAACCCCATCCTTTCGACCGACGTGCTAACGGTGGCCTACGCGCCGGGGAACGTCACCGATAGCAGCAATCCGACACCGCTCCCGTTGGCGGCATTCGGGGCGACCGCCGTCACCAACAATTCCACGCTGATGCCCTCTTCTTCGGGCGGCGGCGGCGGCGCGCAAATCGTCCGGACCTCGCTTCCGTTCTGAGAGAGAGGAGAGTTAGAGCCATCTTAATCTTCCCCCACGCGCCCAATACGGTCTTCACGAAGGAGAGTAACGCCAACTCCGAGTGGCTCGTCCTCGCCTCCGACGGCACCAGCTACACGACGCTGGCTCTCTTGAAGGCGGCGGGCAAGGTTCCCTGGCCCGGCCTCGACCCCGGCATGTTCCTGCAGACGCTGGATATGCGGACGGAGGGCACGGGGACGGCGGGGGCGGACGGGAGTTCCTTCTGGTATCTCCTGAACCAGGCCGTGACGCCCACCACCACGGCGCAGGGGAAACTCGTCAGCGGGAGCGGACAGACGATTGTGCTGTCGGGTCCTCTCAATAACCTGTGGTATTACAAGTCCGTTGCGGGGGATCTGTTCATGGTGGAGGGGAAGTACTGACGATGGCGAAGTTGGACGCGGTGACCCGCAAGAAGATGAAGCCCTCCGAGTTCGCGCAACCGAAGAAGAAGGGGTTTCCACTTAACGACCCGGAACACCAACGTCTCGCCATCGGCGGCGCGACTCGTGCGGCCCGCGCCGGGAATATCTCCGGGGCCGAAGCCGCCCGCATCAAGGCCAAAGCCCGCGCCAAACTCGCGAAGGGCAAAGGCAGAGGGAAGAAATAAACGCGGCTTACTTCAAGTCATCTTTCCATCGTATACCGTGGACGATGCGAAGAATTTGAGAATGTTCGACGCCGTAGCGTTCACCCAAAACTCGCGCATTCGCGTACTTTGAGTAAGGGACATATTCGGCGCGAATCTGCCGAACTTGCTCAAGCGTGAGTTTCGTCCAGGGACAGTCTTCGCCGTGCGGTGTCGTATCCTTTGATTGTCGGTTCTTGGAAACCTTGTCGGCTACGTTGTCGGCGTTGGTTCCGAGGAAGAGATGATCCGGATTCACGCATAGGGGCGTATCGCACTTGTGAAGAACCTGCAAATCGTCAGGAATTTTACCGTGATGAAGAGTCCACGAGACGCGGTGAGCGCGTTCGATTACATTGGGGATAGTGCCGAGTCCGATGCAACCGTAGCCGCCATATCGGTTTGTACTTTGGGCACCGGTCCAGAGCCAACAGGCATCAGGATCGTCGGACTTCTGAACCTTCGGCCAGAAGCGAGATGCTAAGTCGGTGGAACGGGCTTTGTTACAGCAACTGTGAGAGCAGTATTTAACGGCTTTCCCAGAGGCTATGAAGGTTTTTTTGCAGTAGATACAGACCTTTTCTACTTGCAATGCTACCTTGCGAGATTGTCCGGTAGATTGATGGTATTCGCGCATACAAGTCTTGCAGATTGCGCCTAAACCATCTTTTCGCGTGCGATCCTTCGAGAAGGATGTTAGGGGAAGCGATTGCTTACACTTGCGGCACGGTCTGGTTACGGGTACACTGAACATGTCAATGCCTTTCGCGAGAAGGTGTTGAACGTGTGCCCGGATGCTGATAACATCGCGGGCACTTTCTCATACATTATACCTCAAAAAGAAAGGATGTGATTCAATGCCACCAGGCTTTGCCAGCGGCGCGGGTACCAACGCCAATACGGAACTGCAGGAATCCGTCCTCAACCAGAACCTCGCCGGAGGGCAAGCCTCTACGGGCGCGGGGATGTATGGCGGCCTCTACGGTCAGGGGCAACAACAATACACGCAATGGAATAACCTCCTGAACAACTATCTCGGCCAATTCGGCAACGCCGCCGGGCTCGGCAACGTCTCCCTCAACAGCAACGGCAACTCCAACGCAGGCGGCGTCAGTGTGGCCCGACCCGGCGGCGGCGCGACGGCCACGCCGGGGACCGGACTGACCGGACAGCCGGCGGGACAGCCGCAGCAGAATCCGGCTAACCCCTATAGCCTCAATCCCAATCAGCAGACTTACGTCAATAGCCAGGTGGACGCCCTCAACGCGGCCAAACAGAACGCCATCAGCGCCTATCAGGGGCACCTCTCGTCGTTGGGACAGGTGAATCCGCAGTTAGCCGCAGAAGGAAGTGCGGCGATAGACCAACATTTTGCCGGATTAGTCAACCAGACTCAAGCCGGAGCGCAAATGGCCGTACAACAGCAACGGGTTCAGGACCTCGGTAATCTCTTGAACTTGTCGGCGGGGGAGATGCAGCAGGGGGCGCAGCAGGAGGAGGCCGGGGCCGGGGGGACCCTATCGGCGGGGGGACTCTACAACAACGTCGCCAATACGGCCCTGTCGGGGAGCGGGCAGCAGGCGCAGATCGCGCTACAGGATGCGGCGACGAACCCCCTCGGGAGCGTGTTGGGTTACCTCGGTAATCTTCTGGGTCCGAATCTGGCGAGTGCCGTCACGAGCGCCTTTGCGTCACCGACCGGTTACACGGGCGCGACGAACAACGCGGCTCTCCCGGCGGGCTACTCGGGGGTATTTGGGCCGCCCGCTGATTCGGCGGGGGGCGGCGGCGGACTGACGGCACAGGACCAGGACATTCTGAACTCGATCCTGCCGATCTCTGATTCATATTAGCGGGGAGGCGTGAACCATGAGTGATCTAAGTTCTTCTGAGATTGGGTTATCTCCCATAAAAGGACTCTTCGAAGGTCTCAACGCCGGACTGCAGCAATACCGTGCGGTCCAGGCGGCACAGGCGGCGCAGGGGAGTAAGGAGGACATTGCGGGGACGCAGGCGGCGTCCCGGATGGGTGTCGCACAGACGAATGCAGGATCGCGGGAAACAGTGGCGGCGGGAAACCAGGCGGAGCGCCTGAGCGCCGCCGATCTCCGATCACAGACGCAACTCAAGAAGATCATGGTGGACGCCTACGTTCGCAACGGCGGCGACATGGCGAAGACCGAGACGGCGTTAGCTGGACTCGGATTCGGTGCCGCCGATCGCAATGACATTCAAAACCGTGTCTACGGCCCGACTATGGCCGCCCTGAACAAACTCTACGGCAATAAGCCTCCGGCGAACCTCACGCTTGAGGCGCTGGAGAGCCACGTCGGCCCGATCACCGGCGAGGATACGAGCGGAGGGACGCAAGGCGGAACTTGGCAACCGCCCCAATCACAACCCCCCTCGGCTACGCAAGAACAGCAGGCCGCGCAAACGGCGCCGACCGCCACCTCGGGCGCACCCGCCGCCGTGGCCGCACAACCGAACGCGAACCCCGCCATGAACACGCCGGTCGGGCAACTCACCCTCGGACAGTTTCAGGCGGTAGGCGGGAACCTGCCGCCTGGATTGGCCGCCGTAACGCCGGGGGTGAAGGGGTTAATCACCCCCGGCCAGCCGCCGGAAGGGGGGCGCTGGCACGCCAACGATGTCATAAACGACGCCATCAATCGGGCGATGGGCCATCCCACCGTGACGCAGGCGTTCGCCCAGATGCAGAACCAGGCGGGGCAGATGGGGGGGAGCGTCCCGCCTCAGACCGGACCCAACGTCCAACCGGGCACGGCGGGCGCCGCCCTAATACCCGGTGCGGGCGCGGCGGCGCAGGCGACGCTTGCGCCGCAACTTGGACAAGGGATGACGCCGCCGGGTGCGACGTTGCAGCCCGGTATCCAGCCGACCGCTACGGCAGCCGTACCGCCGGGAGGCACCGCGCCCGGATTGGCCCCCGGTGGAGTCGCGCCCAAATTTACGATGCAACAGCAGCAGGCGACCGATAAGCATAATCTGGCGCAGGTGCAGATTCCGCATATCATCGCCCTGACGAACCTCTCGAATGCGAACAAGGACTACACCCAGTCGAAGAACTCCCTGCTGGTCCAGACGATGCCCGATCAGATCGCCAAGATCCGACTGGAACCGACCAACATGCAAACGGAGATCAATTACAAGAATTGGCTACAGACGTTTGGTGATGCCAACGAGAAGTTCAAGGAGACGATGGAGAACCGCCGTCAGGCTCTAGCGGAACTCAACGGGACGAGCGAACGGCAACTCCACGAGGCCATGAAGGGGCACATGAACAATCAGGATCAGGTGGCGTGGGCGTCGCTCGGGCAGAAGGCGAAGCAGGAATCGTTGAACTCGTTGGGGACGATGTCGAAGACGCTCTCGGATCTGCAAAAAGAGAACGCCGCGATGGATACTCAGATCAAGAATACGAATATGAGTATCGGGAACGTCTCGCGTCTCATAAAACCGGGATTCGACCCCACTACGCTTGACCCGAAGGATAAACCCTTCTATGACACTGTCACCGCTAACGATCCCAACAATCCCGGTCACAAGGTCGGCGAAACGATGGTCGCGCGCCTTTCGGAATCTCTCAAAAACCTGACACAGTCAAAGGCCGCCAACTCCCTCGAAGCCGGTCGCATCCTCGATACCCAGAAGTCCTTCTACGGTTCGCCGCAGTTACCGCCCGGCACGTCGCGTATGTCCTGGGAGGGGCACAACATCGACTACAACGGTGGTATCCAACTGAAGGGGAGCCAGATCGCGGCGAAGGCGCGCGAGGCGGGCGTACCCGAAAGCGAGATCCCCCGATTCACCGCCGTGGCGATGGCCGAATCCGGCGGTTGGACGGGGCAGGCGTCGGCGAAGGTCGGGCAGAAGGGGTATGATCGGGGCATCATGCAGTTCAACACAGCCGCACCGCCCGTCAACATTACCGACGATGAGGCGTACAACCCCGACGCGGCGATCAAGGCGGCGGCGGATTACATCTTCCGCAACGGACCCAACAAGCCCGACTATTCCCCCTGGAGTGCCTTCAAGAATGGTCAGTATAAGGCGCACTTGGGGGATTATAAGGATGGGCCCAATAACGTCGCACTTTCTGTAGCGGCGCAACGGGGGGCGGGGAGAGGTGGCGCGCGTCCCAGTGGCGGCGGAACGACTCGGAGCAATCCGCAGAAGGGGAACGACTTCGTAGATTCCGCGATGAGTGGCCCGCACTGATATGTCCGATCTCACCCTCGACGATTTGGAAAGTGCGCCGAAGTTTCAGGCACTCGCACCCCACGACAAGCGTGTCGTGGGGCAGAAATGGCTGGAGCAGTCCGATCACTATCAAGCACTCGGCACACAGGACCGGGCGCATGTGTCAAACGTCCTCTTCGCGCGCTATCCCGATCAAGCCGCCCCGCCCGGTCCCTCCGTAGCGTCGGAAGGGGCACCCCAACCGCCGATAACGCCGACCGGCGGAGTACCTCCCGCCGCCGCCTACGCCGCCGTCCTGGCCTCCCAACTCGCCCCCCAGATGCAGGCGCCTAACCTCCTCCCCCGCGTCGCCGCCGCCCGTGACGTGACCGATCCCGCGATGCTGAAGGCGAACGGACTGACTCCGCCCAACGCAAGACGCCTAACGCCTAATGCTACGCCGCAGACATCCACAACGGGACCGAAGCCGCCGACATTCGCCCCCCAGACGGAAACGATGGCAGCACAGTTCGGCAAGACCCACGCCGACGCGCCGTGGTATCAGAAACTTACGCAACGTTTGACCAACGTCAGCCCGGACGTGCGGGATCAGATCGTCAACGATCCCAAACTCGCCCTCCATCCCGTGACGAAGGCGGCGCTGCTGAAGGAGGCGTGGAACCGTGCGGGGGCCGGAGCGGGGCAGATCGGGCCGCCGGGGGCGTTCACGACGCCGACACCACAAATAAAAACGGGCGCGACGAAGTACACGCAGGGACAGAAGTACGACCCTGACGCGCCGATGAAGGTGTTGGGGACGGCGGCGGGTAAGGTCGGCGACGTCCTCGCCTACCCATCCGCGATGGTCAAGGCGGCCCTCTACGGCGGTAACGTCTCCTTCCCAGGCATGTACGGGGGCCCGGTCCCGCTGCCCGGCTTGCACGACATCGACGTGAACCCCAAAAACGATACCGGGATGGGAAGGTTAGATCCCCGCGATTGGCCGGCGGCGGAAGCACTCGCCAAGTCCGGCTATTGGGACCGGGTGAACGCTCTCAAAGGGGTGAATGTCGGCGAGATGGGGAAGCCCTCGCGGGTGGCCGCACGGGTCGCCGCCGCCGAGAAGTTAGGCAGCGTCGGCAAATTGGGCAACGCCGTCGCGGACATGGCGGCGGGGATGACCACCGACCCGGTAGCGTGGGGGGCGCCGGGCGCGCTGGCCGGCAAGTTCGGTCCTCTGGGGGGCCGTGCCGTCTCGGCCTTCTTCGCCACACAGCAGGGGGTGCAGGCGGTCCAGGACGCACGGGCGGGGAAGGGGCCGGAAGCCCTCATATCGGGAATCATGGCGGCATTGGCGGGCGTTCACGCCGTCTCGCCCCACGCCATCCCCCAAATCGCCCCGGAACACGGATTGAGTGCAGGCGACATCGGCGCCCTAAAGCTGGCGCAGGGGCGGATGGATACGCGGGGACCGGCGCCCCGCGACCAGTCCGGAACGACGCCCCCGCCGGGAGAGGTTAAGCCGCCCGTTCCCGTGGCCGTCGGCACGCGCCCGGACCGTTCCGCCCCCTCTACGCGGCACACGGAGGCCGCGACGCCCCCCGCAGATGCGCAACCGGCGGTCCCGACGGTACAAGAGCCGCCCCGACCGGCAGAGGTACCTCCCGTCAATCCACAGAGGCAGCAACCGGCATCCGCGCCGGTCCGCCCCGGCGACACCTTCACCCACTCCGACGGCGGCAAATACACCGTCGTCACCGCCGACCGCAGCGGCGTCCATGCGACGGGAGAAGGACACGACCGCTTCTGGACCCCGGCGCAGTTCGAGCGGGAGACCGGACTGGGGGTGGGGACGGTGACTCCAAACACTGCGGCGGTAGAGACTCCGAACAAATCGGTAGCGGGGTCGAACGTTGTGCAACCGTGGGCATTGTCGCCCGCAATTCGCGCCCATGTCGAAGCGATCATGAAGGCGAGTGGCGACACCGAGGCCGACCACGCGCAGAAGTATCCGAGCCTCTTCACCCGCACACTTCCGCAGGACTATCGGGCCGAGGGGCAGGAGGTGATCGACGGCAAACCGGTTCAACTCGGGCAGAAGATGAGCGGAACGGTCGGCTTGCACGAAGCCGCCCACGCCCTTGACGCCTCGATGGATAACGAGTTCCTAGCGACCAAGAAGCCGACGGCTAAAGATGTCCTGTGGAACATGGCCGAACGGACGCCGGGGCGGGAATACGACCGTTACTTCGATTACCCCTCACCGGAGGCGACTCATTCCGGTGACCTGATCCCGAAGGGGCATTTCCGTATCAACAGCGGCGGCGATGCGGGGGAACTCTTCGTCCGGACCTATTCGGCGTTGGCGCAGGATCCGCACTTCGCCGAGGCACGCCCCGACATCTTGAAGATCGTCAACGATGCGGCGCGAATCCATAACTTCCCGACTGTGGAGGAGGCGCGGAGTCTGCAGACGGGGAAGCCGACCGCGCCCCCTCCCGTGACCGTCCAGCCTCCCGGCGTCCAGACGGCGGGGGCCGGGGAGGGGGGAGGGGCGAAGCCGACAGAAGCCGTATCCGTTCCTGTCGTCACGCCGGAGACGTCGCCCGCACAAGGAGGACTCGTAAGTGCCATATCGCAGCCTCAAGCAAGCGGCCAAGGTCCACATGCTGGAGAAGCAGGGCAAAATCTCCCCGGCGGTGGTGAAGGAGTTCGACCTGGCGTCGAAGGGACTCCACCTCCCCCAACGAGCGCCCAAGCCGTCCGCCAAGAAGCACCATCCCCAGGCACCCCACCGGAAGCGCAAGCGGTAAAGCCCCCACAGACCACCGGCCACGTCGCTAACCTCAACCTCGACCGCCTCCAAACCGGCGAGGACGTCAAGGCGCAACTCGCCGATACCGTCAACGGCATGGCCGCCGACATCGAAAGGGCCAGGGGTGGCCGAATCTCCCTCGCCGAGACACAGAAGGCCGCGAAGGAACTCGGCCTGACCCCGACTCAGATCCAGGCGGCCGTCCCTGGCGCGGGAGCGGCCCATATTACGGCCCTGCGGCAACTCATGGTAGACTCCGCCGAACGGGTACGGGACGCGACGGCTAAGTACCGCGCCGCCCCCAACGAGGAGAACCAGGCGGCGTTCGCGAAGGCGACCCAGGAGCATCAGGTTATCCTGCAGACGCTGGCCGGGCACACGGCGGAGGCGGGACGGACGCTGTCGTCGATGCGGATCCTGGCGGACGCCTATCGCGGTCCGGACGTGGCGGCGCAGGCGGATGCGCTGTTCCAGCCGAAGGCGGACGTGAGGGAGGCGACAACCCCGCGCAGTAGGACGTGGGGGGCGACGAATAAGGTCTTCACCGCCGATGCCGCACAGGCGGCTCGTGCCCGTATCAAAGGGACCGCCGGAACCCTCAATTCTCTGGCGAACGTGCCCGGACTCCTCAAGGACGTCATGACGATCGGCGGCTTCCACCTGGAAGCCGGAGCACGCTCCTTCGCCGATTGGGCGAAGGCGATGAAAGCCGACATCGGCGACCACGTCAACGATGCCGACCTCCAGCACGTCTGGGCGAACCTCCGCGCCGAGGCCGTAACACGCATCCAGACGAAGCAGGTCAGCGACGTCTTCGTGGATCAACTCGGGCACCGGTTGGGCCGTAAAGGCGCCGCCGACTTCGTCAACGCCGTCGCACCCGACGGCGATACCGCTTTGCTGCACAAGCTGATCGGCGGCGAGGCGATGACGCAGGAGGAGCAACGGACGGTGTCGCAAGCCTATCTGGATGCGATGCCCGGTAGAAAGGGAGCCGCCGCTTCGACCGGCGGGGCGATTAAGACCGTCGACGACCTCGTAGCCTCCGCACGGGAAGAGGCGGCAACGGCCAAGCGCGCCGCACAGGCGCCCGTGCGCGAGGCATCGGTGATTCAGAAGGACATCGACGACCTCACATCTCGAATCAAGAACGGCGACCTCTCGACGCGGACGCCGACGGCCAATCGGCCACGTACCGAGAACCTGGAGGTACTCTCACAACAGCGGGACACATTGCGGGCGGAACTCGCCCAGGCGAAGGCACGAGCTGCCCAACTGAAGCAGGTACAGACCCGGATCGACGAACTGAACCAACAGATCAAGACGGGGCAATTCCCGACGAATACGCCGACTGCAAACCGACCCCTCCCGGAAGCGTTGGAGATGGCAACCCGCGAACGGGACGCCCTCCAGAAACAACGCGATACGATGAAACGTGAGGCGGCGAAGCCGACGCCGGAGGAGGCGGCACAGAAGCAGGTTCAAGCGAAGATCGACGCCGCAAACGCCCGGATCGAGGAACTCAAACAGAAGGTGCAGACCGGCGACACTTCGACCCCACAACGCACGCCCGGCCCGACATCGCCGGAACTGCAGAGGACGCAAGCGGAGCGCGACGCCTGGCAGAAGCAACTCGACGGGATGAGGCAAGCCGCCACGAAAGCCGCCAAGCCGACGCCAACGCCGGAACAGCTTTTTGATCGGAACCTGAACTCGCGCTTGGGGAAGGCGCAAGCCGACGCATTCCGCGCCGCCGTCGATCCCGAAATCATCAAGGCCGTCGCCAATGGACGGGACCTGACGCCGGAGCAGAAGAAGGCTCTGGGACGGGCATACATTGACGCCCAACGCCCGCGCGCCTCCGCGCAGCAACAGAGCGTCGCATCCCAGATCCTCACCGATGCGGTCAAAGAAGCGCAAGCAGAGAATGATCGTGTGAACGGCAACTCACCGGAACAGAGGGCGGCGAGGAGAGTAGCGCAGCGTCTGCTGGTCAATCAGTATGGCGCGGACGCCGACCGGGTGGCGGCGCGACTTGCGACCCTCGACCCCAACGATCACGAGGCGATGAACAAACTGTTGATGGAAGAGGGGAGGATCCCTGCGTCCTCTCAACTGATTGCTTTGTGGAAGGCAGGTCTGTTATCCAGTCCGCGCACGTTGGACAAGGTCTTGCTGGCTCACGGGATTTCGCTGACCGCCGACGATCTGGCGAAACTCCCTTCGTCGGCGATGGATGCGATTCTCTCGAAGGTGACGAAGAATCCCCGTACCGTCACCGGCGGCACCCCCGTAGACATCGCAAAAGCCGTCTATCAGTCCGCGACACAGGGAGTACGCGAGGCCGGTATGATCCTGTTGAAAGGGGAAGAGGAGGCGCAACGGGGAACGACGATTGCGGGGCGCGCGGTAGCACCGATCGCACGGATCGGCGAGACGCGCGACCGCCTCTTCGGAGATGTCCAGACGTCGAACAAACTGGCGCAGGGATATATCAACCTCGTCACTCGTGCCCACGCCGCGACGTACCGTCCGGCGCGTCTGTATGCCTTCACCCGCGCACTTCAACAGGAGGCGCGCCTGACGACGATGAATGAGGGGTTGAGCGGAACGGCGCGGGTGCAGAGAGTACAGGAACTGCTAAACAATCCGACCGATGAGATGACGACGAACGCGATCGTCGGGGCGGAACAGGCCGTTTTCTTGAATGACAACGCCTTTACGCAATGGCTAGGCAAAACTCGGGCGGTGGCGCCTAATGCGGTAGGAAGGGCCGGTATTGATTTCCTGATGCCCTTCTCAAAGGTCGGCAGCAACATCGCCTCGCGCCTCGTGGACTACGCCGTCGGCGGTCCCGTTGAAGGCGTCCGCTTCGCCGGGGACCGGCTGCAGGGCAAGCCGTTTGACGCGGCGGCGCAGAAGAGACTCGTGGAAACACTGGGGCGCCAGAGCGTCGGGGGGGCACTGATGACGATCGGGGCGATTGGGGCAAGTCGGGGCGTCATAACCGGCTTCGCGAATGCCGATAAGTCGAAACGGCCCGGTTCCGTTCTGATTGGCGGTAAATGGCACCAGATTAGCGGACTCGCCCCCGTCGGCGTTCTCCCTGCGATCGGGGCTACTATCGTTGAACTGGCGCAGCGCAACAAGGCGGGCGAAGCCATCGCGGGACCGGCGGTCAAGGCCGGCGTGAAGGCGTTCGAGGAGAATCCCGTTTTGCGGGCTACGGAGACGGCGGGGGGACTGACGGAGCAGAACCCGATGAAGATGGTCGGCTCGGAGGTCGGGACGATCGTTCCGCAGGGAATCGCCGACCTCGCCGACCAACTCGATAAGTATAGCCGCGACCCCAAAACCCTGCGGGATTATGTAGTGAACCGCATTCCGCTGGCGCGGGGGACCGTCCCCGCCCGGATGGACTGGTACAATAGGGGCGAACCCGGCACGGATGCCCTCTACGATCCCACCGGGGCTAATAGCGGGAAACCGTTGACGTTGCCACCGGCGGAGGTGCGGCAGGCGCAAGCGGCGAAGGCACCCCCAAAGCCACGGAAGTCGTCGGCGGCGATGTCCCCGGAGGAACGCAAACTGCAACGCGAGATGACACCCCATTAGGAGGGAGGTGAGAACGAGATGGCGAAAGACAAGGAAGAGAAGGAGAAGGTCTGCCCGAAGTGCGGCAAGAAGATGAGCCTCTGCAAATGTAAAGGCAAAGGCGACAAGAAGTAGCGAACACAGTACGGTCAACCCCACACGAGAGGCACGCGCGCCGCCCCCGATGGCGGTCCAGTGTGCGAAGAGGAAAGGAGGACGACCCACCGACATGAGCACAGAAGCCTTAACGCAGACAGGGGGGAGCGTCAACGAGATGAGCCCACGCGCCGCCGTGCAGACGGCGACTCAGAGTTTACAGTCCGGCGTATCATTGGCACAGGGTATCGTGGCCTTGCTCGGGACGCTGGTCGGGATCGTCATGTGGGCGCAGGTGTCGATATCGAGCCTCCGCGACGAACTCCGCGAGAAGACCGGCGAGCAGCACGCGCAGATCCTGCTCCTGCAGGACCACACCCAGGAGCACGCCGCCGACCTCGTGCAGATCCATCGGTTCGAGGCGATCCTGCAGGACCACCTCGAGGCGCAGGCGCGCTCGACGGCGGATCGGTTGATACGGATCGAGACGAAGATTGATGAGTTGAAGGGGAGGTAACTTGAAAAGTCAGGATGCTATTCTGGAAGCTATGTCAGACTGGCACGATTCAGATTTCGACAGTCTACCGCCAACCCCGGCCCTCATCGCCTACGCGAAGGCATGGCTCACTGAATGCGGACAATGGCCCGAACTGCCCGATCCGACCTTCCTGCACGTCTCACCGGAACAACCGCACGCAGATATACTCGCGGAATGGTGGGTCGGACAATATAAGATAAGTGTCTACTTCACCGGTGAGAATGAGAACTATGTCCTGTTTGGGATTTCCTGTAACCAGGAGAGTATACGTTGTTGGGATGACGCAACGCCCGAACAGGCGATTCCGTATCTACTCGGATTAAAGGAGGTGACACCATGCCCGGTTCCGGTTCCGTAGCCATCGAAAGCACGCCCGGCGTCGAATACGTCGATCAGAGCGGCTGCCCCTGGAACGACTCCTGTACCGGTCAACTCAAGGGGACCGACATCGGCGCCGGGGTGTCGATCCAGGTTCAACTGATCGCCTACGGTAACTACTACTGTGAGAACGTCGGCTGCTCCCCGGAGTTCCCGATGAACTGTCAGGTGGCCGTCGAGGCGTGGCGCACCGTCTACACCAACGACACCGGGGCCACCGTCGAGAGCATCCTCGTGGACTTCGACGAGTCCGGCGACCCCTGCGCGGCGTTCAACGCCGAGGGGCCGTGTGAGTTGCCGGGGGATGCCATGCAGGTTCAGTATGCCGTGGGGATCGCGGCGCGTCTGTTGGTGTCCGGCGTGGGCTCGACGCCGGTTCAATGGCTGGATGCGGGCGGTCATCGGGGATTCTGCTGAAAGCGACATGCCCGACGATACCGGTTGGACCGTTCTCACGGTCAAAGAACACTTTACCGCCATCCAGGAGGAACAGGCGAAGGCCGTCGCCGCCGCCCTGGCCGCCGCCGAGAAGGCCGTGGCGGCGGCGTTGGCTTCTCAGCAACTCGCTGTCCAAGTTGCTCAAGAAAACACGAAAGAATGGCAAAAAAACAGTAACGAATGGCGTCAGACCGTCAACGACCTGATAAACGGCTACATGCCCCGCCGTGAGGTGGAGGCGATGGTGTCCGCCATGCGGACGGAGTTCACACAACGATTCGAGACCCAGGCGAAGATCCTCGACGAGATGCAGAAGCGGCAGAACACCGAGCAGGGGCACAAGGAGGGCGTGAGCGCCACGCATGTGGGGATCGCGGCGGTCATCGGGATGATCGTCGGTATGGCGGCCATCTATGCGTTTCTGTCGTCGCATCTGAAGCCGTGAACGAAACGCCCCGAACGCCGTACCTGTAAATGAGGAGACGGCCCCGCGCCCTTCCGGGCGAGAGCCGTCTGTGTCCCCCATGCGCGTTATTCTCGTTGCCGGTTTATCCCCGGTCGTCTCATCATGTCCCGGAGCAACAACGAAGGAGAAAAGGTCGGAGCCCGGTATTCTTTCAACCGATGTTGGCCTATCACCTCGCGCCCATCGGCGTGGTAGGCGTGGTAGTCGTGGAATTGCGGGGATGATACCCGCAGGATCGGAACGGTGTCAAGATGTTGAGTGCTCTCATTTTCTGGCTCGTTGCTATGCTGATTCTGTACCTGATCTACGCCGTCTTTCGCCGGTTCGCGCCCGGAGTCGATGCGAATGTGACGTGGATTGTCGGCGTCGTGCTGCTCATCTTCGCCCTGATCGTGACGGTGAACCTATTGATGACCTTAGTGAACGGGGCGGGGTTTATCAACTTCTCAAGTTCCAACGGCGGATCCCTCACCCATCGTTGAGGCTGCGCCGCCTCCTCTCCTCCCTGCTGACGGCGTCGATCGTCGGCGGCTTGGTGTGGGGGATCTGGACGATCCGGCGGGGCGGGAAGTGGCCGCGTTGACTTTTTGCTCTGAACAGTGTATACTTCACGCATGACACCCGAGACGCCCTTCCGTGAGAGCTTGGACCGTCTGCATGACTACGTATCCGCGTACGCCGCATACGAGAAGGAGCGCGAGTCGGTTCAATGTCACGCCCGATCGGTGATTCGTACGCTACGCGCCCTCTCCAAGATCAGCCTGCGACGTTTTGCCCTGCTACTGGAAGTCTCACCGTCCTATCTCTCGAAGGTGGAGCGGAGCGAAGAGATGATGTCGGCGGAGTGTGCGGGGCGGCTTCTGTGTCTGTACTACAATCGAGGGCAGGAGGAGACGAAACCGTGATATGGCTATTCTGGTTGATCGTCGGCGTCGCAGTCGGAGCCGTCGGCCTCTATCTCATAGCCGGATTCATCTTCGGCTTTTCTGCGTGGAGGAACTCCTGATGAGTGAAGGATGGACGCGGGCAGAGGCGCAGAGACGCGAGAAAGGCTTTCAAGCGCCGGTCGGCGGCAACGACATGGAGACGCTCGTACTCGCCCGACGGGAACGGGACGCCTGGCACGCCGACCTGATGTCGGCATTCGAGGACTGGAAGGAATGCGGTTCCATTGATGCCGACATGGTGCTGCCGTTGCTGAAGGCGACGCAACGCGGCTATCACAAGGCGTGTAAGTATCTGGCGCAGGTCGAATTGAGAATGGTGACGGCGACGGCATGACCGAACGCTTCTTCTTCGACCAGGACCAGGACGCCCATTGGTACATGATACCGGAAGGGCTACGCGAAACCTGGCAGAGCATGACCGCCAACGACACAGAGGACGAAGTCGAGATCGACAGGTTCAACGTCCTCTTCGGCCACTATCGGACGGGCGGGGGGATCTCGGACATTTCGTTCTGTGATCCGCGAAAGGTTGAATAGATGCGGTTGCTGATGCACGCTCTTTTCTGGTTTGCGGTGCTGTTCACTGTGTTAGTGACCGATTCCGTGCCGATTGTGACACAAGTCCTCTACTGTTTTTGTTCTATTTTCTGTTCAGTCGGATGGATCTTCCTACGGTTACGGATATACGAGGAGAGACGCTATGGATGCGAACAATTTCGAGAAGGCATTGCGGACGGCTATCCCTTCGAACGAGGATGCCGTGAAGACGAAATTGCCTTCCTTGACATCATCTGAAGAAGCGGCATTCATCGAATCGCAATCCGCATTCTTCCGCAATATCACCAGAAAGGTCACTCCTCATGCATTGTTCGCCGGAGTGGATGTGAACCGATGAACGACCAAGCCGAAGAAGCCGTCGGCGGCATGGCCTGGGACGAAATCGCCGCGTCCGCCTATCGCGCCTATGCCGCCTCGACCGGCAACTGCAACTTCCGGGGGGAGCCGATGCCCGCGTTTGCGGATCTCCCGGCACCGATCCGCACGGCCTGGGAGGCGGCGGTACGGCAGGCGGAGACGTGTCTGCACCGTGACGCCGAACATGCACGCGAGCGCGAGGCAAGTTGGGCCGAGTGGGTGTCGCCGGCTGTGAGGGATGAGGGATGAGTACCGACGTCTTCTCCGCCGTGACCAAAGAACAGTACGCCTGCCGTCTCGCCAATCTCCTCGCCGCGATCGAGGCCAATGACGAAAAGTACGGCGTCCGCTATCGTCTCGTCATGCTGGCCCTCGGTTGCGCGTTAGAGGCAGGCTATCCCGCTGGTGTTCGGATTGACCCCGCTGAACCGGAATGGCCCGTTGCGTTCATTCATCTGCCGAGCGGCCAAGTCAGTTGGCACATGCAGGCGTATCCCGACGTGTGGGACGGGCACGACACGTCGGAGAAGTATCGGCGCTGTCGGCAATTCATTCAGGAGCACGGATAATGACGAATCCAACCATTCAGCCCGGCGACCCCGTCCCGATCGTCCCCCAGACGCGCGGCCATCTCGCGGCCCGCTTCGGCGCGTCCGTCCTGTTGGCACTCGGAGCCGTCGCGCAGGCGCTCCCCACGGTGGCCCCACAGTTGCACGCCCTCTATCCGTCCTCCCGGTTCGTGTCGTTGCTGCTCCCTCTGGGCTTCCTGTGGATGGCCGTTCAGCGGGCGCTGGATGGGCAGAGCACGACGCCCGTGAACCTATCCCCTCCCGTCGCCCCCTCACACGAGATCCCGGACGTGCCGCCGGTCAACCGGTTCGGGGTGCCGCAGTAATACTCGTGGCGGTCAGCGTTAGGAGTGATACAACGGTTATAGTTAGCGCAGAGGGACACGCCGAAATGACACTTGACGAGTATGTAAACCAGCCGTGGCGAACTCACGTAGAGACGGATGAGGCCGGAGGGGAACCCTGCTTCATGGCCTATAACGACGAACTCACCGGCTGCATGGCGATGGGTTTCACCGTCGAAGAGGCTTTGCAAAATCTTGACGAGGCGCGTAGGGACTATCTGGAAACCATGTTGCAATATGGCGTGGAGATCCCCGAACCGGCATTCAAGCCGGAGCCGATCAGATTCCAGTTTCATGTCTACGCGGCAGGACAGAATGTAGTGAGTGGATGGCAGACATTATGGTATTTATATAGATAGCCTACATGGGGCGGCCAAACAAGCAAAAAGAAACCTGTGCAATCTTCTATTGCACAGGTTTCTTTGTATCTTTCCAATAATCCGGGGCGGAAGCCCGATTTTCGCCCCGGCCATAGGTCATCGGCGAGCCATTTTGGCGAAGTTACCCCGGATTATTGAGAGGATACGTTTCTTTTTGTGGATTATTTCTGCTTTGGCCTGATTCTATCAAGTTCTTCTGGCGTCAATGATTGACCGCAGTCACGGCAGACAAAATCGCCAGTTGACCAAATTCCGCCTTCGTTGTCCGTAGGCCATATTTCCTTGTTAACATTTTCATGTTTACATGAAACAGGCTTTTCCTCGACTTTTTGAGTTTCAACCATGATGGTTTCCTTTCGCCGGAGTTTGCTTCTTAGTCTCCCGTGCCTGCCGTCGCTTCTCCTTCTCCTCAGCCATCCGCTGATCTACGACCGACTTCGGCGTATTGAAGGCGAGTCGGGCTAAGTCTTCGAACTTCTCGAAGGGCGTACGTAAGTCGGGCTGCTCTAACGGTTGGTCACTCATAGTCTGGTTTCCTCCGTCTAGTCTACTCTCAGTATATCACGAAAAAACGGAAAAGTAGAGGCTCAACCCGGCAGGAAATCCTGCCGGGTTGAGCAGTCCGTTTTGGTCGGGTACGGACTAACCCCAGGGCTAATAAGGCACGGAGTATCACCTTATATACCCCCTCCAGCGGGCAGGGACTTGTTTCCGACTCGCAAGTAGGGTATACTTACGATGAGACTCGGAAGCATTCGTATGCACCGCTGTACCCTAACCCCGACGCTGCAATCGTCGGGGTTAAGTCTTTACTCGTCAGCAAACGGATCTGTCTGATCCAGATCTTCAAGATCGTCATTGGAAGGGAAGCGATCAGACAAAGGAAAACTTTCCGGTTGTCCCTCTTCCTTTTGCCCTTCTTCCTTTGCTGGCTCAGGATCATTGTTTACTGCTTCTGGCTCTTTCGGGAGTATTCTTCTCCGTAAGAGAAAACTCATGTCAGACTCCGGGGATTCGCTACTACCCGGCACAGGTTCTTCAGTAGTTGCCTGCTCTTGTGTCTGGCATTCTAGTGAGCGATATTTGTTCCTAGATATAGATACTACACGTCCCAGTCTTTTTGACCGGCTGATTTCTGCTCGTATAGTTCCTTCATGAGCATCAGGCAAAGACGCGCGGATATAACCGAAGAGTTCATCTGACGTGAATTCGTGATGTGTTTGTATATAAGAACGAGCCAGTGAGCGTATGTCAACCTTTGGCTTTTTGTTGGGAGTGTGCGGAGATGCTGCCTTCGTTGTCACTCCATTGATTTTATTCTGGTAATCCTTCAGGTTACGTATGACAGCGTCAAGTTCGGTCGCTCTCGTCTCTAGCGCGGTTGCTTTGTTGTGATACTCCTGGGCTTTTGACAGGGAGTCAGATCGCTCCTTTTCGAAGAAAGCGATCTGGTGTGATACCACGTCATTTAGTTGATCGTCCGTCATGATCCGTAGCCGTTGACACATTCGGTCTAATGTGCTATCATTATAGATGAGGTTTGGTGCCGCCGCTCGGATTTGAACCGAGGACTTCCTGGGTTACGAGACCGGTCCTCTATCCTCTGAGGTACGGCGGCACACTCGGCACAGGGTCGAACAGGTACGAACTGTTCGACCCTCTCTATTATTATAGGCTATTTGGTTGCGCGTGTCAAGTTTGGCGAATTAATCGCCGTGAATCGCCTAAAAATATTCTCAGTATCCGCCTATTTTAGGCGGATATATTTTCCGCATTTATGACCGTCCGGTTAGTGACTAAGTATCAGCAACCTAATTTTAGGCAAGGCGGTCACTGCGGACATGAATACACAATCTCCCCAAACCCTAGTCGAGGCTATTAAATACTTCAGCAACCCTGACGTATGCTTCGAGTATGCCAAGAACATGCATTGGCCGAACGGCGTCGAATGCCCCTACTGTGGGAACAGAGAACTCTCGTTCATCCGAACGCAGAAGGTTTGGAACTGCCGACCTTGCGGCAAACGCTTCTCGGTTCGCGTCGGTACGATTTTTGAGTCCTCCCGTCTTCCCCTCGAAACCTGGTTCGCGGCTATGTGGCTGGTCGCTAACGCGAAGAACGGCATTTCCTCCTGTGAGGTTGCGCGGGATCTCGGTATTACTCAAAAGTCCGCTTGGTTTCTGCTTCATCGTATCCGCCACATCATGGAGTCGGGTAGCGTGAAGCCGCTGGAAGGCGAAGTCGAATGCGATGAAACCTACATCGGCGGCAAAGCCAAAAACATGCATAGCGGCAAGCGCAAGGAGATGAGAGAGAAGGGCTTCCCGAAGACGGCAGTCATGGGTTTCCGCGAGCGTGACGGCGAAGTCCGAACGATGGTCATTCCCGACAACACAAAGGAGACGCTTCAAGCGAAGGTTCTGGAAAACGTCGAAGAAGACGCCGACCTGTTCACCGATTCCGCGAAGGGATACAACGGACTGTCTGAACATTACGAGCATCGGACAGTTGACCACAAGAACGGGCAATACGTGATTGAGCACGAAGACGGCACGAAGGCTCACACCAACGGGATTGAAGGTTACTGGAACCTTCTGGATCGGTGCTATCACGGAACCTACGTCATCATGTCGCCGCAGCATCAAGAGCGGTATCTGGCGGAACAGGATTTCCGGTACAATACCCGCAAGGAGAAGGACGGGCAAAGGTTCCAGCAGGTAGCGGGACAGATCGTAGGCAAGAGGTTGACCTACGAGGCATTGACAACCGGCCATTTGCAGCACATGGCACCGATCAAATCATGAGTCACGAATCGTGAGTCACCTGGAATCAGTCCGCATACTTGACACGGACTCACAGATGAATTATACTGAAAAGGAGAGATAGACCATACCGCCCATTCGGAGAACAATATGGATCCGACGTACTCCCTCACCGGTGCCTACAAGCCCACCATCAAACGCTTTGCAGACCTCGACGGCCCCGACTTCTATCCCACACCTGTTTGGGCAACTCACGCACTGATCGACAATGAGAAGTTCGCTGGAACAATCTGGGAATGCGCCTGCGGGGATGGCTCCATGACCAGAGTCCTCAAGACTACTGGCAACCCTGTAGAGAGTTCTGACCTATACGACCGGGGGTTCGGAGAGATCGGACACGATTTCTTGCAGACGACACGGCGGGCGACGAATATCATAACCAACCCGCCGTTCAACAGTGCGGAAGGATTTCTGCGAACTGCCTTGCAGCAAACTGACCGGAAGATCGCCCTTCTATTGCGATTGGCGTTTTTAGAGAGTGCCCATCGGGCTAACACGATCTTTAGCGTTAGCCCTCCGAGCCGCGTTTGGGTGTTTAGCGAGCGGATCACCTTTTACCCGAGCGGTGCCACTCGGGCCGGCAGTGGAACAACTGCCTACGCCTGGTTCGTGTGGGACAAGGCGCATGACGGGCCGACCGAGCTTGCCTGGTTTAAGCCGGGCTATAAAGCAAGGTTCTCTTAGGGTTGCAGACTATCCAAGTAGGCTTTGCCCGCGTCGGTAATCGTAAGCCCTGCGCGCTGGTCATCATAGTCGGCATAGCCTTCATGGATGATATTGCCAGGACGATCCCTATGACACACGAGATTGCGGACTTTCGGGAGTTCCATGCCGGTCATAAGTGCCGATACCGTCAGTAAGACATCGAGGCAGTGAACGCCGTCGTAGCGTTTCCCGCAGACGCGGCATCGGTAGAGGAGAAAACCGCCTTTCATCGGGACTCCTCCTTCTCCTCCCAACTCGCCTGCAGGTTCACGGCTCCGTAGAGATTGTGCCTCGGGGCGCCCAATCCTGATTCCCGGAACCACCGTTCTCCTTCATGACGCCAGCCGGCGTCCCGTAGATGCTGCTCCAACGCCTTGCGCGTTTCCTCCGCCAACGCCTGCGCCTGCTCGTAGAGGAGGTAGAGACGTTTTGCGGGGGGGATGGGCGGTGATGGGGTCGGTCATGAGTATTCCTCATCGAAATTGCACGGCACGCTCTTCTGCCGTCCGCATCGGGGACATTCGACTACGTCCGTCACACCGTCACAGGTGAGCGTCCGCCAGGTGCCGAGATGGATGCCGCCGGGACAACGTGCGGGGTTTTCAGCCTCGTGGATGGAATGCGTTGTGATGCGATCGGCGGTCAGTGGCGTGGTCATTCGTCGTCACCTTTCAACGCCCAATCCGGGCGGCAGTCGTTTCCCCAAACAAGCGCCTTGACGGCGGCTCGGGCCGCTTCTTCAACCGATCGAACCACCACCGTCAACCCCGCCGCGTGCAGGTCCCGTTGTGCATTCGAAAGGGAGCCGTCAGATGTTTTTATCTCGGCCCCTAGCCATACACCGGGTCGTCTCGGGTTCGCGACGAACAGATCCGGAATGCCCTCGGTATTCCCGGCGGCATCGGCTCGGTGTTGACCGCATCGCAGGACGACATAGCCCAGAAGGGTCAAGGCGGTCTGGATCTGTGCGACGAGTTGCTCCTCGGTGATGCGGGGCGTTTTCGGACGTGACATCAATCCTCCTTCTTTCGCGTCACCAACGCCCGCGCATCCCCGCACTCTCCGACCGGTACGGGGTCGGTGACGGTCATCCCGCCGGCCATCAGACACCGGACGTGGAGGGTCCGGAACCGCATGTCGGCGTCGCGGGCGTCCAGTTCGCAGTTATAGAGGTTCGCGCGCGCCGTCCGCATCGCCGCCTGTGCTTCGGACAGGGACGCCTGGGTACGGTCGCGTTCGGTGCGTGCTTTCTCCAGTTCGGCGCGCGCCTCTTCGGTCTGTGTCGTCGTCATCGGTTCCCCCTTGCATCGTATCGCGTCGTGGTCTGCTTGCAGTTTGGACAGTCCATCTGGAAGAAGTCGCCGTCGCGTTGGTCGGAGTGGAACTGCGGCGGCATATCGTGAGCGTCCATCTCCCAACGGCAGCCGCATCGGTGGCATTCCCATTCGCCTTCGAAGCCCCGATTGAGTTTGCCGTGTGTGAGGATCTTCATTTCCAACCGGCTCCCATCTGTCGCCGTTCCTCCATGTATTCGGCAGCGTCTTCATCATAGAACTCGTCTTCTGCATCTTCGTTCTCCTGCGCTTCACATACAAAGCAGATCCAATGGTCAGGATAAGTGCTACCGGGTTGAAAGATCAGTTTGGCGTTCGCGGGGTCTTCGTAACATCCACAGGCCGCGCATCGGACATTCGTACTCATGGCTTTGCCCTCCCTCTCCCAATCCCCCGCATCCCCCGCCGGAGCCACGCACAGCCCCTTCCGAGCCCCACGGCGGCGAGATAGAGGGGGACGAGGAGCCAGTCCCACCAGGTCGGTTCGGACGGCGGCGAGGTGTCGTCGCCGTAGATGTCGATGTGCATGGTTCAGTCCTCCCTATCCGGCACATTGCCCGACAGGATCCCGATTTCTTCGTCTACCCAGGCCGTGAGATTAGATTCTCGGCATTGCGCGTCCGTCAGTTCCTTCTCTCCCGCCTCCGGCACGGCGTCGGCCTGGAACAGACGCAACTGCGTCCCGTCCGCACACCGATACCAACCGGCTTCAAGAAACACGTCCGTCTCATCGGGCCAAGGCAGGCCGTAGTGGGTCGTACAGATGCCGCAGACGCCCTGTAAGTCATCCGTCTCGTGTTCTATGACGAAGTAATGTTGACCGGGTCGCTTGACGCCGACGGCGTAGATCGGAATACTCATGTCAATCCTTTCTTCCTGGCATTATGGATTAGCCAAGGTCCTTGGCCAAGGACCTTGGCTAATCCGACGGCGTAGAATATTCCATTTCCGATACATACCGCAACGTCACGGTAAACGCATGTACTAGCGCAGGATATTCATGGGCTTGTTCAAAGCGTTCGAATCGTGCGCGAACAGATTGAAATTCTTCACCTGCCTGTACGTTTTGACCCATCAAGCAGAGCGTACGTACTCGGGCGAGTCCATCGGCAATTTCATCATACATGCGTCTACTCCATGCCTTCAAGGACGCTTCTAGCCGCTACTTCTGCGACGGCAGGGCAAACGCCATTGCCGATACAGGCGGTAGCGAGTCGCCGATTCTCCGGCAGGATCATCGAGTCGGGTAATCCCATCAGCCTGCTGAGCGCCCGGACGGTCAACGAAACGACACGTCCTTGTTCAAGCCACGCTCTCGTCCGGGAGCACGAATCGGACAGGATCGGCCCTGACGGTTCGTTAGCCGCAAAGATGCGCGGACCACGTTCAGGATCTCCGTTGGGCTTATCGCCCTGATTGGTGACCAGAAACGCCCTCAACGGATTCTGCCCCCGCACCGTGAAGACCGGCTCGTCACCCGAACGGACGGGCAGGGCGAAGAGGTTGTCCTCACCGGCGGCGGTGCCCTCGACGATGAAGGCGCGGGCAACCCGTCCCCCCTCGGCGGCCTTGAGGGTGAATGCGGGGTCGGCGCCGGGGCGAACGGTGGGACACCGTTCGCCCGGGCAGTCGCCTTCGATCAGGTAGGCGCGCGCCGTATCCAACCGGACGTGTGAACGGATCGTGAACATTGGCTCCTCAGCCTCACGCACGAGCGGTTCACGCATATCGGGACATCCGCTACCTTCCGCCAAGATATTGCGTGGATCGGTTTCGAACAGTTTTGACAGGCGATCAATTTGCCATTTCGCGAAGGCAGACGCCGGCAACGTCGGTATCAAATCCTCGATCGCCTTATACCACCCGTTCCACGGCCTCACCGGCGGCGGCAACGGCGCGGGGATACCCGACAGGCAGGCGCGTAGGATCAGACGCTTCCGGTTCTGCGGGACGCCCATATCAGCAGCGTCAATCACGGAAACGTTCGTCCAATAGCCCAGTGCGTCCAGCGTATCCCGAATCATGGCGAAGGACCGGAACCGGGCATACCCTCGGACGTTCTCCAGGCAGAACCCGCGCGGCCTCGCCTCCCGCAGCATCCGGCAGACGGCGGACGCGGCGGTGAGGTCGGCCTCACATTCGCCGCCTTTTGCGTTGGCGACACTGGCCTGTTTGCACGAGGGGGACGCCCAGGCAAACGGGATACCATTGAAACGTCTGTAGTCAACGGTTTCGACACCTTGACAGAGGACGTGCGGGCCGTGATTGGCCTCGTACACACCGCACACGGCGAGATCTATTTCCACGGCGCAGACGGGATTGAGACCGGCTGCCCGCAGTCCAAAAGTGGCTGCCCCGGCTCCGGCGAACAGTTCTATGCAGTCTCGGGTCATCGTCGCGCCTTTCGTGTCACCCAATGCAGGTACTGCGCCCCGGCCACCACCCCCAACCCCATACCCCCGGCCACGAGGCGCAGGAGGGGGGCGTCGAGGTGCAGGAGGAAGTTATGCCATGTCATTGCTGCGATTCTCCCTTCGTTAATACCATCTTGCAGAGTTTGCACGGTGGAAGAACGGCAGGGGCAATCCGTTCGAAACGTTGGTTAATCATGGCGTTAGGCTGACAGTATAACGTCACTCGTTCAGCCATAGCGAGCGAGACGATGTGCGTCACCTTACCATCGCGCCGATACCGAACGAAGTCACCTTCTTCGAAAGTCATGCGCTTTCATCCCCTCTCGTTCGGGATCCGTTGTTGCGGCAACTTTGAGGCTGGAAAATTCGACCTTGCCGGTCCCCCCGCAAACGTGGCAATCGCAATGGCGGTAGACGCCCCCGTAATAGCTGGCGCTGAAAAACCCTTTGCCGTTACAGGTCGGACAGGGGACCGGCTTCGGGTGGGCGAGTCGTTCCCGATCTTCGCGTGTCATCGCGGAAACCCTCGGGCGAACAGCGTCTGATGCTCATAGACGGCGTCGTGGCTCCCGACCTGATCCCCGGCATCTGCGCGGGCGTCGATGGCATCGAGCAGGGCGTTCAGTTCCCCCTCGCGCCATGCCCACGCGGCCTGCAGTCGCCGGTCACACTCGCTCACCGGGCCGTATCGGTGGACGGGACGATAGGTCGGCGAATCCGTCAGTCTCATCCCCGGCTTCGGGATCACGTTTCGATGCCGGACGGTATAGGTGCCCATCGTCTTGGGGACGGTGCGGCGGCGTTGGCGGTGGATGCGCAAGAGTTTCATCGTATGGTCCTTTCAGTCTACTGCGCAACGATCGCAGCCCATGTCGAAGCTGAATGCCGGTTCATCCCCGGCGAGTCTACGCCTCCCCTTGCGTGACGGTGCAGCTTCGGTCAGGTCGAGTTCCACGAGGCGGGGACCATCCTGCATCCAACGCAGTCCGTTCACGCTTTCGAATGAGGATGCGGCGGCGAATTTCTCCGGGAAATAATAGGCCAGCGCCAGCCAATCCTTTTCGCGGAAGTTCTTACATGGCAGACAATTTGCATTGCGAAAATGCTTGTAGATACGCGGTGGCGTGATACCGTGTTGGGCGAAATAACCGAACGCCTGCTGCTTTTCCACCTCCCATTCGATCATGGGGAACCAAACCTCAATGTGCCGAAAGTCCCAATGGTTCAACGTTTTCTCGGCCCGGTCGGACTCATTGCGGTCGTAACCGTAGGCGATACGGGCGGAGTTACCGGGAAACTCGAAGTATTCGTTGAGAAAGGCGCGCGTCGGCTCGATCTTAAACTGTCGGGAACACGAGGCGATTTGCCGAGCAGGTATCATGTGTTCAGCCCTCCAGGTATCCCAGAGATCCCCTCCCCGGCTACATTCGACGAAAGCCAGCCTCCACCGTTCTACCACTTCGCGCCCGAACCGGTAGGTGTCCTCATCCTCCCTCAACGTATCGTTAAAGATGCAGAGGGGCCGGCGGCATTCGTCTTGCAGTCGGCAGGCGATGTAGGCGCTACAGATACCCATCGAATAGAGAACTATGTCTTGCATACCCCTTACCTTCCGATCTGCGGCTTCTCCGTCTCCGGATGCTGCGGCCCCGGCCCCGCCTGTCGCTCGGCGATACGGGCGCAGTTCTTGCACACGGGGACTTCATCTGCGGCCCGCGCGAGGGTCCAGGCCGGTCGCCATTTCGTGTAGCACAGGAGGGACACCTGATGACCGTAGATGTAGCGGATGCCCGCGACGATGTGAACGGATCGCCTGCCGAGGCGGACGCGGTCGCCCGGTTGGAGTCTCATCGGGCAATCTCCCCCTCTCCGAACGTCTCCCGTCTCCACTCCTCAAACTCCCTTCGAATCACCTCGGCCTCATCGGTCGGCAGACACCCCAGAATCGCCCGCGCCAGTGCGCCGTACGGCGCCTCGGGATAAGGGGCCTCCTGCATCACCACCCGGCGCCAGTCCGAGAGACCGGTCAGGGCGCAGATGGCGTTTTGGGCCTCGGTCAGGAGGACGGCGCAGGGCGCCCCCTCATAACCAGCCAGATCAAGGCGGCACAGACCGTCAGAGAGGAGGTCGGCGTGGGTTACCATCAGGGCGCGCAGACGCGCCAGGATGCCGTCCCAGTCCTCCCAATGCTCATCGAGGTCCTGCGCCCCGATCGCGCAGGTCAGGCGCGTGTACAGGGTCTTGATTTCGGTGATGTCGTCGTAATCGGCCTGTGAGAACGTTCCGGCTAACATCATCTCGTGATCTCCCACTTCTCATCTCGATAGCCACGCGGGCGGTATCGAACCGGACGCGGAATGGTGATCGTCGTCTCCCGTCCGCACTTCGGGCACTTCCACGTATGGACGCCCGGCTTGAGGTTGATTAGGTCGAACTGCCCTGGCTCATGCTCGTCCGAGTCGCAGATGTTGAATGGCTTGTGCCGAATGAACGGCATTATCGTTTCTCCTCTTGTGACCGCTCCCGCACTCCGATGGGTCGGTTCCGCCGGATAGAGGCAGATCGCACCGGCCTCGAAGCGCAATTCGCAGCGCCGGACGCCGGTCAGATAGTGGGCGGCGGCGTGGTTGAGGTGAAGTTTCCGCCCCTGACTGGCGGTGGCCGTCGGGGGCGCGTCGTGGGGATGGTCGGCCATCGTCAGATCCCCCCTCGCGTCAGCAGCCAGATTAAGGCGGCACAGACCGTCAGGAAGGCTCCGAGATAGTAATTCGCCCGAAGTTCCGCCCGTCGGGCTCGGGCTTCGGCTCGTCCCCGCAGCCGCGCCTCCTGCTCCAAATCGGTCACCAGCCGTTCCGCGATCAGGCTCCGAGCATCGTCTACGACGCTCTGAGCCCTCTCTTCCTCTACGACAGCGTAGGACGGCAGTTTGCCATCCGAGAGTGTGGCGCCGGTCAGGATCGCGGCCAGGGGGTCGGCGCGGTGGTGGTTGGTGTCGTCGTATTGTGTCATCTTTGCTTATTGCTCCTCTTCTCTGCTTCTAAACACCGACGGAATCCTTGCGTCTCCTGCCAAGCCCACGGATTGAAAACGGACCAGTCCATCGGTTCCATGCCGAACAGTCGTTCGAAAGTTTTGTGCCAGTGCATGAATCCCCATTGATCCGTGAAGAAACGGGATGTCGAAGATCCCGGATTGATATAGACGCAGACGTCGAAGAGATTGCGATGCGGCTCCCCCCACAGGTTAATGTTGTAGGAGAACGGGCCAACCGGTGCCGACCGGTGCCATTCCGTGATACCTCGTTCCGCTTCCGTAAGCGGGGGCCAGCCCATCGTTTCGCAGCGTCTCATGTCGCTTCCTCGTTCGAGTGATTCCAGTAACCGGCGGCATTCTTCCGTCCCCACGTCCGCGCCCGGTTCTTGCGGAACTTGTCGCGCAGCCAGGACGAGAGACGGTTCGATGGGAGTATATTCCCCTCCCGCGCCGACTTATGGGCGAAGTGGAGCATCAGCAGGAGCCCGTCAGCTATCTCCTCCGAAGGCTTTTCGGACGGCAGCACCTGGGCGGTCTCATCAACCCCGTTGCCGTGAATGAGCAGTTCCCGAACCTTCGCCCGCTTGATCGCCGCCGCCAAGCGTTCCGTCCCCAACAGTTCAACCATCTCCTCAGCCAGATGCGAGAGGATCGAATCCGTGGTCGCCTCCGGAAACGTCGCGTCCGCCCAGGTGCCGACTTCGTCCTGCCAATCGTCGAGGTCTTTGCAGAAACTCATGCGTCAGTCCTTCACTTCCTTTGCCCACATTCGGAGCAACTCAGCGACGGCAGTATCGAAAACGTCGCGCCCCCAATAACGCACTTGAATGTCGAGGGGAGCGGACTGAAAAGCCTTGTGTAGCTTCTTCACGCCCTTGCACAAAAGGCGTCTTTCGTCGTCAAGTCGCCCTCTTTCTGCTCTCTCTGCATCAATATCGGCGCACTTCGGACAGTATTTCACGGATTGTCCCCTTCCCCCTCGCACGTAATCGGCCCCCCGTCGGCCCGGCTGACGTACTCATAATGAGCCGGGTAAATCGCACCTTCATAGATACCGAAAACGTATCCGTTGCCGCTGACGAAATCTCCCGGTCGCGGCGTCCGATCGCGGCACGTCAGGGGACGCGTCTTCGGTTTTGGGGTGGCGGCGGTGAGAGTTTTGCGAAACGTCTCCGCCAGGTGTCGGCAGGCGTAGTCCCCCGCACACGGGGCGAGACCGATCTCCTTCTCCTCGCAGATCCGGGCGCACCGTTCGCGTTCCTCGGCATGGGCCGTCGAAATGGCTTCCGCTAGTTCGGAGTGGGCTTCCATCAGGGAGCGCAGACGCGCTAGAATGATTTGCACAACATGAAATGGATAGTTCATGGTCAAAGCAGTTACTACACGTTTCATGTCGTCTTCATTGAAGGCTTCGTTGAACGGCTCGATCATTTCGTTGTCTCCTCCTGTGCCCGCTCCCACAGCCACCCCGCCGCCGCCCGCCGCGTCTTCCGCCCCGGTACGTTCGCATCCCCCATCCCCGAGGCGATCCAGACCGGGTTCCGGCCCATGAGGTTCGTGACGCGTTCGACGGTCCCCAGTTCGCGGGTGCACGTCCGCACCCGATAGACCGGCGGCGAGGTCGGGCGTCCGGCCCCGTCTAGGAGGTGGTCGAAGTAGAGGACGGGCGATTGATCGGTAGTCATTCGATCACCTTTCGCAGTACACACAGAGCACATCCGCAACCGGGGGCATGGTCAGCTATGATGTAGCGGTATGTAGCGATTACCGCCGAAGCCGCCGCTCCAGCGACCAGATCACCGACGCGTAATGGTTCTGCATCTCGTCCACGTACCGGGCGAGTTTCAGGTTGCCGGGGACGCCCAGGCGGTCGGCAAGTTCAGCCAGCCGGATCCGGTCGGCGTCGGCCTCTTCGCGGTTCGACTCGCGCTCGTAGTCGCAGGAGTCCGGTTCGGGTTCGGGCGGGGCGATCAGGTCGGTAACGACGGGCAGGTAACACTCCCAATCGCGACTCCAGAGTTTGCGATCCTCCGGGATGAACTCGGTGTCCTCGTGGGTCTTCAGCATGTCGTTTTTATCTCCCGCTCTCCAACCTTGACGAATGCTCCCTCGGCCATATCGTAATAGCCCCAACCGATCCGATCTTCCGCTAAGATGAGGGCAACGACCAGGGCGTCGAGGGCCGATTGCGCGGAATCCGGCGTCTCGTATTCGCCCAGATAGAGACAACTCTCGCGACCGTCAGCGGCGTGGGGATACTCGGCCTCGACTCGGAAACGGGCTTCCCCATTCGGTCCCAAGTGTTCATAACCGCGTACGAGATATTGGCCGATTGTCTCACCGTGGACGTAGTGACCCGTCTGTGTCCGTATCAGCATCTCATGCGCCTCCCTCTGCCTTCTTCACCGCCGCCGTCAGGGCCGCCAGCAGTCCCCGGCACTCTGCCAGCAGGCCATCTTGTCCTAAGACATATCCCTCGTCATCGTCATCGAGGCGCTCCCGCATCGCCACGTATTCGTGCAGGAGGACGTGCAGGGAGTTCAGCGGGTTGACGCCGTGGGGGTCGCTACCCCGGCAGGCGGCGAGGAAATCCGGGGCCGTCTCGATTAACCGTCGATTGGCATCCGCAATCTCGGGTCCGCACACGCCCGCGTTGAAACTGTCGTGGATCTTGTAATTGTCTGGGCCGTAGATGTTCCAGCGCCCGTTGTCGTCGTGGACGGTCCACGGCCCTGGGGTCGGTTGGGTCATCTTCCCGCCTCTTCCCTCTCCCGTGCAAATCTCTCAAACCCCGCCCGCATCTGGGCCGCATCCGCCGCCGCCCGCCGATCGAACTCCGCGTCGTACCAGACCTTCACCTGGCGCCGATTCACCGTCAGCCCCGCCTCCGCCAACAGGACACAGCAGCGATGGAGACAAAACCACGTCTTCGGGTCGGACGTATCGCGGGTGATCCCGGCGATGAGGGCGAGCGCACGCGCCTCCGTGTCGGCGTCGATGACGGGGAGTGGGCCGAGATGCTCCTGCGCCAATCGGCGGACCAGTGCGGCGTCTTGTTCGATGCCGGGGTAGTGGCCTCGTGTTCTCATTTCCCATCCCTCCATGCCGGTAACAATCCCAACTCATAGCGTAGCGAATCCCACGCCGTTCCGATCTCGAACGCATCCTGCGCCCGCTCATCCCCCAGGGCGATCCACGTCTCCCGCAGCAAACCCATCAGGCCGTTCAGGTGCCGACAGGGGCCGGAGGCGGGGCAGGAACAGGAGGCGACCAGTGGCTTGACCAGTCGTTCAACGCCCTCCGGGTTGGTGACGACGAACCAGCAGTGCTTGCCGGTGCCGTAGGGTCGGACGCGGTATCCCTGCCGGTATAACGAGGCTTCCGTCAGCGGCAGGCGACGGGCGCGCGGTTGTGTTCGGACGGCGGTGGGTGTCGGCATCGGTCGGGTTCCTCCCTTCGCGTTTCGGTACTGGCCTATTGTATCATCTGAAAGTGTAGTTGTCAATAGTCAACTATGTACTTTGTGAACTATTTTTCAGCAGACTTTCCGGCGCAATGCCGTAGACTTCACAGAGCCTTCGAATCGTCTCCCATTCGCACGGCTGACCATACCCACCCTTTTCAAGACGGGAAAGGGTATTCTTCGCAATACCCGCTGATGTCGCCGCATCGTGCTGTTTCAGACCCTTGCGTATCCGGGCGCACTTCAGTTCGGTGGCGTCGATCTCGACCTCTTCCCGCAGAGGTCGAACGGCGATTAGAGTCATAAGGTGAATCCTCCTGTCCTATAATACACTTTCAACTATTGACTTGTCAAGCGGATTATGTTATAATTTCCATACCACTTTCTTCGGAGGAAGACATGAAAGGCTGTTGGTACTTCATAACCTACTACGTCTGCCCCCTCTGTAGCCGATCCAAAGAATACCGTGAGCGCCGTCACACGCCCCGTCCGGACTCCTGGAAAGACCGGCACCAGGAGATTGACGACGCCTGCTGGAGTCACTTCCTATGACCCCATCCCAACGCACCAGCCGCGCCGCCGAGATGGCCGAACTCTATCGCAGCGGCTTGACCTATCCCGAGGTCGGCGCCCACTTCGGCGTCGGCGGGGTCGCGGTGAAGCGGTTCCTCCTGCGCTACGCGCCCGAACACCGTCCGCGTCGTTCGGGGCGACGCCGGGGCGTGGGGACCGTGCCGCCCCGCCTGGAGCTGCTGGCCCGCTATCAAGCCGGTGAAACCCTGTCGGAGATCGCCGCCGACATCGGGCGCAGTCGGGAGCGGGTATCGGTCCTGCTGCAGCGATGTGGGGAGGATTACAGCCCGAGGCGGGGGCGACCACGGAAAGAGCAAACGACATGACGATTCAAGGAGGAGGCACCACGAACGAACTCAAAACCGGCGACCCCGTTCGGATCCCCCACGGAACGCTCCGTCACCGCATGGGGACCGTCCGTCCCGGTTTTCGGGGCGACTACGTGCTGCTCAAGTGCGGACGGATCAAGGCACTGAGCCAACTCTCACCGTGCCCGAAACCGGATCTGCCGCCGTGCGCGAAGTGTTTCGCAGGGGAAGAGGAGACGCCATGAGTCACACGGTTCGCGATTATCCCGGCGTCGAGGTCATCTGCGGCATCGCCGCCGAAGCGGAAGGTCTGATAACGCTGATGTACCTGCACCTCCTGGCCGCGATCCACCAGACGCAGGGGGACGGCGTGATACCCGGTGACGGGCGCGATCGGCACGTCTATCTGGACGGGGCCAAAGTCAGGGTCAGCACGCGACGCCCGTCACAGAGGCTTATCAAGGCGCGGACGCCGTACGCGATCGTCAGGAGAGATGAGGAGAGCACACACGATGCCCCATGATGAGACACCCACCGACGAGGGTCTCGTCCCCCCATTCACCCCCGAGAACGTCGAACGCCTGCGGGAGTGCTGGCGGACGGCACCTGACGCAGAGCCGACGCCGAGTCCGGTGACACCCCTGCCGTGGGCACGCGCAGATCAGGACCGACATTTCATTTGCGACCCGAACCAAAATGGCGCGTTTGCGCTCATAGGAAAGTTCTACGAGGCGCAGGATGCCGAATATGCCGTTCACGTCGCCAACGCCCACCCGGCCCTGGTGACCCGCATCGCCGAACTCGAAGCGCAACTGGCCGTCATCTGCGACGTCGCCGACTTCGACGGCTACCGGGCGGCGGTGATCGAACAGGCGAAGGAGATGCTGAAGCCGTGAGCGACGATACAACAAAGCGCATAACCGATCTTGAGGACGAGTGCACCCGGCTGCGCGAACGCTGCGACCGGATCGCCAACGTCGCCACCGATGCCGTCGTTGCCGTCCTGGCGAACTACGAGACCATTCGTAGCGAGTTCGGCGTAGAGGAGTCGGTCGCCGACGTCATTCACCGAATCGACAATCACATCGACGCCGACCTGCAGAAGATCGGCTGCCCCGCCGAAGAGGTCCGGCGTGAGAGGTTCCGGAGACTCCTGCTGTCGATCCAGTGTGAGAAGACCACGAAGGCCGAGGCGCGGATCGCCGAACTCGAATCAGCCCTCCGTGCCCTGCTGAACGCCTGCGAGTTTCTGCGGGTCGGGGGGTCGGCGGTCGAGGGGGCGCGCAAGGCGCTGGAGGAGAAGAGATGACCGATACCATTCCTCACCTCTGGGAATTTGTCGGTGCCCGTATTCGCAAACGGCGTCAAGCATTGCGACTCTCTCAAGTGGAATTAAGCCGCTGTCTTTGCCTGACGCGAGCGTCTGTCGTCAACATCGAATGCGGACGGCAACGCCCCTCCCTCGATACTCTCTATCAGATAGCCGAGATTCTTGATATTGAAATCGGGACACTGATGCCGACGTGCAAGGAACTTTACGCGATGCTGATACAACCGGAGAACAAACCGAAATGAAACCATACGTACTGATCGAATCCCACGAGGAGGACGGGCAACACTGGGGCGTCTCCTTCCACGGCCCAAACCCATTACCTCACCAATATCAGGAGTGCAAAGACCGAGCCGAGGCACAACGACTCCTGACCGTCTGCCTTGACGCATGGTGCCCGCGTTGCGGCAGCAGCAACATCCTGCCGCCGTCACGCAATCACCCGCAGATCCTGACGTGCGATCCGTGCGGATACGATTTCAGTGTTTCGGCAGCCTGGGCGCGTATCGTCGAACGACGACGCGGATTAGAGGCCGGACAATGAAACCTGAAGAACGGACCTTCACCGATCTGGCCCGCGAAACCTGTTCCGATGACTTCGTCGCCTCCGGCCTGACCGACGCGGAACTCGGGGAAGTTGATCGACCGGGAGATTGAGGGGGTGAGGGGGGAGAAACGAAAGGAAATTGCGATGACGAAGCCCGAGACCCAACGGGAACTCTTCGAAGCCTGGGGGCACCTCGGGCGTCAGATCGAGTCGCTGGCCTCATTCATGCAGAACGACCCCGCCGAGTTCCCGCTGACCAAGGAGCAGAAACGCGAATGGTGGGCGGCGGCGAAGGCGAGGCAGGCGGAGTTGGCGGCGTTGATTGAGGAGACCGTCGCAGCCATGAAAAATCGGGGTTGACACACTCCTATTATTCTGCTATCATACTCGCGAGGAGATTCAAACCGAAATGCCGACCACCGACAAATACCGGGAACGGGCGCAGTTCTGCTATCTCTCGCCGGAACTGCGCCGGGATCTGCGTGAGCTGGCGAAGCGTCGGCAACTGAGCGTCTCCGCCGTCATGCGCGAACTGCTCTCGCGGGCGATCGACTGCGAATGCCGGCGGTTGCGGGAGGGGGAAGGCCACCGACGGGACGCCACCGATTCGATTTCTAACACCGAGATCAACGACGGCCACAGTGCCACATGCAAGCAACGAAAGGAACGAGTACATTATGCCAGTCGCGAAGAAAGGGTTTGATGCCCAACTCGCCCAAGAGGGGCACCACTACCTCCGACTCCATCACGTCGATGAAGACCGGCTGACGAGCAAGTTCTCCAAAGAGGAGGACGGCAAGAGCGCCGTCTGGTACTGGATCTTCGAGTCCAGACATAAGGACGAGCATGGCGTCGCGCAGACGGTTCGGCACATGACCCCGGCGGAACTCACCCCCAACAACGGTCAGATGAAGTTCTGGTCGATGCTGATGCCCAAAGTTGACTTCGAGCACCAGAGCGGCAACACCGATCAGGTCTGCGGGAAATGGTTCGAGGCGGAGATAAGGCACGAACGCAAGGGCGAGAAGACCTACGCGAACATCGTCTTCATCAAGCCCTGGGTGAAAACACAGGCGGCGGTGCCCGCTCCGACCCCGGCAGTCACCGCCGCACCACCACCGCCAGCGAAAACGACACCGAGGCCGGCGGTGGTTGCGGCACCGGAGCCGGATGACGATTTGGACGACGGCCCGGAGGATACCGAGCGAGACCCATTTTCGGACGAGGATCCGGGTCCATAGACTCTTGACCGTCCGCGCGGGAATGTGCTAAACTCGACACAAGTTCATAAAGTTTAGCGCGCTGGCCCCGCGCAAGCATCCTTCTTTGCCCTTCACTGGGCTGAAGGGACGATACCGTGTCATCTGCGGGCCAGGCAGATGACACGGTTTTCGTTTTGTACGCCCCTTCTACGTGAGGTTTCCTGTCATGACCGCCTCAATTCCGAACACACGAACCTATCAGGCATCCTGCATCCTCGCCACCCTCGGTATCTCTACGATTCCGCTGAAACCGGACGGAACGAAACGTCCCGATTTGGTCGAATGGAATTCCTATCGAGACCGAATCGCGACGATCGAGGAACGGGCAGAATGGTTCGCCGGGAATGACTGGCTCGGTATCGTCTGCGGATCGATCAGCGGCAATCTCTACATCATCGACTTCGATCGGGTCGGACTCTACGATCTCTTCCTGGTGACAGCCGAGGATCACGGACTCGGTGACCTCGTGCGTTCATTGGTGCGTGTCAAGACTCCTCGCGGCGCAGAGCATTTATACCTGCGCTATGCGTCTGGCGACTATCATAATCAGGTGCTGGCGCGCGGGATGGCGGAGGGATCGAAGGCGATTATCGAGACGCGTGGTGAGGGTGGATACGTTGGGGCCCCTCCATCGGCTGGCTATCGTCTGATGAACGGAAAGTTTCAAGAGATCCCGACGATCTCTGCCGATCAGTTGGATGCTCTACTGGCGATGGCGCGACTCTTCCATGAGTTACCGCCGGAGAAGATATACGAGGAGGACATCCGGCGCGAAGTCACGCCCCATGAAGGTAATCGCCCCGGTGATGACTATAACGCGCGCGGTGACATCCTTAGACTCCTGCAGTCCCACGGCTGGAAACTCTGTTATCGGCGCGGCGCGACCGTCTCCCTGCTTCGCCCCGGCAAGAGCGGCGACGGCATCTCCGCCACCTTCAATCACGGGGGGCACGGGTATCTATACATCTTCTCGACAAACGCCCTTCCGTTCGAACCGGAGCGGGGATACAGACCATTCAGCGTTTACGCCCTCCTGGAACATAACGGCAATTTTGCGGCGGCGGCGGCGGAGTTGGGACGGCAGGGGTATGGAGAGCCGCCGAAGGTTCCGACGGTGAAGAGGACGCGTAAGACCACGGTGCCACCGACAGAGGAGGAAGTCAGTCCGGGAATCGTGGACGCGATCAATGAGGGGTCGGCAGAGGGGGAGGAACCGCCGGATGAGATCGAGGTTTCCGATCTGGGGCTGGCGCGGGCCTGGGTCGCTGAATTTCGAGGCCAATACGTCTACGTCGAAGGGGATCAATGGTGGGCGTATGATTCCGGCAAGTGGTTTTACTCATCGCATGAAGTTGTACGGTCAGAAGTTCATCACTGGCTGGCACGATTGAAGGAATCGGGGGGGGCGAAGTTGCGACCGATTACCGCTCAGTTCACATCTAACATCAAAAATATGGTCGGACCCGAATTGAGACCGATCACATTGAATCGGTTCAATCCGCGTAAAGATTGGATACCCCTTCGCAATGGTGTCTATGACTTGACATCCGGAGAACTCCTGCCTCATTCTCCTATCAACATGCTGACACGTCAATCCTCTTTCGAGTTCGACGTAAACGCCACCTGTCCGACATGGTTAAGGTGTCTCTCCGAATGGTTGATTCAACGGGACGGTAAACCGTGCGTCGAATGGATGGAACTATTACAGGAGTGGTTCGGCTATTGTCTCATTCCGGACAATCGGCAGCAACTTTCGATGTTTTGGGTCGGAGAGGGGGCGAATGGCAAGGGCACCGCGACCAGGGTGCTTAGTCATTTGGTCAGTGAAGAATGTTCCACTCCGATCATGATCGACCAGCTTCACAACGAATACTATCGCGCCAACCTCTACGGAAAACTCGTCGGTCTCGTTAATGAACCCTCACGGCAAGCGATGCAGAAAAACGGAGGTACATTCAAGGCGTTGACTGGGGGTGAAGATCCCATCGACGCCCGACGCCCAACGGAAAAACCGTTCCAATTTATCCCCTTCTGCAGAATCATCGTCACGTGTAACGCCCTCCCGGCGACCAACGATCCGAGTAACGCCTATTTTCGCAGGATCTGCCCGATCGAATGGCGTTATGACATCCCGGAGGATTCTCGCGATTCTACTTTGGATGACAAATTGCATTTGGAAATTTCCGGCATCTTTAATTGGGCATTAGTTGGATTACGACGACTTCAGCAACGACAAAGATTTCTAATACCCTCCGAGAGTCGGAAGATGTTGGAGAGGTATCGGCAATCGGAAGATCACATCGGGCGTTATCTGGCGGAAGAATGTATCTTCGATGCCGAAGAGATGGAATCGGCGGCTGACCTGTATCGCGGTTACAAGACGTGGTGCGAACAGAACGGATTCAGGATCGAGAGTGCCACAGCCCTCGGTCTACGTCTCAATAAACGCCACTGTGAGCAGGACAGGAAACGCAAGGGCGGGGTACTGATGCGAGTCTGGACCGGCGTCCGACTACGCAGCGAGAAGGATGATGACAAAGAGTTTCCCGGATAAGAGAGTACGGGTTTGTCTACTTTTAGACTGTGACAGGTTTGCTGAAAACCCGTCACAAACCCGTCACAAACCCGTCACAACCCGTCACGCCGCCGTGACAGGGTTGTGACGGGTTTTATATGTGTTTAGTAAACCTGTCACACGATTACTAGATATAAAGATGAGAGTAAATAGGAAACAGAATTTTACTATATGTGACAGGTGTGACAGGTGTGACAGGTTCTCCTCGTGAGGAGAGGGATTAAACGCACTTTCGGCGCACTTTCGGCGCACTTTCGGTACAAAATGCGAATCCTACAGCCTCCCAGGCTTTTCGGGGGCCAACCTGTCACACCACCAAGTTTCTCCACTCTGAATGGCACTTGACAATAGCACCGAAAAATGTTACACTTCCAGGTATGGCAGAGATCAAGATAGACGGATACCGATGTGAACGCTGCGGTTATATCTGGGCGGCACGCGCGACGGTTAAGCAGCCGCCGGTTCGTTGCGCCCGGTGTAAGACGCCGTACTGGAATACGCCCCGGACGCAGGAGCACAAGGAGAAGGCTGAAGATGCGAACGTTTCGAACCGAAGCCGATAAACTGAATATGGATCTCCTTTCCCTCCATGATGCGGCCCGGAGATTCGAATTTCAGAATCGAATTATCTATGAGGCTGTTGACTCTGGCGCGATTCGTGTCGTTGTTCGAACGACCAAAAGTGCATTCGTGAATTTCGTCAATGTGCAGAAGTATCTGACAGAACGCACTGAATCTATTCTGCGTAATCGTGACGATTCCGAGTTCATAACGCTCCGAGAGGCTCAGCATGAATTCGGCCTTAAGAAATGGGTGATTTCTTACGCGACGGCGAAAATGCCAAATGATGAAGGTGGCATTGCTACGATTTACCGCAACGATCACCGCTACGCCAAATTGGGGGATCTGCGTCGTTTCGTACTCTGGCATATTGCGAATCGACCGAGTTATGGGGAACCCGTCGATGCCTGACGAACTCCACCGCCTCCTCCACTGGTCCGAATACACCCGAAACGGTTTCTTCGTCCAGCCGGCCGAATGGTGCCTGGATCAACTCCGCCTCCGTGCCGTCCCATTCGACGTGGACGAAGATTTGAATTTCGTCTACGACCGGGAACACATCTGGCTGACGCCGGGGATCGTAGCCTCGATCGAGGCGCAGATCGACGAGATGGCGCTGTTGGTGCTGGCCGGAGGGTGACGCGAGATGTACGATTCGATCCCGTTCGGGAAGCATTGCGGGGAGCCGCTTGCGGAGGTTCCGGCGGGCTATCTGTTGTGGATGATTCGGACGATCGAAGACCTCGAATTGCGCTATCCGGGGCTGACGCAGACGATCGCGTTGGAGTTGGAGCGTCGGCAGGATCAGCAGACGCAAATGCAGTTTGCGGAATTGTTGGAACGGGAGAAGTTGAGTGAGGATGTTGACGAATCCGACTATATCCCGGCGAAAACGTGCTCGTGGGTGCGCGGTCTCCGATGGGACGCCGAACGGCAGAGGCTTTATGTGCTGGTCTATCGTTTCAGCAGCCTCTACCATATTTGGCTGTCGGCGGAGGAGTTACAGAGGGCGGGGCTGGAGCCGTTGGGATGATCGAGTCACGTGACGAAAACCTGGAGAAGATCCTCGAAGACCTCGATCGACGGGGTGTGAAATGGAAGCTCGTAGGCGGAATCTTTAAGTTCTCGCTCGTTTCGCCGCCGATGACCGACGATCTGCGCGTAGCACTCGAGGTGATCCGCCCCGGTCTGACCCAATACGTTCGGGGCGAACAAGGTCGGTGTCTACGCTGCGGGTTAGATCCGGCCACCCATCCCCGCGATACCAGAGGACAGAGCAACCCTTCCAGGTATATGTATTGCAGACGATGTTACGATGTTTTGATAGCGGAGACGCCGACCCTCACGGAGACGGGGACGGCAAAGCGCCAACCGAAGAAGGAGAGGGACACAAATGCCGCAAGCCGTCAAGACGGACAGACGGCCGAGAGCCGAGAAGACGATCGACGAACGCACCGTCTTGAGTTCGAAACGAAAATCTGAATACGGCGAGGAGAAATGCGAACGACCGCACAAGTTGGCGAAGGACGGCTACCCCGCCTGTTCGCCACTGGAACTCGAGGAGGGGGCGGCCCGGCGGGCTCATCTGGCGCAGCCGTTCGACGATGCCCTTTATGACGCATGGGTGCTCCTAACGATGCGTCTGGATCGCCATTACGGCAGGGTACGAATGGAAGCGAAGCCCGTTCGGTGTGAGTTCTGCGCCGTCGTTCGTTTTGGCAGGGGGCATGACGTCGCGTGCGGCAATCCCGCCTGTGGCCGGGTGCCCACACCCTTCGCGGCGCTCTATCCGCCGCCACCAGCACGGGAGGAGGAACCCGAAGATGCCGATGCGCAAAGATGCCTACCCCTCTGACTGGCCCAAAATCTCCCGGTCCGTCCGCGAACGCGCCGGCCAGAAGTGCCAGCGTTGCGGCGTCGCCAACGGTGCGGTCATTTTCCGGTCGGTGGATGGGCAGTCCTGGTACGATCCCGCCGTCCCGGTCGGGACGGGCACCGGCGTCTGGTGGCGACACGCGGGGCGCGGGGGCGTTATCGAGACGCGCGTCTGTGCCGCAGGGGAGGTCCTGTGCGGCCTACCCGGCGCGGACGCTGCGGAAGCGCCGGAAACGGGCGCAACGGCCACGGAGGGCGTTGTAGGGGCGAAGGAGGCCCTAATCGCGGAACGGGACCGGCTGCGGGCGGCGCTACAACAGATCCGCGAACAGAGCGGGAGAGTCTGCGACGGGTTTGAGTTGTGCGCCCACGAATCTTGTCGGAGCAGTTATGCGGCGTGGAGTTTGGCGGATGAGGCATTGAAGGGAGTCGAGTCCAATGGCTGATGGCGTTACGGATGAGGAACTCAGTTTCTGGTCGAGATGTTCCACCGGTCCCGACCCCGCCGATTTCGACACGGCGATCGTCGCGCGTCTGTGCGGGGCGTTGACGGCGGCGCGGGAGTTGGCTGTCGCCCTGGAGTCGAGCAACGCTCGCGCCGCGTCTCTGATCGAGGCGATGTCGGCGGATCGGGAGCGACTCAACGAGACGATCACCGAGGCCGTCCTCTTGCTCGCTGACGCCACGCCAGGGCCGGAGGGATTTCGAGTCGCCACGTGGCAGGAGGCGGGGGAGTCGGCGCTGAGGGTGCTGCGGGAGGCGACGGCGGAGCCGACAGGCTAGAATGCGGTTTCTCATGGCTCAGCACGGCAGAAAACCGCATCTGACCAGGAACATGGCATTCGGTAGGGGTGCCATTCTACTTTTGTAGTTTTTGAAGGGAGAGATTAAAATGTCGAAATGGACGCGCCCGCCCGGCTATCAGGCTGACGGGGATTCGCCGGAAACCGTCAGCGTCGATTACATGGATCAACTGGCGGCAATCGCCGACCGCCTGGAGCGTCGCTCACACCGGGCGCGCGATAAGGGGTATACCTCGATGCAGGCCCGGATCCGCCGGGAGCATATCGCCCGCATTTTGGCGGACGTCAGGCGGTTGAGGATCGCGGAGCAGACAAAAAAATAGCCCCCCTTCTCCCAAATTTGGGAGAAGGGGGAGACATAGAAGCTCCCCTCTCCCAAACTTGGGAGAGGGGCCGGGGGTGAGGGCCTGCGATTGCGCCCGCCATCCGCCATTCCCGGCGATCGGCACGAAACAGAGGGGCGCCCGGTCGCGGGGGACACACCAGCCCCGGATCACCGAGTAAGGCCCCCTCTGGCCCGACCAGGGCGTACGTTCGATGGGCCGCCCGACAGGCGAACCCGGCACGGGCGGTTGCGCGCTCGATGGCGCGGCGCAGGGGATTTTCGGGGTGGTAGGAGCGGCAGACGTTGATGTCGCCCTGGGTGACGGTGATAGTTAATGCGTTCATCGGTTTCATCTGGGCACCTCCTTGCGGAATGTGCGCCTGATCGCCTGCACGATCGGCGTGTCCTCGTTGGTGAGTCGTCCCCCGCGCTGGTCGGCAGCAGCGGTGACGGCGGACTCGTATCGGGCCTGAAGTTCGGGTGACTGGAGTTCCAGCCAGTCCCACCAGGCCTGTTCGGTTTCTGAAAATGCCATCGGGTTCAATCCCCCTTCTGCGGGCCGATACGCCCGCGCCAGGATATTCTCCTGGTGCTCGGCCCCCATCTCCTCCCACTCGTTGCCGTCGTCCTCCAGTTCCGCCGAGTCGGCGGTGGCGACAAGCTGATCCTGAAAAAAGAAAATCTGCCAGTTACGCGTCCGTGCCTCGGTAACGAGTTCGGCGCTGAGGTGGATGTACTCGGCTTCGGTGCGGCCGTCGTGCTGGTTCAGATAGAGCATTTCAATGTCCCCTCTCTCGTGTTGGTTTCAATCCCTTCGTGTGTGACCGGTTGCCGTTTTTGGGCGGCGCCACTTCCGTAGTCGGTTCGATTAAAGAGAAAACGGGTTCAGTTGGCGGCGATCTCCTCGGCCATGAGCGTCGCTGCAGCCTCGTCGCCGGCCTCGCGCAGTGCGCTCAGGAGATCCTCATCATCCATGCCGATGATCGGGCCGTATTCGGCCTCAAATGTCGCGTGGTCGATGCTCGCCAAGACGCATGGGATTTCCTCCAGCCCCGCCTTTCGTGCGGCAGCATAGCGATGGGAGCCGGTTAGGGCGAGAAAGCCTTCCGCAATCTCCAACACGAGGAGCGGACGACCCTGCCAGCCCTCTGCCTGCATCGAGGCGACCAGGGCCGCCAGCTTCGCGGTCTCGTGCGCGGGGTGGGGCGGGAAGATCCGGCTGGTTTCAATCAGTTCGGTCGTTGCGGTGCTCATCTCTCTCCTCTGCCCCTGTGGACTCAATAAATGATGTAGCCGGCGGTGTCGGCCACGCTGATCGTGCGGCGCGCGTAGGCATCGGTGCGCCGGGCCAGGACGGAGTCGGCAAACTCGCGACTCCAGTAGCACAGCAGGCTGCCATCGTAGAGGCATACTGCGTAAACGGTATAGGTGTTCATGCACGCGTGTCCACGAGCCGACCGGACTGCACGAGGTCGGCCCGGACGCGGCCACGGTCGAGGCGTTGAATGTGGGCGGTCATTGCGTCGACTCATCCGCTAGCATCTCCCGGAGGGAACGCCGGTCCGGGACGCCGTGTGCACGCCGGTATTCCCACATCGCCTCCGAAATTGCGGCGACGTCCTCCGGCGCGCATTCGGCGGGAGCCGCGAATCGGGCGGCATTGATGATCCGCTCCAGGCGAAAACCGGTTGCATCCGATTGCGTTGCGCCCTGCATGAGCCCGGCGCTTGCGTGCCGGGCGTCGGAGTCATTTAGCGTCAGCAGGCACTTCGATTCCATGTCTCTCCTTTGCCCCTCTGGGCTCAATTCAGCGGTACTCCTCGGGATAGGCAACGACGCTACTGCCGGGAAAGCCGGCGCGGTCCAGGTTGCGGACGAACTCGCGGGCCTCATCAAGACTCAGATCCTTCACGGTCTGCCGGTCCTCGGTCATGTGCGGCTCACTGACGTAGGTTCCGTCAGCGCGGCGGACGGCCCAGGGCCGGAAGTGTTGTCGGGACATGTCTCTCTCTCCTCGTTGTGTTTTGTCGAATGCCCCCCCGAGCCGACTCGAACGGCTCATTTGATGCTAACCGGGCGCAACCCGGCGCGGTTCCCTACCTGGAGGGGGGCGGTTACTGCCAAACTTATCCGCCGGGTGTTCCCCAGGGCTCTGACCGTTGCGGTCTCGGTGGGGTGGAGGGCTCGCGCCCGTTCCGGGGATCTCTGTATGTGGTCGGCTTCGCTAGGGCCGGGTCCGGTTTGTTCAATGCGTCCTTACATACCTGTTATAAGGGTATTTCTTCGTTTTGTAAACCGTCATGTGTCTACCAAAACAAGAAATATCAGATTATTTTTCGGTATTTTTCTCCTCCAGCCTCTGTCGATCCTTCACCCGCCGCATCCGCTCCCGCGCGGATATGGGACACCGGGCGCTGTGCGTCCCGTCCGTCCGCCCGCACTCGCACACCCGTGTACAGGGGCGCCCGCCCACTCTTCCCGTCCTGGCGCGATGCGCCGCCTCGTGCCGGCGCAGCACGTCGCGCGCCGCCTCCACATCCGCCGTCGTTGGAATCTCCATAATCACAATCCTCCTAATAGTCATTATAACCGATTTTCGCCCTTTTGTGACAGTAGAAGTTTGTGCCCTATTGACATGCTGCGCGTATCGTCGCTATAATCCTCAATGTGCGATGCCGGGTGGGGGAGTCCGGCTGTCCCCGCCAGGCTCATAACCTGGAGATCGCTGGCTCAAATCCAGCCCTGGCACTATAATCACGAGATGGCGCCCAGTGCCTCCGTGCCTGGTCTCCGCCGAGCCTGGCTAAAACTCTCCCGCCTCGGTCGTGCGAGGGCATCTCAAGGGGATGTTGCAGGCTGCCAGATCCCTCCACGCTCCCCATGCGTACAGGGATAGGCTTTACACACAACGCGTCCAGCCGGGCCGGGAGCGTAGCGGTTATCTGCTATCTCGCTACACACAGATACATTCGCCCGGCTGGACTCATTTAGTCCGTAATCTAATTAGATTGTTGGCTAAGTGTCGGAGAATTGATATGGAAAGGCTCTGTTACTCTATCCGCGAGGCCGGCGATATGCTGCGAATCAGCAGGCAATCCGTCAATCGACTCATTGCCGACGGCACGCTCAAAATTCTGAGATTCGGAAAATGCGTACGGATCACCGCCGAATCGCTGAATGCCCTGATTAAAAATAATATGTTGGCGTAACCCCTATGCCACGTGCATTATCTCCCCGTCATCGTAAATTTCTCTCCCTCTATCTGGGTGAATGCAACTTTAACGCCTCCGAATCTGCCCGTCGTTGTGGTTATCCTCATCCTGCACAGTCCGGTTTTGCTGTCCTCAAGAGGATTAACAAACATTTATCACTCTCTGATATTTTGCGGCGGCACGCTATGTCACCAGAAGAAATGATAGCGCGTATCAGCGATATTGCACGTGGTAGCCTCGATGATTTCGTGACCGTGGACCCGATAACCGGCGGCGTTTTCATTGACATGCGTAAGGCCGTCGAACGCAACGTTATGCATACCTTCGATACCGTCGAGTATACTGATAAGGGGCGACTGAAGATTCGACGACATAACGCCCTGGACGCCCTCTATAAGCTGGCGCAAATCTATAAGATGGCCGAGGAGCAGGAGACGCAGGTTGATGTCCGAACCCTCAATATCTACCTCTCTGCCCTTCCACCAGACGTGGCCGAGGAGGCTCGAAGGGCTCTTTCGCGAACACTCGGGGAACAAGGCCCGCAGGCTGGTCGCACAATCGACGTTGGTCCCGAAGATCACCTTGGCTGACCTCAAGATCCGCGTCATTGATCCTAAAACCGGTGTCGCCTCGCTGGTCCCGCTGGAGCCCAACGCCGTCCAGGTTCAATACCTCGACCTACTCACCGCCAAATACTCGCCGTTCGATTGGCGCCGCCATAACTACACCCTGCACGGTATCCGTGAGGACTGTATCAAATCCAGGCAACAAGGGATGTCCACCCTGTGGCTCGCCTTGTATTTCCTCGACACCTACAATGCGCCCAACATCGAGAGTCACGTCTATGCCCATGATGGAGCCACCACACGCAAGTTGTTCTGGATCGTGCACCGATATTACAAGCACTTGGATGAGAACAAAAAACGCCCCCTCCGGCGTAGCAACCAATACGAACTTGTGTTCGACGATACCGATTCCGGTTTTTTTGTGGGTATGGTCGGGGGTGGGTCACTTGGTCGCGGAGGGACTGTATCGAACGTCCACATCTCCGAGCGCGCCTGGTCTGAGCGTTACCCTGAGTTGGAGTTAGGACTGTTCCCCTCCGTGCCCGTGTTGGGCAATATCACGAGGGAGACGACGACCAACGGCCTGAACGAATACTACCAGGAGCGCCAGCGCGTCAACCGGGGCGAGACGGTGTTCACGCCCCGGTTTTTCGGCTGGAACCTGACTCCGCACTACCGCGCAACCCCGCCGACCGACTTCCGATCAACCGACGAGGAGACAAAACTCGTCGCCGATCATGGGCTGGACGAGGCGCAACTCCAATGGCGCCGGGAGGGGATCAAAACGTATCGAGAGCGGTTCCCGCAGGAGTTCCCATTGACCGAAGAAGAAGCCTTTATTAGTTCCGGTCATAGCTACTTTAATCGGTCGGTGTTAATGGCGATGCTGCGTACCGTCCAGCAACCTGAGTACACACCGTTGCCCTGGACTGGACGCGGTGCCCTCAAACTCCCCCGTGACATGGAGGATACCCGCCGCCTCGTCGCCGACCAGCGCCCAGATACCTACCTGCGCGTCTGGGAGATTCCGCAGGCCGGCAAACGCTACATCGTCGCCGCCGACACCGCGCAGGGGATCACCGCTTCCAAAGATTCGGACTACTGTGACGCCGTCGTGCTCGACGCCCAGGCGATCGAGATCGTCGCGACGCTGCACGGACGATTTGAGCCGTTCATGTTCGCATGTTTGTTATACGAGTTAGGTTGGTACTACAGCTATCACACGCGCGAGCGGGACGAGCCGGCGTTGCTCGGAGTCGAGCGCGAGAACCACGGGCACGCCGTGAACGGGTTTCTGCAGCATCATCCCGATTTGAAATATCCGCTGCAGGTCGGCAAAAATTGTACCGGGCTCTACCTGCACGATCCCGTAAATCTGACCGGGAGGCCGAGGCGCAACCAGGGGGCGCAGGGGACGCTGCAGGTCGGCTGGCCGTCCACTAGCGCCAAGAGTGACGCGGACGATACCCTCGTGAAATATATCTCAGATGCGGAGGAGGTCGGCGCCGGCGTCTGGATCAACGACAGGGATACGATCGGGGAGTGCCTGACTTACGTGCATCTGCCCGGCGGCGGGGCTGGAGGGGAGGCCGGTTCACACGACGACCGGGTCCGCAGCCTCGCCATTGCGTGCGCGTTGCATTCGTTGTGCTACGAGCGCCCCATTGCCGGCGCCGCGAACCGGCCGCAACCCGGCGTCGGCTACCGGGGGCCGCACTACGGGAATGCCCGAGGAGAATCAAAATATTGACGCAGGAAGAGAGGATTTGCGCGGCCATTACGGGGCGCTGGTGGAAACGGACGCCGCCGACTGGAGACTGATGACGGATCCGCCGGAAGCCACCGGCTACTATCTGCTGGCGCTGCCCGGCCTACACTCGCAGGGGATCGCCCCGTACGTCGAGATCGGGAGTTATTGGCCGTCCGGCGAGTGGAGTTACCCGACCGGTGAGGGGGCGCGGTACTGGCGCCCGCTGCCGGAGTTGCCGGCGGGGATGGGGGAGGCGAAAAGATGATACTGACAATCTTCTTTGTTGTATTCGGGGTGTTTGCTTTCGGTGTGTGGGTAGGGTATCATGCAGGACGGATAGCCGAACGGCGCTACCTTAATGATTGCCTGATCGGGGAATTGGCGAAGCGTCAGGCCGGAACCGGCTGTCCGACGTGCGGTACCGTCACGATTACGGAGAAGGACGTCCATGATATTCCTTGATTTTTACTATGGCGAGTTGTTAAATCTCGATAACGTCGTGCTTTTTAAGGTCGGCAACATTGAGGCTCGGGACGGTAAAAAACATCTGTGGGTCTACGCCGTCTCAACTGCCGGAGTGCGCGTTCCCATCGAATCCGTCGAGAGCGACCGGGAAGGGTATACGCTCCTGACTCGCCTATCGTGCGCCCTGAACGAATTTGAGCCGGATGAGGAAGAAGCCAAACTGCCCATTCACGTGATCTCCTGGTTCAGTGAAGTGCAGCAACGCACGGAGGAATGGTCGCCCGAGTCGGAGCCGTGAGGGACATCCGTCCCCAATCCCAACGAAGACGAGCCGCACGAGTGACCGTCGTTTTTAAAATTCCAGACGGTAACGGGGCCGCGACAAATGTCTACGCTTGACAACCCTGCGCGTATCCGCGTACAATGTCGGCTATGAACGTAACCACCGAGAATGGAGACGGATACGATAGCGCCGAACTTGTGGCCGACCTGAAGCGCCGCTGCGCCGAGGCCGGCGGCGTGACGCCGTGGGCGCGCGCGAATGGACAGGCGCCGACGTTCGTCCACGACGTCGTTACGGGACGTCGGGCGGTGTCGATGCGGCTGGCGGCGGTGCTCGGGTTCGAGCGACGCGTGATCTTTATCCGACAGGAGACGAAATGACCGTTGAGTCATCTGACATGGCCGAAGCGGTTCAGCGTGCCGTGACGCACGGGGCGGAGGATGTCGTGACGAAGGTGAGGGTGGCGCAGGCGTCGGCGGTCTGGGACGCGTGGGGGAGGATCAAGGGGTGACAGACACCGAGATCCTTGATTGGCTTCAGGCGAGTTCCGCCCGCATCTGGCGCGATCCGCGCGCTTCCGTCGCCGTCGTCTGGTGTTGGTACGTGGGGCCGGACGGGCGTATCGAGCGGCGCGGATTCGACGTCGGTCTCCCCCATCCGGGTTGGCATGAGGATCTGCGCGATGCGATAAGGGAGGCGATGGTGAAGAATGCCCCGAAGACCGACTGAACCGTTATGGTGGCAACACATGAAGACAGAGGATGGCATAGAGATTACCGTAAAGGTACTCTGTCCCGGCTGGATTCAATTATGGATCGGTTCCATATCGGTCTGCTTGACGTCTGCGGAGGCCCGTCTGATGGCGCGGCAGCTACTGAAGAAGGAACAGGAGTTGGACTGTCTCGCCATTATCGATCAGATTCGGGGGATAGGCGATGAGTGAAGATCGCGCTGAACGTGCCCGACAGCAGGCGGAGACGATTAAGGGACTGAAGCGTCTGCCGACGACGGCTTATCCCGGTGGTGTGGTGCTGTCAGTGGTCGTGACGGAGGAGATGGCGAAGGAGCTTCAATGCGCCTTCGAGCACGCACACGAGACAATCAACACGAAGTTCGGTGAGGAACCCGCTCCGGTCTTAGGAAACGCATTCCTGGTGAAGTTGTTGGTCGGGGCGATCCACCGAGAGAAGCAGCGGCAGGAACATCTTGCCCTTCTGGACCTGAAGAAGAAGCCGGACGTCAAGGAATGGCGCTGGCGACGGCATCACGGTAAATTGCTCTGGTGCGGTCGTGACGCCGGCCTGCCCCAACTGAAGCGATGGCTGGAGACGCTGGCGGGTGTGACGTTGCCGGAGCCGGGCGGATGGGGGGATGTATCAACGGATGATGATACAATGATGGAAGGGGCAGAGGATGCCGAGACGCCCGACTGAACCTCTCCCGTGGCAGAAGGGGGGGACGGCCCACCCCGACGGGGCCGTCTACACCGCCCCTTACCTGTGGCATTGTCGTCTGTGCGGCGACGAGATGCGAAAGCCGCCGATGCACCTGATCTGCCAGAGTTGCGGGGTGCCCGTCCAGGTCGGGGCGTTGCCGGCGGAGTTGCGCCTGTACTTCCAGCGTTTCGGGTTGGCGGATGAGGCCGGGGACGAACTGGACGCGCGGGCGGAACCCAATGTGAGGTATGGAAGGGCTACGAGGCCGAGGAGTCAGCCGTGATGTATGACGGAACGGATCTGGGGAAGAATTTCCCGCGTCCCTCTCTGGAGCGTGTTGAGGGATGGCGCAAGTATCGGCACGCGGCCAATGATGCCGAACGGATTATTGCGGCGGAGCGGGAGCGATGCCGTGACATCCTCTATCAGTTCGGCTTAGAGTTGGATCACCAGGCGAAGGTGATGGAATACTCTCCGGAGACGTCAAGGCGCCTGAAGGAGAAGGCGGCGGGTGTCTGGGAGGCATGGGGGCGTTTACGGGGATGAGCAAAGACGAAGAACCGAAGACCGACCCGGCGGAGTATGCGACAAAGGAACCCGATGTTCTCTGCACCGCCGAATCCGAGGATGGCAAGACCGTGATCCACATGCACGCCGATGCCGACGTGATCCGAGAGGTGACGGCGCAGATTCTGGCCGAGTCACAGAAGCGTACGGAGAACCTGTTGATGTACGGCCATCCCGACGGGGCGCATATTCCGGCAACGGAATATGCGGGGCGGTCGATATTGGAATCGTTGGCGGTGGCCCAAGAGCGGGAACGCTGCGCCCGCGTCTGCGAGTCGGCCCTGGACGCGTACGGGGTGCGTAGCGATGCCGGGGCGCATCTCCTCTGTGGGGTGTTGCGGGGAGTGCTGGCGAGGATTCGCGGAGGGGATGAGGTGAATATCATGCAGGAGGGAACGGGGCGTGCGCACCCTTCGGAGGAACGGAAGCATCCGCCAATGGCGAATGCCGACGAAGTGCGTGAACTGCGCCACCGGATCGACGGCTTCGAGGATCTGGTGTTGAATCTGCGAAATCGGGTGTTGGCATTGGAGGAAAAGGTCGCGCATCCGAGTGACCCGGATCCGCGCCTGTTCGGGTGGAATGGGGCCGGAAGATGAGTGTCGAATACGAACGCGATAACACTCACGCGGAATACGAAGAGGATCGTCTCTCCGAACTGTACCAACGCGTGACGGAACTGGAACGGAAGATGGCATCCTTGATGAAGTTCGACCCCGCCGTGGAGCGGGTAGAGACGATTAAAGCGGAATCCGCACCTGTCCCTCAAAAGACCGATAACGGTTCTATCTGGTACGATGTCAGCACATCTCACTTCAGCGTCCCGGCGGAGGATCTGACCCCGCTGGTGGACGCAATGACGCGCTTTTTGAAGGCTGTGGCGAGGGACAAGAGGCCCTAAGATGACCCGACACGAACGCCAATGGCGCGGCGCCGTCGTCCTGGGCGGTTGCCTGCTGCGCGGTGTCGGGGTGCTCGTCTTCGTCGTGGCCGCCTTCAGTTGCGTCGGCTGGCGTTGGGGACTGTTGGCGTCGGGTGTCGGCCTGTGGCTGGCCGGGAGGGAGTTTGAGACGCGTGAGTGACGATAATAAAAGCCATTCGGCTTTCGACCATCTCGTCGGGATCTGTCACACCGATGAGGCCGTCGAGTCGAAGATCCAGGAGTATCTCCCAGTGATACAGTCCTCTCTGCGGGGCCTCTACCAATGTCATCGGGCACTGGGTAAATCCATCGAGGTCGCCTATGTCCTGATGCTACAGGCGACGGTGCCGCCGGATCGGGATCTCTCCGAACTGATACGTCAGGTGGAGGTGCTGTATCCATGAGTGACATCAACGACAAGATCCGTTCCGTCCTCCAACGCGACGGTTATCCCCGCGTGATTCTCGAACTTCGAGAGCCCGACCCCGAGACCGGGCAACCGCAGCCATTTATCGTCGAAGTGGATAAGCGCCTATCCGCCTTCAGCGTCGCCATGATGTTGCACGCCCTGGTGACCCAATACATGATGGGCGAGCATCAGCACATCCAGGACCTGCGTACCCGGATCCTAACGGAGGGGAAGGCGGTGATGGACGAGCGGCTGGAGGAGCAACTGCTGGACGGCAACCGCTGGTCATTTCTGGAGCACGATCGGGAGAAGCCGGAATGAGTGAGGATGTCTATGATCCCGTGGCGGAATATCAACGGCAACCGGCTACAAAGGGGATGTTGAAGCAACTTGAGTTGCGTATTGAGGCGTTGGAGGCGATTGAAGGGAGCCGTCCTAGTCGGGATCTCGAAGAGGAGATCGCGGAACTGACGCGGCGCATGGATGACCTGTCGGTGGGCTATCAGAGAGATTGGGAGGCCGCGCAGGAACGATTTCAGGCGTTGGAGGCGAACGGTCACGTCCACGCGCCGGTATCGTCTACAACTACGCAATTAGGGCAAGCCGTAGACGATTTGTTGGGGGTAACGATACGGCAACGTAATGAGTGGTGCGATCGGGCGCAGAAGGCTGAATCGCAGGTTGTGGAGTTGGAAGCCTCCCATAAGGCGGCGGGCTATAGTTTTGTGCGTCCCGGAATGCCCGATCCCGGTGGCGTGACTTACGTTGCGATGAACGGGAAACACTATGAGGAGTGGCGTAAGGCGAGGGAGACGGACCGGGCGCGAGCCGAACGCGCTGAAAAGGAATTGGCGGTCACGCGTACAGAATTGGCCGAACGTGAGGCGGACGTCACGGCGTTGAAGTTGGAACTGCAGGGGTATGTGGTAAACTCTGATGAGAGGGAGACGTTGAAGGCTGAGTTGGTCGACGAATGTGCCGAACACGAACTCACCAAGCAACAGCGTCACCATTGGCTGAAGGAGTGTGAACGCCTGCGGGAGCAGGTTACATATTTCGAGTCCAGCCGGACGTATCTGAAGTTGAGTGCGGATGCCGAACGGCTGGATTGGCTGGACGCCGACGTGAAGGGGCAGGACTTCGTCGGTTGGACCTACGGGATCGGGGGCCTGTCGAACTGTGCCGCGGGGGGCGCGGGGTTTCGGACGGTACGCGAGGCGATCGACGCGGCGCGGAAGGAGACGCAAGCCGATGGAACCCATTGATTTGCTCGTAATCGCCCTCATAGCGATGGCGGAAGAGGCCGCTGCAGGGGAGGAGAAGGAAGAGGTAACATGACCGCAGAAATGGCCGCATTGCTGAAACGCTTCCCGTCCCCCTGGCGCGTCGGGGAGACGAACGAGGGAGGCACACAGGTTTGTGACGGGAATAACCGATGTGTTCTGTACGTTTCCCCCCCGTTCGGGAATCGAGGGCAAGCGGTGCCGTGTCACGTCGTTGCCGAGTTCCTGGTGTCGGCGGTGAATGAGTATCGGGTGGGGCCGATGGGGGAGTTTGAACGCTGATGGCGACGATTGTGCGCGCTTACATCTGCTCGGGTTGTGGGCACACCTACGGCGAGCATCCCCCGGTTCAGCAGCGATGTATGGGGTGTGGGAGCATGGTCCGCCTCTTCGTCCCCTACGAGGAGCCCGTTCTGCCGATCCGAACCCAACCGGAACCGCCCCGTTACGTCGCCGGCCCGGAACTGATACCGGAGATCGCCGACCGTTTCCGTAACCTCGACTTCGACAACGTGACGCCGGTCACGCACATTGACAACGCCGGTTTCGCCGGGCATGCCCTCGTGATGCCCTCCGAGATCGCCCTCCGCCCCAAGTCCGGCACCGGCCCGGTCCACAATTCGGGCCTGGGGGATCTGCTGGCGTCGATGACGGAGGAGGATCTGGCCTGGATGAGGGAGGCGTTGAGGCGGACGGAGGAGAAATAGCCAGGTATGATAGACGAATTGGAATGCCGCCTGAAGCGCCTTGAGTGGATTATCAAGTGGAACGTTCAACACGGCGACGGGTTCCATCTGCCCCCGGATGAAACGGAAGAAGAGTTTGACGCGCGGATGCGAAAATACCGTCATTCATTGGTGGACGAAACGGTTCCGTTCACGGTGCGCGATATGCGCCCGCTTCAGGAGGCCGAGTTCAAGGGGGTGTACGGGGAAACCTTGACCGATGCAGACTCAAGATCCTGAAGTCCCTTTGCTGAAGTGCCCCCATTGCGGGCACGATAGTTTTCTGACCGGTTGTGACGATCGGGAACGGCGTTCGGGGGGTGTCGTCGAAACCTACAGTATCTGTGCCTTTTGCGGGTACGAATGGCAACTCGTCTATGCCCTTGACGTGCTCAACGATCGGACGGTGCAGCGTTTGATGCCGTATGTACGAACGAGGAGAGGGGAGGAGGAAAGATGAATAAACCCTTTGTAGTCGGCTTCGACCGCGACCGCGCCGAGGGGATCGTACGCGGCCCGTGGGCCGCCTGGGCCGTTCGCTGTATCGTTCATCCCGTACCCGGCGGCCTCTCGGTTTCTTTTCGCCGCGGTGTCGGGATGGAATCCTCTTGCTATCAGGTGACGGTATCGGGTGCGCAGAGTGCCGATGAGGCTGCGCAACAGGTATGGGATGAGATCCACGCGCAACCGGGCGGACTGGCGTCGGTGTTGCCGGATCGGAGCCAGTTCGACTTTCATTCGATGCTGGATAGTCGATGAGCACGAATCTCTATTGGCGCCCCCTTCCCAAGAATCCCGACGGGGAGTTTCTGGGCTATCAGTTGAAGTTCATCCTGGCGCCGTGTCTGTGGGATCATGACGGTTCCCTGTCGGCGGAGTGGACGACGGTCGGGCCGGATGCACTCGACTTCCTGCGCGGCGTCGCCGCCTGTGGTGACAAACGAGGAGAAGAGGCGCAACGCCTGATCGACCTGATTGAGAAGTACGGGGCCGTCGAAATCGCTCTGATGGGATAATCATGTCGGACTTCCTCACAACCCGCCAATTAGCCGACCGTTACGCCATCCCCCCCTGTGACGCCCTCCAGTCCTTCGACAACCTCTTGAGGCGTTGGCG
>Ga0209006_10000162_pt1 | contig 71596 bp, 58 predicted proteins | sample JacPin_JW_Ref_O2_FD_188567 | JGI IMG/M metagenome (GOLD analysis project Ga0209006, IMG submission 188567) | Forest soil microbial communities from Algoma, Ontario, Canada - Jack Pine, Ontario site 1_JW_Ref_O2 (SPAdes) (version 2) | ecosystem: Environmental > Terrestrial > Soil > Boreal... | reverse complement strand
GAGGGGTTCATTCTGGATGAAGATCAGGTCGGGGTCGTGCATGCGGTAAGAGGCTTCGAGATATTTCATGGTTTCGTCTTTGTCGCCGGTAAAGGCGACGATCATGGCGACAAACTCCGTCTCGAAGTACTGCCTACGGGCGAGGGCCTTGATATTAGCGGCGCCCCAGCGCTCGACGGCGGGCTCTCCGCGGGTGATCCATGCATGGTGAGCGGCGTCCTTGGTGGCGGAATCGTGCTGCAGGTCGAGCGAGCGCTCGTATTCGGATTGGGATTCCTTGTACATGCCTCTGAGCCAGTAGAGTCTCGAGAGGTACACGGCGATCTCGGAATCGTTGGGGAGGGCGACGCGCCGCATGGTCAGCTCTTTGAGGGCGGCGTCATATTGACGGTTGTTCATATAAAAAGCGCCCAGCTCCCAAGGGTACTCGAACCGATTGATTTCCGCGGAACGCTTGGCCTCGATCTCCGCTTGCGGGTAGCGTTGCTCGACTTCGAGGATGTAAGACAGAAGGTGGTGGCTCTCGCCGTAGTTGGGATCGAGTTCGATGGCGCGGCGGATTTCGGCTTCGGCTCGGGCTGGGTCCCAGGCGTAGAACAAGTACCAGGCGCCAAGGGAGACGTGGGCTTCGGGGAGCGACGGATCGAGTTCGAGAGCTTTGAGGGCGGCGGCGTGGGCGTTTTCGCTGACTTCGGACGGCGGCCGATTCTCCATGCCGTCGAGAGCGTAGGTGTCGGAGAGGCCACTCCAGGCGGCAGCGTAGTCGGGCTGGAGCTGGATGGCTTTCTCGAAATACGGGAGCGTGTTGGGAACGTTGAAGGTGTACCAGAAGTAGCGGCCGTGAAGATAGGCGTCGTGTGCTTCGGGACTGATGTAGCGCTGCGCGGGCGCGGGAGAAGTTGCAACCTTCACTTCTTTGGCGACGGTCTGGGAAAGCTCTTCGGGCAATGCATAGGCTTGGTTGAGATCGCGGTCATAGCTTTCGGCCCAGACATGGGTGTCGGTGGGAGCGTAGATCAACTGCACGGTCATGTGGACGCTGTTGGGCGTGCGTTCGATCGAGCCTTCGAGGATGCCGTCGACGTTGAGCTCGCGGGCGATGTCAGGAAGCGGGCGTTTGACTCCTTTGTACTGCATGCTCGAGGTGCGGGAGACGACGCGCAGGTTGCGGTTTTTGGCGAGCGAGGTGATGAGTTCGTCGGTCATGCCGTCGGCGAAGTAGTCCTGCGAAGGATCGCCGGAGAGATTGGCGAGCGGGATGACGGCGATGGAGTGGATCTGAGCGGCGTGGTTGGGGAAGATGCGGGAGCGAAAGAGGAAGGTCAGGGCGGTGGCGGCGAATAGGCACAGGGCAACTGCGGCGGCAGCTTTGAATTTTGTTGAGCTGACAGGTGCAGGTTTGATGTCGGTTGTGTCAGTTGTGGTTAGGCTGCGGCCCGGCACTTCTGGGCCGCTGGACAGCCGGCGCGGCTGTCCCCACATGGGCTGGGGAGCTTCCGGCGGTTGGGATTGACCCGGCTGCTGTTGGGCTTCCGGCTCGGCGCCGTTGATTTCGGCAACGAAGCGGTAGCCTTTGCCGGTGACGGTCTGGACGAAGCGGGGCTGCTCGGGGTCGTCTTTCAGGGTCTGGCGGATTTTGCGGATGGCGGTGTTGATGCCGTGTTCGGTATCGACGAAGACGTCTTTGCCCCAGAGGCGGCGGATGATTTCCTGGCGGGTGACGACGCCGCCCTGGCGTTCGGCGAGCAGGAGAAGGAGTTCGAGGGGAATGCGTTCAAGTTTCAGAGCGTCGCCATTGCGCCGCAGCTCGAAGCGTTCGCGGTCGAGCTCGAATTCACCGAAATGGTAGGAACCGTCGGCCACTAGCCCGCTCCCGTGAAGGCCACCTGCGTCAGAAACTATAGCATTGCCCGCAAGATATAGCTCAGAAATCGAGACGGTTCAATCACTTACAGATTCACCCTTACTTCACCCAATCTTTACCCGGGCTGCATTGCCGGAACTCGCTTTCAAGGGCAGGATGTGCGCCGAGAGTTGCACTCCTTGTGAGCAGCAACCCTGAATGTTCGATTTCAAAGGAGATTCCAAAATGAAAACGCTAAGAAAACTGTCGGTGATGGTAGGAGCAATCGTGGTCGTAGCCATGATGGCGGCGACGGCGAACGCGGGGTGCGGGGACATTGGACACGGCAAAGCCACGCTGAAACGGCAAGCTTGGGCGAGCGAGTTCGGGTCGCCGGCGCTTCGGTTGGTTAGCGAACAGGACAACGATCCGATCACAGGGCTGTGGAAGGTGACACTCATGGCGGGTACGACCACGATCGACTCTGGATATTCGGTCTGGCATGCGGACGGGACGGAGATTAACAACTCCGGTGACCGGGCACCGATGACAGGCAGCTTCTGCCTGGGAGTGTGGAAGAAAATCAATAATCACTACAAACTCAATCACGTTGGCCTCTCTTGGGATTCGACGGGCACGGTGCAGCTGGGCGCGGCGAACCTCGTCGAGGACGTGGTGCTGGGACCGAAGGGCAATGTGTTCTCCGGAACCTTCACCATTACCCAGTATGACATGAGCGGCAATGTGCTGGCATCGGTTTCGGGGACTACCACCGCAACGCGCGTGGGTGTGGACACGGTGATCAACAGTTTCTGAGATGGCTGCTTAGCGGGCCGTTCAGGCGAGCAACGCGCGCCGTGCCGCAACCTAAACAGGCGGCATTGCGCGCGCTTCGTTTCAGAGGGCTGTCCTTCGTGGTTGCTCATTTCTTACTTTCCGATCACGAACACTGGCGAAACACAAAACCGTGGGGCTGGGCATAGTTAACTGTCGTAACATCGCCGTTACACTCATTGAACCTAAAGCGGGGACGAGTGGTACCGTCGGGATTCGGTCAGCTATCTCGGCTCTCCCCGCGCTCCGGTGACGGGCTATCGTGTATCGTCCCTTCGGGACTGGCATTGGGACCTGCCACCGGTGAAATTAAAGATGTTGGTTTCGGTCCAGCCGCTGCCCGAAGGAGTGAGTTCGTATATTGCGCCTTCCGAAACGGCTCCTCCCGTTCCGGTTGCTCCATACAAGTTTCCCGCAGCATCCATCACAAGACCGGTGCTCGGACCGGTGGGATCGTGCGTGACGCCGCCGAAGATGATGTGCTTAGGCGGTAGGCGCCACTCGATGATAATTGAAGTTGCGGTTGACTGTTGCAGCGGCAGTTGCGCTTTGCGGATGTTTGCGCCTTCTTGATTGCAGCAAGCTTCTACTGAGGTTTCTGAGATTCCTAGCGTTCGCATTCGAGCGTAACTGTTGAAACATCGCGTTTACCCTCGTTGAACCTAAAGCGTGGCGGGGCGAGCGGTGTCGGCGGGCGTGGGATCTTTCGACTGCGCAAAGGGACTCGCTCCGAATCCCTTCGCTTCGCTCAAGATGACAGTAGGGATGAGATCCTGCTAACTGCGTTGCACCCTGAGGCGGGCTAGCAGGAGCTGGGCTTTGCGGAACCAGGGGCGTTCGCGGCGGCGGAGATAGCCGGGCATGGTGGGGCGCTTGTCGAGAATTTTCTGCGCCCAGTCGCGGGCTTCGGCCGTGCGTCCTTGCGATTGAAGGAATAGAGCGTAGTTGTAATAGGTTTCGGAGATCGTGGAAATTTTGGTGGCTTGCTGGAAGAGGATTTCGGCTTGATCGGGATGTCCGGTTTGAGCGTAGGCGTGGGCCAGCAGGCCTTTGGCGCGATGAAAGTCGTAGGTGGGGTCGGAGGCGATGGCGCGTTCGAGGTCGGGAATGGCGGCCGGAAAATCTCCGAGGGCGACTTCGGCGATGCCACGGCGATAGAAGGGATCGGGAGAATCTGTGCGAGACGAGATGGATTTGTCGTAGGCGGCGCGGGCGCGGGAGAAATCGCCGTCGTCGAGATACAAGAGGCCAAGTTCTTCGTAGTTGCCAGCAGATGGGTTGTCTAGGATGGCGCGTTCGAGTTCGCGGATGCGGCGGCGGCGGGGGAAAACCTGAAATGAAGTGCCGAGCAGGCTGGCGTCAGGGATAACTTCGACAAGGATGTATACCAACGCGCCCAACCAGTGAAACAGGATGATGAAGAGCCAGAAGAAATTCGGGCGGCGGCGGATGAAATGTACGATGGCGACGATTCGCAGCAGAATCGACCACCACGAGAAGGCGAAGAAGAGAAACGATCCCATGGACTGGGGAAATATAGCAGGTATTGAGTGTCGAGGTCAGATTGCGATCGGCGCTGTGCTGGCCACGGCCCGGTTGAGCAGTACTGGCGTTCACGTGCGTTTTGCGTGAGGGTGGCGGCGCGTTCGAATTCGGTGCGGGCTTCGGCGAAGCGGCCGAGTTTAAAGAGAAGATCTCCGCGAACACTGGGCAGCAGGTGGTAGTTGGCGAGAGATGGCTCGGTGATCAAGGCATCAACTAACTCGAGGCCCGCTGCCGGACCCGAGGCCATCGATACCGCAACAGCACTTTCTCAAGTATCTTTTTAGTTTTGAGACGCAAAACAAGAATTCGGGCCGGCAGGAGGCGTGCTGACAGCGGTAACTGGCGATTCGCTGAGGTCGTCCGGTAAGATCGAGTGGAACGTCTCGCGAGATTACATGGGAAAGCTATCGAAGACATCCATACAACTGTTGGCCATGGACATCGACGGCACGCTGCTCAATCCCCAATTTAAGATTTCTGGGCGCGATCTTTCGGCGTTGCAGCAGGCACATGGGGCGGGAATTGAAATTGTTCTGGTGACGGGACGGCGGCACCGGTTCGCTTTGCCTATCGCGCATCAGTTGGGATTTGACTTGTGGTTGATTAGTTCCAATGGCGCGGTTACGCGGTCGCTGGGCGGAGAGACATTTCATCGCGACCTCCTTCCGGCGGAGACATGCCGTAGGTTATGCGACGCGATGAGGGAATTTCGCGGAAACACCGTGCTGACTTTCGATCAAGAAACCAAGGGCGCGATCGTGATCGAGAGAATGGATGAGTTGAATCGAAGCATCCAGCGGTGGCTGGAAAAAAATATGGAGTTCATCGAGTTTGTGGCGCCGATTGAAAAGGCGCTGGTGCTGGACCCCGTTCAGGCCATGTTTTGCGGATCGATGGCACGCATGAAAGTAGCGCTGGACGCGCTGGAAACTTCCGGCCTGGATGGACAGGTTACCGTGTTGCGAACAGAATATCCGCAGCGCGATTTGTCGATGATTGACGTGCTCAACACTGGGTGTTCCAAGGGGCACGCACTGGAACGATGGGCAGCGTTTCGTGGCTTACCACGAGAGCAGGTCATGGCCATCGGTGACAACCATAACGATGTGGAGATGCTTGAGTTTGCCGGGCATCCGGTTATCATGGGGAATGCCTGCGAGGAGCTGCGCGGGCGCGGGTGGTCGGTCACGTTGAGCAATGGCGAGTGTGGCGTGGCGGCGGCGGTGGAAGCGGTGGTCGCCGGCCGTTAGTCCTTGGTCTTTGTTCGTTGGCTATGCGATGCAAATTCTGCTTTTATCTCGGCTGCGGTTAGCGGTAGTTGGTCTCGCCGCACTGGTGTCACTTCCCTGCCTGGCGACCGATGTGGCAGTGTTGCGCAACGGATTTTCTATTCAGCATCAGCGGCGCGAAGTGATCGGCAAGATGACGCGGATGTATACCAGTGCGGATGGATTGAGTTATATCGATGTTCCTACCTCCGAGATTGAGCATTTTGAGGTGATGGACGAGCCGGCTGCGACAAAGCCGGCTGCCGACTCCGGGCTTCCGGCTTCGGCAAGTTCGGCTGCCGTTGCCTCGGTCGTCAATTCACATCCAGCCGATCTGAATGAAGTTGTCAACGCCGCCAGCGACCGGTACCGGCTTGATCCAGATCTGGTGAACAGCGTGATCAAGGCGGAGAGCGGATTTAATGTGCGGGCAGTATCGCCCAAGGGGGCGCAAGGATTGATGCAGTTGATGCCGAAGACGGCGTCGGAACTGGGAGTGCCGAATGCGTTCGATCCGCAGGCGAATGTGGATGGCGGGGCGCGGTACTTGCGGGAGCTACTGGAGCGCTACAACTTCGATCTGGTAAAAGCACTCGCGGCTTACAACGCAGGAACGAAGCGGGTAGAGCAATACGGAGGTGTGCCTCCATACTATGAAACGCGAGCGTATGTGAGACGTATTGTGCTGGATTTCAATAAGAAGAAGTTGGCGCAGCAAAGCGCAGCGGGACAAAAGAATCCAGCGAAGAAATCGACGCCTGCCGTCGCCGCCGCAAAAACCAAGGTTGAGGCGAAACCTGGCCCAGCGCAGGCTAGCGAATAGGCCGCGCTGAGTTGCATCGGGCCATAAAATCTTTAACCATAGAGAGCACAGGGAGCACAGAGAAAATCCATCTGCTCCTACCGTTGTCCGCGCACCGTTTGACCCTCATAGATTAGTCGTTTACCTTGGTTGAGCCGTTTCCCGCTTCGCGTGGCTGGGGCCGCGGCGCGAGGTGGAACTCCCCCGAATGGATAAAAAGCGCATCCTGGCCAGTGCGGTCGTGTTTCTGATTCTGGCCGTTCTCGTTTATCTGCAATACCGGCACTGGCAGACCTTCGATTGGGGCACGTTCTGGAGCCAACTCCACCGCATCAAGAAAATCCACGTGCTACATGGGATTGCGCTGATCTATTTCGGGTATGTGCTGCGCGCGGTGCGGTGGAAAGTTTTTTTACAGCCGGTGCGACCGAAGACGAAGGTGTCCGACTTGGTATCGCCGACAGTAATTGGCTTTACCGGGCTGGCGCTCCTGGGGCGCGCAGGGGAATTCATTCGACCGTACTTAATCGCGCGGCGCACGAATCTGCCGGTTTCCTCACAGTTGGCGGTTTGGGCGGTGGAACGCACCTTCGATATCGGAGCGTTCACCGTGCTGATGCTGCTGGCGATTTTTCTGCCCAGCGCGCTGCAATCCATTCCTCATCCGGAATATTACAGGCAGTTTCGCGACGCCGGCTTTGTGCTGATCGCAGGGGTTACTGCGGCGGCTGCGGGAGCCGTGCTGATCAGCAGAAGCGGCGAGGCGATAGCAAAGTGGATCGAGGATAAATTCTCGCATCTGTCTTCGGGCTTCGGACACCGGCTGGCGCAAAAAGTGCGCGAGTTCGGCCAAGGACTAGACACGATTCATGGACCCCTGTCGCTGTTATGGCTGACGCTGCTGTCGGTGGGCATGTGGTACGTGGTGGCACTGGCGTATCAGGAAGTTACCCATTCGTATGGCGTGGACGCGCTGGAAATTCCAGTGTCTCAACTTTTGATTCTGATGGGAGCGAGCATGGCTGGGTCGATGTTACAGTTGCCGGCTGTGGGCGGAGGGTCGCAGATGGCAACGATTGCGACGCTGTCGGCCGTTTTCGATGTGCCTCCGGAGATTGCGGCGAGTTGCGGAATTTTGTTGTGGCTGGTGACGTTTGCGGCGATTGTGCCGGTGGGTTTGTTGCTGGCGCACCGGGAGAGATTGTCGTTGCGGAAGTTATCGGAGGAAAGTCACCGGGCGGAGGAGGCCGAACTGGATGCGCCGGTGTGAGCGTCGAGTGGCGAACTCTACAGCAGATTCCCTTCGGCTCTGCTCAGGGCAGGCTCTACTGTCTCGCTACGCTCGCGCGTCGGAATGACAAAAGAAGAAGGAGCGGAGTGATGCCTACGCGGTAAATTCCCAGCCTTCGTCCTTGATTTTTTTGTTGGTCCACTGCTGGAGTTGTTCAAAGAGGGCTGGTTCGATGACCGCAAAGCGAATGCCGACGCGGCCCCCGCGGCCTACCCAGACCATCCGGGCCTTGGCCTGAAACACGGTCTCACTTTCCGGCAGAACGAAACTCAAATCCAGTAATCCCGCGAACCGCATAGGTTCCGTCAGGCCGTCCAGACCCATGCCTCCGATGCTCAGATTGACGCCTCGCACGAAAACTTCATGCCCATGGGAATTTTTCAGAGTCACAGGCAATTCCACGGGGGCGCGGAAGAATTTTTGCTGCTCGCTGCTGATCAAGCCGAGCGACGTGGCCGACTCAGCGGCCGTCATGTTGATTTTGTATTCCTTCAACTTGCGGCTCAGGGTGCGGCGGGAGATGCCGAGCGCCTCCGCAGCCTGCGTGCGTTGGCCGCCGGTACGCTCCAGGGCTTTGATGATCATCTGCTCTTCCATGCTGTCGAGATTGCCCACGGGCATGGACGCAGTCTGGCGTAAGGCGACCGGTTCGGCGGAGAGCGAAGCATTGATGTCCAGGAGGTCGACCACAGCGCCGGAGCACTCAACCGCGGCTTTGGCCACCAGGTTACGAAGTTCACGAATATTTCCCGGCCATGAATGAGAGAGCAGAGCCGATATCGCTGCCGGCACAAAATTTTTCGCTGGAGCCTTGAGACGAAGAAAATGTTCGGCAAGGGCAACGATATCTTCGGGACGCTCGCGCAGCGGTGGAACGCGAAGTTGAAATTGGCCAAGACGGTGAAAAAGGTCGCGGCGGAAACGGCCGGCATCGACCGCGGCTTCAAGATCCTGATTGGTGGCGGCTACAATGCGCACGTCGACCTTGATTTTGCGATGTCCGCCCAAACGGTAGAAGGGTTGGCCATCGAGCACGCGCAAGAGTTTGACTTGCATTTGCAGTGGCAGTTCGCCGATTTCATCAAGGAACAGCGTGCCCTTGTCTGCGAGCTCAAACAGGCCGGGCTTGGAAGAATCGGCGCCGCTGAAAGCGCCTTTTTCGTAGCCAAACAATTCGCTCTCGACGAGGTTTTCCGGGAGCGCGGCGCAGTTGATATCAATCCACGGGCGGCTTCGGCGATGCGAGGATTCGTGAACTGTACGTGCGATTAACTCTTTGCCGGTGCCGGTTTCTCCGGTAATCAGGACCGTTTCGGTGTGGGAAGCGACGCGATCGACCAGGCCCATGAAGCGATGCATCAACGGGCTCGCCAGAATGAACTGGACACCGTCGATGACGCGACTTTGTATCGGCGGACCTTCTTCAGAAAGGCGAGATGATTTAGCGCCGGTATGTACGTGCTGATCTGCAGAGACAGTGTGGCTCTCGACAGGCGCTGCGTTCACTGCGATCATCCCTGAGATCGCCATAGGGAGCGAGTTGCGGTCGCGAAGAAGAGTGACAGATAAAGTCAGGTTCAGGTCTTTGCCTGACGTCGATGGCACAGTCAGTTCAGAACGATAGAAACCCTGTTCAACAATCGAGTCCACGATTGTTGTTTTTTGGGCATCGCTATCCTCTCCGTTGTGAGCAAGAGAAAATAGGGCACACAGATTCTCTCCGTGGATATCCTGCGGGCTGCGGCCCAGGATATTTGAAAACGCGAGGCTGCAGGCGGTCAGGTTTCCCTGAAGGTCTGCCATGAACACGGGGATGGCTCCGGAGGGCCTGGGAATATGCATCTGGGTTGAACAACTCCGACCATCGGCGTGCTCGTCGGCCACGGAGGGTCGGAGCGGCGAATTGTTGTGGAGATCCAGCATGGAAAGGCGTTTGGGAACGATATTGACACAAAGCAAGACAGGGCGACGAAACGACAAATGATTCGGGCGTAACCAAAGTAACGGTTACCCCGCGAGTGCCGATGGGGCGCAGTTTTGGCAATGAAATACTGCCGGCGGAAGTTACCACTGTAAGCTTCTGCGGGCCCATCCCTTCCAATACGATTCGATGAGAACTCGGGGTATAAGTGTGCTCTGAGACGAGGGAGAAAGAACGCGCCGCGTTGTGTCTTTGGCGTGCTGCGGAACACACGCAAAGGAGACGCGGGTTTTCGGCGCCGTCGCCGATTACTGCAAGGTGGGGATGAAGTCAGCGACTGACGAATTGTCGGGGCAGACAAAAGCGTTTGTTGCCATCACGGCGGGTTTGGGCGCTGTGGTGCTGGCCTACGCTTTGTGGCATTGGCAATCGACCGACCTGGCGCGGTTCTTGTGTTATCTCGCGGTCGCGGTTCTCGCCTCCGGACTCAAAGTCCAACTTCCCGGCATTGATGGAACGATGTCGGTGAATTTCCTGTTCATTCTGCTCGGAGTGATGGAGTTGAGCCTTCCCGAGACGCTGGTGATCGGCTGCATGGCAACGCTGGTGCAGAGCGTGTGGCAGGCACGCAAGCGGTTGGACCCGGTCAAAGTGATGTTCAACGTCTGCGGCATGATGGCCAACGCCAGCGCGTTGACGTACGTAAGCTATCACTCGCTGGCGGAGCGGTATGGGGCGAACAAGCCGCTGCTGTTGCCGGTGGCGGCGTTGATTTTCTTTTTCGCTAACACGCTGCCCATCTCTGTGGTGATCGCGCTCACTGAAAACAAGTCGTATCGCAAGATCTGGTCGGAGTGCTACTTCTGGTCGTTTCCTTATTACCTTGTGGGCGCGGCGGCAGTAGCCCTGGTAGGACTTCTGAACCGTAAGGCAGGATGGCAGACTTCGCTGCTGGTATTGCCACTGATCTATTGGGTGTACCGGTCTTATCGCCTTTATCTGGGGCGACTGGAAGCGGAAAAAGACCGCGTAGAGATCGAAAAGCGGCACGTGGAAGAGATTGCATCGCTGAATATGCGCACTATCGAGGCGCTGGCGTTAGCTATTGAAGCCAAGGATCACACCACGCACACGCACCTGCAACGCGTGCGTACCTATGCGGTGGAAATGGCGAAGGAACTGAATCTGTCGGAAGACGAGATCGAAGCACTGCGTGCGGCGGCGCTGCTGCACGACATTGGAAAACTGGCTGTGCCGGAACAAATCATCAGCAAGCCGGGAAGGCTTACGCCCGAAGAATTCGAGAAGATGAAAGTCCACCCGATCGTTGGAGCGGAAATTCTGGAGCGAGTCGCGTTCCCGTACCCGGTGGCTCCGATCGTGCGGTCGCATCATGAAAGATGGGACGGATCGGGATATCCGGACGGTCTGGCGAACACGGAAATTCCGATTGGAGCGCGAATCCTTTCGGCTGTGGATTGTTTGGACGCGCTGGCTTCGCACCGGCAGTATCGCCCAGCGCTGCCGCTGAACGCGGCCATGAACAAGGTGAAGGAGCAATCGGGAACAAGCTTCGATCCGCAAATTGTAGAAATTCTGGAGCAGCGTTACGTGGAATGGGAACGCATGGCGCTGATGCAGGAAGCAAGCATGGCGACTTTAGGCCTGTCGAAAACTGCGCGGGTGGAGCGCGGACAGGAACCTGCGGCGGGATTTGCGAAGTGGTCTGAGCCCTCGGGGACGGGCGGCCCAGAGAATCCAGACTTCCTGGCTTCGATTGCCTCGGCGCGGCAGGAAGCGCAGACGATGTTTGAGCTCAGCCAGGATCTAGGAGTTTCGTTGAGTCTGAGCGAAACGCTTTCGTTGCTGTCGATGCGGTTGCGCAAAATGATTCCTTACGATTCCATCGCGGTATTTGTGAATCGCAACGGGTGGCTGCTGCCGGAGTTGGTGAGCGGCGAAAACTTCCGCATGCTGTCGTCGTTGAAGGTTCGCATGGGCGAAGGTTTGTGCGGCTGGGTCGCGGAGAACTGCAAGCCCATCGTGAACGGCAATCCCCAAGTGGAGGCTGGATATGTAGTAGATCCGGAGCAGCACAGGACGATGCAGTCGGCGTTGGCGGTGCCGCTCGAAGGATTGAACGGCGTAGTGGGTGTTCTAGCCATGTATCACAGCGGACGCGACGCTTTTACTCCGGATCATTTGCGAATTCTGCTGGCGGTGGGATCGAAAGTAGCGCTATCGGTGGAAAACGCGCTGAAGTACCAGCAGGCGGAGAGCTCGGCGACGACAGACTTCTTGACTGGGTTGCCTAACGCGCGGTCGCTGTTTGTGCATTTGGCGCAGGAACTGGCGCGCTGCCGGCGGATGAAGACCGGGTTGGCCGTGATGGTATGCGACATCGATGGCTTCAAACAAATCAACGATTCGTTCGGGCATTTGGAAGGCGACAAGCTGTTACGCGAGTTCAGTTCGCGGCTCAAAGAAGCGTGCCGCGGATACGACTATGTCGCGCGCATGGGCGGCGACGAATTTGTGATTACGTCTCCTGGGCTGACACCCGAGGCAGCAGTGGAAAAGGCTCAGAGGTTGAACGAGGTTGCGATTGAGGCGGGACGCCTTATCTGCGGCCGGGAAATCATCGCCCTAAGCGTAGGAGCTGCGTTTTGCCCGGAGGACGGATACGACGTGGAACGCCTTTTGGCCGAGGCCGACCGGCGGATGTACTCGATGAAGCAGATTCATCACGAACAAACTGCGCCGGACGACAAAGCGCAGGCGGCGGTGAATTAAGCAGATGAAGGCGAAGCTGGGACGGAGAATCGCGATGCACGGACTGGCAATCACGGCAACGGTGTTGCTCGGCGGGCTGCTGTCGGCAGTCCTGGTCCGATTGGCGCCGGGTTTCGATGTGGACGAACAGCAACTCGATTCTCACCTGAACGTAGAAAGCTTGCAGGCATTGCACGCGGCGCGGCGGCAACAGAATGACATTTTCAGATTTTATTTTCGTTCAATGCAGCGAGCTCTGCACGGAGATTTGGGTACCTCGCTTTCTTTGGGGCAGCCGGTTAGCGCGCTGCTGCGGCAGCGAGCGCCTCTCACTCTACGGCTGATTAGCATTGGGCTGTTGCTGAGCTGGTCGCTCGCGCTGGCGTTAGCGTTGAGCGCGGCGTGGATGCGGGTTTCCGCCTATGACGGCCTGACGGCGATGGTCAGCGGAGCATTTCTGTGCCTTCCGGCGGCGGTGCTTGCGCTCTTGTCTGTGCTATGGAACCTTCCGGGATCGATTGTGATTGCGCTGATTGTCTTTCCGCAACTCCACCGCTACGCACGGAACTTGCTCTGCAAGGCTTATGGCATGCCGCATATCGTAACGGCGCGCGCGAAAGGCTTGAGTGAGTTGCGAATTCTGATCTGTCATGTTGTTCCCATTGTCGGACCACCGCTTCTAGCCGTGGCCGGCGTTTCGGTGAGCATGGCGGTGGGAGCTGCAATTCCGGTGGAAGCATTGTGCGGACTGGCGGGCGTGGGTCAACTCGCGTGGCAGGCGGCTCTGGCTCGTGATTTGCCCCTGCTCATGAACGTCACGATTCTGGTGACGCTTGTCACCCTGCTGGCGAATTCCAGTGCGGATGTCATGAACCATGCGTTGAGGGGTCAGCAAGCATGAAAGCGGTCCGCGCAGCAGCGTGTGTACTTCTTCTTCTGCTGATCGGAGCGTCGATGGCGGCGAATTGGCTGGCGCCTGCGGGTTATGCCAAGCAATATCGCGAAGAAGCAAACGCGGCGCCTTCGCACGCGCACTGGCTGGGAACCGATGAAGAAGGCCGGGACCGCTTCGCGCGCGTTTTGTATGGGACAAGAATTTCTCTGCTGCTTGCGCCAGCGGCAGCATTGCTTTCAACGCTGATGGCGGCGCTGGTGGGTGGACTCTCGGGTTATTTGGGCGGCGCGTGGACGCGTGTGGCCATGGCGATTACGGATTTATTTTTGTCGCTGCCGTGGCTATTTCTTTTGATCACAGTGCGGGCGTTTATGCCATTGAACGTGCCGCCGTTATTTTCTGTGCTCGTGACGTTTCTGATGTTGGGGCTGTTGGGATGGACAAGTGCCGCTCGTGTGCTGTGCGCTTCGGCTGGATCATTGCGCGATTCCGATTTCATACGGCAGGCGCGTGCGTCAGGAGTTCGCGGAGCCCGGCTGTTCTGGGTCCATGTGTTACCGAATCTGAAACCTGTGCTCTATGCGCAGTTCTGGATTTCTGTGCCGGTGTTTATTTTGAGCGAGGCGAATCTGGGAATTCTGGGTCTGGGCGTAGCCGAGCCTATGCCTTCCTGGGGAAGCCTGCTGCGTGAGTTGGAAGGACTGATTTCGGTCGGCGAGGAACCGTGGAAATTCGTTCCGCTAATTTTGCTGGTGCTGGTCGTGACGTCATTTGAGATTGTGCTTTCGAGCGAGAAGGAGATGGTTGCATGATGCGTCGCAATCGTTTTTGCCTGGTTGCCATGTTGCTGTGTGTCTCGGCGAGCATTGCCTTGGCGCAAACTGGAGGCGAACTTCGCTTCTGCCTACACAGTGAACCGAAAACATTCGACCCACTCAAGGTGGAGGATGACGCGTCGGTCACGGTCCGATATCTGACTGGCGGGGTGTTGGTGCGTCTGAATCGCCAGAGCCAGCAACTGGAGCCGGAATTGGCGCAGTCATGGAAGGTCTCGAAAGACGGACGGCAAATTATTTTCAAGCTGCGAAGCGGAATTTCGTTTTCCGACGGAACGCCTTTCTCGGCGGAAGATGTCGCATACACCGTGCAGCAGTTGATGGACCCGGCATTGCATTCGCCGACAGGAGACGCGTTTCGTACGGGGCCGGGAACGGCGGAGACAAAGATTACGTCACCGACTCAGATCACCGTCACTTTTCCTGCGCCGGTCGCCAGTCTCGACCGATTGTTCGACCAGGTCGCAATTCTTTCGGCGCATTCGCCGAACAAAGAGAAAGCGGTTCTGGGACCCTTCATGGTTGCGGAGTACAAAGCCGGATCGACGCTGCTACTGAAGCGCAATCCCAATTACTGGAAGAGCGACGAAAAAGGACGCAAGCTGCCTTATCTCGATTCGATCCGACTGGATATTTTGCCCAATCGCGACTTGGAAATGCTCCGGTTCAAAAAGGGTGAGATTGATTTGATCAATTCGCTCGACAGCGAGTATTTCGACAAACTGGCAGCCAGCGCGCCACAAGCCGCACATGATGCAGGAGCGTCGCTTGACAGCGAGCAGATGTGGTTCAACGAGGTCGCGCGAGCGCCGCTTCCGGCTTACAAGAAAAATTGGTTTCGCTCGGCGGCGTTCCGGCGGGCGATTTCGCAGGCCATCAACCGCGAGGACCTGAGCCGGTTGGTATTTCGTGGACACGCGCAGCCTGCGGCGGGACCGATATCGGCGGCCAACAAATTCTGGTTTAACGTCAAGCTCAAGCCTGAACCGTATCGTCCCGATGCGGCGCTCAAAGCTCTACAGGCTGCGGGGTTCCGAATGGAAAATGGCACGCTCAAGGATCACGAGGGCAACCCCGTGGTCTTTTCGATTATCACCAACTCGGGAAATAAATATCGCGAGCGCATGGCCGTTTTGATTCAGGACGATCTGCAGAAGATCGGAATCCACGTCAATGTGGTAACGCTGGACTTCCCTTCCCTGATTGAACGCATGACGCAAAGCTTTGACTACGAAGTGATTCTGCTGGGGTTGACGAATGTAGATCTCGATCCGAATGAGCAGATGAATGTGTGGTTGAGTTCATCGGAGAACCATCAGTGGAACCCGCAGGAAAAGGCTCCGGAAACAACATGGGAAGCGGAGATCGACCGGTTGATGCGGGCACAGGCTTCTTCCGGCGACATCAAGAAACGGAAAGAAAGTTTTGACCGGGTACAGGAGATTGTGGTCGAACAGGCTCCGTTTATTTATCTCGTCAACAAAAATGCGCTGTCGGCGATTTCGCCCGCGGTGCATGGGGCGATTCCCGTGATCTTGTCGCCACAGACTTTTTGGAATGCGGAGCGGCTGCAGAAGTAAACAGGCTGTCGCCGCGGTTTCTCGGGCAGCAGAAGTCAAAGTCTTTACCACAGAGAACACAGAGGGAGCACAGGGTAAATCTTTTTATGGGGACCGATATTGTTCTCGCGGCGCGGCTTTCGGTGCGGTATGGAGGGAAGGCTGTATTGCGGGATATTGAGTTGGATATTCGCGCGGGCGAGATTTTGGGACTAGTGGGACAAAGCGGATCAGGAAAGAGCACGCTGGCAATGGCGATTCTGGGACTGCTGGATAAGAAGCGGGCGGAGTCGCAGGGCACGCTTGAATTTGAAGGCACCGACCTGCTTCGGCTAAAGGAAAGGGAGCTTCGCGATCTGCGCGGGCGGAAGCTGGCTTTGGTTTTGCAGAGTCCGCTTTCGTCGTTGAATCCGGCACTCAAGATAAGAACGCAGTTGAAAGAAGCGTGGCGGGCGCATGCAAAAGGCAATCGCGAAGAATGTGAGCAAGCGACTCGCGCTGCGCTGGCGAGCGTCAGCTTGCCCTCGGACGAGGAGTTTCTTCGTAAACACCCTTCGCAGATGAGCGTCGGGCAGGCGCAGCGGGTGCTGATCGCCATGGCGGTAATGCACCGGCCGGCGCTGCTAATTGCCGATGAGGCCACCAGTGCGCTCGATGTTATTACTCAATCGGAAATTCTCGCGCTGTTCCGCAAGTTGAGCCGGGATACCGGCACGGCGCTACTTTATATTTCGCACGATCTTGCCTCGGTCGCGGGGATTTGCGATCGGGTGGCGATTCTTCACGAAGGAAGTATCGTGGAATGTGATGAGACCCGGCGGATCCTGCTGCAACCGCAGCATGCATATACTCAGCGGCTCATGGCAGCAATGCCCAGGTTGCCGCAGCCCTCCGCGGTGTGCGACTCAAGAAGCATGGCAGTGGCCTCGGTCTAAGAACCACCTTCAGCCGGCCTTCTCGCCTTTTCGTCGGTTCAGATCAGCTTCGCGACTTTCTTACTTATCCTCGCTGACAAACTCCGCAGAAATAGCTCCGGGTAACCAGCCAGCGATAACCAAAGTCATGCGCAATTTCATTCACGCGACAAAGTGGCCCGCGCTTGGGGGCAGGAGACAGATTGGCCCACGGGCACGCTTCCAAGACTCATAGAAGTGCCGTGTTTTCAATGAAATACGTCCGCCACGATTGGAATCGCTCGTGCAATATCAGCAGTGGATTCGAGGGCACAAGTCTGGTTCAGCCGAGGGATCCAGTAAACGAAAGGCACCGAGAAAGGGTGAGATGTATGGAGCACACGAGAAAAACTGGAAAGCCGGCGAATCGGGAAGAGCGACGCAGCGCCGCGTGGGGCAAACGACTGGCGGCCCTGGCGCTGATTCTGGTTGCGGACATGACCTTCGCTCAGGAATTCGACCGGGTTGAACGGGCGCAGCTTTCGCCCCGAATCACCGCTGAGCTCAATGAGCAGCTTTCGCAGGCGCGGCAAGGGCTGGGTGGAAACAAGAATGTCAAAGTAATTGTGCGCTACAAGCAGTCGCCGCAGACTGAAACCTTGGCGCGCGTGCAGAGCCGCGGCGGACGTTTGGCTGCCAGGCTTGACCTGGTTAAGGGCGCATCGTTCTCCGTCCCGGTCAGCGCGCTGGCGGCGCTGGAAAACGATCCTGACGTGGAATACGTGAGTGTCGACCATCCGCTGAAGGGCATGGATGACTATACCGACGTGGCGATCAACGCGGTGAACACCCTGGAAAACGGCTACCTTGGAACCGGAATAGGCGTTGCGGTAATTGACAGCGGCATCAATCCGAATCATGTCGATTTCTTGAATCCGACGACGGGCACCGGAAGTTCGCGCGTACTCTATCATCAGGACTTCACCGGAACGAGCGTTAAAAACGCTCAGGGAGCGGTGGTCTATGACACCTACGGTCACGGAACTCACGTTGCGGGCATCCTGGCTGGCAGCGGTTACGTCTCCGGTCAGCAATATGTCGGCACGGCGCCTAACGCGAATCTGATCGACCTCCGGGTGCTGGACCAGTTTGGCAATGGCAGTGACAGCAATGTGATCGCGGCTATCCAGCGGGCCATCGCGTTGAAGAGCACCTACAACATCCGGGTGATCAACCTGTCACTGGGCCGTGCCGTGTATGAAAGCTATGCGAAAGATCCTCTCTGCCAGGCAGTGGAATCGGCCTGGAAAGCGGGAATCGTGGTCGTGGTGGCTGCGGGTAACTACGGTCGCATCAGCGTGAACGGCAGCGACGGATACGGAACGATCTCGGCTCCGGGCAACGATCCGCTGGTGCTCACGGTGGGAGCGATGAAGTCCATGGGAACCTTCCCCCGCACCGATGATCAGATTGCGAGTTACAGCTCAAAGGGACCGACGACCTATGACCACATTGTGAAGCCTGACCTGGTTGCTCCGGGCAATCTTGTGGTTTCTCTCTCTTCTCCGGGCAGCACGCTGGCGAACGAATTTCCGGGAAATATGATCAGCGGGTACGGGAACAACTACTTCACGCTAAGCGGCACCAGCATGGCGACTCCGGCTGCGGCTGGCGCCGTTGCCCTGCTGTTGCAGGCGAGTCCTACGCTCACTCCGGACCAGATCAAGGCCCGGCTGATGAAGACCGCTTACAAAACTTTCCCCACCTCCAGCGTGGCCACTGATCCCACGACTGGGCAAACCTACACTTCCTACTACGATATGTTCACGGTAGGCGCTGGCTACTTAGATGTAGGAGCCGCATTCAGCAACACCGACCTGGCAACGGCAGTGGTCGGATCGGCAGCATCTCCGACCGCCGTTTACAACTCCTCGACCAAGAAGGTGACGCTTTCCAACGGAACTTCCTCCGTAGCCAGCAATTCCGTGGTCTGGGGAACGTCGGTGGTGTGGGGAACGTCAGTGGTGTGGGGAACGAACTGCTCCGGAAGTTCAGTCGTGTGGGGATCTTCAGTGGTCTGGGGCAGCAGCACCATGACCGGCTTTAGCGTGGTCTGGGGATCGACTTCGGACCTCGCCGACAGCGTAGTCTGGGGCACTGCGGTACTGAGCCCTGACGCGGCTTTGGCGACGATCGTGGGTGAGCAATAACTTGTCGTGTAATCAAAAGAAAGGAGAAAAATGATGAATACACGACACACCAAAACGTTCATCGGCGCGATGACCTTAGCAGCAGCAGGCAGCGCCACCTTCGCCGGACTGGCGAGTCACACCTTGCATCCGTACTACGCACTGGGCCTGCTGTCTCTGGCTGCGGGAACATCGCGGATGAAGGTGAAACTGCCGGGCATCGAAGGCAACATGTCGGTCAACCTGCCGTTCTTGTTGGCTGCAATCGTGAACCTAAGCGCCGCGGAGGCTGTATCTATCGTCTGCGTCTCAACTATGGTGCAGTGCTGGCCCAAACGCGGCGTGAAGTTGAAAACGGAGCAAATGGTTTTCAACGTTAGCATGATGGCCTTCGCCAGTTCTTTGGCGGAACTGTTGTTTCATTCGCCCTGGTTGCAGGGATCGTCGTGGACACCGGCACAACTGGCAATCGCACTGGCGGCGGGAACAATGTTCCTGGGTCAGACGGTTCCAGTGGCAGCCATTGTCGCACTAAGCAGCGATGGCGCAATGGCCCGCATCTGGTGGAGCCTGGCACATCTTTCGTTCCCGTACTTCGTGGTCAGTTCAGGAATGAGCTTCATGATGCAAACTGTGGATCACCATCTGGGCTGGGCAGCGGCGCTGGCTGTGTTCCCGGTCATGTATGGGATTCACCGTTCTTACGTCACTTATTTTGCCCGCGCTGTTGAGGCTCTTCGCACCGTTCCTCTCACCAGAGCGGCGGCGGCTGGAGTCTAACAACAACGAGCTATAAATCTACAAACAACAGGGGCGGGATCGAGCTGTGGCTCGGACCCGCCCTTTAACTTTTGCGTGCCGCCAGTTTGTCCCGTCCCGTCTTCATGCCACTTTCTCGCTAGCCGGCAACCCTATCCTCACGATGCACAGACTGAACCCCCAGCAAGACCCGAGACACGGCGGAATAACTTTGACAAAAAGAAGAGGCTCCGGTTAAATGAGCGATTACGTTAACGATAACGTAAACGTTTTCTATTTCGTGCGGAAGCGGCTGGCCCTTACAATCTCCAAGACCCATGCGGCTCAAGACATTGCGGGAACAGGTGTTGGAAGCGAACCTGGAATTGGTGCGCCGGGGACTGGTGCTCTACACGTTTGGCAATGTGAGTGGAATTGACCGCAGCGAGGGGTTAGTAGCGATAAAGCCAAGCGGTGTACCGTATGAAGAACTCACTCCCGGACACATGGTGATCTCCGATCTGTCAGGAAAAATCGTGGAAGGCGATCTTCGTCCTTCATCGGACTTGCCGACGCATCTCGAGCTGTACAAACACTTTCCCAACATCGGCGGTGTCGCGCACACACATTCGGAATTCGGGACTGCGTGGGCGCAAGCAGAGCGGCCGATTCCCTGCTTTGGAACAACCCACGCGGATTACTTCCACGGCCCTGTGCCTGTGACGTCGAAACTCAGTGCAAAAGAAATTGCCGGCGATTATGAACTCGAAACGGGATTAGCCATCTGCCGATTATTTGCGCAGGTCGATCCCGACGCTATTCCCGCTGTGTTAGTGGCTGGACACGCGCCCTTTTGCTGGGGACCGAGCGCTGGGGATGCGGCGCACAACGCCGTGGTTTTGGAATATGTGGCGCGGATGGCGTGCCATACGCTTGCGATTCACGCCGAATCGCTGCCGCTTCCGCGCGAGTTACACGATAAGCACTTTCTGCGCAAACACGGAAAGAATGCCTACTACGGACAGGTCAAAACCCAATGACGCTAGCCTTTGTCTTACTGAGTTCCAACAGCCTGGTTCATCTTGCTCCGGTGGACATGGTCATCGTCGCTTTCTATTTCATCCTGGTGCTTGCGATTGGGTTCTACCTCAAAGGCCAAGCCAATACCGGGGAAGACTTCTTCATGGCCGGGCGGGAGATGACGGCGTGGGTGGCCGGTCTAAGTTTTCTCTCGGCCAATCTGGGCGCGCTCGAATTGATGGGCTGGGCGGGATCGGCTTACCAGTACGGCATTCTGGCAACGCATTGGTATTGGGTTGGAGCTATTCCGGCCATGCTGTTTCTCGCGCTGGTGATGATGCCGTTTTATTACATCTCGAAAACGCATTCAGTGCCGGGATATTTAAAGCTTCGTTTCGGCGAACCGGCTCGTGCTCTGTCGGCGGTTTCGTTTGCGTTTATGACCGTGCTCATGAGTGGCGTCAACATGTTCGCCATGGCCAAGGTCATGCAGATTGTGCTGGGATGGGACCTCAATTTCAGCATCTGGGTTTCGTCGCTGACGGTCGCGATTTACGTCACGCTGGGCGGTTTGCGGTCGGCAATCTTTAATGAAGTCTTGCAGTTCTTTCTCATCTGGGCAGGCGCGCTGCTGATTCCAATCCTTGGATTGTACGAGGCAGGCGGCTGGTCCAACCTCAAGGTGCTGATCGCGCAGAGAGCGTCGGAACAGTATGTTCACATGTGGGCCGGATTGGGGTCGTTCTCCGACAATCCCATGGGAATTCATTGGACCGGCATTGTGTTTGGACTGGGCGCAGTCATCTCAATGGGCTACTGGACCACCGACTTCCTGGTGGTCCAGCGCATTCTGGCTGCGAAAGACATGCGCAGCGCGGAACTGGCTCCGATTATCGGAGCCGGCTTCAAGATGCTGGTACCCATCATTGTGATCGTGCCCGGATTGCTGGGTCTGGGCCTGCTGCCCATGAAGCTGGTTCCGGAATCGGTAGCGACGGTTACTCACGGTTATAGTTACAACGACGTTCTCCCACTCATGCTGGCGCGATACTGCGGTCCTGGGCTGCTGGGCCTGGGCGTTACTGCCCTGATTGCCGGTTTCATGTCCGGAATGGCCGGGAATGTGAGCGCATTTACGACGGTGTGGACCTATGACATTTACCGTCCGTTGATTAACAGCAAGGGCACCGACCACCATTATGTGAACATGGGACGCTGGACGACGATCATCGGCGTGCTGATCAGTGTGGGTACGGCGTATCTGGTGATGCGGTCGGCCAGCATCATGGACTATGTGCAGGCATTGTTCAGCTTCTTCATTGCTCCGCTATTCGGCACCGTCATACTCGGGATGTTATGGAAGCGCGCCACCGGCCCCGGCGGATTCTGGGGACTGTTGTGCGGAACTCTTTCTTCCGTCAGCATGTGGGCCTGGGTGAAAGAAGACCCTTCGGCGTTGCGTTACGTTGCGTTGTCTCCTCATGCGAAAGCTTTGGCGCAGGATATGTATCAGGCGCTATGGTCGTTCTTAATTTGCGTGACTGTAACAGTGGTGGTGAGTCTGGCGACCAAGCCCATACCGGATAGCCAATTAACGGGCCTGGTATATGGACAGACGGCGATTCCTCCGATAGAGAATGTCCCGATTTACCAAAAGCCTATTTTTTGGGCGGGAGTGGTGGCGGTTGTGTTTGTGATTCTGAACATAATTTTCTGGTAGGCGGTCCTTATGACAACAACAGGACGTGCGGTTTCTATCTGGTTTTTCATCGGCCTGTCGCTGCTGGTGAATGGCGTATTAATTCTTGGTGCGGGACTCTACGAGGTCGCTAATCCTCCGGCACCTGAGGCGCAGGTGGTGCTTTTTGGCCTTCACGCCAGCGCCTGGTGGGGAGGGTTGCTGACGTTGATTGGCGCTTTCTACTGCTGGCACTATGCCCCATCGCGGGCAAGCGAATAGGTTACGGAATTTTCCGGGGAGAGACTGAATGAGTGTCAAGAAGATGACGATGGGGGTCATCGTGGGCAACCGGGGATTTTTCCCCGATCAACTGGCGAAGACGGGCCGCGAAGAAATCATGCAGGCGCTGGCCAAAGCGGGCATCGATTGCGTGGTGATGAGCCCGGAAGAGAGCAAACATGGCGCGGTTGAGACGCATGAAGAAGCCAAGCGTTGCGCCGCTTTGTTTCAGAAGAATCGCGAGCAACTGGATGGCGTGATTGTTTCTCTGCCGAATTTCGGTGATGAACGCGCGATTGCCGACACATTGCGATTAGCGCGGCTCGACGTACCGGTGCTGGTGCAGGCGACGCCCGACGATGCTGCAAACATGACTATCCTGCACCGCCGCGACAGCTTTTGCGGCAAGATGTCGGCCTGCAATAATCTGCGGCAGTATGGAATCCCCTATTCTTTGACTACCCTGCATACCGAGAGTTTGAACTCCGAGACCTTTGAGAAAGATTTGGCCTGGTTTTCCGCCGTGTGCCGTGTGGTGAATGGCATGCGCAACCTGCGCATCGGCAGCATTGGCGCGCGGCCTACCGCTTTCAATACGGTGCGCTACAGCGAAAAGCTTCTGGAAGCTTCCGGAATTTCTACGGAAACGCTTGACCTCTCAGAAGTCTTCGGCCGCATTGCGCGGTTGAAAGACGACGATGCCGGTGTCGAAGCGAAGCTGGCGGAGATTCGTAAATATGTTTCCACCGGATCCGTGCCCACGACGGCCTTAATTAAAATGGCCAAGCTCGGATTTGTTATCGACGATTGGATGAAGGCTACCGACGTCAAGATCAGTGCGGTGCAATGCTGGACCTCGATGGAAGAATATTTCGGCGTAGTGCCATGCACTGTCATGAGCATGATGAGCAACAATCTGTTGCCCGCGGCCTGCGAAGTGGATGTGTGCGGGACCCTGAGCATGTACGCGCTGGCGCTGGCTTCGGAGACACCAAGCGCGCTGCTCGACTGGAATAATAATTACGGCGACGATCCTGATAAAGCAGTCTGCTTCCATTGCAGCAATCTGCCGAAGCATTTCTTCCAGGATGTTCGCATGGACTTTCAGGAAATCATTGCCGGCACGGTTGGCAAAGAAAATACATTTGGCACCGTGGTGGGCCGCGTAAAACCCGGAGCGATGAGCTATGCGCGTTTTTCCACCGATGACACAGCCGGCGTAATCCGCGGGTATGTCGGTGAAGGCGAATTTACCAGCGACGCACTAAACACTTTTGGTGGCGTAGGCGTGGTAAAGATTCCTCATCTGCAGAAACTGCTGCACTATATTTGCGAGAATGGTTTTGAGCATCACGTCGCCGCAAACTTCTCCACCACCGCCGCTGCCGTGCATGAGGCCGCCGTGCGGTACTTGGGCTGGCAGATGCACTGGCACAAAAACTAAGGTAAGCAATAGCCTCAGCCAAAATAATGGGGGCCCCGGGCGGAGTCGAACCGCCGACCAACAGTTTAGGAAACTGCTGCTCTATCCATCTGAGCTACGGGGCCGATGTGCGCCGATCACTCTGCAACTCTTGGAAAATTTATTATCGCACGCTGCCTGCGCTGAACCCGAATGGCTGAACTCGCCTCACGATCCGGTGTAGAGCTGAAAGGGCGCCCAGTAGAACGGCCTGCGGAAATCCGGACTAGCAGAATGCAGCAGGTTGAGCTTCGCCGCGCGCAGAGCGGTGCTCGGACTCTTTCCTTTTTGTAATTCGCCGTAGAAATCATCCATGAGTTGGGCGCTGGAGATGGAACTCACGTCCCACAGGGCGCCGACCACGTTGTGAGCGCCGGCGCGCAGGAATGCCCAGGACAATCCCACTAAGCCTTCACCTGAGTACGAGCGCCGACCGGCACCGTAGCACGCAGAGATAGTGACGAGTTCCGCATGCAGCGGGTGCTGAATGATATCGCGGCCGTAGAGCTTGAAAGAGTCGTCTTCGCCGGCGGCGGCTTTCGACGCGGGGTCGCGGGAGAGAATAATCGCGGAATCGAGCGGGCTGGTGCGACTGGCGGTGCCGTGCGCGACAAAGTGAATGTAGGAAAACTGCTCGGGATGGCCGTTGAGCGCCGCTGGTGTCGCCTGTTCTCGGGTGAAAACGGTTTGCTGCTGTGGGGGGAAATGTTGTTCGATGCTGTGCATCTCAGCAGCAGCGTTGGGCAGCTCGGGATAGGGATTATCCCCGTGATTGTCTGGCCCGGCGGGCGTTGGCGAAACAGGATTGCCGATCAGCAGCAGTTTGCCGGCGAGTTTATTTGGCGCGTGCCGCGCGGCTGCGAGCAGATGTAGAGAACCGGCGCTGGTGATGGTTACATCTTCGATCCAGTAGTGCTTGGGTGCGGGCGTCAGAGTTTCAAAGTTCAGGCTGTTGAGGCTGCCATCGGGGATGATAAAGATTCGGTTGTTCTTTGTTAACGCTTCCTTGGCGAGAAAATCTCGCGCCGGTTCGATCAGCGTTTTGTAAAGCGTGCTGCCGTCGTTGGAGGCTTCCAGAATTTCCGGTGGTCCCTCCAGCTTGGTGCGGTAACCGTGAACCGCTGCATCAATTTCTGCTGAAGACGCGTTCAGTGGAAATAAGCGTGTCGTCCGCGGAGTGATAACCCACAGGTAAGATCGCTTCTCGCCGAGCCAATAGAAAAGAATTGTGCCGCCGGCGCGGCGGGCGATGGCTTGCGCATTCAGCGGCCCGGGAGCGAACGAGTCACCCCTCTTTGCCAGACCAAGGCCTTCTCTGAGGGTGCGAGCACGGTCATAGTCCGCAGACTGGAGGGCTTCATTAATCTTTCCTTGTGAGACGAGGAGGTGAATGTAATCGTCGTAGATACGGGTTGCGTTGCTAAGAAATGTGAGATGCGAGTGTTCGCTGCGCAATTCGGAACGTGCGGCTTCGAAGGTATCCAATGCGATTCGATATTCGCTGTCAGCTGCATCGCCCTGCTTTTCATCTTCGTAGAGGCGGGCCAGCGACCGCTGCGCCTCCCACTTAAGAAAACCTGGGGCGTCGCTGGAGGCTGCTACTTGGCGGAAAAGATTCTCGGCTGAGCCAGAGTCGTGCTGGCGTGCGGCGATTCGTCCCTGGACGAGAAGCGGATACATAATGTCTCGACCGTTTCCATCCGCCCGCGCCATGGAAAGCGCCTCGTCGGCGTAACGCTTGGCGTCGTCCAGTTTGTCAGTTTGTTCAGAGACGAAGGCGAGGGCGATGAGGGAGTTGATAACGTTCCCTTTGTCGGTCATTGTGCGCGCGAGGTCAAGAGATCGCTCATAGGACCATTCGGCGGATTCGAATCTGCGTGCATCCAGATAGATGTAGCCTGCCGCCTGAAGCCACAGCGCTTCGTCGGGCGTATCTCCCAGTTCTCCAGCCTTCCTTCCTGCTTCGATGAACATTTGCTCGGCCTTTTCGGGATCGCCGAGCTTATAATACGCCCAGCCCATGTTGCCCAGTGAAGCCTGAGCAAGGTCCGCAAAATTCGAAGCCAGTGAGACCTCCTGGGCTGCCCCTGCATGCTCCAACGCTTCGTCGAAATGTGTCTGCTCGTCGGCTGACCAACTCAGGTCAAGCAGCGCATTCGCTTCCAAGAAGTCGTCGCCACTTTCGTGTGCTAGGGCGAGAGCTCGTTGAAAAGGTTCCTCAGCTCTCGCGTAGTTTCCGCGCCTCATTTCAAGTGCTCCTCTCGCGCGCTCCAGGTCGCCGCACGTGTGGAAACTTGTGCTGTCGCACATTTTCCGAGCTTCTTCGAGTTTGACTTCAGCCTCTGGCGTCCTACCTTGCGAGGCGTAAGCCAAGCTCTCTAGTCGCAACTTTTCGACTGTCAATTCCCCGCCGGGCACCAGCGCTGGCTGGGAGGCAAGCACATCTAAAACAAGGTCGGTTTTTCCTCTACCTCGCAGGATTCTCGCCTTAAGGAGAGTAAACCTCCAAGCCCACTCGGGACTGATCTCGTGAAATTCCAAGTAGCCTTTTTCCGTCTCCTCACCTGCGGCGGCCAAGTTACCGTGCCGATAGCTCTGTATCGCATGATCGAAGGCCACTTCAGGGTCGCGATGGCGAATGCAAGAGAAACACGGGAAGAGCGCAGCCAATACGATCAAACCCAGGGCCTTGGGGGCGCATGAGCCTCGAAACATGGCTCTTGAATCGCGGGTTGGGGATTGCCGCGGGGTTAGCATCACGATCCAGCCGTTGCAGGATTTTAACTTGAAAGCTGTCGAGTGAGGGTACAAATTGCGGTGCTTCACTTCACTCAGAAGAAAAGGTTCACACGTTCAGTTCGCTGGTAGGTTTGTCGATCTATCCCTGATCGCGCTGGCGCGCGAGAAATTGAGGGTTCAATTCAATCAAGCAATGGACTTTCAAAAACACTATGTGAATGGCGAGGATTTCCCTTGGCCGACGCCAAGCGAAATCCTCGCATCGCACGATCGCCCACGAATACCGGCAGACTTTTAAGAGCCTGGTTTCTTCGCCGGCTTCGGCACGGGGGTCGGTCCGCCTTTCCCACCTGTACCATTCGTATCCAGCGCAATAATCCTGATCATCCCGTTCCCTAATCCTTGCAACTCCACCCGAATCATCTCCAGATTGAACATATAGTCATAGCCATCGGGAGAATTGGAATCTGGAGTGCGACTCAGTTCTACTTCTTCCAGAAAGATCTGGCCAAAACCCGGCACCACGATTACATTTCCGCACGTTGGGTCCGTTGCGGGTACGCCCGAAACGCTGCTAGCCAGCGAGCACTCCAGAGCGTTCTGGCTGTTCGCCGTGGCCGGGCTCGCGTATTGCGATTTAACCGACGCCGGCACAGCGGGGTTATTGACAATGTTGTAATACTGGGCCGAGATTTGACTCAACGCCGAGCCGTCATTGAAATATGAGCCATCATCCACGGGCTTCGCGCCGAAGATGCCGAGACATTGCGTAGGCGTTAGTGGTTGACCGCTGATGCGCAAATTGACAAACTGAGTACCGGCAAAGCTGACCGACGGCACGGCGTTGTTTTCCGGATAGAACGTGGAAATCTGGCCCACCACCTGGTCGGCGGTAAGGATATTGAGGATGTTCAGGCCATTGACCACGCCGGTGGCCGTTGTCCTGTAGCCTTGGTTTGCGGCGTCATATTGCGCCGAAAGTTCCGAATAGGCCGACGTAAAGGAAAAATACTTTTGACCTGCCGGCAAGAGCGCTGCCGGCTGAAGGATGTGTCCCGGGGCACCCTTGACCAGTACATAATTCACATCATCAGTGTTGAGTCTGACCGGTAGCGTTACCTGAGCTTCGAACACATTCGCGTCCGCGTAGTAACTGAACGGCGACGCACTAACCATCGAAAGTTCGTCCGCACGAGCTGCCATATTTTCGCTCCTTGAGCTTACTCCTGAATTTTTAATTCAAAGGAACTGCTCCCCACTTCTTTTGTCGCACCGTCGGCGGTCCGCCCTTGCACCGCCAACTTGTAGGTCCCACTTTCGCGATTGCTCCCCGGAATCTGGATGGGCCACGTACTCGCCGACGATACCGCCCGTATCGGAAGCGATGAATCTGGTTTTCCCTTGGGATTGTACAAGTCCACTTGATATGAAGAATAATCAGACCCAGGCGGAATGATTACGTTCACAAGAAATGCCTGGCCGGGAGCCACGACAATCGGGTCTGGACTGGCTCCATAAGTTTGAAGGTTCAGCGAAATTGCGGGCAAAACATGGGGCTGGCTGGCGTGCCGGAACTGAAATAGATTCTGGTATCCGACGAAAGCCAGAAGCAAAGCCATTGCCGACACCGCGAATGCGGGCCGGAGCCAGCCAAACCACTTCTTCGGTGGTTCTGGGCGAGCCTCGCGCGCGGGGGAAGCGGCTGGCGGCTCGGCCAGTATCTGTTTGCTGTGCTCGACAAACATCGCCGCAGCACGCACGTCTATAGCGCAATCCTGGCAGTCGAAAAAGTGCTCTTCGAACTGATCCCGCTGTTCGGGATCGAGTTCATCGAGCAGATATCTTTCGGTTGCGTTCTGCCGGACCGCTTCTTCGTGGTCCATCAATTCTCCCTCACTGAACTAGTGAGCCTGGACGGCAAAGCGTTTCAAACTTTTTCGCGGCTCTCGCTAGCGAGACTAAGCCTCTAAGTACAACGATTTAAAGGACCGCTTAGCGCGGAAAACCATGACGCGAAGATAGTCGCGGGTAACGCCGAATTCGCGGCAAACTTCATCTTTATCGCGTTCCTCAAGAAAAACGTCATGCAACAAGCGCCGGTCAAGTTCCGGCAGTTTCTCCAATACGTCCCGGACTTTTTCTTTGGTCTGTTTGGTGGCGTAGGCGCCGAAGATGTCGACCGTGCGATCCGGGTAGTCCTGATCCTCTCCGTCTTCCATCGGCGTATCGCGTTGTTCTAATCGGTGGCCCTCTCGCAAAATATTTTTGCAAATCGAAAACACATAGGAGCCGAGGCGTTCCGGCTGCCGAATTTTATCTTCGCGCAACGCTACCAGGAAGCGGCTAAAAGTTTCCTGCCGCGCATCTTCGATAGCTTGTGGCGAGCGCAACCGCGAGCGCAACTTCAACTGGAGCAGGTCGCCGAAGTAGGAGACAAAGTGCTCCATCGTGCGGAAATCTCCCTGCCGAAGGCGCTGCACATAAGAGTCGTCAAAGTTGTGGAATGGCAACGGCCGGCCCCGGCTGCTGAAGTGTGGAACAGTGTAGCACTTCGGCTCCGGTAACAGAGTGGGGCTGGTGCCGCGGTGAGCGGCCTGGATCTTGCCCCTGGCGCTATTCAGGCGGGCGGGTCGGGTCCTCTGCAAAAGCTTATTGGGAACAGTCACATGTGGCTCTCGCTACCACAGGAATCTGGGAAAATCCCGAAGAGCGCCGGAGCCGCTTCCCCGTTCCGGCTCCGGCGCTCTGAAGTTCCCTTGCTTCCCCCCGGACGCTTAGGCACTTCCTATGTCGGGATACAGTGGATGTCCGAGCAATTTCGAAATCTAGCACGCAGCGGGCCCACTGTTGGATAGTGCCGAGAAGGTGACTTTCGTTTCATGAGATGAGCGAAATTTTTTTAGGCGGTACAACGTCGGAAATATCGCTACCGGCGTGCCCGAATTCACTGCGGGAATCTAGTGACGCAATCCGAAGGAGATGCGGACTCACTGACGCGGGTGGCTGCGAAAGAAAGCCCAGATCTTCGCCTCGGTGCCTGTGACCCACGCGTGGCCCACATTCAGTTCGCGTTCAAATACAACTACCGCGCCACCGCTGCACCGCGTCACTTTCAGCCCATCGACGCCGGACGTGGGCGTTCCATTGGTGCAAAGAGGCGCCGACGTACTCCGGTTGGTGCAGGCATTCGCGGAGATCCAGAAATCGACACTGTCGTCGCTCGACGCCAGATCATCGTGAAGTTTCCCCCAGAACCACCCGGTGCCTCCGCAATAAGGGACAACGGTGTCCACGTCTCCTTGCAGTTCATAGACTGACACGGGATGAGTCGGTTGTGGGGGATCAAAATCCTGGCCCATCGGGTGAATGTCGATCATCCCAGAGACAGGGGCGATGGCGGCAACGATGTCGCTTAAATCCGCGCCGACGCGATGCGCCATGAAGCCCCCTGAGGACATTCCAGTAACAAAAGTCTTGCTCGCGCTAACTGCGTACTGTGATTGCAATGACGTTATGAGCCAGCGCAGGAAGCCAGAATCATCAGGTAGAACGGGGAAGGTGGAGTCGGTCACGTAACAGTCCCAATACCAACTCTGATCCAATGGGTTATAGCTGGACATGGCCCAGACCATGACAAAGCCATACTGATCGGCGAGAGTTTCCCAGGCCTGCATGCGAGGATAGGGCGGATTGGTGGCGGCGTTCTGCGATGTTGCGTTGAGAAAAAACACCATTGAGGGATTTGGAGCCAGCGATTGCGGACGATAAACAGCGTAGTACCTGGTCAAGCCCTTCCAGGTCGTGGTGTGTTTCGATACCGTTCCCTTGGCGTGAGCGGAGATCGATGCCAGAAGGATCAGTACAACTTCGAGATTTTTGTTCTTAAAGAATCGCTTCACAAATACCCCCCCCAACCGAGGCAACAGCAGCCTTATGGCTGCCATTGCAAGCGGGGGAGTATTTTCCAATCATTTAGCGTTACCAGCAAGCAATCCGTACACGTCCAACTCCGTCTGAGTCGGCACATATACTTTGCCGTTGGCCACGATCGGCAGCACATACTTGGAATTGAGCCCGGCTTTGTCGCGCGTCGTATTCATGGCGCTGCTGTAAAGCAAGTGAGAGACGTTGGTGGCGTCGAAGGCGTAGAGGACTGCCGCCTTGGTTCCCGGCTTGACAGACAAAAGATCCTGCCGGGCCAGGGCCCAAACAATGCCATTGGTGTTTCCATTTGCCGAAATCGAAGGTGTGGCGCCGGTCGTGAGTCGCATGGAGCTTTCCGCCACGGCCGTCGGCGGGCTGAACAAGCCATTGACCATCGTCCACATGCGCAGGTTGTCGCCGGCTGGAGCCGTATTTTCGCTGTTCAACCCCGAATAGTACACATACGTCGAGGTCGCGCTCTGCCAGTAAGCTCCGCCGCTGAAATATCCGGCCTCAGGTCCGTCAACGCTTTGCAGGTCGACGCCCGAAGCCTCTCCCATATTGTCGCCATTGATGAGATAGATGGGTGATATCGTGCCGTCGCAGGGATAACCCTTACCGCCCAGCAGGACAAGGTCTGGAGACGATGCGCCGAGTTGCGGAGGCAAAATGAGCGGGGAGCCTGAGCCTAAGTCAACGTCATACTGGAAACGGCAACTCTGGTCCGAAGGCGAGAAATAATCCAACACCTGGAATGCGTAACTGTTGCTGGTTGAGTTGTAGGTAAGGCTTAACTTAATGACTGTGTCGCCATAGTCTGCACCGCCAGTGTCCACATCGAATACACCGTCGCCGGTGACGGCGTAAAGATTCCCATACGAATCCATCGAAACCGCACCGCCACTTCCCCAGAGTCCGGAAAGCCCTTTGCCGCTAAGCGTCACGTTAGGAGCCGTACAGAAAGTCGCAAGAACCTTCAAAGTGGAAGCGTCGATGGCCATGATCCAGCCGCGGTCCTGGCCAAAGGGAACATAGATCACACCCTGGGCCGTGCCAGGAAATGGGCTCCAGAGAAGCGCCGGGCGCTGCATCTGGTGCTGAGGAATAAACAAGTCAAAACTGGACGCGTTGTAGGGAGCGAACAAGCAACCCTTGCCAGCCGCGCCGCTGCAAAGAACAACGGGGCTGTTCGGCTGCTCGGCGCCGGTCGCAATGTTTAATGCGTGCAGGCGGGTGTAAAAAATCTGCCCGCCCTTGGGACCTGTTTCCAAGGTGCGTGCGATCAGGTACATGGTCTGATTCGCCAGGTTGATGACCGGAGTGCCGGTGATTCCAACGACCGGATAGATGGTGCAGTACTTGTCGTTATCCTGGCATGGAATAGGCACAACGTTGGGAGGATTCGCGAACGCGTCCTTCCACAGCGGGTTGGGATTTAATGTGGCGCTATCGGCGTCAAAGGCATACACACTGTCGTTTTCGGTTGCCACGTAAACGACGTTATGGGTCGCACCATTCACCGTCAATCCCTGAACATAGAGCGGCTGCGCATACAACACTCCATCGATCGGATAAGAAAACAGCTTGCCAAAAGTCTTCGGCCCCACATTTGTGGGAGTCAGGATTGTTTCCTGAAGATTCTGTCCGGTATGAGCGTTGTCGTTATGCCATGTAAGGACGTTCACGTTCCCCTGGCCGAAAGCCGGAGAGGAAGAAACTAAGGAAAAAGCCGAAAGAATCACGCTGAGAATGCAGGGCACTCGTACAAGCCGCATATTACTTCTCCTCTTTAATTTGTAGGAAAACTTGTTAAATCGAAAAACGCATCTGGCGGGGAACCGACGCTCGGCGCTTACCTGACCTAAGAGTTTGTCGCGTCTCGCAATCGCTGTCAACGTGAAAGATTCTGCAACATAGGTGCCGGAAAGCCATTCTTATCTACTATTTAGACGCGTAGATGTAAAGGCAATTGACATATAAAACAACCTACGCCGCGACAGTCGTTTTAAGCGACCGTCGCGGCGTGATTGTTCTTATAGACGCGGAAAAACTTCTTACAGCGAGCTAGTTCTTGCCACCCGCCAGCAATCCGTATACGTCTATCTCTGTTTGCGTCCCGACATACACCTTACCGTTGGCAATAGTCGGAACCACAAACTTGACGCCGGCGCCGGGCTTGTCGCGCGTCGGGTTTACGGTGCTGCTGTAAAGCTGGTGAGCCACGTTAGTAGCATCGAAGGCATACAAAATTGCATTCTTGCTGCCGGGCTTAGTCGAGAGCAGATCCTGGCGGGCAATGGCCCAGAGGATGCCATTTGTGTTTCCATTGGCCGAAATCGAGGGAGTCGCGCCAATGGTGAGTCTTTGCGTGCTCTGCGCGATGGCGGTCGGCGGACTAATCAAACCGTTGACCATGGTCCACATGCGCAGATTATCGCCAGCCGGAGCCGTATTTTCGCTGTTCAACCCCGAGTAATAAATATAAGTCGAGGTCGCGCTCTGCCAATAAGCACCGCCGCTCCAGTAGCCGGCTAACGGCCCATCAACACTCTGCAGGTCGGTGCCGGAGGCTTCTCCCATGCTGTCGCCATTGACGAGATAAATCGGCGAGATTGTGCCATCGCAGGGATAGCCCTTGCCTCCCAATAAAACCAGATCCGGAGAAGAAGCACCTAACTGCGGCGGAAGAAGCATCGGCGATCCTGAACCGAGGTCGACGTCATTGGCGTAGCGGCAAGCCTGATCCGACGGGGAAAAGTAATCCAGTACCTGAAACGCATACGTGCTGCTGGTTGAGTTAAACGTGAGAGCGAGCTTGATCAGCGTGTCTCCGTAGTCGGGTCCACCGGTATCCACATCGAAGACACCGTCCGCAGTCACGGCATATAGGTTGCCGTTCGCATCCGCGCCGACGGCGCCGCCGCTGCCCCAGAATCCCGACAAACCATGACCACTAAGAGTCACATTCGGAGACGAACAAAATACAGCGAGAAGCTTCAGCGTGGCTGCGTCAAAGGCCATGATCCAGCCACGGTCCTGACCAAAAGGAACATAAAGCACGCCCTGCGCAGTTCCCGGATAAGGCGTCAGAGTAAGTGCTGGACGCTGCATCTGATGCTGTGGAATAAACAGGTCGAAAGAGGTGGTGTTATAGGGAGCAAACAAGCATCCCTTGCCGGCAGCGGCGCCGCAAACAGTAACCGGGCTGCCGGGCTGCTCTTTTCCCGTCGCGATGTTCAGTGCGTGTAAGCGGGTGTAATACATAATTCCACCCTTTGGCCCCGTCTCCTGTGTACGCGCTATCGCGTAGATTGTCTGGTTGGCCAGATTGATCACGGGAGTTCCAGTAACGCCGATAACCGGATAAACATTGCAATAGGGATCGTTCGCTGTGCAGGGCATGGCGACGACGTTAGGCGGCTTCGCGAAAGCTGTCTGCCACAGCGGGTTCGGGTTCAGTGTGGCGCTGTCGGCATCGAACGCATAAATGCTGTCGTTTTCCGTGGCGACGTAAACCACATTGTGCGACGCGCCATTGATCGTCACGCCTTGCACGTAGAGCGGCTGCGCGTACATCATGCCGTCAACCGGATAAGAAAAGAGCTTGCCGAAAGTCTTTGCCGCTACATTCGTGGGAGTCAGAATCGTTTCTTGAAGGTTCTGCCCGGTGTGCGCGTTGTCATTATGCCAGGTCAGAACGTTTACCTGACCTGAAGCGAAATTTGTAAGAGCTACAATCAACAGTGTCAGCCCGAGGCTGGAAAACGAACGCACACAGCGCATGGTAAGAATCCTCTCTTCTTTGTGGGGTCTCAAATCAACGCAAATCGCCATCTGGCGGGGAACGGCGATGGTGGTCTACTGACCTAAGAGTTTGCCGCGTCCGGAAAGGCGTGTCAATGTGAAAGATTCTGCAACGTTGCGCATTGGTCTCTACGATTGCACGATAGTAATCAGTTAATCTTTGCCTCGGATTTCTGGACTGTTTCGTATGGGCATTCCCGATTCGCATTGGGCTGTAGCGATCAGTCCGCCCTTCGGTCCTACCGAATTCCTCAGGAAGGATTCCCGTCGAAAGAGCACTCCTGCGACGACAAGAATGAGTTGCGCTCCGCGCCATTTATAATTCAAAAAACAAATGACTGAAGCCATTAAAACGATTCACAAGACTCACAGCCACGCCATGCGACGCGAAATTTATGAACAGCCGCAGTCGATCGCAAAGACCATTGAACGGCACTTGAAGGACGACATAATTTTCCCGGGCGAACTCCAGGCTATTGAAGGAGCCTTGTTGACCTTCGAGAAGCTGATCATCGCTGCCAGCGGATCGAGCCGCCACGCCGGTCTGGCGGGAGAGATCATGATCGAGGATCTCTCCGGCGTCGCAGTGGATGTTGAGTATTCCAGCGAATACTGCTATCGCTCGACTCATGCCGCAGTCGATCCCATCGTCATGGTCATCACGCAGTCTGGCGAAACCGCGGATACCATTGCGGCGCAACGCGAGGCGCTGACCCGCGGAGCCAAAACCATCGCCGTGTCGAATGTTGATGGCACCACGATTGTGCGTGATGCCGGGGCTGCGCTGATCACTGGCGCGGGGCCAGAGTTGGCGGTTCCCGCGACCAAAAGCTTCACCACCCAGGTGACTATCCTCTATTTGATGGCGTTGTTCCTGGCGCGCAAGCGCGGCCGCATGACTTCGGAAGTAACGCGCTCGTATCTACAGCGTCTTTCGCAACTTCCTCCAGCTATTGAAAAAAACCTTCAATGCTGGGACGATCTTGCCGAGGAATTCGGCGCCCGGCATTTTCAAGCGGAGAAGTTTCTGTATCTGGGCCGGGGCGTTCACTACGCCATTGCTCGTGAAGGAGCGCTCAAGCTCAAAGAAATTTCCTACGCGCACGCTGAAGGCTATCCCGCGGGCGAACTCAAACATGGCCCCAATGCTTTGGTCGATGAGCGGTTGCCGGTGGTGGTGCTTGCCACGTGTGACCACGGAGATCCGGATTCTGTTCTTCGCTATCGTCGGACGCTGGAGGTCATGAAAGAAGTAAAATCCCGCCGTGGACCGCTCGTGGCAGTGGCCACCGAAGGCGATCGTGAGGTCGCGAACATTGCCGACCAGGTTTTCTTTGTGCCCGCCGCTCCTGAGCTCCTGCTGCCAATTCTCGAAGTGATTCCTCTGCAACTTTTCGCTTATCACGTGGCTTTGTGCAAGGGATATGACGTAGACCACCCCAGGAATTTAGTGAAGGCTGTGGTGAGTGAGTAGCGTTCCCGGCGATGCCATACTTGTCTTCCCGTTTCCCCAGCTCGCTTCTGGTTCACGAGATCGTGTTAGCCTGAGTAACCGTTTTTGAACGAGGGTTCATGCCAAACGTTGCCCCTTCGCATCTCGACCTGCAAACAATCGCAAAAGAAATCATGATCAATCGCGGCTTCGAGCCGGATTTTCCGCCGCAGGTTACCGCGCAAGTGGCACAACTCAAGAGCCATCCTCCGGCAATCGCGCCGGGGGATAATGTGCGCGATTTGCGAAACCTGCTGTGGTCCTCGATCGACAACGACACATCGCGTGATCTCGATCAGATCGAATTTGCCGAGCATCAGCCTGACGGCAACGTGAAGATCATGGTCGGCATCGCCGATGTGGATGCCTTCGTTCCCAAAGATTCGCCTATCGACCAGCATGCCGCTCGCGAAACCACCACCGTCTACGCCGCGGTGCGAACCTTTCCCATGCTTCCGGAAGAACTCTCTACCGGACAGACATCGTTGCTTGAAAATCAAGACCGGCTCGCGATGGTCGTTGAATTCCTGGTGAATGGCGACGGCCTGGTGAAATCCAGCACAATTTATCGCGCAGTAGTTCGCAATAAGGCCCAACTGCAATACAACTCCGTGGGTGCGTGGTTGGAGGGGAAAGCGGATGCTCCGGCGAAAGTTACTGCTTCTTCCGACTTGGAGGCACAGCTCAAGCTGCAGGACCAAGTCGCGCAGAAGCTGAAAACCAAGCGTTATGAAAATGGCGCTTTAAGTTTGCAAACCGATGAACTCCGTCCGGTTCTTGTGAATGATCAGGTAGTGGACGTCGAGAAGGAACAAAAGAACCATGCCACTGAGTTGATCGAAGACTTCATGGTGGCCGCCAATGGAGTTGTCGCGCGTTTCCTTCAGAACGTGTCTTCCCTGCGCCGTATTGTGCGCACTCCGAAGCGCTGGGACCGCATCGTGCAACTGGCGGCACAGAAAGGTGAGAAGCTTCCGGCGCAACCCGATTCCAAAGCGCTGAACGATTTCCTGATCAAGCGCAAGGCCGCCGATCCGGATCACTTCGGCGATCTTTCCGTTGCTGTCGTCAAACTGATTGGTCCCGGTGAATACATACTGGAGCGCGCAGGCGAACTTGCGCCCGGACATTTTGGTCTTGCGGTGCATGACTATACGCACTCGACGGCGCCGAACCGCCGCTTCCCCGATATGGTGACGCAACGCATCATCAAGGGTGTGCTCGCGGGTAAGAACAATCCGTACTCCGAAAGCGAACTCTCACAGATCGCAGCCAATTGCACGGAGAAAGAAAACGCCGAACGCAAAGTCGAACGGGAAATGGGAAAGAGGCTGGCAGCAGTCGCCATGCAACGGAGGATCGGTGAAGTGTTTGACGCGATTGTCACGGGTGTCACAGCCAGCGGAACATTTGTGCGCGCCACTCAGCCCCACATCGAAGGATTGCTTGCACAGGGCGCGGCCGGATTGGATGTGGGCGACAAGTTGCGCGCAAAGCTCATTCGCACCGACGTCCGGCAGGGTTACATCGACTTCGCTCGCGCCTAGAACAGACTCTTCAAGACTTCGATGGCGCCACTGCGCGACGATTCGACATCTCGCAGCGATCCCTACTTTCGCCTTCCCAATGGTCACCACCCGAGCCAATAGTCCGCGCAACAGGGCCACGTTAAGCTTGCGACAGCGCAAATTGCGGATAGGGTGCGGCGAATCTTGGCTGAATGGAGAAATCTCGTCTGTGTGACGATGACTATCGTGACAGCTCTACCCGTTTCTCTCCAATGCCAAAGCCCCGATGCGGCGATGCTCCATTCCAGCGGCGGGGTACAGGTCAATGGAAATGGCGTGCCTTCATCATTGGCCATCTTTCCCGATGATCTTGTGCAGACCTCACGAAACGTTCAGGCCAAAATCGACGCCGAAGGCTCAACCGCTGTTATCGCGCCAGACAGTCTTGTCCAATTTGAGGGCAATCAACTTTTCCTCGAACACGGCGCAGTGCAGGTAACCACCTCCACACAAATGACTGTGCGCGCGGGCTGCGTCACCGTCATCCCTGTGGTCACGGGGTGGACACAATACAACGTGACCGACCTCGACGGCAAAGTGACAGTAGTGGCTGACAAGAATGACGTGAACATCGAGAGGCGGAAAACCGCATCTCAGCCGCAGCCCGAGGCCAAGCATTCAGAAAAAGTTACGGTCCGGGAAGGCGAGCAGGCGACCCGTGAAGATAAATGCGGCGCGGCGATTCGGGTTCCGGACTATGTGGCAGGAAAAGCAGCGTTTCTAAATAGGTGGGAGGCGGTAGCGGCAGGAACGGTGGCCGTCGGAGTGATCACCTGTCTGGGTCTGTGCCTTGGCAGCGAGGCTCTGAGCCCATCCGATCCTTCAAAGCATTAGCTTCGTAGACACACTAAACGGTCGGTCAGCTTCCCTGCCGTAACCGTTCGATGTCTTCATTGGTATATGTGCGAGCAGGCACAGTTTTTCGGCCCTTCCATCGCGCGGCCTCTTCCGCCAAACTGGCGCCACTTCCAAGTCGCCGTATTGCTTGTGCGTCTAACAATTCGGAGACGCCGCTCTCGAAGATGCTTTTGGAACCCTGCGGCAGTACTGCCCGATCAAGTCCGGACTCGGGCATCGACTGCGCGGCATTCCCTGCGATTGGCGACGCATAGTAGAAGGTAAAGAAATCAATGTACGGGGGTTGATCCGCTTGAGCTTCCGCAGGAGGGACGGCGGATTCAATGGGCGGTTCCGCAGTTGCCTCATGCTCCGTGGGTTCCTCTATTTGCGTTTCGAGCGAAAGCGACGGCGTGGAGATCGGGCGCGCGAAAAGGGGAGAACCTTGTATCGCCAGGTATTGTGGTCCGGTAGAGAAGTTGGTGTCCTGTGCGGCGATGGAGCCGACAACCGTTAGAAACAGGCCCATTGCCGATAAAAAGAGACCAGCGCACGAGATTCGCATGAACCCTCCCGGGACGAAGTACAAACTGCTCCGATTATGATGCGCATTCCGCTCAAAGCGTAAGAGTCGCGAGATTCAATTCTGCGGTTTATTTTCCCCAGTTTCCCCGGACGGAACTGGGTTGGAGCTGTGCTTCAGGCGGCGTTCGCGGCGGTTTTCGCGCAGAATATAGAGCATGTAAAAGACAATCGCCAGGTTGGCGATAAATAGCGCCGAACGAACCAGCGTAATGCCCCGCATTAGTTCTCGAACTTCGAGCGGCAGCAACAGGGTTCCAGAAAGAAAGGCGACCCATTCGGCCCAGCTGCGGGCCTTCCAGAGGCCGTAGGCCTCGGTGAATCGCAAAAGAGAATAGGCAAAGGCGATGCGCGCCGCCGCCCACAGGCGCGCATCGGTAATGTTGTCGGCAAAATCGAGAAACAGTTCCGCCCAGCGACGATCAGAGTTGATGTGGAACAGAGCCAGCAGACTCTCGGCGTAGAGCCAGGCATCCCGATGTACCAGCAACAGGGCGCAGATGCCCATGGCCAGGACGAAGATTCCCTTAACAAATTCAACGGAAGCGACGGCGCGGAGCACCCGTCTATGGGGCGGGTGGAAGACAAGCTCTTGACCGTGCGAACTCATATCGGCTGGCAACGATGGCAGGGTATCACGACCGCGCCGCTACGACAGTCATCAACTCCTGCATCTCTGTTCTCAACAGCGTTCTCTTACCTCGGTAACTAGAGGGCTTCGCAAATGGATGCCATGATCGAAACGGTTTCTTGATCGCTTATCGAGCTAAGGAAAACCGGATGCGCTCGCTTCGATTGATTCTCGTTGCTCTTGCCTTGTGTCCCGTTGCCGTATTAGCCGAAACTTCCGGAAGGCACATTGACACGCCGGAAGCCGCTCAAACCGCGCGGCAGGCGCTGCTGGAAATGTTTTTCAGCAAATCGCCGGGAACGATCATGAAGCATCTGCCAGCAGCGACTCGCGCCGTGCTGGAAAAAGCCGGATCGTCGGCTGGATTGAATCAATACGCCATGATTGCCGACCAACTGCAAGCTCAGCAGAAGAATCTGCAAACCTTTGAGACCGGGTCCGTGTTGCTGTCCTACGAGGATCCTAAGAGTGCATCGAAGGTCGAGGTGACCGTCGAAAACGATTCCCTGCTCGGCGACCAGGACGACATCGAGTTGTCATTTCGAAATTACAAAAATGGCATCGCTCAGAGAACGCCATTCATGCCGCATCTGACGTGCTCCATGAAGATAGAAGCGGGAACATGGAAACTCAATGAAATCGCCGTCACGATTCGCTTGCCGCTCGCCGATCCCGACTTACTCAAGAGTATGAGCGATGCCATAAAAGCGCAATCCGTACGCGCAGCTTCCTCGATGGCGGGTGCAACTTTGACGACCAGCACACCGGGCTTCACACCCTTCGTACAGGTCGCAGGCAACGATACTGCCGTAGTCTCTGCCATGAACTCGATTCTGAACGCCGAGACCACCTACGCGGCAACGTATCGAGCGACCGGTTACACCTGTACGCTTTCCGATCTTGACGGCTTTGGCGGCGGCGAGCGCAACGAACATCAGGCCATGCTGATAAGTGCGGGGTTGGCCGGCGGCAAACGGTACGGATATGTCTTCACGCTGTCACAATGCGCAGGGAGTCCGGCCTCCAGCTTTCAACTGACCGCGGCGCCCAGCGGCAATGCCTTTGGCCGCCGCGCATACTGCGCAGACCAAACTGGGGCCATTCGATACTCCGCGGATGGTAATCCGACGAGTTGCAAGAACAACGGCACGCCTCTGAACTAGATACTGCGCGACTCTAGTCGCCGATCAGCTCTTTCTTCTTGCGCACCGCTGCGCGCAGTTCTGTCACGATTTCCCTCGACGCTTGAATCGCTGCGGCGTGGTGATTCACATTGAAAGAAATCGCGCCGACGCGGGCGTGACCGCCACCGCCATAGCGCTCGCAAATTTTGGCCAGATTAACCTCCGGTTCCTGCGGCGCCCAGGGATTCGACCCTACAGAAACTTTTACGCGAAAGCTGCTCTTGCTCAGCCCCACGCTGTAAATCGATTCCGGATGCAAATGATATGGGATGAATTTGTTGTAGCCCTCCAGATTCTGATCGCTGATGTCGAAAAAGATGGTGCCGTCTTTGCATTCCGTACGCTGCTTGAGAATGCCAATCGAAAGCTCATGTCGCCGGAGCAGAGGCGGAAGCAGCGGAGCGACGAAGGGCTGCTCCAGAATTTCCGCGAGCGGCTTGGTGGCGAGCAATGGAATCAGGTTGGGCACGAACTGATCCGGCGCCGACTCGATCACCATCGTCAATTTCATCGCAGGCGCCTTCATCTCCACGGCGGTCTGGGCGTCGGGATAAAGAGCGCCATCGATAATGTCCGTCCAGTGGACGAGGTCGGCCACTGGTGCCGGATCGAAGCCAAAGCGCTGCTGCGCGATCATGGCGATGAAGCTGGTGCAAGACTTGAAGCTCGGATCATAGAACTTGCGGTTGCTTTGATCCTGTTCAAAGTGGGCGGCATCGGAAGGCGAGAGAAACGCACTTTCGTGATGGTCGAACCACCAGGTAAGTTGAGGCGAACTGGAATACTTGAAATCGACTATGGCGTTTTCTTCGCCATTAAATTCGACGTCCTCGAACAACGCTCCGGCGCGATGCAGCAGTCCGGCAAACGTGAATTCGGCATCAGCGTGAATGCGTTCGCGGTAGAAGCGGGAAAATAATGCGGCCGAGGACGCGCCGTCGAAGCACTTATCGTGATAAAAAACCTTGACTCGCAATGAATTCCCCAGTGTTCAGGATTCCCGTGCGCCAGCGGAGTGGCGCTTATTTCTGTTCGGGTAAAAGGTAATAGGATTGACAGCTTAGCGAAAGAAAGTCAAGCGCGCTTTTCCCGGAGGTAAATATTACGATACTCCCACCGCGGCTTGACGCTCCGCTAAATCACCGACAACTGGTACTTTGAATTCTTCTCCCTGAAGGGCTTTGATCACCAGGACGAGCCAAACCACAAACGCAGCGAGGCCGATAACCATTGAGATCAGAAAAACCAACAGGTGACCAAGAACCGGAATGATGGAAAGCACAGCCCCCGCGAGTCTCAGAACCGCGCCAATCAGGAACAGCGCCAGCCAGAGAAACAGACACTGCAAAGAATGGAAACGCACAAAGCGGTTCCTGCGATAGGGATCGAGCAGGAGAAAAATAATCGGCGGAATTACGGTCACATAAGCCAGCGCGCCCGCAATATTTTCAGGAAACACCCCAATCGTACCGTGAGCCCTTGGGGTGGCAAGCATCGCGCGCCCGCAACTGGGACAAAAAGCAGCGTCGTCGGGCATTTCTGTAGCGCATTGTGGACAGAAGGTGGACATGCTTCTTTCGGGCCAGCCGGGTCTCTGACTGGGAGTTTAAAGAGCCTGACACATTGCCTGAGGCAGAGACGACGGAGCGAACTGCGCCGAGGCGATCACTCAAATGCTCACGCAGGATACCATTGCGCTGTCCGGAAAATGAAATTGGCTCGGGGTCGAAACACTCGTCTCTCTGCGGTCTGGAATACAATCGAGATTCCTCATGAGTACTGCCGCTGCTACCATCACGATTCCTGCCCGCAAGGGTTCTGCGCTACGCGTTGTGCTCTGGGTATTGGTTTTGCTGATTGTGATTCTCGGGACGGCGCTGGGGTATGCCTATTTCGTCGCCCACTCCGCTCTGCCCCAGCTCGACGGGCGGGTGACAGCACCAGGCATTTCTGTCCCGGTTAGCGTCGTGCGCGACTCCCATGGTGTTCCCACGATCGAGGCTCAGACGCTTGACGATCTTTTCTTTGCCCAAGGCTTTGTGACCGCGCAAGACCGGTTGTGGCAGATGGACGTAATGCGCAGATTTGCCGGGGGAGAACTTTCGGAGATTCTTGGTCCGGATACGTTGAAGCTCGATCGTGAACAGCGCATTCTCGGTCTGCGCGCCGCGGCCAGAAAATCTCTTGAGCTCGCCAACTCGCGTGATCGCTCATTTTTTGAAGCTTACGCTCGCGGCGTAAATGCTTACATAGCAAACCAGAGCAACCATCTCCCTATTGAGTTTCGGATTCTGAAATACAGGCCAAAGTCCTGGCAGCCCGAAGATTCGGTAGTCATTGCCAACCAGATGGTCAAGGATCTGAATTATCACTATTTCGAAGACGCCCTCAGCCACGAGAAAATCCTCGCCAAGTTGGGGCCGGAACTTACGGCTGATCTCTATGTAAATCGCTCCTGGCATGATCGCCCGCCGACGGTGATGCGAGAAGACCTGCAGGAGCAGAACAACGCGCGCGACTCGGACGACGAAGACGATAGTGACGACGATTCCAGTCCCGACAATTCCGTAACGCAGCATCACGCACCTGCGCCTTCGTGGTATGAAAACGACGAACTCCCAGTCAATGGATCGAATGACTGGGTGGTTTCCGGCGCACACACAGTAACGGGAAAACCTCTCCTTTCGAACGATATGCATCTCGGCCACCAGATGCCGAACCTGTGGTACGAAGCGCATTTGCACGCCGGCACACTCGACGTGGCGGGAGTCACGCTGCCGGGCATGCCTTGCGTGGTCGTTGGCCACAACCAAAAAATCGCCTGGGGATTTACCAATGTTGGCCCCACGGTCACGGATGTTTACATCGAGAATTTCAACGCGCAGGGCGCGTATCAAACGCCGAAGGGCTGGCTGCAACCCGAACATCGCACCGAGGTTATTCACGTCAAAGGACAAGGGGATGTCACGGTCGATGTGAGGACTACGCGCCATGGACCGATCATTACCGAGCTGGTGCCCGGCGAAATGCGCTCGCTGGCGCTGCGCTGGACGCTCTATGACGGCCTGCACATTCCGTTTTTCGACGTGAATACGGCGCAGAACTGGGATGATTTCCGCCGCGCGTTTTCTTCGCTCGATGCCCCCGGACAAAACGTAGTGTATGCGGATGTCGATGGAAACATCGGCTACCAGACCACGGGCAAAGTTCCCACTCGAGCGGCTGGCGACGGCAGCTTGCCGGTAAGCGGCGCAGACGACGATCACGAGTGGACCGGCTATATCCCATTCGACAAACTTCCTCATATCTCCAATCCGCCTTCGGGAATCATTGCTACAGCCAATGGCAGAATCACTCCAGACGACTACCCGAATTCGATCAGCATGGAGTGGGAGGCTCCTTGGCGCACTGCACGTATTTACCACGTGCTGGAATCCGGCCGGAGGTTCGGGGCCGCAGACATGCTTGCGCTGCAAACCGACGTTCATTCCGAGCCTGACTTATTTGTGGCGGAACGTCTGGTGTATGCAGTGGATCATGATTCGCAAGCTTCCGCGCGCGCCAAGCAAGCGGCCGATCTGATGCGTAATTGGGATGGAAGAATGTTGGCGGGATCTGCCACCCCGACCATCGCAGAAGTTTCGGCGCGAGAGTTACGGCGTTTGCTGCTGGAGCCGCGGTTGGGGAATGCTCCTGCTGATCCTACGAAAACAGAAGAAGCGCTTAACTGGAAAACCTATTCGTGGGAGATGCGATCAGTCTGGCTGGAGAACGTTCTGCTCCACCATCCTAAGCGTTGGCTTCCGGAAAAATATCCCGACTATGACATTCTGCTGACCGCGGCAGTAGAAGCAGCGGTGAGCGATCCAAATGCTCCTAAGGATCTTGGTACTTGGAACTGGGGGAAATTCAATGCCGTTGAGATTCGGCATCCTATCTTGGGGAAAATTCCGTTGGTCAAGCGGTGGAGCGGACCGGGAGTTCAGGAGCAATCCGGCAGCGGTTACACGGTGAAAGCGGTCAGCCGCCATCACGGACCATCGGAGCGCTTTACAGCGAATCTTGCCGACCTCGATCAATCGACGCTGAATATCGTAACCGGGCAGGGAGGAAATTTTCTCAGTCCGTACTACATGGACCAGTGGAAAGCGTGGTATGGAGGATCAACGTTTACGCTGCCGTTTACTGCACGGGCCGTTGCGGCCGCGAAGGTGCACACTCTCAAGTTGGAGCCGCAAAAATAAGGCGGCGCGCTTGGCTCCCGTCCGCTTGCAAGTGCCAACGGCGTGTCTAAAAGAAATCGACAGCCTTCACGTCAATTAACTGGCCACGCAGCGTGATCTGCGTGGTTTGCAGCACATCTTTTGTGGTGTCGTAAATGCGCAGGTTGCCGCCTTCTACGACGTATTCCACATAGCGCGATGTGAAACCTTGCAGTCCCGTTACGTCGCCGTTATCGGGAGGGATGACGACACTGTTGTTTGTCGTGTTGAAGATCGATAAGCAGCCCCTGACCTCACCATTGGGAATATTTACATCACCGACTTCGGTGCAATCACTCGACCCTATAAAAAGTTGTCCGCCCTGGCTCATATCCATGCGGTCGTGGTAGCCGTCGGTAATCGCAATCTCCATCGCGGGGTTGTTGAAGTACGGGTCTTGCAGGGTGTTCAGATTGACGATATCCAGCGTGCCACAATAAATGGCAGCGGTCTGAGCGGCGCTCTTGATCGACGCACACGTAGGACCTGTCGGCGTTCCCAAACCTGCGACATACAGGTTCGAACCATTCAAGAGCGCCATGGTTGCGCCGTTGACGGGAATCGTTGCCGTGACGGTAAGGCTTCCTAAATCAAAGGCGCTGATGCTGGCCTGCTTTCCCCCGCACTGCGCACCGCAATTCAGAATGTAAGCGGTGGTTCCGCTGTAGATCGCATTGACCGGCCGGTCAAAGCCGGGGATAACGGTACACACGGAATTTGGCGCAGCGTCGCATCCCTGATCAACCGGAGGAAGGGCAAGCGACGGCGAAATCACACTCACCGAATCAGAGTCGTTGCTGAACACCAAAAGCTGCGAGCCGTCGGGATTGGAGACAACGGTCTGAGCATTGGGAATGCCGATTGCCGTGTTGATCGATCCGCTCGACAGGTTTACGACTTCAACTGCCCCGGGGGCGGTCCACAAGTTGTTGGTGGCCGAAGGCACAGCCGCATATGCGATCGTAGTCGTGGCCGGAAGAACCATGCTGGTCGTGTCACCGAGCAGCGCAATGCTTCCCACATTCGATTCCGTTAAAGTGTTTATAACTTGAATGGACTTGCCAATGGAATCGAAGGCTAACAGCGTCGCGAGGGTGGGAGACAGCACCATCAATCCCGGCGAACTCCCGGCTTGGATCTCGGAAGCGCGAGCCACCGTATCGTTATCCGCATTGAGTATGAAAATGCCGCCCGCTACAGTCGCAGAACTAACGCCCTGCGAAACCATTAATCTCATGGTCGAGTTGCTGGGCGGCTTTTTTACGGAAGAATAGCTGCTACAGGAAACAAAGCCGAGACTGGCGCAGATCAGGACAAATACAACAGGGACGGCTCTCTTCAAACCGAAGGCTCCTAACGACATGAAAATGGAGATTTAATCGCGAAATCGTGGATTATAACAGAGACCACGCGCGTTCTCGCGCACGTTCTCAGCAGACGCTCTATCAAGTCTTCATCACTTTGATCGGCCTCCAAGCGGGATGCGCGAAGCCATGCTCATCCTGTATTCTCGACAATATATGTCTGCTGACCTACTTGCGCGGCTTAGGCAGTCTCCCGCGTTGTGCGACGGCGCCATGGGGACTCTGCTCTACGCCAAAGGCATTTTCATCAATCGTTCGTATGACGAACTGGTTTTGTCACAACCCGAACTCATTCGCGCCATCCATCATGAGTATCTGCACGCAGGCGCGGAAATTATCGAAACCAATACTTTCGGAGCTAACTCGTTCCGCCTGGCGCGGCATAGTCTGGCAGACCGGGTACGCGATATTAACCTGGCGGGCGCACGACTGGCCCGCGAGGCAGCTAAGAGCTTCGATGTGTGGGTAGCTGGATCGGTTGGCCCGCTGGGGACCAGAATCGAACCTCTGGGCAAGACGTCTTTTGACGAGGCCCGGGAAGCATTTCGCGTGCAAATTACAGCTCTCGTCGAAGGCGGAGTCGATGTCCTCATGATGGAGACGTTCGGCTATCTCGAAGAGATCCACCAGGCAATGCTCGCGGCACAAGACGTGACACAGAGTACGGGTCGGAAGCTTCCATTGATCGCGCAGGTGACCATCGACGAAGACGGCAACTGCCTGGACGGATCGAATCCCGAGACGTTCGTTTCCAAACTGGAAGAATGGGGCGCGGATGTGATCGGCTGCAACTGCAGCGTGGGTCCGGTGGCCATGCTCGATGCCATGGAGCGGGTGCGCGCCGCGACGGCGCTGCCGCTGGCGGCTCAGCCCAATGCCGGCATTCCTCGGTCAGTCGAGGGCAGAAATATTTATCTGTGCTCGCCCGAATACATGGCGAGCTATGCACGCAAGTTTGTGAGCGCCGGCGTACGGTTGATCGGCGGCTGCTGCGGAACCACACCCGACCACATCCGGGTAATGAAATCTGCGCTGCGGGCCGGCGTCGCACGAGGACGAACGATATCAACTCAGATTTCTTCCCAGTCTGCGCCGAAGGCGATTGCCGCTGTGCCGCTGGAAGAACGATCGGTTCTGGGCACGAAGTTGGTGCGCGGCGAGTTCGTAACCATGGTCGAGATCGTGCCGCCAAAAGGAATCGACATCCGTAAGGAAGTGGAAGGAGCGCGATTTCTAAAGTCCGTCGGCGTGGATGCGGTCAACATTCCCGACAGCCCACGCGCCTCCGCCCGAATGAGCAACCAGGCGTTATCGTTGTTGATTCAGCAAGAAATCGGCATCGACGCCATTCTGCACTACACCTGTCGCGACCGGAATGTGCTGTGCATCCAGAGTGATTTGCTGGGAGCGGCTGCGGTAGGCATCAGAAACTTGATCTGCATTACCGGCGATCCCCCGAAGATGGGCAACTATCCCGATGCTACGGCGGTGTTCGATGTGGATGCGATTGGACTGGTGAACATCGTGCACAATTTGAATTTGGGACTGGATATCGGCGCCAATCCTCTGGGATCGGGAACCGGCTTTGTGATCGGAGTGGGTGCAAACCCAGGACTAAGTGATCTGGACGAAGAGATTCGACGCTTCGAATACAAAGTCGAGGCTGGCGCCGAATACGCAGTGACGCAGCCCGTGTTCGATCTGCGCCTGCTGGAGATTTTTCTGCGGCGCATTGAACACTGCCGCATTCCCGTAGTCGCCGGAATCTGGCCTTTGGTGAGCGTGCGCAATGCGGAGTTCATGAAGAACGAACTACGCGTTTCCGTTCCTGATTCAATCCTGGAGCGTATGGCGCGCGCGCAAACTCCGGAAACGGCCCGGGCAGAAGGCGTGGCAATCGCGCGTGAAATGCTGCTTGCTGTGCGCCAGACGGTCCAGGGAGCGCAGATCAGCGCTCCTAACGGACGCTACAGCTCAGCAGTGGATGTCCTGGAGGCGCTGGGAACGAAGAGTTCGGCAACAGCCTGAGAACACTGGGGGCAGCAATTGGTTCTTGTGGTGGCGCATGTCTTGCGGCGGGCTTTTGCATTAGAATCGCGCTAGGAGCGAATTCCCTTGGCCAAGTTTGAAGAGTGTCTGCAACGCCTCGAAAAAATAGTCCAGGAACTGGAAAAGGGAGAAGTGCCTCTGGAAAAATCTCTTTCGTTGTTTGAAGAGGGCATGCAGCTCTCGTCTGCATGCCGCAAGGAATTGGAACAGGCTGAGGGCAAAGTGGAAATCCTGCTGAAGAAGAATGGCAAGCTGCAAGCCGAGCCGTTTGACGCTGCGGGCGAGAACGCGTCCGGTCAAAATTGAACGCTGCTCCGAAGCCCCTGTCAAATTCCCTAGGCGTACAGATCAATTAGTTGCCCGTTCCCGACGGAGAACCTCGCATACATCAAGTAGTGGGCCACTGCGCTACGCGCGATCGGGGGGATCGAACCCCCACCTGAGACGTATTCCCCATCCGAAGCGCGCTGGGTATGGGAATCCTCGACGGGCGTCCCGTAGATGCGATTCGATCGGTTGCCTCCCGCGGTGGATGACCAGACGTAGGTATCGTCGGGACGGGCAATGTCATTTCCTTTGTTGAGTCGGGCAGCGAGAACGCCGCTTGTGACGGCCACCAAGCCTGTCGACACCTCAATCGCACCCGGGGGGGCAGGCGGATTGGTCGATGCGGAAAGAAGTCTGATTCCCATGGAGGGGTGAAAATTGCTACGCGTTCAATCTATCGGCACTTCTGGCTGATCCAAGAGAGCACCGGCGTAATTTCGTGCGGCAAGATATGCCGGAAGGTTTGATCTTATAATCTGAGGGCACAGTTCCCTTCCGTCCGCTTGGCCAGTTAGAACAACCACGACCCTAAACCTTCAGCCCGATCGACCGCATCAATTCCAAACCATTGCTCTTGGTGACGACGCCTTCGCGCAATGTGAAATCGAATTTCATTTTGCCGTTCTCCAGTTCATCCTGAAAATGCACGTTCTCAAGACTTCCCTGTGCGATTCCGCCGATATCAGTTAAAGCCAGATCGTGAGTGCTGATGAGGCCGATTGCCCCCAGTTCCACAAAAGCCCGAACAATCCCTTCAGCCCCAATGCGCCGGTCGTGAGAATTTGTTCCCTGCAACAGCTCATCCAACAGAAACAGCAGCGTTGGCTTCTGACCTGCCAAACCATAAATTTGACGCAACCGCGTAATCTCGGCGTAAAAACGCGAGTTGCCTTCATGCAGCGAGTCGTTGACTCGAATGCTCGCTCCTACCTGAAGAGGAGTGAGTTGCAGGCGACGGGCGCGGACCGGCGCACCGGCCATGGCAAGCACGACATTAATTCCGACAGTCCGCAACAGCGTGCTCTTGCCCGACATATTGGAGCCGCTCACCAGCAGAACTCTCGTGTCACCACAAATGCACACGCTATTGCGAACGCACTTAGCAGCCGGAATCAAGGGATGACCAAGTTCTTCGCCGTTGAACGATGCAACCATATCCGGTTGCTCAGGATTGACGAATTCTGGAAATGGATCGTCAGGGTGCTCGTAGCAATAAGTGGCGATTGAGACCAGGGCCTCAATTTCGCCTGTCCCATCGATCCAGTAACGAACGGCGTGCCCATGAGCTCGGCGCCAGGCTTCTGCGGCAAAAGCAACCTGCACGGAATACATGAACGGCGCATCGAGAAAACGCACGAACGGGTTGCGCCGCGACTCGACGAACTGGACGATTGTTCTGAGTCGCGCGATCGCCTGCGACCCTGCGAGATTGTGTGAAGCAAGCTGCCGCTTGAGTGCTAGCAGCCGGGGAGCCAAAAACTGCTCGCACTCCAGCCGCGCCAGTAGTGCGGAAAGCAAATCGAGATTCGCAAACGCATGCTCTGTGGCATGAAAGATTTCAGTCAGTTGTTTTTTAAGAGAACGAGTGATGAGCACTTCAAGAACTACAACGACGACGAACGATGTTGCCAATCCCCAGACGGCCCACACCGCAGCGAAGGCAACGGCAAGAACGGCAAGCAAAGGGGCGAGCCATCGCAACCATCGCTGGGTAAGCCGGTTGGGCGCGGCGGCCCACGTTAACAATGCCTCGGGATGAACTCCGACCCTCGAATCCTCGCCGAGCACGGCCAGCGCTTCACGAAAGTCGAGTCGATCGCGAAGTTCAGAAAGGGCCGCATGACGCTGCTGAATCACCTCAACCGCCGAGGGCGCGAGCAGCCATTGCGCCAGCGTGTCTTCGCCCATTCGCGTTCGGGCCGTCGATAGAAGTTCAAACAAGCTACTCTTGCCGAATAAGTCCAGGTCCGCCGCATAGACATGATGAGGAACATTAAAGCGCTCTCCTGTTTGTCCGTTTCCCTCCCAGCGATCCTCGATGCGCGCCAGCCCGTCGCGATAAACAGCGACGGCGCGCTCAGATCGGGCGCGCCCGTCTAGTACCCGGGAGTGATACCATCCGGCCGCAACGAATGCCGCAATAGGCAAAAACAACCACCACAGAGAGAAGGCATGCCGCGAAATAGACAACCATCCGGCGACGGCTATTGCTGCGGCGAGTAATACTCGCAGGCTGCCCATGCGCACATGCACTTTTTCAAAGTCGGCGACTTGCGCTTCGCGATCACGTAGACGCTGGGTATATTCCGCAGACGGAGATACAGGCATGTGCGCAAGCTTATCCGATTGGGAATCGATTCTGGAATAACCCCATCACCGCCTTGTTATACTCACGAATCGTACTCAGACACCTCATGCTCAACCAGACACTCGACCAAGGACGCGCGCTCACCGACGCCGCCCTCGACCGGCTGATTCCGCTGGAAACTCAGCATCCGGTTTCCATTCACCAGGCCATGCGGCACAGCGTATTCGCGGGAGGCAAGCGCCTGCGCCCGATCTTATGCATGGAAGCGGGGCGCATGGTTGCGGGATCGCTTCCTGAGGGCATCGAAGAACTAGGCGCCGCTCTGGAAATGCTGCACACCTATTCTCTGATTCACGACGACCTGCCCGCCCTCGATAATGACGATCTGCGGCGCGGCCGGCCCACGTGCCACAAAGTATTTGGCGAAGCTCTGGCAATCCTGGCGGGCGACGCTTTGCAAACACAGGCTTACGAGGTTCTTTCCCTGCTCAAGTGTCCAGCCGAGGCGCGCGTGAAAATCGTGGAAGAGATCGCGCGTGGCACGGGAACCGTCGACGGCATGATCGGTGGGCAAGTGGTCGACCTGGAGGCCGAGCGCAGCAAGCCCGATGCGGCGATGCTGGAATACATTCATCGGGCAAAGACGGCGGCTCTGATCACAGCCAGTCTGGTGAGTGGTGGATTGTACGCCGGTGCGAAGGATGGAGAGGTCGCCAAACTGCGCAGGTTTGGGCAGTCGGTAGGATTGGCATTTCAGATCGTGGACGATGTGCTCGACGTTACCCAAACTTCCGAGCAACTGGGCAAGACTGCCGGCAAGGACTCAGCGGCCGAAAAGGCGACATACCCGGCACTGTTTGGGATTGAGGAATCCGAGCGCAAGGCGGACCAACTGGTCAAGACGGCACTCACCGAACTAGAGGGTTTTGGGGAACGGGCGGATACGCTGAAAGAGTTGGCGAAGTTCCTAGTGGAGCGGAAGAAGTAGTGCTTCGGGCGTTAGGACCTCATACTTACCCAGGTTTAATCGGTCTTGACTGTGCTCGTGATCTTCCGGGCTTCTGTGGTAAAAGGTAATTAGGCGATGGAGTTCGCCATAACCGCCTGACGTTGGTTGTCAGATTGTTTCAGGCTGATAACTCCTACAAAATCTCATTTTGTAGGGAGAACTTCATCGTGAAGGATTTTCTTGCCATATCTGTCGCTGCCGTCTTTGGCGCCAACCTGCGCTACCTGCTGAGCCGGTTTGCCGCGCTGGAATTCGGGTCGGTCTTCCCTTACGGAACGCTGTTGATTAACATTGCCGGCAGCTTCATTGCCGGTTTTTTTATAGTCTGGACCAGCGAGCGAGTGCTTGTCGATCCGCGTTGGAGGCTTCTGGTGGTGATCGGCTTCTGTGGGTCATTCACCACTTTTTCCAGTTATGCATTCGAGACCATGGCTTACTTCGAGCAAGGCCAGTGGGGACTGATGCTGACCAACATTTTCACCAATAACCTGCTGTGCCTGGGCGGAGCGCTTGCAGGCATGGCTATAGCGCGAGCCTTGTGACACCTGAGCGAGGACGGCAATGATTATCCCTGCGATCGAAACAACCCGGCTAAGATTGCGTCCTTACATTGAGAGCGACATCGCAGAGTTGGTGCCGCTCATCGGCGCGCGCGAAGTGGCCGTCTTTACATTGCGCATTCCACATCCCTACACCGAACAGGACGCAAGAGATTTCATTGCTATGACCCGCAATGACGACGAAGTCCGCCTCGGCATCACACTGAGGACCGACGGACGCCTGTGCGGTGGCGTTGGCCTAAGGCCTGAATTGCAGCACCAGCGCGCCGAACTTGGCTATTGGATCGGCGTTCCCTATTGGGGCAATGGCTACGCCACTGAGGCGGCGCGGGCTATGCTTCACTATGGTTTCGAAACGCTCAAGCTCAATCGCATTGAGGCCACCCACGTCAAGCAGAATTCGGCATCCGGCAGGATTCTTGTGAAACTTGGGATGCGTCATGAAGGATGCCTGCGAGAACACGTTTGCAAATGGGGTGAATTCGTTGATCTTGAGTGCTATGGAATGCTCCGCAGGGAATGGGAACACCGTTAGAAGTTTCCACAATCGTCTGAACGAGGGCCATTCAAAGTACAATGCCCAATGCCATGGCAGTCCAGGTCACCATCTATTTGAATGAAGCCGACCAGTGGCATCATCGGCCTCTGCACTTGGAGATTCTCAACTACTTGCGCAAAGAGAATGTCTACGCGGCAACGACTGTCCGTGCCGTCGCGGGATTTCTGGGACGCCATCGGGTGGAGACCTCGCATCTGGTGGAAGCCGGCGGTAAGCTCCCGGTGATCATCACTTTCGTCGATACCGATGAGCATGTGAGCCGCGTGCTGCCTACTCTGAAGGAAATGGCCGCGCACCGGCTAATTGTGCGGGAGAACGTGATAATAGAACAAGGGAATTTAGACTGATATGTCTTCGGTTACCGCGCATCATGCTCTCGATGTTCTGGCTATCGCCGCCCACCGCGACGACGTAGAACAGACCTGCGGCGGCGCACTGCTCAAAGCGGCGCAACGCGGGCAGCGCACAGGGATTCTTGACTTGACCCAGGGCGAACTCGGCACGCGCGGCACCGCCGAAGATCGCGCTCGCGAAGCCGACGATGCAGCAAAGATCCTTGGCGTCTTCTGGCGGCGCGCGCTCGACATTCCGGATGGGCGGGTTGAGAACACCTGGGAGAACCGCCTGAAGGTCGCGAGCGTGATTCGCGAGACGCGACCGCGAGTCGTGATCCTTCCCTACTGGAAAGGCCGGCATCCGGATCATTACACTTGTTCAGTACTGGGATATGAAGCTTGCTTCTTAGCTGGTCTCGCGAAGATCGCTCTCAGCCCTCAGCCATCGACGGGCAGCCACACCTCGGACTTCGGACCTCAGACTTCGGGTCTCAGCCCGCATCGACCGTTCAAGATCATTTATGCCACGCTCTATTACGACGTGCGGCCTACATTTGTGGTCGATATCACCGATGAATTCGACGGAAAGTTTGCCTCGATCATGGCGTACAAATCGCAGTTCAGCGATCAGGAAGCGGGCAAAGACCTCTTCCCTGCCCACGACGAAATTCGCACGCGAGTCGAAGCCATGGCGCGCTATTACGGCATGTTGGGCGGCGTGACTTACGCGGAGCCTTTCTTGCAAAAAGAAGTGGGCTTAGTCGACGATCTGCTGGCAATTCCTGTAAAGTCCATTTAGCCCATTACCCATAAGGAGATATTCAATGTCCCGCTCTTCACTTACACGATTGGCGATCCTGATCGCGGCCTTAACCTTGGCATTATCGGCGGCAGCGCAGACAAGTACCTGGCAGATCGACCCCGCGCACTCATCCGCTCAATTTTCTGTGCGCCATCTCGGGGTTTCGACCGTGCGTGGCGCTTTCACCAAAGTCAGCGGTACTGCGAAATATGACCCGGCAGATCCGACGAAAACGTCCTTTGATGCCACCATCGACGCAAGTTCCGTGGATACGCGAGTCGATATGCGCGACAACGATCTGCGCAGCGAGAACTTTCTTGACGTGAAGAAATATCCGACGATCACTTTTCATTCCAAACAGGTGCAATCGGCGGGCGCAGGCAAATTGCGGATTACCGGTGATCTTACGATTCATGGAACTACGAAGGAAGTCGTGCTAGACGCGGACGGACCGTCGCCTGCCATAAAGGACCCTTGGGGCAACCAGCGCGTTGGCGCGTCGGCGACGACCAAGATCAGCCGCAAGGACTTCGGCGTGGTTGCAGATGCGGGGATGATAGGCGATGACCTAACCATCACCATCGACGCAGAATTGTTTCAACCACCCGCGAAGTAAATCTGAACGTGACGTCAGCATTCTGCTGGGCGTCCCCGCGGCATCTTGTCGTGGAAAGCCGCCGGGACGACTGTGCTACCTTACCCGCTATCCACTGCTGAATTCCTAGAAAATGTGGGTGAACGTCCAGAACAAGCACCCGGATAACAGCATTGCAACCGGCAAGGTGAGCACCCACGCCAGCGCCAGGTTGCGCACTGTGCTCATCTGGATACCAGAGCCGTTGGCGACCATGGTGCCTGCGATTCCAGACGACAGTACGTGAGTCGTACTAACCGGCAATCCAAAACCGTCGGCGGCGCCGATCGTGGCCATAGCCGTGATTTCCGCCGCAGCACCTTGTGCGTAGGTCAGGTGCTCCTTGCCGATCTTCTCTCCCACAGTCACCACAATGCGCTTCCAACCGACCATTGTGCCTAATCCCAGAGCCATTGCCACGGCGACTTTGACCCAGGTTGGAATGAAACGGGTTTGATGATCGATATGTTTTTTGTAGTTCGCGAGAACGGCCGTATCGGCCGTCGAGAACACTGGCTTGCCGCTTTTTTGCATGAGCCGCAAAGCTTCGCTCACCAAATACATGTCGTTGCGGAAGTTCCGTACACGGTCGTTCGGAATGTTCTTTAATTCTTTATACAGGCTGGTTTCGTTCGCGATGTCGTTAACCACCGTGCGCAAGGCCAGCATAGTATTGGCATTGAACTGGCGAGTCCGAACGTAGTCGGTGACATCGTCATGGGCATCGCCGATCACGGCATTGGAACTCACGTAATGGTCCAGTGTATTGGCGGCTTGCTGTGAGACGGCGATAAAGTCCTGTGACTCCTGGAAAGTAACCGCATGATTCAACGCGTATGCCGTTGGCACGGTTCCGATCAAGATGAGCATGATGAGTCCCATGCCCTTTTGGCCGTCGTTGGAGCCGTGGAAAAAGCTCACGCCGGTGCAGGTGAGAATCAGCAGGCAACGAATGTAAAGCGGCGGCGGCTCCTCGCCTTCGGGAGCGCGGTACAGCTTCTCGTCTTTAATGAGAGCCTTTGCGGCGAAGAGAAGCAGGAGCGCCACCGTGAAGCCAACCACTGGCGAAATCAGCAACGACTTGCCAATGTTTGTGGCCTGTCCCCAATCCACTCCTGAAGTTCCGGTGCGGGCCGACATGAACTGGTTGGCCAAGCCTACGCCGATCACCGAGCCAATCAGCGTGTGCGAACTGGAGGCGGGTAAGCCGAGCCACCAAGTGCCCAGATTCCAGATGATCGCTGCCACCAGCAGGGCGAAGACCATCGCGAATCCGGCCTTGCTGCCAACTTGAAGAATCAGTTCGACCGGCAGCAGCGAGATGATACCGAAAGCAACCAGTCCCGAGGATGTAAGTACCCCGAGAAAATTCCAGAACCCCGACCAGGCTACGGCGACGTGCGGCTCAAGCGAATGCGTATAGATCACGGTGGCTACGGCGTTGGCTGTGTCGTGGAATCCATTCACGAACTCGAATCCAAGAGCCACCATCAGCGCGAGTCCGAGGAGCACAAATGGAAGCACGGAGCCGTTGTGGATGGCCGACAAATCGTGCAGTAGATGACCTCCCGCGTAGACGACGCCCACGACCAGAATGGCTCCGAAGATGAGCATTCCTATCTTGCCTGGGGACCGAGAGAGCTTGGTATCTAGGACAGTGGAGGGAGCAGTGGCCATAGTGATCCTTCGTTGTTAGCTGCGACTGGGATTTGAATCCGTAATGAAGGGGGGACTATAGCGAAGGAATGTTACAGGGACGTTAAAAAACGAAGTGATTGTGGACTAATGATCTGCGACGCTCCATTCCGAGATGCGTACTCCACGTCTCGGGACTTTCTACTTCTTCATGGCGACGGCCAGACCATCGCGAATCGGCAGGATAGTAGTGAAAAAATCCTGCGAGTTGTAAAGTAAGCGGTTGAATTCGAGAATGGCTTTGGTTGTGCGCTCAGCGGGATTCTTTTCCGCAACACGTCCGTTCCACAGCACGTTGTCGGTTATGAACAAGCCGCCCTTTCGCAGGCGCGGCGATACCAGACGCAACACTCGCGGATAATCTTCTTTGTCGACATCGTTGAAGATGACGTCGAACTCCTGTTTCTGCTCAGAGAGAAATTCGAGAGCGTCGCCGGTATGGATGGCGATGCGTTTGGCGACTCCGGCGCGTTCGAAATATCCGCGGGCACGCTCGGCGTTCTTGGAATCGCCGTCGGTGTAAACGACGCGACCCTTTTCGCCGACGGCCTGCGCCCACCATATCGTCGAGTAACCAATGGCCGAGCCCAACTCGAAGACGGTCTTCGCGTTAATGAGCATGGCAAACTGTTGCAACACACGCGCCACCGCCGGCCCGACGATAGGAACGTTATGAGTAGTAGCGTAGTCTTCCATCTCCGCCAGAACTTCGTTGCGCTTCGGAAGCATGGCATAGAGATAGTCGTCGACGGGGCCGCGAGTGATGCCTTCATCGTGGCGCCAGCCGGGCTTTTCATCTTGCTTCTTATTCGGCAAATTCGTACCTCAAAGAAATAGTTAAAAGCGAGAAATAATTACCTCACGCCAGCGTCTGCCCAGGCTTCATCTCAACAATCTCAATTCCGGGTGCCAGTTTGTGCAATTGATTGGGAGTTCCGGTCAGCGCAGGAAAAGTACCGAAGTGCATGGGAATGACGCTTTTTGTTTTCAATAAATTGCACGCGTAAGCCGCTTCGCGCGGGCCCATAGTGTAGTGATCGCCGACCGGAAGCATCGCAATATCGGGGGCGTAAAGTTCGCGAATGATCGCCATGTCACCAAACACATTCGTATCACCCGCATGATAAATCTTTAGCCCGTTGGCGAATTCAACGACAAAGCCGCAAGCTTCACCGCCATAAATGACCTGATCGCCATCCTGAATGCCGCAGGAATGATCGGCGTGGACCATGGTCACCTTAATGTCGCCTACCGTTTGCGTACCGCCCTTGTTCATGCCAGAAACTTGTTTAACACCCTTCTTTTCCAACCACCCGCAAAGTTCTGGAATGCCAACTACCTTGGGATTGTGTTGCTTGGCGATGGCGACAGCGTCGCCAATGTGATCTCCGTGGCCGTGGGTGCAGAGCATGACGTCAACTTTCTTGATCGTCTTGTGCGATTCCGGGCACATCGGATTGCCCATGACCCAGGGATCGATAATCACAATTTTGCCGCCGGGCGTTTCCAACTGAAACGTCGCGTGTCCCAGCCACGTGAGTTTGACTCCGTTCAGATTCATGCTTGCATTTTTCTCCTGTGCGAGCATTCAGCACTCAGCAAGTAGCATTCAGCCCAGATGCTCTGGTTTGGGGCACCAAATCAGACGCCGCCAGGCTAAATGCTGATCGCTCAAAGCTGAGTGCTTCTTTCTCTTCCTCAGTTTATATGAAACATTTACTATGGAGCGCCATGACAGAACTCAGTGTGCTGATTTCGCGGGACCAGATTACAAAGCGCGTGGCAGAACTCGGGGCGGAGATCACGAGAGATTTCTCCGGACAATCGGTAATCTTCGTGGGTGTTCTTAAAGGAGCGGCTATTTTCCTTGCCGACCTGGCGCGGCAGGTCGATCTCGACGCGACTTTTGATTTTATCGGTGTGTCGAGTTATGGCAACCGTCCCAGCCCGGACGCGGAATTGCAAAGCGGATGGGATTCCACAGGAGAAGTGCAGCTGACCAAAGACATCGACCAGTCGATGCGGGACAAGAATGTGATTGTGGTGGAAGACATCTTGGATACAGGCCTGACCATGACTTACCTGAAAAAAATGCTGATGACCCGCCAGCCGAAGTCGCTGAAGATTGCCGCGCTTCTCGATAAGCCTTCGCGGCGTAAGTTGGCACTGGAAGGCGATTACGTCGGCTTCAAGATTCCCGATGAGTTTGTTGTTGGTTACGGGCTCGACTATGCCGAACGCTATCGCAATCTGCCCGACATTTGCATCGTGCCCCGGCAATAGCGGCGAGATTCTACAAATTGATGCTGCTCCCTGCAGCCGGTGCAAACCGCAATTTTTCGCGTTGAAAGCGGCTGCTATCATGTAGGGCGATGGGTTCTATTCTCAACAAGCCGCACTTGCAGGTCGAGCCGCTGTTACTGGAAGTGGCGGATGTGTTGTCTACGTCTCTGGACCTCGACACTACGCTGCGCCGCGTGGCGGAAGTCGTCCGCAAAGTCATCGATTATGAAATCTTTGCGATCCTGCTGTTGAATGAAAAGACCCAGGATCTGCGCTTTCGCTTTCAAATAGGCTATCCACCAGAATTTACGGAGCGCGGCCGCGTCAAAGTGGGCGAAGGTGTGACTGGGCGGGCGGCGCAAATGCGGCAGGCGATTCTCGTCGACGACGTCACAAAGGACCCCCGTTACATTGCCGCGGTCCCGAGCGTCCGGTCCGAGTTGGCGGTGCCTCTGATCACGAAGAACAGAGTGATTGGCGTGATCGACCTGGAAGCACGCGAGCCCGGATATTTCAACGAGGAACACAGCCGGCTGCTGACGCTGGTGGCGTCGCGCATGGCCGCGGGCATTGAAAATGCCCAGCTTTATACGCGCATAACCCGGCAGGCGCGCATTCTGGTTTTGCTGAACGAGATTGCGCGCGAAGTCACGTGCATTCTGAACCTCGATGAATTGCTGGGCCGTATCGCTGAACTATTGCGGCGGCTGATCGATTACCAGATGTTCAGCATCTTGCTGCTGGATGCTTCCGGAGAGAAGCTGCAGCACCGATTCTCGTTACGCTTTCATGAGAATATTCACCTCAAGCACGAAATCCCTCTGGGAAAAGGCATAGTGGGATATGCGGCGCAGACCAACCAGGCAGTTTTGGTTCCCGACGTCGCCAAGGATCCGCGCTACATAAACACCAATCCGGAAACGCGCTCGGAATTGGCGGTGCCTCTGGTCTACAAAGAAAAAGTTATCGGCGTGCTTGATCTGGAACACACGCGACGCGGATTTTTTACCGAAGAGCACCAACGTACCATCACCACGTTGGCCGCGCAGGTTGCGATTGCGATTGAGAATGCCAGGCTCTACGAGGAGGTTGCGCGGCAGGAACGCCGGCTGGAGCGGGATCTTTCGCTGGCGCGCGAACTACAGGTGCGGTTATTGCCGCAGACACGGCCAAAATTGGGGCATCTCGATGTGGCCGCGAAATTTGTTCCCGCCCGCGCAATTGGCGGAGATCTGTATGATTTCATTCCGTACTCTTTGTCGCGGCTGGGAATTGTTATTGGCGATGTGAGCGGGAAAGGAGCGCCAGCTGCAATTTATGCCGCATTGGTCAGCGGTATTTTGCGTTCGCACGCGCCCATCGAGCCGGGTCCGGCAGAGATGCTCTCCGCCGTCAATCTTTCGTTGGCCGAACGCCCCATTGAAGCCCAATTTGTATCTCTGATTTATGCGTTGTGGGATGACCAGCATCGAATACTAACCGTTGCCAATTCAGGGTTACCGCGGCCCATTTATGTTCATGCCGGCAAGAACGAAGTAATCGAAGCCACAGGTTTGCCCCTGGGATTGTTCGATGAAGCTGATTACGATGAGTTCAAGTTCCGCATGAAGCCCGGCGACATGTTCGTCTTCTTTAGCGACGGCATTCTCGATGCGCGAAACCGCGATGGGCATTTGTTTGGCCGTGGGAGGGTGGAAAAGATTGTGGCCGAGTGCGCGAAGAAATCGGCGGACTGTGTCGTCGATTCGCTGTTTAAGGCAGTGGCCGAATTCTCCGCCGGTGTGGAAGCGTTTGACGACCAAACCGTTGTTGCCATTCGAGTGAGAACCGGGACTACGCTAGCGCGAAAATGACGGGACGAATCAAACGGCAAAAAGCGGGACGTACGCCTGGATTCGTCTATCTCAACGAGCGGCGTGACAGAGATCCGGTTCTGCACTGCGAACGGGTTTCCGTTCCTCATCTCGCCCAGAAATACGGCACTCCTCTCTACTTGTATTCGGCAACCACCATCCGTGAGCGTTACGCAATGTTCGACCGAGCCTTCCGCGGCATTGCCCACACGGTCTGTTACTCGGTTAAAGCAAACTCTAATTTGAGCATTCTGCGTCTTCTAGCCAAGGCGGGTTGCGGCTTCGATGTGGTTTCCGGCGGAGAACTCGAACGCGTCCTGCTCGCCGATCGCAAAGCAGCCGGCAAAGTCGTGTTTTCAGGAGTGGGGAAGACCGCAGATGAGATGAACGCCGCGCTGAGGGCGGGGATTCTGCTTTTCAACGTGGAGAGCGAAGCTGAGATGTCGACACTGGCCCAGTGCGCGTCTCGCTTGCGAAAGGTAGCTCCCATGGCCCTACGGGTGAATCCAGACGTGGCTGCTGAGACTCATCCCTACATTTCGACCGGGCTTCAGAAACACAAATTCGGAGTGCCCATTGGCGAGGCGCGGTCGCTGTATGCAACAGCCGGGAGTTTGCGGCAGCTTAACGTGATGGGCGTCAGCGCTCACATCGGATCCCAGATCACAGATGTAGCTCCCTTTACCGAAGCTATGTCGCGCCTGGCGGATCTTGTGCGCGAACTGAGAGGCGACGGACATCGCATTACACACGTGGATGCGGGCGGCGGACTCGGCATTGACTATAACAAGTCCGACGGCAAGAAGTTTTCCGGCATCGTCTCTGCATACGCGCGAGCGGTATCTGCTCCGCTGCGAGGCTTGAAGGTTCACCTGCTGCTTGAACCGGGACGTTCGATCGTGGGGCCGGCAGGGGCACTGATCACGCGCGTGCTGTACCGGAAAAATAACAATGGCAAGCTTTTTCTGGTTACCGATGCCGCCATGAACGATCTGATCCGCCCCGCTCTTTATGGAGCACATCATGAAATCGCACCCGTTCTGAAGGTGGCGGCGGCGAACAAAGAAACGGTTGATGTAGTCGGTCCCGTGTGCGAGACAGGCGATTTCTTCGCCCGCGATCGTGAACTTGCGCCCGTCGCGCAGAGCGATTTGTTGGCTATTCTGGATACCGGAGCCTACGGCATGGCTTTGGCTTCGAATTACAATACACGTCCGAGAGCAGCGGAAGTGTTAGTTGATGGAAAATCGGTAAGAGTCATTAGGCGGCGTGAGAAGGTCAAAGATCTGCTTCGCGGCGAGATGTAGCGGTGGCAAGTATTCTGCAATTGCCCCGAAAAACATCGCCAGCGCGCAACAGAAATGAGCTACAATTCTTCCCGCTATGCGCTGCCTGCATGTTTGCGCATTTTCACTTACGCTCTTGTTGTGTGCGACGGTGAGTTTGGTTGCTTCACCCAAGCACCACCAGGCGTCCACCAGCCAGCCGGGCGATTTCGATTACTATCTGCTAGCTGTCTCCTGGGCGCCGAACTACTGCGAAGACCACCCGTCTCACTCCAGCGAGTGCCGGCCCGGAGCCAACAAGGCTTTCGTGCCGCATGGGCTTTGGCCGCAATCCGAAACCGGTCCTTACCTTCAGAACTGCGCAGATGCGCCGCCTGTGGCCAGCGATATCGTGAACCATATGCTCACCTACATGCCCAGCGCCTCATTGGTGCAGCATGAATGGCAAACGCACGGCACGTGCAGCGGGCTTTCGGCGCAGGATTATTTTGACAAGATGGAACAAGCGTTCCGCAATCTGCAAATACCCCAGGCGTATCAGCAATTGCCGCAGCAGCAAAAGGTTGGCGTGCAGGCGCTGGAGCAAGCCTTTGCGTCCTCGAATAACACCACCGCGGGTGCTTTCCGTGTTTCCTGTCACGTAGGCGAACTGGTGAATGTTGAGGCTTGTCTCAGCAAGGATCTGCAATACCAGAGCTGCACCGGCACCGGCGTTCAACAGTGCAAAACCAACCAGGTCCTAATGCTGCCGACGACGAACTAAATCAGCGCTCTCCCCATTTCAACTTACTGCGCAGCACCTGGAAAAAGTCACTTCCGGTGCGAAAGAGGCTGACCTTATGCAGAGACAAGTGGCAGCGGACCCGGTCGCCATCGCGCAAGTCGAGACCGGGCTGCCCGTCGAGGCTGAGATAGGCGACTTCTTCATCGCTATGCAGCACGATCTCGACCGCGGCGGAATCCGGAACCACCAGCGGCCGATGGGTCAAAGAATGCGGAGCAACCGGCGTTATCACGAATGCTTTTACGTTCGGCGTTAAGACCGGACCACCGGCGGAAAGAGAATACGCCGTTGAACCCGTAGGCGTGGCAATGATCATGCCATCGGCGCGATAGCTCGAGACAAATGCTCGGTCGATGAACAGGTCGTAATTATTGAGGCGAGCCAGGGCGGTCTTGTTGACCACCGCATCATTGAAAACCAGGTAGCTGCCACGAATTTCATCTCCACGCAGCAAATCACACTGCATAAGCGTGCGCTGCTCGACAGCAGCGCGGCCTTCGGCGATCGCATCGAGCATGGGATAGAGCGACGCCAAAGGCACTTCTGTCAAAAATCCTAGCGAGCCCAGATTGATGCCAAGCAGCGGAACATCAATGGCAGCCGTTGCCCGAGCCGCCGACAGCAGCGTGCCATCGCCTCCCAGAACGACGACCAGATCGAGCACCCGCTCGGATAACTGCGCCCTCGGGACAACTTCCAATCCTTCGCTGTGCCTTGCTGTTTCCTGGTCGATAATTACACGATAACCGTGCGCAGTCAGCCAATCGACGACTCCGGGAACTACTTTTGCAACTTCAGGACGTGCCGGCCGCGAAATGATGGCCGCAACTTTTTCCTGCACCGTTGGCCTCTCTGGCTGAGATTCGTCTGTGGAGTGCGGGCTTTCCATAATGCTTGCGACAGTGAAAGACAGATTGTACAGAATTCAGCGGCAAAACTTTGAACCGCCTGGGATGCGAAGAGTAGTCACGCATGTAAGTAGGACTTCTGGAGGTTTTAATTGAAGCGGCCATACAGCAGGAACTCGCGATTACCTTCCACGCCAAGGATAGGGGATTCGATGACGTCGATGTCATAGCAGGCTAGATCAGAAAGGGCTTGTCTGACTTTCCCGACCGCGGCGGCCTGCACGTCAGGATCGCGCACAATCCCACCTTTGCCCACGTGTTCCCTTCCCGCCTCAAATTGAGGCTTCGCCAAAACGATAATCTCCCGGAGGGTATTCGCATCTGGCCGCTCGGGAAAGGCCGAGCGAACAACCGCAGGCAGAACCAGGGTTGCCGAGATGAATGACACATCCATCGCGATGAAGTCGACCGTGTCGGCAAGAATCTCGCGAGTAAGGTAGCGGGCGTTGGTTTTTTCCAGCAGGCGCACGCGCGAATCCTGCCGCAGCTTGAAATCGAACTGGCCATAGCCGGTATCGATTGCGATCACCCGCGCTGCTCCGTGCTGGAGCAGACAATCAGTAAATCCGCCGGTAGATGCTCCGACGTCGAGACAGGTTTTCGCCCGCACATCAATGCTCCAGTGTTCCAGAGCGCGTTCGAGTTTTAGTCCACCGCGACCAACGTATTTGAGGTCTTCACCGAGCAAACGAATCGCCGCCGTGGCCTCCACTTGTACTCCGGCTTTGTCTACGCGCTGTTCATCAACCAGGACCTTGCCCGCAAGAATGAGTGCTTGCGCCCTCTCGCGCGATACAGCCAAGCCTCGTTCCACTAAAAATTTGTCGAGCCGCAATTTCATGTGGCTTCTTTCACGGTCATTCATCGGCTCTTGCGTCGCTGCCAAACTTCATCTTGAAATGATCTCGGTCAATGCCCTTACCCCGAAAGTGCCAGCACTCGCAGCGGTGCAAACAGCTAAAGCAACTCTCGCTGAATCACTTACGAAGATACATACATATTTTTCCACAGCGTTTTGCACTGGAGTGTTGAAAACTTTTTTGCTGTGCGTGGCGATGAAAATCTTGCGCATGAAAAAGCCGCCCGATCAGGCGGCTCTCATGGTCGATCTCTATTCGCATTCAATCTGTCGCAGGCTACCCAGCAACTTCTTCCAGCAGTTTTTGATCGATATCAAAGTTGGAGTGTACGTCCTGCACGTCGTCATGCTCTTCGAGAGCTTCCATCAATCGAATCATCGTATTGGCCGCGGCGCCTTCGAGCTTGATGTAGTTTTGCGGAATCATGGCGACGCTGGAGGACGCAGGCTCGATGCCGGCTTTCTTCACCGCTTCCAGCACGGATTCATACGCCGAAGGCTCAGTCAGGATCTCCCAGTTCTCGCCGTCATCGTGCAGATCTTCACCGCCCGATTCGAGAACGATGTTCATCAAGTCGTCTTCTTTCGCCGCCCCCTTGGGAATGATGATGTCGCCCTTCTTGTGGAACAAATACGCGACCGCCCCAGCCGCTGCCATGTTGCCGCCGTTCTTGCCGAAGGCGTGGCGAATTTCGCTGACCGTGCGATTGCGATTGTCTGTGTTGATGTCGAGCATCACCGCTGCGCCCCCGGGGCCGTAGCCCTCGAGGGTAAATTCTTCGTAAACCGCGCCAGGAAGTTCTCCGGTGCCGCGCTGGATGGCCCGCTTGATGTTGTCCTGGGGCATGTTTTCGCTCTTGGCGGCGAGGATGGCACCGCGCAGACGGGGGTTGGTGTCAGGATCGCCGCCGCCGTTCTTCGCAGCAATGCTGATTTCTTTAATAAGGCGGGTAAAAATCTTGCCGCGCTTGGCGTCGAGCGCGCCCTTCTTATGCTTGATTGTGGCCCATTTAGAGTGGCCAGACATGGCTAGACCTCGTATCGATTGATCTTAATTGGTGATCTTGAATGGCACAGGATTCGCCCGTAGAGAAGATCACAAGATTGCCTCGCTAAACATCAGGCGAACTGGAATTATAGCATGGGCTCACGGGAAAACGACCAACCGTTCGACAACAGTTTTTGAATAATTATGCATGTCGTATTGACTGCAAACAAATGCCCGCCTACCATGCGAGCGGGGCGGGCGGCCCGCATTATTTATGACCGGGCAACGGGTGGGACATTACCAAATCCTGGAACAAATTGGCGCCGGCGGCATGGGCGAGGTTTTTCGCGCGCGCGACGAACGGCTGCAGCGCGACGTAGCCCTGAAGCTGATCCGTCCTGCATCCAGCGGGAATCCAGATCATATTCGCCGCTTTGAGCAAGAGGCCCGCGCGGCCGCGGCTCTCAATCATCCCAACATCGTTGCTATCTATGACATTGGCTTCGACCGAGGTCTGCATTACATCGTATCGGAACTGCTCGAAGGCGAAACCCTCCGCCAGCGACTCGATGCAGGACCACTCTCGCTGCGGCAAACCACCGACTATGGTCTGCAAGTCGTCCAGGGCTTGATCGCTGCCCACGAGCGCCGCATCGTGCATCGCGATCTAAAGCCCGAAAATCTTTTTCTGACTCGCGAAGGCCGCATCAAGATTCTCGATTTCGGCGTGGCCAAGCTGCAGCCGCGGCTTGGGGAAGACCAGCCTGCTGACAATATTGAAAACATGGCGACCGTCACCAAATCGGGGGCGGTTATCGGTACGGTCGCCTATATGTCGCCCGAGCAGTTGCGGGGAAAGACCGTTGACAGTCGGAGCGATATTTTCAGCGTGGGCGCAATTCTGTATGAAATGCTCACGGGCCGCAGGGCCTTCGCCGGTGAAACCGAAGTCGATACCATGACGGCGGTCCTCCGCGAGGAACCGCAGGAGATAGATCTCGAGGCGACAAATATACCTCCGGCGTTTCAGGAAATTGCCCGGCACTGCCTGGAAAAGGAACCTGAAAATCGCTTCCAATCTGCGCGAGACCTGTCCTTTGCATTGCAGACGCTTTCTGGAGGCGAAAACAAAGCCGTCCGCTTCTCCAAAGGCAAACCGCGAGCGACAAGAATCATTCTCTGGGTGACTGCGGGAGTCCTGGCCGCCACCGGACTGCTTCTGCTGGGCAGGCAATTGCGGCAGCCACCCCGATCGATCACCTATCGCCGGCTAACATTCGAGCAAGGTACTGTCTTTTCGGCGCGCTTCGCCTCGGACGGTCAGTCCATCATTTACGGAGCTGCATGGAACGGCAAGGGGCAGCAACTTTTTTCTACCGTGGGAAATTCGCTCTTGCCTCAACCGTTAAACCTGCTGGACGCCGATCTGTTGGCGGTTTCCCCCACTAATGAGCTGGCAGTGGCTGTGCACGGCATTCACGGGGCGAGCCTGGAGTCGGAGAACGGAATGTTAGCGCGAGCTCCGATGGCAGCCGGGTCTCCACGCGAAGTTCTCAAGGATGTCGGCTGGGCTGACTGGGACGCCAAGGGCGAGATGGCGGTTGTTCACCACATCGAAGGGCAGAGCCGGCTGGAATATCCTATCGGTCATGTTCTCGATCAGAGCAGCGGCTGGATTGGCAACATTCGCTTTTCCCCGCAGGGCGACAAGATCGCGTTCATTAACCATCCGCTTCTTTGGGACGACGGCGGATGGATTGCAGTAATCGATCTTTCGGGAAGAGTTAAGACGCTGTCGCCGCAATGGGAGTCTGCGGATGGATTGGCGTGGACGCCCGATGGAAAAGAAATCTGGTTTACGGCAGCTGAGAAAGGCCTGGGGCGCAGTCTGCGGGCCGTGGACCTTTCCGCAAACATGCGAATGGTGCTCGATCTTCCGTCCGCCCTTACCTTGCAGGATATTTCTTCCGACGGACGCGTCTTGATGACTTTGGACACTATTCGCATGGGAATGGATGCGGTTATTCAGGGCGAGAAGGACGAAGTGGATCTATCCTGGCATGATTGGAACATTGCCAAGGACATTTCGCGCGATGGACAGCGGGTACTATTTGAAGACTCCAGCGAAGCCGCGGGCTCTCAGTTTTCGGTGGTTGTCCGTAAGATCAATGGCGATCTGCCAATCCGTCTGGGCGAAGGGGCAACGGGCGGACTCTCGCCCGACGGCCAGTGGGCCATTTCGATTTCCGGAGACAGGTCGCAGAACATAGTTCTCCTGCCGCTCGCAGCCGGCCAGCCCCGCAAGGTCGAAACCGGAATATTGGAGCATTTCTCGAACACTTTCGCTCGCTTCCTGGCGGACGGCAACACAATCGCCGTGAATGCGAGCGAACCGGGCCACGCAATTCGCGGCTATCTGCTGGACTTGAACGGAGGACCACCTCACCCAATCACTCCCGAAGGAGTGCGGGCGGGACCGATCTCTACCGACGGAAGATATGTCGTCGGCTTCGAAACCGATACTGAGTTCGCGCTATACCCCGTCGATGGCACGGGTGCGCCGCGTCGGATCCCACATCTGGATCCTGATTTTGAGCCGGTACGCTGGAACGAAGACAGTTCCGAGCTGTACGGTTACCGCAGAGGGGAACTGCCCAGCAAGGTTTACCGGGTCGAGGTTGGGACTGGCAAGGAAACTATGATCCAGGAACTCAGACCGCTAACGCCTGCGGGAGTGATCAGGGTTGCGCCGATTGTTGTCAGCGCTGACGGAAAGCACATCGTTTATAGCTACAATCAGGAGCTTTCAGTTTTATATCTCATCTCCGGTTTAAGCTGAACATTGGTTACGCCACGGCACTTCATGCCAGTGAACCGGTAAAGCTGGTGGAAACGTAGTGGAAGAAAATGGATGTGGAAGTCAGTCCCTCTCCTAAAGCATCGCGATAGTGAGGCAAACGCCTTCCCCGGTAGAAAAGACCGTCTCCCAGCGCTTGATGAATTTCCACCCTACCCTCAGGAGTATCCAAACACAGCGGCCAGGGAGTTTCGCGTTCCGGTTCCGGAGAAAAATCCAGACAAAGACTTATGCTGAACTCGCATTGCTCGCGATCAGTATGCTTCTTTAGTTCGGCGCCGCTCAGATACGATGCGAAATAAACGTAAGAAGGCTTTACCGGCTCACCCGCTACGGCACTGACGACCTTTGTCAGTTGGTAATGAAAGAAGCGCGCAACGGGCTCGTTGTGAGCCACATACCGTTGCGGACACTGAGAATCGCGCTGATAGATCCGCCCTTTGCGCATCAAATACCGGTAGTAGCGCCGCAGCACCGCCACGTGAAAGGGATGAAGGAGACCGGGATACACAGCGTAATCCCTCTCCAAATAAATCTTTCGCAGCTTTTCATGTAACTCAAGGGAATGGGTAGGCAACTGCGGAGACTCGCTTTTAAGAAGGATTCCTGCGGCGACAAGAACCCGGCAGTCCTCCAGACTCATCAGCGCCCGCGCGTCCTGCTCAGGCCGAAGGTTTCGAAGCGTTGATGCCAAATTCGGATCGATCCAGAACGGAAGAAGGAATTCTCCTAAGCCGCGAACCCAGGCAATTGTTCCTTGCAAAGCAAAGTTCACAATCAAGTCCGGCTGCGAAATCAGTTCTTCGGGCAACTGATCAGCTGGCACGATCAGGCAGTTGGGATTTAGAAACAGCGGCTCTTGGAGGTCTTTTTGCAGCACACTCGAAGACGAGCCCGGAATTAGGTGCACCGGCAGTTCATCGAGAAGGCAGTGAAAACGATCGGACGGAAACGCCGAAGCACGCGTCTCCCGCACGGCCCGACCCAGCAGGCCTGCGATCCATTCCATCCATGCCGTGTCTTTTACTTGTGCAGCCATCCGTTAAGAGTAAAGCGGCTATCGGCGAAGAGCCATGAGGGGCAAGTTACCGGTGTTATCTCGTGCATCGCGGAGCATGGAAAGAAAACAATTTGATTTTGCTGCGGCATGATGGTCTGGTAGCCGCCGATGCTAATTTCCCGATTCCCATCGCTGAGTGAATCTTCACGGCACCTATCATGGATACGCAAATCTCCTCCACTGAATTGACGCGGTTCCCGGTGGAAGAAATAGACAAATGTAAGTTGCCGCGCTGCGGTCGTAGGATCGCCATTGTCGCTGTGACTGCTGAAGAAATCTCCGTGGTTACTGGCTGTGATCTGGGCTTCTGCATTGGTGATAAAGAACTCCTCCATGCCGAGCTTGTTCAAGACCAAGGGCAGAGCTGATCGAATTCGGCTCAGAATCATCTCTTGATAGTTTTCCAAGTCCACCAGAACCCGCGAACGGCGATGTTCTTCGTTAACCACGCTTTCGGACGAATCCCGCCCAACCACCTCGCTCATGCAGAAATCGGCTTCATGTTTCAGGGTGAAGCGAATAAGCTCTTGCAATTCTTGCGGCGCCAGAAATTCATCGAGCACGACACACTGGGCAGAGAGCACATCGGGGCGCTCAAGGACTGGAGTTGTTTTGGCTGCCGAACGTTTAGTCGCCGAGATTCCCGGAGGGCCCGGTGGAAGCGGGATCGGGATCTCCTCCGGCCGGGGCGCCGGCTCGCTCGGCCGGGGCTGGGGCTTGGGGCGTGGCGGCCGTGGCTGGCCCGGACTGGACAGTTCGCCGGTAGAAACCGCGGCATCCTCCACACCCATGAAGTTGGTTAAGCCGGACCCGGAACTTCCAAGAATGCGCTCGACGATACTGCTGCCGAGCACCGCGAAAGCACGCTGCGCCACGGTCTCGCCCACAGCGGACGCGATCGTAGCATTCACAACTTCATGAGTCTCCGGTTCAATCGAGGCCGATCTGGCGTGTTGAATCAGATTCTTGAGCAACGCTCGCTCCTGCGCGCTGAGAATCCGCTCGTCTTGCATTAGAGTTTCCGAAAACGAATCGAGAATTTGCTTCGGCGTCATTGGGAGACACTCCTCCTCGCGGGTACGCGACAAGACAATTCAGTTTAGGGGCCCAAGAACGGGGGAAGGAAAATTGACAATATACCTAAGGCTTCTTGATAACAAGAAGATTTTTCGCTACTACGGGAAAATTAAAAAAAACAGCGGACTAAATATTAGTCTCTTGCTCCCGATGCCGGTTGAGATACCAACAGGGTGCGAAATCCTCATGAGGAAATAGAGCATTTACGCACGTCTGGGCTTGCGGCGGATCAAAGAGAAATTCCGTCTTGCCGTTTTTCTTCAGCACGGCATCGAAGTGTTGCACTGTTACCGAACCGTACGGGTTGCGATTGAGGCCGGCACGGAGCCTGAAAACAATATAGTCGCCTGCATAAGACACAAGGACTATCGCAACCCCGCTCAGCGCCACCGCGAACAGAAGTCGTCTCCATCTCATAGCGTTTGGAGCAGTTTATCGTCCCATCAGCAATCACTACTCTAACAAGTCTGGGCGAACTCAATGTGGCTGTGCGCGGCCAGATCAGCGGCACGTCTTAGCCTTCGCTGCAAAAAGTCATCCATCCGTTGACAATTCCCCCGTCCGACAGGCAAACTACCGCATCTGCCGGAAAACGTCTCGGGCTCATACCTAAGGGCGTTTTGGCAAGACTTCGGTGGCTGTGAGCCCCGGAAAACCACTCTTCCTCGATTATGTCCATGACCGAGCAGCGGGTTTCTTACACCCTCGACTCTACACTGGAGACGGTGGACAGCGCCGAAGAAAAAGCCTCGCGGATTGCGAAGGAGTTGGGCTTTGCCGAAGACGAAATCATGCAGATTTCCATGGCCGTGCGCGAAGGGGCGGTGAACGCCGTGTTGCACGGCAACGCCTATGCACCAGATAAGAAAGTTACTCTGGCCTTCGAGCGCACGCCGGAAGAGTTGATTATCACCATTCGTGACCAGGGCAAGGGGATGGATCTCAGCACAATTCCCAATCCTCTGGCCCCGGAAAATTTGTTGAAAACGTCCGGGCGCGGAATTTTTCTGATGCGTTCGTTCATGGATACAGTCGAAATCCGCCCGTCCCAGACGGGCACTGAAATCAAATTGATCAAGCACGTCCACGGACCAACCGAGGGCGGCAAGGAGGCTTCTCAGTGAGCATGAAGATCAGCAGTCGGCAAG